>Ga0214473_10006135_pt1 | contig 14386 bp, 11 predicted proteins | sample RVTome_7_FD_203509 | JGI IMG/M metagenome (GOLD analysis project Ga0214473, IMG submission 203509) | Soil microbial communities from uranium-contaminated site in the Upper Colorado River Basin, Wyoming, United States - RVT98D197 | ecosystem: Environmental > Terrestrial > Soil > Contaminated >... | reverse complement strand
TGGCGAAGCAAGCCCGGTAAAAGCCACAGCAGGCTTGTCTTCTGCCTTTGCTGCGTCACTCAGCATGTTGGCTGCTGCCCCCGCATCGAAGGGCTGCGGAAGGGGGACCAAGTCGGCCCGGGACAATTGAGCCGCCCCTATGGCCAAGATAATCCCGACAGCAACCGCCCCGGATCTGTTCCAATTACTCATCCACATTCCCTTTCCGCCTCGAAGGTGTCGCAATTACGCACAGGCGATCATCAACACACGCCCACTCGTGTACCTCGCATAATTCTTGGAGTTGCCCCCGACTGGTTTCGCACCACCGACCCCACGAGATATCGACCGACAATTGAGTTCTCCGCCAGATTCAGGCGTGTTTTAAGCGCCGTTTACACCGCCCCAACGAATAGGTTAGCCTCCGGTGCCTGCGCGAGCCCGGTGAAGGGGCTCGGCTTATCTCCGGTTACGTTCTTGTCAGCAGCTGGCGGCGGCGGTGTCTGAGCAAACAGCCTCCCCGTCAGCAAATCCCCGAGCACCAAAGCCAAGCATAGCACCCGGAAGGCAGCCATTATCGCCAACCCCCGCGATTGAACTCCCCACCGGGCGCATCAGGCCGGGGATGACGGCCCGCATCTCGGGCGGGCTCTGGAATCGAGTAATCTTCGCGAGGTTCCTGACTGCGCCGATGTTCGTGCGCCAAAAAACGCTGGCGCATGGTACGATGACGCTCCCGGAGCCCTTGCTTGACTTCCGCTTCGGAGAGCAATCGCGGTGGCTCGCGAAAAGTCTCCATTCTGGTTCCGCCGCCCTGAGCGGCCGCGCTGGCAGCCGAGAACCAGGCTCCTTGCTGGAGCCACACCAGCGCCGCAGCTACCAGGGTTCCACCGAGTACGGCTCGCATGAGCCAGACGTGCCTTGATGGGTGACCGCGAGTCTTCGCTTTACGAGTCCGCATAGATCCCCCTATCCGTCCACGCGCCAGCGCAAGTTCCGCTATCGGCTATGTGTCAAAGGTAAGCCATCGGGTGGGCCTTTAAGCGAAAGGCGAGCTGCCGCAAATGAGGTGCGTCAGGGGGGGGGATGATATATGTCATGACATTGTGGCAAATTACTAGTGTTTCAGAGTGAAGTGTAATCTACGTAATCTTACGGAGATTTTCCCTTGGCCCAGCCAGAGGATTCTACTGTTCGAAGAAGAGGTCGCGAGGCCGGCATCGACCGGGCGGTAGCGGCGGGCGTGGGCATACGGACACCCATAGTGACGCTGCAGATTCACTGGTTCGAGACCGGCACACGCCCGCTGCCGTAGCCCTCGGTCGCGGATCGGGTTCTCCAATCCTCGGCGGAAGCATTGAGTTTCCGCGCAGAGTGTGGACAATGCTGCGATAAACCCGCATCGGCAAATGGGTGGCACGGGGTCTGCGACTCCGTTCGAATCTCGACGAGCCGGGTGTTTTCACAAGACAAGGGAGGACAGCTAGGTGGCAATTATCGATTTCGGAGGAGTCCAGGAAGAAGTGGTCATGCGCAAAGAGTTCCCCATGGCCCGCGCGCGCAAGGTGCTCAAGAACGAAACCATCGCGGTGATCGGGTACGGCGTGCAGGGGCCGGCGCAGGCGCTCAACATGAAGGACAACGGCTTCAACGTCATCGTCGGACAGTCGAAGCAGTTCAAGCGCGACTGGGATCGCGCCCGCAAAGACGGCTGGAAGCCGGGCGTAGATCTGTTCGACATGGAAGAGGCGGCCAAGCGCGGCACGATAATTGAGATGCTGGTCTCCGACGCCGCCCAGAAGGCCATCTGGCCTCAGATCAAGCAGTGCCTAAACCCGGGCGATGCGCTCTACTTCTCGCACGGCTTCTCGATCGTGTACAAAGATCAGACCAAGGTGATTCCGCCGAAGGACGTCGACGTAATCATGGTGGCCCCGAAAGGTTCGGGCACCTCGGTGCGCCGCAACTTCTTGTCCGGCGCCGGCATCAATGCCAGCTTTGCGGTGGAGCAGGACGCCAGCGGCCGTGCCCGCGAGCGCTGCATCGCCCTCGGCATCGCCATCGGGTCGGGGTATCTCTTCCCCACCACTTTCCAGCACGAAGTGTTCAGTGACTTGACGGGCGAGCGGGGGGTGCTGATGGGAGCACTGGCCGGCGTCATGGAGGCCCAGTACGACGTACTGCGCAAGCACGGCCACAGCCCCAGCGAAGCCTTTAACGAAACCGTCGAGGAGCTCACCGAAAGCTTGATCCGCCTGGTCGGCGAGAACGGCATGGACTGGATGTATTCCAACTGTTCTGCCACCGCCCAGCGTGGCGCGCTCGACTGGAAGCCGAAATTCAAGAAGGCGGTGCTGCCGCTGTTCCAGGATCTCTACCAGCGCGTCGCCACGGGCGTTGAGACCCGCCGCGTGCTCAGCGCCTGCGGCGGCCCCGATTACCAGCAACAACTCGGCAAAGAGCTCGATACGATGGGCACGTCCGAGATGTGGCTGGCGGGCAAAGCCACCCGCGCCCTGCGTCCGAGAGAAGCGGCGAAGATCATCTCCAAGACCACCAAAGGCATCGGCGGCCGCGCCGCGAACTGAGACCGGCTCTGGTAGGGGCGCAAGGCCTGCGCCCCTACGGGACCCTTACCGGGCGGACGACGTCGGCCTCATCGCTTGTGGACTGAAAGGTCTGCTGCTACGTAACGATGCCGCCAACACCTATCTGAATCGGGTCCAGGTAGTGCCGTTGACGACGCATATGGGCCGAACGTACCCGAGCGAGGCCGAGGTAATGTTGAACCGTCGCCGCAACAAAGCCATGGCCGATCAGCTGGCGACGGTGAGCGGATTGCGAATGATCAACCGGTTTGGCCGTCTCTCGCCGTCCGATATGGGAAAAGTCGAGACGGCAATCAAGGTCCAGTTGGACCTCAAAGGAGAGCGTTCCGTTTGATCCGTCGCCTGTCAATGACCAGAAGCGTTTCTGGGGCTGGCGCCCGGGATTCCTGGAAGACGAGATCGAGCGGGCACGGAAGCTCCCGTCTGTGCACCTGGTAGAGTTCAGGCCGAGAGGGCTCGGCATCACGGCATCTGGACACCTGCTATCGGCTGAGATAATTGCGCTCCCAGCTCATATGGCTCGGAGGACAAAGGAGCAGTGGACAAACGTGAGCGGCTGCGGGTGCAGCGGCAGCACCTCCGCAAGGCGCGTTCCCGCGACGCGGCGCAAAAGCGCGGCAGCGTAGACCGCCAGCTGCGGGCTTGGGAAAAACTGGAAGCGGCGCAGCAGGCTCTGGACGCCCGCGCCTACGAGGAGGCGGTGGAATATGCGCAGGCGGCCGTCACGCTAGTTCCACGCGATTCGTACGCGGCCACGCTCTATGTTGCCGCAGCTGAAAAGAGCGGCAACTCTCGACACTACATCGCATCACTCGAACATCTCATCAGCATTGCTCCACCGAGTTTTCCGGCACTGGTTCGCTTAGCTCAGCTGCACTGCGGGGCGGGGAACCTCGAACGGGCGGCGGGCCTGGCCACCGAAGCACGGCTGATTGTGCCGCGGCGTTTGGCGCAGCGCCGTCAGTGGTTGGCTGCGCTTGAAGGCGTGGAGCGCGCGGTTGCCAACCGTGTGGCCCTTCGCGCTGACACCCCCCAAAGAGAGCTTCCATTTGCCCGACCGCTTACTAGCCCGGCCCCGGAGGCGACCCGGTTTTCGCCCGCATCAGTGCCCCCTACGGTCGCCACAGCCGAGTCACCACCCGACGAAAGCACCTCCGCAGCAGCTTTGACTCCGGCCGCACCGGCTCCCACAACCGCAACCAGTGCCCCACGCCGGAACCTGGAGATTCCCATCACTGTGGCGGCGGATGTCGTGGGGCTCGATGCACTTTCAGGCACTGCGGCGAGCGATCTCAACGAAGTCACCCTCGCGCTGCTTGCCACCGAGCTACGGGATGCGGAGTCGTTCGATCGCTTACTGGCCGTAGAGCGGGCGCAGGGTTTGCTCCGCCTGTCGCACCAAGAGGAGACGGTACGCAAGACGCTGTCGGTCTTGCTCGGGCGGGCTCTGCTCGCGGACGAGGTCGGGCTGGGCAAGACCATTGAAGCCGGCTTGATCCTCAGTGAATATCTCTTGCGCGGCCGTGTGCGCAGCGCGTTGGTACTGACCCCACCATCGCTCGTGGGCCAATGGCGCGAGGAACTGGCGGCCAAATTCGATATCGCCGCACGCACAACGGAGGATGCGGCCTTTCGCAGCGACCCGTTGCGGTGGTGGGAGGAGCCCGGTGTGATCGTCGCTTCATTGCCGACGGCCCGCTCCGAGCGCCACCGTCATGCAGTCACCGGCAGACCGTGGGACCTCGTCATCGTCGATGAGGCGCACACGCTCAAGAACCACCGCACCGAGGCCTACGCCTTGGTGCAGTCACTGCAGAGCCGATTCCTGCTGCTGCTGACCGCGACCCCGGTCGAGAACCGCGTCGAGGAGCTGTACAACCTCGTCAGCCTGATCCGTCCGGGGCATCTGGGTGGGCGGCAGGCGTTCGTGCGGAGCTTCGCGACCAACAACGGGCAACTGACCGAGACGGCTCGAGGCGAGATCCGCAATCTGCTGAGCGAGATCATGATCCGTAACACCCGAGCACTCTCTGGTGTTCACCTGCCGCCACGGTTTGCCCGCACCTTACTGGTGCAACCGGGTCGGGAGGAACATGCGCTGTACGATTACCTGGCCGCGGCGCTACGCTCGCTTGCCACAACTGGCCGTGCTCGCTTGCTGCTGTCGACGCTGCTGCAGGAGGCTGGGAGCAGCCCACAGGCGGTACGCGGCACGCTCGAAAAGGTCGCCGGCGACGAGAGCCTGTCCGAGGCCGTACGCGGCGATTTGGCGAGTGCCGCCGATTTCGCGCGGCGCGCAACCGGATCGGAAAAGACGCGGGCGCTGCTGCAGGCGGTGCAGGGCTCTCCCGGCGCGACCGTGGTGTTCACCCGCTTCCGCGGGACGCTGGCGTTCCTTGCCGAGGCGCTTGCCCGCGAAGGTGTCCAGCACGAGTGTCTCCACGGCGACATCCCCGCGGCCGCACGCGCGGGGGCCATCGATCGCTGTCGGCAAGCGGGTAGCGTGCTGCTGTCCACAGACGTGGGCAGCGAAGGCTTGAACTTGCAGTTCTGCCATCGCCTGATCAACTTCGATTTGCCCTGGAATCCGATGCGCATCGAGCAACGCATCGGGCGGTTGCACCGCATCGGCCAGGAACACCCAGTGGAGGTCGTAAACTTCTGCCTCGCCGGATCAATTGAGGAACGCATCCTGGGCATTCTGGACGAGCGCATCAATCTGTTCGAGCTGGTGGTTGGGGAGGTGGAGATGATCCTGGGATATCTGGACAGTCCACGGGAGTTTCCCGAGTTGGTGCTCGATGCCTTCGCCGAGCACGACGAAGTGGATCGAGCGCGGTCTTTTGCCCGCATCGCGGACGCCTTGGCGGCGGCACGCGAACGCTATCGCACCGTGAAGCTGTTCGACGAGGCACTGTTCCGCAATGAGTTGGGGGTGTGATGGCGGGCCGGGATCCAGCGGCGGAGTTCCTTCGACTCCATCTTGCGGCCTTGGGTGGCGTGATCGAGGAGCACCCGGACGGGCTTGAGGCGCTACTTCCTGTCGAGGTTGCCGAACCGCTCCGCGTACCAGAGGAGGTGCGTTTCTCGTTCGGCGCCGAGCCGGGTGACACGGCCGCTCCGGTAGTAGATGCTCGACTGGGTTCGCCGCTATTGGAACGTGCGGTGGCGCAGCGGCGCGAGCGTCACCCGGTTGCCGTGGTTGCAATTGCAGGTGAGCTGCCGCGGCCTCTCCCCGATCATGTCCCAGTGCTGCTCAATGCGGTACGTGGCGGGCCGGTCTCGCCGGCGGTACGCCAGCCGGCCAGGTACTTGGTCACGCATCTGCGCATCACGCTGCAAGGCGACGAGGTCCGCAGCGCGATGTTCAATCATACGCTACGGCTGGAAGACGGGGCGGCGGTGAGTGCGTTGAGATTAGCGGATGCTTATGCTGTCGGCGCCGCATCCCTGACGGCAACGCAACGGCAGATTGCAGCCGAGTCGGTGCGGCGCGCGATACGTCGCGCCGCACCGAAGTTGCTGGGCGGGGCACTCGATGCCATTGGCCGGCGGGCGCGACGCGATCTGACTCGTATGGCCGAGTACTACGCGAGCCTCGATATCGAGATGGCGCGGGCGGTGGAACGCGCTCGTTCGGAAGACGAGCGGGCGCGGCGTCGAGCCAAGCGAGCGCTGCTGACCGATGAGCTTGCCGCGCGGCGCGTCCAAGTGCGCGAGCGGCTGAGTGCTCGTGTTAGTACGGAGCTGATTGCCGCAGTGCTGGTCGAAAGCGAAACGGACCGGTTTGCCGTCCCGGTCCGTCGCCGCACTCGCAGTGATACGCTGCTTATCCAGCGGCGTGCGGCAGACGGCGCTCTGGAAGGGCCCAGGTGCGCCGGCTGTGGCATCAGCACACTGGAGCTGTACTTGTGTGACGAGCGCCTACACGTGCTGTGCAGCAACTGCGGCCAGCAGGGCCGGCTCGATGCGGCGCGTTGCGTTGGCTGCCGCCCCCGCGCGGTGTCGCACCTCGCCGTGTCGGTTGAGGACGTGACCGCCTCGTTACGCTTGGGCGGCAGCGCTGGGTAATGCTTCGGGGGACAGGGATTCCGACCATTGCCGATTCCGAGCATTGTCTTGCCGGGGCAACCGGGCCGGGCTATAGGGGAATTGTGTGCGGCGATGGGGAAGAAGGAACTGCGGAAGAAGGTAAACACCTTTAGGCAGCGCATTCGGCAACTCGATGCGACTTCAATTCATCATGATGAGTTGAAGTTACAAGTTTCCGGGGCCGTTACCCCCAGGGTGCCGCAACGAGAGGGACACCGGATGCTCTGATCAAGGCCTCGTTTCACCGGCCGCTCCCGTCCATTGAATGCGAGGCCCGACTTTGTCAGCATGGGTCGGGTACTAGGTCGAATTCGGCAGGTGGCCCCCGAAATGGATTCGCCGTGTAAGCCGCAGCAGGCGTCAGCATCCGGTGGACGAGCCCGTGGGCAGTTGCGCGGGCGGATCGGGACGGGCATTTGCCTGGCAGGGCTTGCCTGCTGCCTCGGTGTGGCGGCTGCGTCGGCGCAAGGGGGCAGCGCCGAGGACGGCACGGAACTGCGCCGGCAATCGGCACAACTCTACGCGCAGGGAAGTTACGCGGAGGCGGCGCGGTCGGCCGAAGCCGCGGTGGCTGCGGACGAGAAACGATGGGGAACGAACCATCCCAACACCGCGGCGTCGCTGCACCGCTTGGCGGAAGCGTTGGGCGCTCTTGGTGACTACGCCAAAGCCGTGCCCGCGGCACAACGAGCGTTGGCCGTGCGGGAGCGGGCGCTCGGCGCACAGCACGTGGATACCACGCAGTCCCTCAACGACCTCGGCGTGCTCTACCTGAGGATGGGTGACACAGTCCAGGCCCAGCGCTCCACGGAGCAAGCCTTGCGTATCCGTGAGAAAATCCTTGCCCCGGATGACGCTGCCATCGCCGAGTCGCTGAACAACCTTGCGGAGGTATACCGGCGTCAGAGAAAATACGACGCCGCGCAGCAGCTGCTTAAACGCGCCCTGGTGATCAAGAAGAAAACGTACGGCGCGGAACACGCGCTGGTGGCGACCGCCCACAACAACCTCGCTGCTCTCTACCTGGAGATGGGCAGGACGGCGAAGAACGACGCCGACCGAGAGCAGTATTTTCGCCAAGCATCGGAGCACGCCGTGCGCGCCAAGGCAATGATGGCGGGATCTGACGCGCGGCGCGAACGTCCCGAGACGGCCACGGTACTGATCAACCGCGCGTGGTCGTTGTGGACGGGCGCAGCGGTGACCACCGATCAAGTGCGCGACCTGTTCCAAGAGGCCTTGGCCATTCGCGAGAAGACTCTCGGCAGCGACCATCCCGATACCGCGCAGGCGTTGATCCTCCTGGCCGCTGCGCATCAACGCACCGGCAACTTCAAAGAGGCACTGGCGCTCTTTCAGCGCGCCTTGCCGGCCGAGGATCGAACGCTGGCGAACACCATGATCATCGGCGACGAGGAGCAGAAGCTGGCCTTCGTCCAGCAATCGCAGGGACACTATTTCGCGGCCCTGTCGCTGATCCAGCATCATTTCCGGCAGGACGCGACCGCGGTGCGCTTTGCCCTCGAGGCCGTTCTGCGGCGAAAAGGCATCGTTCTGGATGTGGAATCGCGCGTGCAGGAGGGCATCGCCAAGCACTTGACGGGCGCCGCGCTAGCATCGTGGCGGCGCCTGACCGAGAGCCGAAACGAGCTGGCGCAGCTCCTTCTGGGTGGTCCGGGCGGGCGCAGCCCGGATGATTACCTGCAGGCAATCGAACAGCTGCAGGAGGCCATAAACCGCGAGGAGGGATTCGTGGGGGCGCGCAGTACGCTCGTGGCGCAGGAACTGGCCCAACGCCGGGTGACGGCGAAGGCGGTGGCGGGCCATCTACCGCAGGACAGTGCCATGATCGAGTTTGTCCGCATTCAGGATTGGGACGAGCAGCGCCTTGCTTGGTCGGCAACCGGCCGCTATCTCGCGTTCGTCCTGACGCCCGACGAGCACGTGACGCTTGTCGACCTGGGGGAGGCAAACACCATCGACACCGAGGTAGCCGCGACCCTGTCCACAATCAACGACCCGCGTGCCTTCGATGCGCCAGTGGCGTACGCGCAGAAGAGCAATGCGGCACTCTCAGATCTATACCAGCTGGTTCTGCAGCCGTTGGCCGCCGCCATCGGTTCCCGGCATCGTCTCATCATCAGCCCCGATGGCGAGCTCAACAAACTGCCGTTTCAGGCGCTGCGCACACCGACTGGCCTATACCTGGTCGAGGAACGCACTGTCTCCCAGGTCACGAGTGGACGGGATCTCTTGCGCGGTAGGTCCGGCATTGCACCAAAGACGCGGCTGCTGCTCATCGCTAACCCGGCCTTCGATGAGAAGGAAGTTCTGCCCAACACAGGCTCGCAAAGGGCGGCGCGGCCAGGAGGGCTGCGCCGCACCTTCGGCGCCTTACCGGGCACGGCAGCGGAGGCGCAGGCGATCCGATCGCTGGTGAGCGGAGCGACGAAGGTGCTGCTCGGCAAGGCGGCGACAGAAGCGGCCGTACGCCAGGTGAAATCGCCACAAATCCTCCATTTCGCCACGCATGGCTTCTTCTTCCCGCAACTGGAGCAGACCGTGCCGGATCCTTTGGGCCGTTCGGGGCGTGGTGTGTTCCGCGGCGACGCGGACCCGCTGCGGCGATCCGGTATGGCGCTCGTCGGCGCCAACTACGCCTACATCGACAGCTGCGACGAGGGCATCATGTGCGCCAGCGAAGTCGAAGACCTGGACCTGTACGGGACCGACCTGGTTGTCCTGTCGGCATGCGAAACCGCTCTCGGCGAGGTGAAGATCGGTGAAGGCGTGTACGGCTTGCGCCGCGCTTTTGTGCTGGCCGGGGCCCGGGACCTGGTCATGAGTTTGTGGCCGGTGGATGACGAGGTGACGCGTGACTTGATGCAGCGCTTCTACCGAGCCTATCAACGAGGCGAATCGGCAGTCGCGGCGCTGCGCCAGGCGCAGATCGAGACCATCGCCAGCCTGCGCGCCACCAGCAAGGCCGGCAAGGACGGCCAACCCATCGCCATGGTAAACCTCTGGGCGCCCTTCATCGTGCAACAGACGGGGGAGTAAGGCGCAGGAGTGCGATGTCGAACTACGGTGACGTGACGACGACTTCGCCGTCGTCACAGCCGGCTGGAAACTGCTCAATGTTATCGTCAACGAAGGTTGCCGCCGAGCAGGTGAGGGGAAGCCGGCTGCCAACTGCCGCCCCGGCCGAGATATTCACGTTGCAGGTGTAGGCCACGGTGCCGTTGGGAATCGGATCCATCGCAAACGTGGCACGAACCGCCCCGCAATCGTGAACGGCACAACCTATGGGTAGGAAAACGGTAGCGCTTCCGGCCCCGGTACAATCCGGTTCGCCGTTCTCCGTGGATGCGATCCGGGCGCTTGGATTGAAGGTGATCTTGTTCTGGGTGGCAGCGATTCGCTGGCCCGCGGTATCGACTGTCACCCAGAAACTCACCCGTTGCCCTGGCGCTCCCTGCGGCGAGCTGATGCGTAGAAAGATCGGGGGTGGACACCCAGCGAGCGTGTTGTCCACGCCCGTGAGAATCTCATCGACCGTAATCAGGCTGTCATGGTTCAAGTCACCAATCTCGCACGCCGTCACCGAAACGTTTCCAAGGGCAACGTTGACCATGGTGAGCAACTCGTCAATGGTGACAACACCGTCACGGTTACAGTCTCCCGTACACAGCGCGGCAGCGAGGCAAGGCTGGTAGAGCACGCCCCCAAGAGTCATGGCAAGGCGGGCCGACCAGCGGAGCCACCGAGTGGAACGCTGGCTGCCGCGCATGTGAAACCTCAGACCTCGCTCTCAAAAGTTGATCCCGAGATTTCCCGGCGCCCCTACCGATAACGGTGGTTGTCCGAGGGCGTCCGCCACCGTGCGCGATTCGAACGGGAACTCTCCAGGGATCAACGGTACAATGCTGGGTGCGGCGATGGTTGGCGGCCCCGGCAGCACGCCAGCCCGGTCCGATTGTGGGACTAGAGCACCGGTGAGCAGCGGGTTGCCTGTGGTCATACTTTCAGACTGCCCGCCACCGATGAACTGCAGTCCTTCGATATACTGCCGGAAGAGCTTGTCGGGGAGCCGTTGGGGAGCGGAGGGATATGCGCCACGAGCGACGATCGTCAACTCCTGCGCCGTAACTACCACCGTGTGGCGGACGCGGTCGCGAACGCTATTTACCTTGACTTCCCCGGTGACACCGACCACCTCGCTGGTATCGGCCACCGGATCGTAGGTGATTACGAACTCGGTGCCGCGGACCCGCGCGAGCGCTGTGGGGGTATCGATTTCATACACGGCGTTGGCTCGTTTGTAATATTCGCTGACCAGGGGCCGCACCTTACCCTTGGTTAGCCGGAGCAAGGAGCGGAACGTTCCCTTAGTGGGGTCGAACACTTGCTCCTCGATCACCAGATCAGAGTCGTCTCCGATATTGAGGACGCTGTCGTCTTGGAACACGACCTGGAGCCGTGCTGGCCGGCCGGTGCGCAACTCGTCCTTGACGTGGACCGCGCCACCGATGACCGCGGCGGTCCATGTTCCGGCTCGTCCAATCTCTACGCTGCCCTCGAGTCCGGCGATCGTCCCCACTTCCTGGCCCCACGCACCGCGCGCGAACAGCAACAAGATCACGAGGATCAGCCGCGCGCATGCCGCTCGTGTCGACAAGTTGAAAGCGGCCGAAACTGTTGACCGTCGGCTGTTGACTGTCAACTGTCTCATTAGAACCTCACTCCCACCGAAAGCGACACAATGTGGCGGTCGTAATTGTAGGGCGCCTGGTTCGAATCGTTGAACGTTCCCAGGTATGCCAGCGTTACGCTCAGGTTATCGCTGAGGCCTTTCTCGGCGGCGAAGACGAGCTGATGCTCGTCGTCCCGCCGCCCGGCACTCTGGCGCGCATATTTTTCATGGCGGAAGGCGTACTCCAGTTGCGCCGTAATGGCTGCGGGCAGCGCCCACCCGACCCCGCCGCTGACTTCGTGTCCGTCGTACGCAAACAATTTCCCCACCCGGTTGATGGGATCCTCGCGATCGAAGCGATAGCCCACGAACAGGTAACGCTCCGGCGCGCCCAGGTGAATGTACTGCCGGACTCCGGGCGCGTAGTTGAGGGAATCCAGCACTCCGCTGAATGGCCGCTTGAGGAAATCGCGGCGCCGCAAGCGGAAGAACACCTCCGTCCGCCCCAGATCGCCCTCGGCAAATGACACCCACGGCACGGCCGTGCCTTGCTGCAGAAAGCTGTCGGTATCCTGGAAGTAGTAGTCGTAGCGGCCGACGATTCCGAACTGAAACGGCTTCATGTCGAACACCAACTGGGCGCTCGGCCGGTGATTCTGGAGGTTGAAGTCGGTCAGGTCGAAGTGCAAGCTTTGGAAGAACTCGTACCCGATAGAGAACTGCGCGTGCTCTGTACGCCACGGCACATAGGCGCCGCCGACCGTGATCGTGGCGCGCCCGTCTTCCTGCCCGCTGATGCCTTGCGCCGTCTTGAGTTGCTCATCCGTGGGCGCGAGTTGCACGTTACTGTCGTACTGCAAGCCGACGGCTCCGTAGAGGCTGTACCGCTTTTCGGCCGGCTTTGCCCCAGTGCGAATCTTGGCTAGGAAGGCGACCGCTTCGCGTCCCATTTCGGAACTCGGGTTGGTGGCCACGACGTAATCGAAGTGCTCCCGCGCTTTCGTCCAGCTTTGCGCCTGGTACTCCGTGACTCCCTGGTAATACCTGGAGGACAAAGAGAGCTCTGGGATCCGTGCGGCGCGCTTAAAATCCTGCCGAGCGGCGTCGAGCTGTCCCAGCCGCAGATGCGCGAGTCCCAAGAAGAATGAGGCATCCGCATCGAGTGACGCGACGCGCTGGGCCCGTTCGAGCAATGGGATGGCGTCTTTGTAAGCGGCCGTTTGGACCAAGGCGATGCCCAGTTCGAGGGCGCCCTGATGGAGATCCGGTTTGGCCGCCAGGACGGAGCGCAGATCGGTCGCGGCGGCGGCGTAGTTACCCAGCCGGCCTTGCGTCACGCCTCGGTAATAGCGCGCGTAGACATCGGCCCCGTCCGCCTGTACGGCCTTATCGAACAGCTGCAGGGCCTTGTCGTGGCGCCCCGCATGCAACTCCACCAAGCCGCGCGAGTAGAGCAACTCGGACTGCTCGGAAGCGGCGGCAACGCCGCTGAGCAGCACAATTATTGCCAGCAACAGTTCAGCGAGATGGCGCTTCATGCTGGTTCACTCGATAGGTTCCGTCGCCATAGCGCTGGCCTAGGGTAGTGCGGAAGCCTCCACCACGATCTCACCGTCCGTGCACACTGCTGGGAACTCGTTCTCCGTGTTGTCGACATAGGTCGCCGCCGAACATGTCAGGGGGTATCTGTGCGTTGGGTTGGTTGGAGAGGCGTCGGGGGAGATATTCACGTTGCAGATATACAAAACCGAGCCGTCGGGGATGACGGTCGTCGCGGCGAAGGTGATAGGTCGAATCCCTTCGCAAGTCTGGCCGGGCGTACAATCCAGGGGCAGGAAAGTCATCGCACTGATCGCGCCAGAACAATCCGGTTGTCCGTCGCTGGGCGTGAAAGCGATCTGGGCGAGGGGGTTGAAGTTGATCACGTTCTGGGTTCCGATGACCTGTTTGCCCGCCGTGTTGATCGTGACCGAGAACTGTACGCGTGCCCCCGGAAGGCCTCGTGCCGAACCGATATGAATCACCACCTCCGTTGGGGTCGGCGATGGTGTCGGGGTATTGGTTGCCGTGCTGGTCGGCGAGGGCGTGGCTGTCGGAGTGCCCGTGGGCGTGGGGCTCGGCGAAGAAGTGGGGGTAAGTGTGGGTGTCGCGGTGTTGGTCACCGTATTGGTCGGCGACGGCGTGGCTGTCGCAGTCGGGAAGACAATTTGCCGCACACAGACGCTGTCTGCATTGGTGCGCAAACCTGGAATGATGGTAACCCCGATTGGCCCGCTGTCGTATTCGGTTGGTCGCGCCTGACCGCTGCAAAGTTCCCCTGCGTCGTCCGGCTCCGTCGGACACTCAACGCCTCCCACACCGTCATCGGAAACGGACGTGTCATGGGATCCGGCGATGCTGAACATGGCGGGCCCGGCGCGCAGTCCTGTCAGGACCAGATGCCGGGAGTTGAAGGCTGCGCTCCCTTGCCGAACGGCGACGCAGCATGCCGACACGCCGTCACCCGACGAGGCGCTGGACTTGAAAACCACGCGCACGGTGTTGACGGCTTCGGGTATGGGATCGGTGGCCTCGAAACCCGGACAACCGTCGCCTTGTTGCGACAGTGCGGCGGTCGTGCTGCCGCTGCCCTGCTGCCAGAGGGCTTGAAACGTGAGGCCACCTGCGACACCAGAGGAACCACTTCCGCCGCCGCATCCGCTCACACCGAGAACAGCGGCGATGGCAATCAAAGGTGCGAACAACGTCAGCCGCATTTTCAGGAACTCCCGAGCGAGCTGAATTCAACGTTACATCTTTGTTTACCGCGCCGACCATGGCAGTGTCAAGGCGAAGTGCCAGATGGAATCCTTCAGCCGATCGCTCTGGACCCGGTTCCCGCTCTTGGGGTGTGCGACAAAATTATGGGTAGGTGGTGAAAGTTCTCCCCCTGGCGTCAGGCGGCGGAACGCCAGAGATCCTCCCAGCGGTTGCCAAGCAGACGACAGCGTAGCGCGATCACGGCGTTGGCACC
>Ga0214473_10006134_pt1 | contig 14386 bp, 14 predicted proteins | sample RVTome_7_FD_203509 | JGI IMG/M metagenome (GOLD analysis project Ga0214473, IMG submission 203509) | Soil microbial communities from uranium-contaminated site in the Upper Colorado River Basin, Wyoming, United States - RVT98D197 | ecosystem: Environmental > Terrestrial > Soil > Contaminated >... | reverse complement strand
CCGGCTTTTCAAGGGTTTTCGTGATCCAACGCCATCAGCCGATGGCACAATCAGGACTCCGGATCGTGAGATACAGCCGTAGATTCACGGAGTTACGGAATCCAACCGCGGATTGACGCGGTAGCGAAAAGTGGTACCAATCGCAAGCATAACTCCACGAGCAGGATACCCACGACTAACACGCCCGCAGGGTGATAATGGCGCGACAGTGTCCACTGCCCGCCATATAGCGCCACTACGCTCCTGGTCAAGCCGCACCCTGGGCACCGCTCCCCCGTATGTTGGCGCACAAAACACACCGGTGGTCGCAAGTGAATCAATCCTTCAGTTCCACTCTCTGTCAGGTCGACTAGGAAAGGAGCGACCGCCAAGACAACCAGCACGGCCCCGAACACGAGGTTGAACACGCGATATTCGGTGGTCATTGTACGCGAATGCTGCCGACGCTATCGGCGTTGCTGCTGCATTCGCAACATTTCTTGCCGCGCGCGCTCGCCGGCAGACACGATGCTGAAGTACTGCAACCCAGATATAACGACGCCAATCAGGCTGATGGTAAGCGCTGCTATCGCCAGGGATCGCTTCGCGTTCTGCGAGTAAGCGACCCCAAGGCCAGCTCCAGATGCCAACGCAGCCGGAATACCGACATAGAATGCAAACGCTCCTAAACAGGGAATGAATGAACCTAGCATCCCAATCAACCCGAACACCAAGCCAATGACGGAAAGGGCAGTTACAGTTCCTGAGTCCTTGATTTCGTCTCCCATTGCAGCACCTCCGCAAAGTATGGGTTCCAATAACGCAATAACGTTTCTACCCGCCACTTACTTCGTGGCGTACGATGTCGCTGCCAGCATCCCGCGGTCCGCTGGGAGCAACCGGATGGGGCCCCTGTTACTGACACTTACACAAGCCCTGGGCCACTGGCACTTATAGATGTTCGCTCCAGTTGACCGTCCTAATGCCATGAGTCTTCTGCGTATGGTGCGTACGGGGCAGCAGTTCTCCCCGCGCGCACGCTCCGAGCGAGGGTAGTAATACGGCCCCCCTGGGGTTGGCCGCGTTGGGGGTGCAGAGGATTCATCGTGGCAGCCCCGCCACCTGCCCGCGTGGGGAGAACTACGGGCGGGGTAGCCGGCGCCCGAGGCCAAGATAGCACTGTGCTTCATTGCCTCCGAGCATGTTTTCATTGTCGGCTTCGCCCGCAGAGGGTTACAATAACTACGTTATCGGTACCAATCGTTTTCCGCGACCCGCGCTACCCGGCTTGGCTTGTCACCCTGCCAAATGTGCAGTGCTTAAATCCTATAATTACTGCAACGTCAAGCGTTTTGCCCATCTTGCCTCACCCGTTGTGTTCCGCCGCTACCCCGCCAGCCCCGGTGGGATTCGTCGCGCCGACGCAGTCGGTGCGCCCGAGCCTCTGGCCAACGGCGATTACGAAGCGTGGGGTGGCGGTCCTGGGACGTTTACAATTGCAGACGATGGCGTCACTTCCTTCGAATGACCTGACCCCAAGGTCATGGGCAAACGAAGGTTGGGGGTAACCCCCCGATGCGCGATCACCCTGATCAGGCGCCGCTGGGCGCGTCCTGCATGTGGCCAACCACGGAGGGGCCGGCGAAGGTCTCCGGAATGAATTCCGGCGGCCGTACCACATCCAGGGTGATGGGCGCGTCCATCTTGCACACCGGCACGCAGGCGCCACACCCCAGACATTTGGCGCGATCGATCACCGCCACGCCGCTGCCCTCTTTGAGCTCAATGGCATCGACGCAGCACTGCTTCATGCAGTCTCCGCACGCGTCGCACTCGTGCACCGTGGCGACAAAGCGGCTCGGTGCCATCACATTGTCGAGCTTGCCAGTGCGCAAGCCCGGGTTGATCACCAGACAGCAACAGCCGCAGCAGAAGCAGATGAAATCCAGAGCCGTGAGGTTGGCCATGTTGGTGACCATGGGCACCAGCCCGGAATTTCCAGCCTTGCGCGCAATCTGGATGGCCTCGTCCGCAGCAACTTTCCGGCCGCTGCCGCGGTACAGGTCATACTCCGCCCGCTTGCCGAACTGCATGCACACATCGTTCGGGTGATCGCATTTCTTGGCTGCCGTCCGACAGCAGCACTGGCGGATGGAAATCAGCTCGCCGTGCGCGCGGATGATGGCTTCAATGTCTTCATGCGGCGCCAGCTGTGCGGTCTCGGGACGCACGGAGTCCAGAACCGGGATCGTCCGGATCGCGGTCATCGGCAGTGTGGCCAGGAAGTTGCCGATGTTGTTGACCCACCCCTCGTCGTCGTAGAGTTCGCGCCAGTACTTGTCGATGCCGGGCGGAATCTTGTCGGGGGCGCTGGCCATGATGTTATCGTGCAGGGTCGTCAGATCGCCGGGGAGCCGCGGCCCCTTGCGGGAGCTGACCACCAGGCCGCGGCGCGCCAGGGCCAGGAGCTTGTCGTCGAGGGCCTTTTCGTCCAGGCCATACTTCGCGGCCAGATCAGCCTTTGGCGCCGGTAGATCCAGAAGAAAACGGGCCTCCTCATCAGTCATGGCACAGCCAAGAATCTTACGGATGGCAGGCGAATCAGGCTTTCCAATCGGTTTTCCGAAACGCTCCACGACTTTGTCTATGTGCTGGTTCATATTCCCTCCGGTGAATACTTGCGCCTTCAGATTCGGTATCGCCGACCAGAAGGACGGCTCAGCCTTGCCGCTGGATGCCCATACGTTGCCACAGTGATCAGATCTTTAGAACCATGCTCGTCAGCCAGACATCTGATCTATGTCATGGGCGCGTTCGCCGGCCGTCTGGTCACGACGCCCAGCAGTTTCGCGAACAAGCGCGGACTGTGAGACAACCCGGCGATGGCGGCTCGGCGCAACGGACGCGATCGTGCCAGGGCCAGTACAACGCGCGTGGTCTGAAAGTGGCGGAAGGTGAGGCGCCGGTATGCCGAGTCGTATACCGCCAGCGGCTGGTGCCGCACGAGCGTGTCGGTCAGCGCACGGGCGCAATCGAACGCCAGGGTGAGTCCTTCGCCGGTGATGGGGTCCAGGTAACCGGCGGCGTCGCCGACCAGAGCGATCCGTTCCGCGTACCGCTGTGAGACGCCCTGTCGAAACGGCCCGGCTCCGCGGGCTGGTGTCTCTGCCATTGCGCCCGCAAGACGTTGCCCGAGCAGGGGGAAAGCGGCGAGCAGTTCATCGAAATTTCGCCGCCCGCCGCTCCAGAGAAAAGCCACAGCGACGCGCTCAGGTCCGGCCGGCGTGATGTAGGCCTCCGCGCCATCGCCCCAGTACACTTCGACAAACGAGGACCATGGTGGCAGGACGAAATGGCGGCGCAGGCCAAAGCGCAGTGGACCGCGCCACCGGCACTCCAAGCCGGCAAGCTTGCGCACCCGGCTGTGCAAACCGTCCGCTCCGACCAGCAGGCTTCCGTGAACAGGACCCGATTCAGTGTCCAGGAGGATGCCTTCCGCGGTGTTGCGCCAATGGCCCGCCGCACACTGGTAGCGGAGGTCGGCTCCCAGGGCGCGAGCCCGCGCGGCCAAGCTTTCGACCAGGGCTGTGCGCCGGATGCCCCATCCCACGCCGTGCGCAAACCGTCCCTCAGCGACGGCATCGTCGTCAATGTAGCGGATGCCGATGAAGGCTGCCCGGGCGCCGGCCGGAATTTCGACGCCCATTCGTCGCAGGGCTAGGACGCCCGCTGGCATCACGCCCTCTCCACAGGCCTTGTCGAGAGGTAAAGCACGCTTCTCGACCAACACCACGCTCAGCCCCCGTTGCCTTGCACAAATTGCCGTGGCCAGCCCTGCTGGGCCGCCACCGATGATGACCAGGTCAGCGCCCATGCGCCGATGCAGGCCAGGTAGGAAGAAAGCGCCTGAGGCTACCCAAACGATGCTGGTAATCGGAATACCGCATCAAAGCACGCTCCTCGCACCTGATACGTACGCTCAGCAGAATGGCGTTGAGGAGCGTGAATACCAGTGTGGTAACCCAGGCGCCGTGCAGAAGCGGCACCGCCACGATTTCGATAAGGACCGCGACATAGTTCGGATGCCGCAGGTAACGGTATGGTCCGGAGCTCACCGTGCCCTCTCCCGGAATTACGATGACGCGCACGTTCCAGCGCCGCCCCAGTGCGGCAACGGCCCAGTACCGTAGGACCTGTGAGAAGACCACCAGGACAGCCATCGGCAGGGCGAGTAGCGGGATGAAAGGACGATGCCACCACACGACCTCTGCCGCACAGGAGCAGAAGAAGCACGCGTGCAGCAGCTTCATCAAACGAAAATGGCGCCGGCCGAATTCAACCCCACCGCGGTCAAAGGCCCAGGCCGCGTGGCGCCGGCTGATGACCAACTCGACGACACGCTCCAAAACCAGGAGGAGGAGAAGGCCTAGATACCAGCTCACCATCGCAGCAACACCAACTCGCTGCAGAAGCCGGGCCCCATGGCCAGCAAGAGACCGAAGCTGCCCGGCGGAGGGCGGCACTCCGCCATGGTGTCATGCAGGACCATGAGCACGGATGCGCTGGACAGGTTACCGATTGACCTCAGGCTTTTCCATGTCACCGCCAGGGAATCCTCGGGCAAGTCGAGCGCCTGTGCCAGGGCGTCCAGGATCTTGGGGCCGCCCGGGTGGCAGATGTAGCTGGCGATGTCGCCGCGCCTCAGGCCGTGGCGGGCCAAGAACGCGTCCACGTCATCACGGATATGGCTTGCGATGACTTTGGGCACGTCAGCCGAGAGGACCACACGAAAGCCGTCAGCGGTGACGTCCCATCCCATAACGCGCTCGGTATCGGGATAGAACACCGAGGAGGTGTCCACGATGGCTGGTCCGAGAGCCGAACGCCGGGGCCCAACCAGTACCACCGCAGCGGCACCGTCACCGAACAAACCGCTCGCGACGATGTTCTTGATCGACGAGTCTTCCCGCTGGAGGGTGAGGCTGCACAACTCCACCGACAACAATACCACCACCTCATCGGGATAGGCGCGCAGATAATCGGTGGCCCGCGCGATACCCGCGGCACCGGCCACACAGCCGAGGCCGAAGATCGGGGTGCGCTTGATGTCGGTTCGCAAACGCATGCGATTGATGAGCCGGGCATCGATCGAGGGTGTTGCCAGGCCGGTGACCGAAACAAAGAAAATGTGATCGACGTCCCGCGGATCGAGCTCGGCCTTCTCCAATGCCGTGCGTACAGCCCGCTCCCCCAAATCGAGCGCGCAGCGGATATACGCATCATTGCAATCTGTGAAAGAGCGCAATGCAGCGTATGCTTGCATCGGCAGTGCGAGGTAACGTCCTCCAACCAGCACACCCTTGTGGAACCGTTCGAGCCTGGCGCGGGTGGGACGCTCTCGCCACAGTTGCTGAAAGGCGGCCAGCAAGGTTTCCTGGCTGTAGTAATGTGGCGGGAAGGCACACCCAACTGAGGCGATACGCACGTTTCGATGATTACACCAATGGCGTGGATGTAAATACCCGTCCCCACCCGGTGTGCCACGGCGATGCAGTTCGGCGTGCTTCAACCCGGGGAACGGTATCTCATGCAGATCTCGCACAGCCGGCCGAGGGCAGATAGCATGTGGGACACGATGCGAGCTCCCTCCAAGAGAAAGGAGACACTATGAGTGACGAAAATCCTGCGTCGATTTCGCGCCGGCGCTTCATCAAGACACTCGGCGCCGCCAGCGTGGCTGTCGGCCTGGCGCACCGTGGTGTGGCTGTGGCGGCAAACCCGACCCCAAGCACTAAGCGCGGCCCGCTCCAGTTTGGCGTGCAGACGCCGCCTCAGAACACGACCTACAAAAGCATCGTCGATGTTTGGAAGGAAGCGGATGACCTCGGCTACGACTCGCTTTTCGCCTTCGATCACTTCATGCCCATCTTTAGCGACATGACAAAACCCTGCCTCGAAGGTTGGACATTGCTTGCCGCCCTTGCCGCCCAAACCAGCCGCGCCCGAGTGGGACTGCTGGTAACCGGCAACACCTATCGCTACCCCGCCGTGGTGGCGAAGATGGCCGCTACGGTTGATCACGCAAGCAATGGCCGGCTGATCATCGGCATGGGTGCCGGCTGGTTCGAAGCGGAACACACGCAATACGGCATTCCGTTCTATACTGCCGGTATCCGGGCTCGCCGCCTGGCAGAATCCGTCCAGGTGATAAAGCTGCTTCTTACCCAGCCCAGGAGCAACTTCAATGGCAAATATTACCAACTCAAGGATGCCCTGTGTGAACCCAAGAGCATCCAGCAACCGCATCCACCGATTCTGATCGGCGGGGTCGGACCCAAAGTTCTTCAGCCGACAGCGGCGCGTTACGCCGACATCTGGCATTTCTTCGTTCAGGACGCCAAGCCCGATGAGGCCCGCAAGTTGTGCGAAAATTTCGATGCGATCTGCCGTAAGGTTGGACGTGATCCGGCGGCGATCCAAAAGGCGACCTCGCTCAGGAGCGAATTGCTGACCTCGAGCCCGCAGGAAATTCGCCGGCATATTCAGAAAATGGCCGCCGCGGGCGTGCAGCAGTTCATTCTGCACCTGTCACCTCCGTTCGATCGGGATGTTCTCCGTAGATTTGCCAAGGAGGTGCTGCCCGCAGTCCGTGGGTGAAAGCCGCGAAGATCGCCAAGGCGGGCGTGGCGCCAGGGCACTATAATTAATGTCACTAATTTCTCTTGCATTAGCCCGACAGAATTGCTAACACTACTTACATAAGGGAATCACCTAAGGGGATTCACCTAGACAGGCGAACAACGATGTCTTACTTGGAATCCGCGCCACGCACGATCGGCGATGTGAGCATGACTGTGGTGGCTTGGACCGGCTGGATCGCTACGGCAATCTTGGCCGGATCATTCGTATTCAGCCTGTAACTCGGGCTCCTATGCAATAAACGCGGCACGGGATGACCTTGGGATGAAGGTGGTCCTCTCCGTCTCATCACCAGCCTCCCGTGCCGGGTTCCTGCCGGCGAGATCGAACCGATTTTTTCCCCTGGAGCGTCCCCGAGCGCTTGTTCGGCCGACCTGACTCCCGCTAGAATGGGCGCACAACAGAGCCCGGGAGGCGAGTTATGATCAGCGCGCGCAATCAGCTCAGTGGCACTATCAAGTCCGTGAAGCTCGGTACGATCATGGCCGAAGTGATTCTGACCGTTGGAAGCGTTGAACTGGTGTCGGTTATCACGCGTGAGTCCGCTGAGCGCATGAAGCTCAAGGCGGGTGACAGTGCCAGTGCCGTGATCAAGTCTACGGAGGTCATGATTTTGAAGGGCTGACGACACCCCGATACGCTGCCCGCGATTATCGTGCTATGGTGGCGTAAAATAACGGGGGTTTCATGCGGCGCATACTGTTGCTGGCTTTGATCGCGGTTGGTCTGGTGCAGGCGGGAACAGGGGAAGCCAAGTCGGCCGGGAAATCGCAGGCGCAGCCAAACCAGGTCGCCGACTCGGCGGAGGTCGAGAGGGCGTTCGAGGCATTTTGCAGCGAGTGGATGCGCAAACTGGCGGCGCGAGAATACGACAACATTGCCCGCATCAGCTGGAACACCGGTCCTGATGGGGTCCATGGTGAGTACGTCGGGTACACCACTGAGCACACCTGCGTGGTGAAAAACGGCGGTAGTATACCCGTGGGCAAGATCAAATACCTGGAAGTACTTTACGCCAAGCAGGGCCGCTCCATCGAGGAGGCGCGCCAGAGTCAGGCGCTGGCGCTGGAGACCACAGGCGTAACTGAGATCTTCCGCTACGATAAGAACAAGTGGGTGTATTGAGCGGAGGAAGACGAGGGTTCAGATCCGGCAGTCGTCTTTCAGACGACTTTGTGCCACTCAGCCCGAGAATTCGATTCTCGGGCGGTGCGTTCCGACGGCCGTTGCGCGATACAGTGTGAGCGCCGGTCCCTACTTGGTGGCGGTCCTGCGTTCGTTGCCCCTTCAGGCTGCGAGACTTGGCCACGGCAGGCCTTTCCGGTAAGGTCCGCCGCATGTCTCGGACACATAAAGCCTGGTCCGGCCGTATGACGGAGCCCACGAACCGCCTGGTCGAATCATTTACCACGTCTTTCCCGATTGACCGCCGCCTGCACACTTACGACATCGAAGGCAGCATTGCGCACTGCGAGATGTTGGCCAAGCAGCGTATCCTGCCGAGGCGCGACGCCCAGCGCATTATCGCCGCCTTGCGCCAGATCGAAAAGGAATTTGCGGCTGGGACATTCCGTGCGCTCGCCAGTGATGAAGACATCCACATGGCGGTGGAGCGCCGGTTGATAGAAAAGATCGGTGCCGTGGGCGGCAAGTTACACACGGCGCGCAGCCGTAACGATCAGGTTGCGCTCGACCTGCGTCTTTTCCTGAGGGCCGAAGTTACCCGGCTGATCGAACTCAGCCAGCGCCTGAGGCGTGTGCTGGGCACGGTCGCGAAGCGGGACCGCGACGTGATCCTGCCCGGCTATACCCACTTGCAGCCGGCGCAGCCGGTGCTGTTGGCGCATCACTGGCTGGCATACGCAGAGATGCTGGGCCGTGATGCGGCGCGTTTTGCCGACTGCTTGAAGCGCATCGATGTATTACCCTTGGGTTCCGGGGCGCTGGCAGGGACGACATTTCCAATTGATCGCGCCTTTGTGGCCCGCCGGCTGGGTTTCAGTAAGATCAGCGCCAACAGCATGGATGCGGTCAGCGACCGTGATTTCGCCGCCGAGTTTCTCGCTGCCGCCGCCATTGCCGGCATGCATCTCAGTCGGCTTGCCGAGGATCTAATCTTGTGGTCTTCGCAGGAGTTCGGTTTCGTGGAACTGCCCGACGCCTTTGCCACCGGCAGCTCGATGATGCCGCAGAAGAAGAATCCGGACGTGGCGGAGCTGATCCGCGGAAGAACCGGTCGCCTCTACGGCAACCTGCTGGCGCTACTGACCGCACTCAAAGGGCTGCCACTGACCTACAACCGCGACCTGCAGGAAGACAAGGAACCCGTTTTCGACACCGTCGATACGCTCTCTGCCAACCTCGGGCTGCTGATCGAATTCATCCCCAAGTTGCGTATCAACCGGGCGCGCATGCTGGCGGCCGCGTCCGCCGGCTTCACGCTGGCCACAGAGCTGGCGGATTACCTCACCGCCAAAGGCACACCGTTTCGGGAAGCCCACGGAACCGTCGGCGCCATCGTCCAGTTCTGTCTCGGCGAGCAGCGCCGGCTAGAAGATCTCAGCCTGTCTGAGCTGCGGCGCTTCTCGCCGCGGTTCGAGTCGGACGTGAAAAAATGGCTCAGCTCCGAAGCTGCCGTGCGCCGGCGGCGGGCGATCGGCGGCACAGCGCCGGAGAACGTCGATCGGCAGTTGAAGGGGCTCGGGCTGTGATCGGGATGCAACTCTCTTACAGCGCCATAGAGGCGCGACTTGCCCGCTGGACGTTTGCCGGCCTGCTGGCGCTGGCGTTCTTCGGCTGCGGCCGCAAGGCGCCGCCGAAGCCGCCGCAGGACGTTGTGCCCAAGACCATCACCGATCTTAGCGCAGCCAGCGAAGCCGAAGGCATTCGGCTGTCGTGGAGCCGGCCGGAGACCTACGCCAACGGCACGCGCATGAACGATCTGGGCGGCTTCTGGCTCGAACGTGCCACTCCTTCCGAGCCCAGCTTCTCGCGCCTTGAAACGCTAGAGGTCGGCGATCGGGAGCGTTTCCGCCAGCTCAAGCGCTTCCAGCACCTGGACAGATCCGCCCACCCTAGGATCACGTACATGTATCGAGTTGTTTCTTTCACCACCGATCGGTACGTTAGTGAGCCGTCGAACGTAGTCTCGGTGGTAGGCTCAAATCCAGGCGAGGAAACGCATGCACCACTTCAAAGACCGTAACGGAGAACTGCACGCTGAAGGCGTTGCTTTGCGCGCCATCGCCGAACGTGTCGGCACGCCTTGCTACGTCTACAGCCTGGCGACCTTACGCCGGCACCTGCAGGTGTTTGACGCCGCCTTCGAGGCCCTCCCACACCTGGTCTGCTTTTCAGTCAAAGCCAACTCCAATCTCGCCATTTTGCGCACCTTCACTCGCGCCGGCAGTGGTTTCGACATCGTCTCCGGCGGTGAGCTTTTCCGCGTTTTGAAAGCGGGAGCCGATCCCGCCAAGATCGTGTTCTCCGGAGTGGGCAAGACCGTACGCGAGATGCGCTACGCCCTCACCGCCGGCATTCTCATGTTCAACGTCGAGTCCCCCGGCGAGCTCGAGGCCCTGAACGCCGTAGCGGGCGAGTTGGGGGCCAGGGCCAGCGTTGCATTACGCGTCAACCCGGACGTCGACCCGAAGACCCACCCCTACATTTCGACCGGGCTGAAGAAAAGCAAGTTCGGCATCCACATCCAGCGCTCGCTGGAAGATTACCGGCGGGCACGCGCTCTAGCGCACATCGACGTAGTCGGGGTCGACTGCCACATCGGTTCGCAGCTGACCACCGTGCCGCCCTTCGTTGACGCGCTGGATCGCGTCCGTGACCTGATCGGGCGCCTGCAGTCCGACGGGTTCTGTATCCGTTACATCGACATGGGGGGCGGCCTGGGAATTACCTACAATGACGAGAGACCGCCTGAACCGCGCGAATATGCGGCGGCGCTGGCAGAGGGACTGCGGGGGCTAGACGTGACGCTGATCCTGGAGCCCGGACGTGTCATCGTCGGCAATGCCGGTGTCTTGCTCACCAAGGTTCTCTACCGCAAGAGTACTGACGAGAAGAATTTCGTCGTGGTGGACGGGGGCATGAACGATCTCATTCGTCCCGCTCTGTATGGCTCGTACCAAGCGATCGAAGCCGTTCAGCGTGGCGAGCGCGGCACGTTCGTTGCCGACGTGGTCGGCCCGGTCTGCGAGAGCGGCGACTTCTTCGCCAAAGACAGGGAAATTCCGGTGGTGGAGAGTGGAGATCTGCTGGCTGTGATGAGCGCCGGCGCCTACGGCTTCGTCATGGCGTCCAACTACAATGCCCGTCCGCGTCCACCCGAAGTGCTGGTCGACGGGGACAGCTTTCACGTGGTTCGCGAACGCGAAACGTTGGAGGACCTGGTTCGCGGCGAGTACATTCCCGCCAGCTTGCGCTGATATGGCCCGCCTGCGCTTCACCAAGATGCATGGCATCGGCAACGACTACGTTTATGTTGATTGCTTTTCTCAATCGGTTGCCGACCCAGCCGCTCTCTCGCGGCGGGTAAGCCCGCGGCGCACCGGTGTAGGCGCCGACGGCCTGATCTTGATCTGCCCCTCCACCCCGGCCGACTGCCGCATGGAAATGTACAACGCCGACGGCAGCCGCGGTGAGATGTGCGGCAACGGCATTCGCTGTGTGGGAAAATTTGTCTACGATCATGGCCTGGTGCGGCGTAACCCTTTGCAGGTCGAGACGGACGCCGGAATCAAAGTCCTCCGCCTGCATCTGGCGGACAGCCAGGTTGCAACGGTTACCGTCGACATGGGTATTCCCATCCTCGATGGCCCGCGCATCCCCGTCACAGCGCCCGGACGCGTGGTAAATGCGCCGCTGCAGGTCGACGACCACACCTACCGGGTCACCTGCGTGTCGATGGGCAATCCGCACTGCGTCGTCTTTTGCGACGAGGTCGAGGGTCTTCCGCTGGCGGAAATCGGACCGCATTTCGAGTACCACCCGTTTTTTCCGCAACGCGTCAATACCGAATTCGTCCAGCTCCTGAGCCGTGATGAGCTGCGCATGCGCGTGTGGGAGCGCGGGTCCGGCGAGACCGCCGCCTGTGGGACGGGGGCTTGTGCCGCGGTTGTAGCCGCGGTCTTGAACGACAAGGCCAATCGTCGCGCTGTCGTGCACCTTAACGGCGGCGATCTCAGCGTCGAGTGGGGTGCCGACGACCACGTCTTCCTAACCGGCCCGGCGGAGGAAGTGTTCAACGGCGAAATCGAGGCTTAATGGCTGAGGGCTGGGGGCTGGTTAAGGAGGAAGAAATAAAGGCCAAGAACCGAGAGACCAGAAACTAGTGTAGTGTCCCTTAAATAGCTTTACAGACTTTCGAGGGTTTGCCATGGTGTTGGTCATGCCGAATGCAAGCGTGGCGGTCAATTCACTGTAAGGTTATTTAAGGGACACTACACTAGCAGGGCGATTCCAAATTACTGTAGCAACGGGATTATAACCGCTCATGGTATCTGAGGAAGCCGCGTTTTTTCAGCGGCTGTTTCGAAAGACACCCGCTGGACATATTGCTACGGAAATGTGGAATCACTGTACTAGAAACCAGCAACCAGAGACTGGAGTTTGACCATGTTCAGTGGATCTATGGCGGCCATCGTGACCCCGTTCCGCGACGGGCGTATCGATACGGATGGGCTCGAACGGCTGATCGAGTTTCAGGTGAGCAACGGCACCTCTGCAATCGTGCCGTGCGGCAGCACGGGCGAGTCGGCCACGCTCACGCACGACGAGCATTCGGAGGTCGTACGCCTGGCCGTGCGCTTTGTGCGTGGCCGCGTACCAGTGATCGCCGGCAGCGGCTCGAATTCCACCGCCGAGGCCATCGCTCTCACCCGCGCCGCCCGCGAGGCCGGGGCTACTGCCGCCCTGCTCATCTCGCCCTACTACAACAAGCCGACACAAGAGGGCATCTACCGGCACTACAAAGCGGTCGCCGAGGTCACTGGCGTTCCACTGATCCTGTACAATATTCCCGGACGTACTGCCTCCAAGATCGAGGCTACCACGATCGCTCGGCTGGCGGAGCTCGAGCATATCGTGGGCTTAAAAGATGCCACCGGCTCACTCGACGAGGTGCAGGAGGTCCTTCGCCTGTGCGGCGACAGGATCGCGGTCTACTCGGGCGACGACTCGCTGACCCTGCCGATAATGGCGGCCGGTGGTGCCGGTGTGATCTCGGTGGTCGCCAACGTCATGCCGCGGCAATCGGCTGATATGGTGGCAGAGTGCATGCACGGCAATTGGGACAAGGGGCGGCGCCTGCACTATGAGCTCCTGCCTCTGATCCGCGCCCTCTTTCTTGAAACCAACCCGATTCCCGTGAAAGCGGCGGTGGCGATGATGGGCTACTGCCGGGACGAGTTGCGCCTACCGCTGCTACCGATGAGCGATGCGCCCCGCGCCAAGCTGCGCGCCGTAATGCAACAGTACGGGTTGGTGCAATGAGAGCCGAGCTGATCGTATGTGGAGCGGCCGGTCGGATGGGCCGCACATTGGTCAACCTCATTGCTCAGCGGCAAGACACAATCCTGGCCGGAGCGCTCGAAGCGCCAGGTCATGCCGCGCTGGGCCGGGATGCGGGAGAGATCGCCGGCGCCGGTCACCTGGGGGTTGCCATCACCGGCGACTTCGCGGCCCTGGCTCGCGCCGGTGCCGTGAGCCTCGATTTCACCAACGCCGCGGCGGCACTGGAACACCTGCGCATCGCGGTAGACCGCCACGCGCCGATCGTGATCGGTTCCACCGGTTTTTCCGCGGCCGAGACCGCAGAGCTGGACCGTCTGGCACCGCAGACGCGGAGCGTCATAGCCCCGAACATGAGCGTCGGCATCGCGGTCCTGCACCGCCTCGCTCGCGAGGCCGCCGCCGTGCTAGGCCCGGACTTCGACCCGGAGATCGTCGAGATGCACCACCGCTTGAAGGCTGACGCACCGAGCGGCACGGCGCTGGCGCTGGGGCGCACGGTCGCGGCCGCGACCGGGCGCGACTTCGGCCACGACGCAGTCTTCGGTCGTGAAGGTGTGCTGGGCCCGCGGCCGAAACCGGAGCTGGGCATTCTCGCACTGCGCGGCGGCGACGTCGTCGGTGATCACACGGTGATTTTCGCCGGCCTCGGTGAACGCATTGAACTGACACACCGCGCCCAGAGCCGGGATTGTCTGGCGCGCGGCGCAATCCGCGCCGCGCTGTGGCTGCTGCAACAGCCCGCGGGCCGGTACGGCATGGAGGCAGTGCTCGGGCTGGGGTGATGGAGGGTGGGGGCTTGGCGACAAAGCCCGCACAGCATTCAAGCCCTCAAACCCATGCCCTCACGCCAGTGCTGTCCTAGTTTGCACTACTGTGCCCAGCGGGCGTCCTTCGAAACGGCCGCTGAGAAAATACGGCGTCAGGGCGAACGGAGATTGTCTTTTGAAAACATGATGCAACCGCTCGCCCTGAGTTACGCAACCCGCACTTCGTCGCGCCGCGCAAAGAATTTCGCGCCAAAGAAGCCTGGCTTCAGATGCTGCTCACGCTACGTGTCAAGCGCCAGGAGTACCGGTGCAAGCGGGGACATGGGTAACAGAATAGACCGGGCACATGGGTGACACAGTTCATTGCTTTTCTTGGCTTCGCTCTGGCGGTTGTGGAGAACGTAAGGAGCCCGAAG
>Ga0214473_10006133_pt1 | contig 14388 bp, 14 predicted proteins | sample RVTome_7_FD_203509 | JGI IMG/M metagenome (GOLD analysis project Ga0214473, IMG submission 203509) | Soil microbial communities from uranium-contaminated site in the Upper Colorado River Basin, Wyoming, United States - RVT98D197 | ecosystem: Environmental > Terrestrial > Soil > Contaminated >... | reverse complement strand
CGGCCCGGGTCCTGATATCGGACCATCACGGTCGGATATTAGGCCCGCCCCCAGGGGGCTGTCAAGCCGCGATCAGGATACCGCGCGGGCGGCGTCGGTGTACCGGCGGGCGTGGTACGAGGAGCGGACGAGGGGGCCGGCTTCGACGTGGCGGAAGCCGAACCGCAGGGCCGCCTCGCGCAGGAGGGCGAACTCCTCCGGCGGGTAGTAGCGCTGCACCGGCAGATGCTGCACGGTCGGCCGCAGGTACTGGCCGATCGTGAGGATCTCGACCCCGGTGTCGGCGATCGAGGCGAAGACGGCGTGCAGTTCCCCGATCGCTTCCCCGAGACCAACCATGATCCCGGACTTGAGGATCGGCCGGTCGGCGCCGCCTCTCCAGACGCGGGCGGCGCGCAGTAGATCGAGAGAGCGCTCGAAGGACGACCCAATCCGTGCCGTGGGGTACAGCCGCGGCACAGTTTCGATGTTGTGGCTGAAAACCGCCGGCCCCGCCGGCAGGATCGCAGCGAGCGGGCGCGCCACGCCGCGGAAGTCGGGGGTCAGGATCTCGACGTCGCAATCGGGATTGAGGTCGCGCACCACGCGCACCACCGCGCCGAAATGCTCCGCCCCGCCGTCGGCGAGGTCGTCCCGGTCCACCGAGGTGATGACGGCGTGCTTTAGCCCGAGATGTCGGACCGCCTCCGCGACATGCAGATCGACCGCGCCCGCGCGCCCGGTGGCGACCGCGCAGAAGCCGCACCTCCGGGTGCAGATGTCGCCGAGGATCATGAAGGTGGCGGTGCGGTCGTCCCAGCACTCGTAGATGTTGGGGCAGCGCGCTTCCTGGCAGACGGTGTGCAGCCGCAACCCGTCGATTAGTCGGTGGACTTCACGGTAGTTCGGCCCGGTGTTAAGACGGATGCGGAGCCACGGCGGCTTGCCGCCGGCCGGGCCCGGAGCGGGGGCGCACGACATCAGCGGGCCTCCCGTGCAGCACGCTCACCGGCGGCTTCGGGGCACGAGGCGGCTTCCGGACTGAGAATCATCCGATCGAAAACCCGCGCGAATTCCGGCAGCAGGACCGCCGCCACGTCCTCGAGAGACGGGGCGATTCCCAGGATCCTTTCCATCGATGTGAGACCTCGGGAACGGATGCCGCAGGGCACGATCAGGGAAAAGGCATCGAGATCGGTGGCGACATTCAGGGCGAAGCCGTGGGTCGTGACCCAGCGCGACAGGTGGACGCCGATGCTGGCGATCTTCTCCCCCTCGACCCAGACGCCGGTCAGCCCCGCCACGCGTCCTGCCTCGATGCCGAAGCGCGCCAAGGTGCGGATCAGGACCTCCTCGAGATCGCGCAGGTAGAGCGCCACGTCCCGCCGGTCGGGGCTCAGATCGAGGACCGGGTAGCCGACCAGCTGGCCGGGCCCGTGGTAGGTGACCTGGCCGCCCCGATCGCAGCGTTCGACCGCGATCCCGCGGGCGCGCAGCAGGGCCGGATCAATCAGCACGTCTTCGGGGCGAGCGCTGCGCCCGAGGGTGATGACCGGCGGATGTTCGAGCAACAAGAGCTGCTCCCCACCGGCGCCGTCCTTGAGCCGGCGCGCGCACTCGTCCTGGAGACCGACCGCGGCCCCGTAATCGATCCGGCCGAGCCAACGCGCGCTGCAGGATCGCACGCCCTTCTCCTAGAGGACCTCGGGGAAACGCGCCTCTTCGAGCGCGGTCCTGATGTGCGCCATGAACTGGTCGGCGACCGCCCCGTCGATGAGCCGGTGGTCGAACGACAGCGACAGGTAAACCGTCGGGCGGACGGCGATGGCGTCGTCCACGACCACCACCCGCTTGGCGATCGATCCAACGCCCATGATCGCCACCTGGGGCTGGCTGATGATCGGCGTCCCGAACAGGGCGCCGTACGACCCCGGATTGGTGATCGTGAAAGTCCCGCCCTGCACGTCGTCCGGCTGCAGCTTCCGGTTGCGGGCCCGGTCCGCCAGATCGACGATCGCCTTGGCGATGCCGGACAAGGTGCGGTCGCCGGCATTCTTGATGACCGGAACGATCAGACCCCAGTCGAGCGCCACCGCCACCCCGACATGGATGTCCTTCTTGTAGACGACGTTGTCGCCGTCGATGGAGGAGTTCACCACCGGGAACGCCTTCAACGCCTCGACCGCCGCCTTCACGAAAAAGGCGGTCGGGCTCAGCTTGACGCCGTGGCGGCTCTCGAACGCCTGGCGGTGCTCCTCGCGCAGCCGCATGACGCGCTGCATGTCGACCTCGAAGACCGTGGTGACGTGGGCCGAGGTCCGGCGGCTCAGGACCATGTGCTCGGCGATCTTCTTGCGCATGGTCGACAGCGGTTCGACGGCGACGCGGTCCCCCGGCGCGAACGCCGGGCGATGGATTGCCGGGCCCGCCGGGCCCGCGGGGCGGGACAGCGCGGCGCCGGCCGGCGCCGCGGCGGGCGATCCGCCGTGCTCGAGGGCCGTGAGGATGTCCTTCTTGGTGACCCGGCCGCCGATCCCGGTCCCCTGAAGGCGGCCGATGTCGACCTGGTGCTCGCGCGCGATCCGCCGGACGACCGGCGACGATCGGACCCGCCGCAGTTCCTCGGCGCCGGCGCCGGCCGCGGCCATCTGTGCCGCCCGCGGAATCATCCCGGTGGCGGCGGGCAGCGGCCCGACCGGTGACGCCGCCGGGCGGGACGCCGACGGTGGCGCCGGGGCGGACGGCCGCGGCGTTTCCGACGCCCGGGGCGGCGCGGCGGCGGAAACGGCCGGACGGCCGGCGGCCGGCGCGGCGGCCGGCTTGGTCGCCGAGGCCGCCGCCGACGCCTCGGTCTCGATGAACGCCACCACCGTGTTGACCGGCACCGTCTGGCCCTCGCCGACTTTGATCTCGACCAGGGAACCGGCGGCCGGGGCCGGGATTTCGGCGTCCACCTTGTCGGTCGAGATCTCGAAAATCGGCTCGTCGCGCGCCACGCGATCCCCGACTTTCTTCAGCCAGCGGGTCAGCGTCCCCTCGGCGATGCTCTCACCCATCTGCGGCATGATCACGTCGACGCGCATCGTCCGCTCCTCTAGTAGGCCAGCAGCTGCCGGGCGGTGGCCAGGATCTTGTCCTTGTCCGGCAGGAAGAATTTTTCCAGCGGCGGGCTGTACGGCACCGGCGTGTCGGGCGCCGTCACCCGCAGCACCGGCCCGTCGAGATACTCGAACACCTCTTCGTTGAGGATCGCGGTGATCTCCCCGGCGATCCCCCCGGTCCGCGTGTCTTCGTGCACGATCATCGCCTTCCCGGTCTTCTTCGCCGAGGTCAGGATGGCGTCCTTGTCGAGCGGCAGGAGGCTGCGGAGGTCGATCACCTCGACCTCGTGCCCCTCGCGACGCAGGTCCTCGGCCGCCTCCAGGCACGGGTAGAGCATCGCCGCGTAGGTCAGCATCGTCAGATCGCGTCCTTCGCGGCGCACCGCGGCGCGGCCGATCGGCACGATGTAGTCCTCCGACGGCAGCTCCTCTTTGATCCGGCGATAGAGGTACTTGTGTTCGAGATAGAGGACCGGGTCCTCGTCGCGGATCGCCGCCTTGATCAGCCCCTTGGCATCGTAGGCGGTCGCCGGTGTCACCACCTTCAGCCCGGGGGTGTGGACGTAGTACATCTCGGGGTTCTGCGAGTGGAACGGCCCGCCGTGCACGCCGCCGCCGGCCGGCCCGCGGATGACGATCGGCACGCCGGCCCCCCAGCGATAGCGGTTCTTGGCGGCGAAGTTGGTGATCTGGTCGAAGGCGCAGGAGATGAAGTCGATGAACTGCATTTCGGCGACCGGCCGCATGCCCATGAGCGCGGCGCCAATCGCCGCGCCGACGATCGCCGATTCGGCGATCGGCGTGTCGATGACCCGCATCTCCCCGAAACGATCCAGCATCCCCTCGGTCACCTTGAACGCGCCGCCGTAGATCCCGATGTCCTCGCCGAGCAGGAACACCCGCTCGTCGCGCTCCATCTCCTCCCAGATCCCCTGGCGGATCGCCTCCACGTACGTCGTCAACGCCATGCGTCACCACCCGTCCCGTGATAGACCCCTTCGAGGCATTCCTCCGGCGCGGGCCAGGGGTCGCTCTCCGCTCCGCCGACCGCCGTGTCGATCTCCTGTTCGATCCGGCGGTCCAGCTCCACCAGCCCCGCCCGATCCACCAACCCCCGCGTCTCCAGCTGCCCGGCGAAGCGCGCGATCGGATCGCGGCCCCGCCACTCCTCCAGGGTCGCGTCCGGCACGTAACCGGCGTCATCATGCGCCGAATGTCCGGTCATGCGGAAGGTCACCCCCTCCACCAGGGTCGGTCCGACGCCGGCGCGCGCCCGCGCCACCGCGCGGCCTACCGCGTCGTGGACCGCCAGCACGTCGTTGCCGTCCACCGACTCCCCCGGGATCCCGTACCCGACCGCCCGGTCGGCGACCCGCGCCACCGCCATCTGTCGCGCCAGCGGGGTCGAGTAGGCGTACTGGTTGTTGTTGCAGATGAACACCACCGGCAGACGCTGCACCGCCGCGAGGTTCACGCCGCTGTGCCAGTCGCCCCGGCTGGTGGTCCCGTCGCCGAAGAACGCGAAGCAGACCTGGTCGGTGCCGTGCATGCGGAAGGTCAGCGCGCATCCGGCCGCCACCGGGATGGTGTCCCCGAGGTGCGAGATGAACGAGACCACCCGGTGGGTCATGTCGCCCATGTGCATGTTGCCGTCGCGGCCACGGGTCGGCCCGGTCCGCCGACCCATGTACTGGGCCAGGACCCGGCGCGGCTCGATCCCCTGCATCAGGAACACCGCCATGTCCCGGTGCGACGGGAACACCACGTCGTCGCGCGCCGGGTCGCCGGTCCGGCGGATGTGCATGCCGGCCCCGACCGAGATCGCCTCCTGACCACGGCCGACGTAGACCCCGCCGACGATCTTCCCCTGCCGGTAGAGTCGCCGCTCGATCCGCTCTTCCAGGGCGCGCGTCAGCTTCATGGTGTACAGCATGGCGAGCAGATCGGCCCGATCGGGTCCGCGTTCCCCTGCCCGGGCGCCCTTCGGCGCGCTCATGCCGGCCACCAGGGCTTTTCGAACCCCGGCTCGCACAGCACCCCGCCAAGCGCCTCGTGCGGCTCCGGCAATGGTGCGGCCAGCGCCGTCTCCGCCGCCGCGTCGACGCCGCGGGAAAGGGTCGCGGCAGCCGTCTCCAGATCGGCGCGGCGGAGATGCCCTTCCGCGACCAGGAACGCCTCGAACCGGTCGATCGGATCGCGGTTCTTCCAGGCCTCGATCAGGTCCTTCGGCACGTAGCGCATGTCGTCGTGCTCGGCGTGCCCTTTCATCCGGAAGGCGCGGCATTCCAGGAGGGTCGGCCCCTCGCCACGGCGGCCCCGGTCCGCCGCCCGGCGGGTGGCGGCGTAAACCGCCAGCACGTCGGTGCCGTCCACCGACTCGGCGGCGACGCCGTAGGCCGGGCCCTTCTCCGCGAAGCTCGCGATCGCCACCTGGCGCGGCAGCGGTGTCGAGTAGGCGTAGCCGTTGTTCTCGACCACCAGGATGAGCGGCAGCCGCAGGACGGCGGCGAGATTGAATCCTTCGTGGAAATCGCCGGTCGAGGTGCCGCCATCGCCGATGTAGGTCAGCGCCACGCGGTCCTCGCCCCGCATCCGCGCCGCCAGCGCCGCCCCCGCCATCACCGGGATGAGGGTGCCGAGATGGCTGATCGGGCCGATCAGCGCGAACCTCTCCACGTTGCCGAAATGCAGCGTGCCGTCGCGGCCCCGGGTCGGCCCGTCGCGGCGGGCCAGGTACTGCAGGAACAGGTCGCCGGGGGTCACGCCGCGCGCCAGGACCGAACCGATGTTGCGGATCATCGGGGCGAGCGGGTCGTCCGGCCGGAGCGCGAACGCCGTGCCGACGGAGATCGCCTCCTGCCCGAGACTGCTGAAGAAGCCGCCGGTGATGTGTCCCTGCCGGTAGAGCGCCGACAGCTTGTCCTCGACGATCCGGTTGAGCCGCAGGAGCCGGTGGATCTCGAGCAACTGGTCGCGCGTCAGGCCGGGGTTGGCGATCGGCCGCGCCGGGCCCGGATAGAGGCCCGCCAAATCGATTGTCGCCTTCGCCCCGCTCCGCTTCACAGGTGGATGCCGCGACCGTGCAGGTTGAGGGCGGCCTCGGCCATCGCCTCCGACAATGTCGGATGGGCGTGAATGGCCTGATACAGGTCCTCGACGGTCGATTCCAGGCGGAGCGCCATGCCGCCTTCGCCGATCAGCTCGGTCGCCTTCGGCCCGATGACATGGATCCCGAGAAGCTCGTCATAGCGCTCGTCGCCGACGATCTTCACGAACCCCTCCTGGTGGCCGCCGATGCCGGCCTTGCCGAGGGCGGTGAACGGGAATTTGCCGACGCGCACCTTGTGGCCGCGCGCCCGGGCGGTCGCCTCGCTCAGACCGATGCTCGCCACCTCGGGGTCGCAGTAGGTGCAGGAGGGGACCTGGTCGTAGTTGATCGGTTCCGGGTTGCGCCCGGCGATCGCCTCGGCCGCCACGATCCCTTCGTGCGACGCGACGTGGGCCAGGGCCGGCGTCGGCAGGAGGTCGCCGATGGCGTAGATCCATTCGTCGCGCGTCCGCATCGTGCCGTCGACCTTGACGAAGCCGCGGTCGAGTTCGACCTTCGTCCCCTCGATCCCGAGGTCGTCGGTCAGCGGCCGGCGGCCGACGGCCACGAGCAGGACCTCGGCCTTGAGGGTCTCCCGGCCGCCCTTCTCGGACTGCACCTGGACCTCCACCTCCCGATCGCGGACCTTGACCTCCTCGACCTTGGTGGCGACCCGCACGCCGATGCCCCGTTTCTTGAACGCCTTGTGCAGTTCGGCGGAGATCTCCTCGTCCTCCAGCGGCAGGACGCGGGGCAGCATCTCGACCAGCGTGACGGCGCTCCCGAAACGGGAGTAGATCGACGCGAACTCGCAGCCGACGGCGCCGGCCCCCAGGACCAGGATCGATTTCGGGAGGAACTCCAGGGACAACGCCTCGTTGCTGGTGATGATCCGGGCGCCGTCGGGCTTCATTCCCGGCAGCAGCTTCGGGGCCGATCCGGTGGCCAGGATCACGCGGCGGGTCGCCAGCAGGCGCGCCGCCCCCTGACCGGTCACCTCGACCCGACCGGCGCCCTTCAGGCGCCCGTGACCGGCCATCACGGTGATGGCATTCTTCTTCATCAGGAACTCGATCCCTTTCGCCATCCGGCGCACCACGTCGGCCTTGTGTTTGTGGGCCCCCGCCAGATCGAGTTTCACGTCCCCGGTCTTGACGCCGAAACGCGCCGCCTCTTTCGCCGTCTCCAGCACGTCAGCGGTGTGGAGCAGCGCCTTGGTGGGAATGCAGCCCCAGTGCAGGCAGGTGCCGCCGAGCGCCGGCGCCTTCTCGACCAGGGCGGTCTTCAGTCCGAGCTGCGCGGCGCGGATGGCGGCGACGTAGCCGCCGGGGCCGCTGCCGATGATGGTGAGGTCGAAGCTCTCCTGAGTGTCGGCCACGTGGAAGCCTCCTCGCTTTCGGGACCGTGCCTGCCGGTTCACCGGCCCGGATCGACGCCGAGTCGGGAGAGCGCGCGTCCGGGGGGTGACCTGGAAAGTGCGGCGGATTATAACAACCCACCTCCGCGGGGGTCAATTTTCACGCCGTGGCCGCGGCCTCCGTGAGCCGATCGATGTCCTGCGGCGTGTTGTAGATGTGCGGTGCCACCCGGATCCGGTTTTCCCGCAGGCTGACCTTCACCCCCCGCTCCCCCAGCCGCCGGAAAATCCGGTTGGTCTCCTCGAGGCTGCCGGCCTCGAGCGCCAGGATCGTCGATCGGCGCGCCGGCCGGGTGTCCGACACGACGCGCAGGGGGGTGCGCACCAGGTCGTGCATCAGCTGGTCGAGGAGCCGCCGGACGTGCGCCTCGATGGTCGGCACGCGCACGCGGTTGAGCAGTTCGAGCGACGTGGCGAAGGCGCTGAGCTGGATGAAGGCGGCGGTCTCCGGCACGTCGAACCGCCGCGCCCCGTCGCGGAACTCCAGCCGGTAGTCGTTCAGGCGGTTGAACTGGCTTGACCCCTTGACCACCAGCCAGTTGACGTCGCAGGTCGCTATCCGATCGATCACCCGCGGACTGACGTAGGTGAAGCCGGTGCCGTACGGACCGAGCAGCCACTTGTACCCGCTCACCGCCAGGACGTCGATCGGGAAGTCCCCCACCCGGAAATCGACCGCGCCAATCCCCTGGGCCCCGTCCACCACAAGGAAGAGGCCGCGCTGCCGGCAGGCGTCGCCGATCGCCTGCAGGTCGATCCGGTCCCCGGTCGAGTACGACACCAGGCTGATTGCGATCAGCCGGGTCTGCGGGCCGATCGCCCGGACCAGGGCGGCGGCGTCGACCGAGACGCCGCGTTCCGGGCGGACGAAGCGGACCCGGATCCCCTTCGACTCGAGGTTCAGCCACGGGTAGACGTTGGCGGGGAACTCGCCGTGGGCCAGCAGGATCTCGTCCCCTTCCTTGAGCGGCAGGCCGCGCGCCGCCAGGTTGAGCCCGTGGGAGGCGCCGGTGCCGATGGCGATGCTGCCCGGCGCGCAGCCGATCAGACGGCCCGCGGCCTCGCGCACCCGCGCCGGCAACTCGCCGTAGAGGGCCTCGGGGAACTCCTCGGGGTGCTCCTTGTAGCGCACCGCCCGCCGGGCCGCTTCGGCGCTGTCGCGTGGAAACGGCCCCTGGCCGGCGCAGTCGAGGTACGCCGTGCCGCCGAACTCCTCGAACAGGTGCTTCCAGCGCGTCGCGTCGTCGCTCACGTCTCTCCCGGGGCCGGCGGGCCGGGCCCGGTGGCCCGCCGTGCGCGGGATCATACACCGCACCCCCGCCCTTCCCGGCGGCGCCGCCGGCCGAAGGCCGTTCCCGGAAGGGAGCCGCCGGACGGTCTATAATCGGCCGCCGGCCGAAGGCCGCGCGACAACCATGGCCACGGTAACCGCCTCGAGCCGCGAAGCACGCTTCCTCTCCAGCCCACCGGAGGTGAAAATCACCCATGCCTTCGTGCGGCCGTTCGACAACGTGGTGGCGACGGCCCGGACCTGCTATTCCGGCAGCGGCATCGTCGGCGACGAACAGATCCTGGGCGCCGCCGACCTGCCACCGGAGGCGCGCGAGGAGAAGCGGCGCCGGCGCGACGCCCTGGCGCGCGACCTCTACCAGGCCGGCCACCACACGACGCTCCAGCACGCCCACTTCCAGTTCGCGATCAGCAACGTCAGCCGCCAGTTCCTCTGGTCGTTCCTGCACAGCCACCCGTTCTACAACTCCGAGCAGGTGAGCCAGCGGTACGTGACCGTCAAAGCGGGGAACTACGCCGTCCCTCCCCTGGCGGGCCGGGACCTCGATCTCTATCACGCCACCGTCGCCGCCCAGCAGGCGGCCTACGACGACCTGTGTCGCCTGCTCGAGAAGCCCGCCGCGGCCGCGTATTACGCGCGCTTCCCGGTGCGCCGCCGGCGCGCCGCCGCGTACGCCAAGGAGATCCAGAAGAAGGCGCAGGAAGTGGCGCGTTACGTCCTGCCGGTGGCGACCTTCGCCTACCTGTACCACACGGTCAGCGGGCTGACCCTGCTGCGTTACCACCGGATCTGCCGGGGACCGGACGCCCCGCTGGAGCAGCGCCAGGTGGTCGGACGGATGGTGCAGGAGCTCCTGGCCCTCGACCCGGCCTACCGCGCCATCCTCGAAGAGCCGATCCCCGGGGACGACACCCTCGAATCGCGCGCCCAGCGTGAGCTGGGGCCGCGCGGCGACGAGGAACGGAGTGCGTTCCGGCGCGAGTTCGATGTCGGGCTGGGGCCGCGCATCTCCCTGCTGATCGACCACCCGGCCCGCAACGAGGCGACACTCGCCGCCGCGGTCCGGGAGACCCTCGGTCTGACCGCCGCGCGGCTCTCCGACGATGACGCGATCGCCCTGGTCATGGACCCGGGGCGCAACCCCTATCTCGGGGAGGCGCTCAACCTGACGACATTGAGCAAGCTGTCGCGGGCGCTGGTCCACTGCCATTACACCTTCCGCAAGCGCCTGAGCCACGCCGGCGACTCCCAGAACCAGCGGCACCGGATGACGCCGGCGTCGCGGCCGCTCCTCGAGTCGCACCTGACCCGGGATCCGGACTACCTCACGCCTCCCCTGGTGCTCGAGGACGACGCCTGCCTGCGGCGCTACCGCGAGGCGATGGATCGGACTTGGGACGGGATCAACGCGCTGCGGGCGGCCGGCGTGGCCGACGAGTTCGCGCTCTACCTGCTCCCCAACGCGGTCGCAGTCCGCTTCACCGAATCGGCGTCGCTCCTCGATCTGCGTCACAAGCACGCCATGCGTCTGTGCTACAACGCCCAGGAGGAGATCTGGCGCGCCTCGCTGGAGGAGGCGATCCAGATCCGCGCCGTCAACCCGCGCATCGGCCGCTTCCTCCTGCCACCCTGCACGCTCCGCCGGCTCGGAGGAACCACCCCGATCTGCCCCGAGGGAAAGCGCTACTGCGGGGAACGGGTCTGGACCTATGACCTCGCCGACTACCGTCGCGTCATCTGACGACGCGGCCGCCGCCCCGGCGATCGAGATCCTGCCCGGATCGATCCTCGGGCCGTTCGACTTCGCCGTCCTGTTCGGGAACCGGCACCCGGTGGAGATCGAGGTCGGCAGCGGCAAGGGCCGGTTCCTGATCGACCAGGCGGCGGCGCGACCGCAGGTGAACTTCCTCGGCATCGAATGGTCGCTCAAGTACCTGCGGCTGACCGGCGATCGCGCCGCCCGGCGCGGTCTGGGGAACGTCAGGCTCTACCGCGCCGACGCGCGCCACGTGATCGGCGACCTGGTGCCCGACGCCTCGGTCACCCGCGTGCACGTCTACTGCCCGGACCCGTGGCCCAAGAAGCGGCATCACAAGCGGCGCTTCTTCGGCCCGGCGATCCTCGTCCAGATCGCCCGCATCCTGAAGCCGGGCGGCTTCCTGCACGTCTCGACCGACGTGGCGGACTACTTCGAGGAGATCCTGGCGGCCCTGCAGGCCCAGGACGCGCTGCGCCCGGCAGACGACCCGCTGTTCGGGGAGCAGACCGCGGCGGGCAAGACCAGCTACGAGCTCAAGTACCTGGCGGCGGGACGGTCGATCCAAAGGACCTGCTGGGCGCGCCCGGGCTGAGGAGCCGGTCCGGGTCCTGCGCCGGGTCGCGTCCGGAGCGCCGTCGATCAGCCGATCTCGACGATCAGCTGACCATCCTCGACGCGGATCGGATGGCACGCCACCTTCACGTCCGGATCGATCGGCGAGATGCCGGTGCGCAGGTCGAAGGTCCAGGCGTGCCAGGGGCAGGACACCACGCCGTTGGCCTCCAGGTACCCCTCGCCGAGCGGCCCCCCCTGGTGCGGGCAGGTGTCGTCGAGCGCGTAGAACCGCCCCTCGAAATGGAAGATGGCGATCCGATGATCGCCGACCTGCACCACCTTGCTGCCGCCCGCCGGGATTTCGTCGGCGCCGCCGCAGCGTGCCAGCACGGGCATTGATCCCCTCCTCAGCGCCGCAGGTCGCCCGGGATGTTAGTCGGTCCCCAGGCGCATCCGGTCACTGCGACGATGCGTTCGGCGACCCGGGCGATCGCGGCCCGGACGCCGGCGGTCTTCTCCGGATCCGACAGCGGTTCCAGGCGCACCGTCAGGTCGTTGCCGCGCGGCGCGAGCTGGATGAAGAATTTCTGCGTGAAGCCCCGGTCGACGACAACCGTCTCGAGGAGCGCCTGCCCGCCGCGCTCGCGGTAGAGGCGATCCACCTTGACGATCCGCTCCCCTTCGCGTTCGAGAAGCGGCTCGAACCGAACGCAGTACGCGTCCAGGATCGCGCGACCGTCACGGGCTTTGAGGACGACGTGGGGCACGGGGATCGCCCGGACCGCCTCAGGCCAGCCCGCCGCGGACGAACTTCAGGACTTCGTCGGCGTGGCCCTTGACCCGGACGCGGGGGTAGATCTGCCGGATCGTGCCGCGGCTGTCGATCACGAAGGTCGTGCGGTGGATGCCGAGGAATTCCCGCCCCATGAATGACTTCGTGCCGTAGGTCCCGTAGGCCCGGGCGACGGCGGCGTCCGGATCGCTCAGCAGCAGGAAGGGAAGACGGTGCCTCTCGGTGAAGCGGTCGTGCGACGCCACCGGGTCGCGGCTCACGCCCAGGACGACCGTGTCCGCCGCTTCGAAGCGACCGTAGGCGTCCCGGAAGTCACAGGCTTCGAGAGTGCACCCGGGCGTGTGATCCTTGGGATAGAAGTAGAGGACGAGGTTCTTGCGTCCGAGAAACTCGCCGAGGGTGACCTTCCTGCCGCCGGTCGCCTCCAGGGCAAAGTGGGGCGCCTTGGTGCCGACCGCGGGTGCCGCATCGCTGGCCATCGTCCCTCCGGGCACCCTGTCGGGCGCCGCGTGCATGCCCTTGCTGTTCGCGAGGCGGCGATCGTATCACACGGCGCGGCGGCCGGCCGATCAGGGGGCGCCGCTCTCGAGCCGCTCGATGGACGCCCGATCCTTGAGACCTTCCAGGTGCTTGTGGATTTTCTGTTCGCGTTCGCGCGCCGTCAGACGGGCGCGGATCGCCTCGCGCGCCTCTTCGAACGGCACCGGACCTTCCGCCTGCCGGTCGGTGGCCTTGAGAAGATGAAAGCCGACACGCGTCTCCACCACGTCGCTGATCTCCCCGGCGCCCAGGACAAAGGCGGCGCGCTCGATCAGCGGTATCCCCCCGCCCCGCACCACCCACCCGATGTCGCCCCCCTGCGCCGCCTCCGCGCCCTCGGAGTACCGCCGCGCCGCGTCCGCGAACTCGCGACCGCCGCGGATATCCTTGAGGATCGCCTCGATCTTCTCGCGCGCCACGGCGCGCGCCGATCCCGATTCCCCCGCCACGCGCACCACGATCTGGCTGACACGGACGCGCTCGCGGCGCACCATCTCGGCGGGGTTCTGGTCGTAATAGCGACGCACATCCTCGTTGCTCACGGTGATGCTGCCGGCGATCTCCCGGTCGACGTGCCGCGTCACCACCAGCGTGCGCCGCACCTGGGCCCGGAACTCCCCCGCGCTGGTGCCATAGGTCCCGAGCAGGCGATCGAGGTCCCCCGGAGCCGGCAGCGCTGCGCGGATGCGCGCGAGTTCGGCGTCGATGTCGCCGTCGGGTACCTCGTGGCGGGATCGCGACGCCTCCTGGTAGAGGAGTTCGTTGTCGATCAACCCTTCGAGCACCTTCGCCCGGACCCCGCGCAGCTCGGTGAGCGCCACGTTGGCGCGCCGGCCCTGGAACTGCAGCTGGACCGCGAGATCGAAATCGCGTCTCAGAATGGCGCGGCCATTGACCCGCGCCACCGGCGCGTCGCCCGGCGTCTTCCCCGGCTCGGCGGCCGCCGCGCCGGTGACGACGGCCGGGACGGCGATGGCGGCCGCCAGCCCGGCGGCCAGCAGCGCGAGGGTCAGGGGCCGGGCGGCCGGCTGCCCGGCGTCTCCCGCCGCGCGTCTCAAGGGTGCACCGCGGTCTGCGGCTCGAACTTGCGCCAGGTCTGGATGCTGATCAGGGCGGCCAGTTTCTCGGCGATCTCCTTGAAGGCCAGGGCCGGACCCGATTTCGGATCGTGGCTCACCGTGGGCCGGCCCTCGTCGCCCCCCTGGCGGACCCGGATGTCGAGCGGGATTTCGCCGAGAAACGGCACCTGCATCTCTTCCGCCGCCCGGCGGCCGCCGCCATGGCTGAAGACTTCGAGCCGCTCGCCGCAGTGCGGGCAGTTGAGGTAGGACATGTTCTCCACCACCCCGAGGATCGGGACGTTCACCTTCCGGAACATCGCCGCCGCCTTGCGCACGTCGAGCAGCGCGATGTCCTGCGGCGTGGTGACCAGCACCGCCCCCGTGAGCGGGATGATCTGCGACAGCGTCAGCTGCACGTCCCCGGTGCCGGGCGGCAGATCGATGAACAGGTAGTCCAGCTTCCCCCACAGCACGTCGCCGAGGAACTGCCGGATGGCGCCGTGCAGCATCGGGCCGCGCCAGATCACCGGCTCGTCGTCCTTCAGGAAGAAAGCCATCGACATCAACCGCAGCCCCTCCACGGAGACCGGGATGATCTTGCCGCCGGTGATCTCCGGCTTGCCGCGGAACCCGAGCATCTGCGGATCGTTGGGGCCGTAGATGTCGGCGTCGAGAAGTCCGACCGATGCGCCGGCGCGCGCGAAGGCGAGCGCCAGGTTGACGCTGACGGTCGACTTCCCCACCCCGCCCTTGCCGGATCCGACGGCGACGACGTTGGCGACTTCGGGGATCAAGTCCCCGGTG
>Ga0214473_10006132_pt1 | contig 14389 bp, 7 predicted proteins | sample RVTome_7_FD_203509 | JGI IMG/M metagenome (GOLD analysis project Ga0214473, IMG submission 203509) | Soil microbial communities from uranium-contaminated site in the Upper Colorado River Basin, Wyoming, United States - RVT98D197 | ecosystem: Environmental > Terrestrial > Soil > Contaminated >... | reverse complement strand
ACGGATTCCTCTCCGGCGCTTGCGACCGCGCTCGCAGGGCTCGTCAGCGATGAGCTCGGGCTGCCGCTCGGAGGTGCAACGGTCTCGGTATTCGGCAAGAGCCTCTCCCGGGGGGCGTTGACCGCGGTCACCGACGAGAAGGGACGCTTCGAGCTCGCGGGGATCCCGCCCGGGATGTACCGTCTGCGGGCCTACCTATCGGGCTTCCTCCCCTCGGGCTTCGCCCGGGTGGTCATCGAGGAGGGGGCGGGCCGCGTGGGCACTGTCCTCATGAGCCTCACCCGCTTGGAGTCGGGACTATCTCAGGAGGATTACGTCGAGGAGACCGGAGAAGCGCGGACCGCCGCCGAGCTGCGCTGGGTCGTCCAACACACGGATCGAAACGTCCTGAAGGAGAAAGAGCAGGCGGTCGCCGTCGCCGAGCTTCACTCGTGGGACGAGAATCCCGGGTTCGATCCCGAATTCGCATTAAGCGGTGAGTTCGGGATTCGCGCGGCGACTTACGACGAGGGGCTGGAGGAATTTCCTGGCGCCGGCGCCGGGCTCGACGCTCGGCTGGCGTACGCGCGGCTCTTCATCCCGGGAAACGGCAATGCCCACTGGCTCGTGAGCGCACAGCTTCTCGAGTCCGCGCTTTCGTCCTGGGCGGGTCGCGCCGAGTACGTCTCTTCCGATCTCGGTGGCCACCGGCTCGCGACCGGCGTCGCCTATGGGAATTTCCTCTATGGAGACCTCGGCGAGTTTCGGCCGCCCGAGTCGGTGTTGGAGAAAGGGCTTCGGGATCAGCGCTCCGCGGAGTGGTTCGGAAGCGTGTACACAAAGGACTCGTTCCTCGTAGGGCCGGCCACGGTCCACGCGGGGATCGCGTTCCAATACTTCGACTACCTGGATAGGGCCTCCTATGCGTCGCCGCGCTTCGAGGTCTCTTATCCGCTCGGCTCGGGCGAGAGGACCGTTCTACGAGGAATCGTCGATCGCCGACTCCAGGCACCGGGCGGCGAGGACATCGGGCTGCTCTCGCAGGTCGCCTATAGCAGCACCTATGGGCCGGCGCCGGCCCGGCGCTCTCTCCGCGCGGAATCGACGACGCAGCTCGGCCTCGGTCTCGAGCACCATCTCTCGAGCCGGACCCGTCTCGCCGTCCGCATGTTCCAGGAGAACGCGACCGACCAGCTCGTACGGGCCTTTCTCGAGGAGGGGATGAGCGGCGCGGGCCATTTCGCGGTGGCGAATCAGGGCGACTTCCGCACTCGCGGATTGGGTGTCGCTCTCGCTCAAACGCTCGGGCCGATGGAAGGCTCCGTCGGCTACACGTTCGGGAAAGTGGTCGGTCCCGCGGCTACAACGCCGGTTCTGGCCGCGCCGTCGGTGAGCTCCGACCGGGCGCTTGCCTCCGAGCCGGAGATTCACGACGTCACCACGACGCTCGGCGCCTCGATCGATTCCACGCAAACTCGCTTGCAGGCGGCATATCGCCTGATCTATCACCCGGGCCTCATGCCGGGTGTTTCGAGATCTCCGAACCGCAGCAACGTCGACAGCCGTTTTAGCGTGCAGGTTTTCCAGCTTCTCCCGTTCGTCGGGTGGGACGGCACGCAGTGGGAGCTCATGGTTGCGGTACGCAATCTGTTCTATGACGACATCGAGCAAGCGTCGATTCTCGACGAGCTCTCGGTGATCGATGCCCCTCGCCGGGTTCTCGGAGGGGTCACCGTCCGCTTCTAAGCGTCTGTGATATAATCCTAAAATATGGATCGGCTATCCATATTTCAGGATTCTTGTGGAAACAGATGCTTCGGTCCACCGCGCAAGTCTCCGCGAACGAAAGACTTGTAATCCTGTTTCCCTCAGGAGCAGCGGTATGGGATTTGCTTTCCCTCCAGTGAAGAAGAGTCTCCATTGAGCACACGATCCGGGACTTTCAAAATCGGTCTGGTCCTCGCGACCAGCTCCGTGCTCTTGGCTCTTGCGGTTCTCAACCTGTCTCGAAAATCGCGCTTCGAGCTTCTGGACGACGGGGTCTTCTGGGACGAGAGCCAGGGACGAGTCCATGCCCGTCGGCTGGATCCCGAGGGTCCCGCCGCTCGAGCGGGGCTCGCGCCCGGAGACGTTCTGGTCCTCATCGGCGACCGACCGGTGAACGTTCCCTCGGACGTCCGCAGGATCCTCGACGGCTCGAAGGACGGCGAGGTCCTCGAGTATCAGGTGCTGCGCGAGAAACACCAGCAAGCCCTCTCGCTCGCGGTCGCCCCGCTTCCCGAGGGGAACGTTCCCGTCTACTACTTCCTCGCGGCAGTTGGAATCTTTTCGCTGCTGGTGGGAACGTTCGTCTACGTGCGCCGGCGAGGCGAGGCGGCGACGGCACACTTCTACAATTTGTGCCTCTTCTGGTTTCTCAACTTCGGCTTCTCCCACACGGGAGAGCTCGACCCGTGGGACTGGACGTTCTACTGGATGGATCGCGCGGGAATCCTGTTCTTCCCTCCGATCTTCCTCCACTTCGCGCTGTCGTTTCCGACCAAGCCTCCGATGATTCGGAGGCGGCCCTGGCTTCTCTGGGCGCTGTACCTTCCCTCGGCCGCCCTTCTCTATCTGAGTCTCACCTCGCACCTCGCGTTCCTGTCGCCGGTAGGCTGGGGCGATCGATTCTTCACCGTGACTGAAAGCCTGCTGGATCGGATCGTGCCGGCCTATCTCGCGGTGATGTCGCTTCTCGCGTTCGTGGCCTTCGTGAAATCCCACCGGCGCGCGCGGAGCGTCACCGTCAAGAAGCAGACGAAGTGGATCGTCTGGGGGACGGGCTTCGGAACTCTTCCCTTCGTTCTCTTCTACGCGATCCCGTATCTCCTCGGCTTTCCCCCCGGGCTCACCATGGAGCTCTCGGTGGTGCCGCTCGCGCTGATACCGCTCGCGTTCGCCTACGCCATCGTCAAGTACCGGCTGATGGACGTGGAGATCCTCTTCAAGCGCGGGATGGTCTACACCCTGGCGACGTCGGCGGTGGGCGGGCTCTACCTCGCGATCTTCCTCGCCGGCGCCCACTACATGGTCGGCGACCGGCACTCCACGATCCTGGCGCTTCTTTCCGCCATCGTGGTGGTCATGGTCTTCACCCCCATCAAGAGCCGAATCCAGGTGGGCATCGACCGCCTCTTCTATCGGGAGCGATACGACTACCGGCGCGCGCTCCTCGCGTTCTCGCGCGACCTGAACGCTCACCTCGATCTCGATCACCTCTCCTCCCGTCTCGTCGAGCGGATCTCCGACACCTTCGAGGTCGAGAAGGTGGCGCTCCTCGTTCCGGGAAATGGAGGGGCGCTCGCGGTCCAGGCGGGTCAGGGTCTCGACGAGAGCGAATGGCAAAGGGCGCGGCTTTCCGCCGGCTCCTCTCTCTATCAGCGGCTCGCTCGGGGCGAGGCGGTCTATTACGCCGACTCCGAGGAGTCCCGGAGCGACAGCCGATCGCAGGCGCGTCCCGCCCTGGAGAGATCCGCGCCGGAAAAACCGGAAAAAGAAGACGGGCTCGGCATCTCCGGCCTTTCCTACGCCATTCCCTGCCGGTCCCACGACAAGGTGGTCGGCGTGATCCTCCTCGGACGGCGCTGGGACCAGAGTGCCCTTTCGAGCGAGGACATGGATCTGCTCACCATGCTCTCGGGGCAGGCGGCGACCGCGCTCGAGAACGCGCGGCTCTACCGTTCGCTCGAGCAGAAGGCCGCGGAGTACGCGGCGCTCAAAGAGCACAGCGAGAACACCATCGAGTCGCTGGATGCCGGAATCCTGGTTCTCGATTTCGAGGGCAAGGTGGTCCGCTTCAACCGGGCGCTGGAGAGACTCTACGGCCTCGCGCGAGATCGGGCCCTCGGGCGCGCTTTCGACGAGCTCTTCCCCAAGGCGCTCTCGGACACGATGGAATCGACGATGGGCAAGTCCTGGTGGACCCGGGCGGAGACGAGCGGCATCTCCCGTCTGAATCTCTCGAACGTCGAGGGCGAGGAGAAGGTGGTCAAGCTCCAGGTCGCGCCTTTCGTGGGGAGCGGGGAAGAGCAGAAGGGCACCATCGTCATCTTCGAGGACGTGACCTCGCGGGTCGAGCTCGAGACCCAGCTCAAGCTTCGAGAGAAGATGGCGTCTCTCGGCCTTCTGGCGGCGGGGGTGGCCCACGAGGTGAACACTCCTCTCACCGGCATCAGCAGCTTCACCCAGATGCTCCAGGACCAGACTTCCGAGGACGACCCGCGGGCCAAGCTCCTCCAGAAGATCGAGCGGCAGACCGAGCGCGCTTCCAAGATCGTGAACAACCTCCTCAATTTCGCGCGCCAGGGTCGGGTGAGCTTCGTCCCGGTCCGCGTCAACGACGTCGTTCGCGACGTCCTCTCGCTTCTGGAGCACCAGTTGACCCGCGCGCGGGTCAAAGTAAGGCTCGAGCTCGGGGACGACGTCCCCGAGGTGATGGGCGACGAGAACAAACTGCAGCAGGTGTTCCTGAACCTGATCTTGAACGCTCAGGACGCCATGGCCTCGGGGGGGTGGCTCACCATCAAGACCTGCGCTACCTCCGACGAGCCACAGGAGGTCGTCGCGATCGTCTCCGACACCGGACAGGGGATCACTCAGGACGACATCAAGCGGATCTACGATCCGTTCTTCACCACCAAGCGCGCCGGCGCCAGCGGAACCGGCCTCGGGCTTTCGATCGCCTACGGGATCATCCAGGAGCATTCGGGACATATCGGAGTCGAGAGCCTGCTCGGCCAGGGAACGAGCTTCCAAATCCGCCTTCCCGCCAACCGGGCTATCCGGACCGCCGGAGCGGTCGACGATCGCGTTCGAGCCCAGCCCGGCCGTTGACCTCCGAGGAGAAACGATCGAAGAAAGGACCCTAGGCGATGGCGGCTTCAGGCACGGTTTGGACGACGTCCCGGGCCGGGCGAAGATGGGAATCCGGAATGTCTGAGAAGGGAACCGTTCTCGTCATCGACGACGAAGAGGTGATGCGGGAGATCCTGGAGTCTTTGCTCACCCAGGAAGGCTACCGCGTGAAACTCGCCACCTCCGGTCAGGAGGGGCTCGAGATCGCGGGCCGCGAGCCGGTCGATCTCGCGATCGTCGACGTGATGCTGCCCGACCGCTCGGGAATCGACGTCCTGGACGAGCTCAAGAAATCGGACCCGGAGCTGGTAGTGGTGATGATCACTGCGTTCGCTTCGGTAGAGACCGCGATCGAAGCGATGAAGCGCGGCGCCCTCGACTACGTCACCAAGCCCTTCAAGAACGACGAAGTGCGGGTGGTGGTGGCGAACGGCATGAAGCAGCGCCGTCTCGTCGACGAGAACCGCACGTTGAAGGAGGCTCTCCACGACCGCCAGCGCTTCGACGTCCTCGTGGGGAAGTCGTCGCGGATGCAGGAGGTCTACTCCCTGATCCAGCAGGTGGCGGCCTCGAAGTCGACGATCCTCATCACTGGCGAAAGCGGCACCGGCAAGGAGCTCGTCGCGCGAGCCATCCACAATTACAGCACGCGAAAGCAGAAACAGTTCGTTCCGGTGAACTCGGGAAGCCTTCCTCCGGATCTGCTCGAGAGCAACCTCTTCGGCCACGTGAAAGGCGCTTTCACCGGGGCGGTGAGCCCCAAGAAGGGACTCTTCGAGATCGCGGACGAGGGAAGCATCTTCCTCGACGAGATTGCGACCGTCCCCCTGGAGACCCAGGCCAAGCTCCTGCGAGTGATCCAGGAAAAGGAGTTCATGCGCCTCGGCGGAGTCGACGTCATCCGGGTCGACGCGCGCATCATCGCCGCGACCAACACCGACTTGAAGGCGCTAGTCGACGAAGGGGCTTTTCGCGAGGACCTCTACTACCGCTTGAACGTGATCAACCTGTTCCTGCCTCCGCTGCGGCAGCGGAAGGACGACATCCCGCTCCTGGCGCAGCATTTCCTCAAGAAGTACGGCGACGAGAACGGGCGACAGGGCCTCCAGATCGCCTCCGACGCCGTGCAGTCGCTTCTCGACTACGACTGGCCGGGCAACGTCCGCGAGCTCGAGAACGTCATCGAGCGCGCGGTGGTCCTCGCCGACGGACCGGTCATCAACCGGCGGCTGATCCCCGAGCACGTGCGCTCGGGGCCGTCCTTCCGACTGCCTCAGGTGGTGGTTCCCGAGGAAGGAATCTCCTTCCGCGAGGTCATTACCGGATTCGAGAAACGGCTTATCGAATCCTCGCTCAAGACTTCCGGGGGCGTGCAGAAGAAGGCGGCGCAGCTCCTGGGCTTGAAGCCGACCACCCTGAACGAGATGATCAAGCGCTACAACATCGCGCTCGAGCGCAAAGAGCCCTCTTCCACACGCTAAGATTCGGGGATGCGACCCATTATGATGCTTCCCGCGTTGTTGGCTGCGGCGTTGGCCCTGCCGGTCGCGGCCGGGGCGGACGACCGGGTGAAGAAGCTTTCCGAGGAGCACCGGAACTGGTTCGAGCGTGACGTGATTTACATCATCACCGATCGCGAAAAAGACGTATTTCTTTCGCTCGGCACCGTCGAGGAGCGGAACCGCTTCATCGAGGCATTCTGGCGAAAGCGCGACCCGAACCCGGCGACTCCCGCGAACGAGTACAAGGACGAGCACTATCGCCGCATCGATCACGCGAACACTTTCCTCGGGCGGGAGACCTTTCGCGAGGGATGGAGAACCGACCGGGGGCGCTACTACATCCTCTTGGGCGAACCTCGGGAGACACAGCACTACGACGGTTACTCGGAGCTCGTGTCCTCTGAGCTCTGGTTCTACCAGGGGGAGCCCAATCTGGGACTCCCGTCCTTCTTTTATCTGCTGTTCTTCAAGAAGAACGACTTCGGGGAGTATCGAATCTACCATCCGCTCATCGACGGTCCTCAGGCGCTCCTCAATGCGAGCGTGAACTTGCAGAGCGGCGAGAACAGGGAGGCGATTCAGACGCTCCGGCAGATCTCTCCCGAGCTCGCGGCGGCCTCGCTCTCGTTCGACACCAGCGAGCCCCCGGACTACGTCGGCGGCCGCCCGGCCCTCGGAACCGACATCATGCTCGCCCGCATCGAGGACTCGCCGAAACGCGCGATTCGCACCGACTACGCCGACGCCTGGCTGCGCTACGGAAGCCGGGTGTCCGCGGACTATTCGTTCAACTTCGTCCCGTCGCGTTCGAGCTTCGCCGTCGTCGCCGAGGCCTCGGGGACCCCCTTCGTCAACTACAGCATCGAGATCGATCCCCAGAACTTCAGCATGGAGACCGACGAGAAGCAGGCGAAGTTCTACACCACGCTCGACGTGAGCATCGAAGTGCGTACCCGCGAGGGAACGCTCATCGTCGCGAGCGACAAGGAGGTCTATCTCGAGCTCACGCCGAGCCAGGTCCAGACGATCCGCGCCTCGCCGTTCGCCTACCAGGATAATTTCCCGCTGATGCCCGGCGACTACAACATCTCCGTCATCCTGAGGAACCGGGTCATTCACCAGTACACGGTGGCGGAGAAAGAGATCTCGATTCCTACCCCCGATCCGTCGGCGCCGACGCTCATGGACCTCGTTCTCGCGTTCGAATCGAAGAGCACCATGGGGGACGTGACGGAAGGAGAGATCCGGACGTTCCAGGTGGGGAGCATGCGCTTTCAGCCGGCGTCGGACAACGTCTTCGTCATCGGGGACACCGTGCACCTCGTCACCCAGGCTTTCGCCGCGACGCCCGCGCACAAGGTGGTCTTCGAGCTCGCGAACGGGTCCGAGATTCTGAAAACCATCGAGAGTCCGGTAGGGGCGCACGGGATGGTGTTCGATTACCTGAAGCTCGAAAACATGGTGGGGGGAAATTTCGAGGTCCGGGCGCGGCTCCTTTCGCCCGAGGGCGCCGAGCTGTCGAAACGGGCGGCGCCGATCACCGTCTCCCCCCGATCGGTCGCCACCCGGCCCAGCTTCATCTACCGCCGCGGCTTCAACACCCGCATCCCCGGACTCCTCCCGCTGATTCGCGGAGAGCAGCTCTGGAACCTCGGGCGCTACGACGAGGCCAAGGCCGATCTCGAGCGCGCGGTGGCCGCGAGCGGCCCGAACCTTCCGGAAGCGAAGTGGAAGCTCGCGAACGCCTACCTCCGGGAGAAGCGTGCAGACGACGCTCTGACGCTTCTGAGGCCGCTCGAAGCGGGCTTCCCGAACCAGTTCGAGGTCGCCTCGGGCCTCGGGTACGCCCTCTACCTCAAGGGCCAGTGCCAGGACGCGGTTTCGTACCTCGATCGCGCTCGTCAGATCCGCCCGCCGGACACTCTGCTTCTGAACACCTCGGGGGATTGCCACCAGCAGCTCGGCCACAGAGACGAGGCCCGCGAGGCCTTTTCGCGCTCTCTCGAGCTCGATCCCGAGCAGCCCGAGGTCAAGGAGAGGATCGAACGGCTCGGCGGAAGCCTGGAAAAGCCGAAGCCCTGACCTTGGCCTTCACCAGCATCCAGAAGATCCGGTTCGACGACGTCGACGGCGCCGGCATCGTCTACTACCCGCAGTTCTTCCACCTCTGCCACGGAGCCTTCGAGGACTTCTTCGATACCGCGGCGCCCATCTCCTACCCGACTCTGGTCAAGGAGAGGAGGCTCGGCTTTCCCACGGTTGCCATCGCGAGCGAGTTCAAAGCGCCGCTCTCCTACGGAGACGTCGCTGTGGTGGAGCTCACCGTCCGGAAGATCGGCCGCTCGTCGCTCGTCATCGCTTACGACATCCGAAGGAAGCGCGATGGCGCCCTCACGTTCCACGCCGACATCACCACCGTCCTCGTGGACCTCGACACGTTGAAGCCGGTCGAAATCGACGACGAGCTGCGAGGGATCTTCGAGAAATTCCTCTCAGCGTCCTAAAAGAAGAACGCAAAGGCACAAAGTAAGAATCCCCAGTGGAATTCCCCTTTGCGACCTTGCGCTTCATCGCGTCTTTGCGTTCTTCTTAGTTCGACCCAAATCGGTAGCGCACCCCGATTCGCGCCACCCGAGGGGGGAGCACCTCCAGGATGGCTCCGAACGCCCCTCGCCGTGAGGAGACCTCGGTCGCGGTGTTCGCGTTGAAGCTGTTGAAGAGATCGAAGACCAGGGCGAGCCTCCCGGCGTTTCCCAGGGAGAATCCCTTCTCCGCGCGCACATCCAGCAGATGCACCGAGGGTTGGATGGCGGCGCCCTGGGGCTCGGCGAGGATCTCGACCGGTCCCTGGGCGAGAGGCACACCCTCGAGGGTCGCGCTCACCAGGATCGAGCGGTACATGGGCTGCCCCGTCTGATACCGGTAGGCCGAGGCGAACCTCATCCCCCACTTCCACTCGTAGAAGCCCGAGAGCCGTAGGATCCGAGGTCGGTCCCAGAACGTGCGTCCCAGGGCGTTCGTCAGGGTATTCGGGTCGTTGAAGAGCGGCGTTGCCGAAGGCGCGCCCACCTGAGACTCGAGGCCGGGACCCGGGAGATATCCTTCCGACTCGCTCAAAGCTAGCGACGCCTTGACCTGCCACCTCTGCGCCCGTTTGTCGGCTTCGATCACGATGCCGCGGTAGCGGGACTCGAGACCCTCCGGGTTCGTGAGCTGAAACCGGTCCTGCCCCAGCGTCTCCCGAGATTGATTGAAGACGGGAACAACGGCGTCGTCCGCAGTGCCCATCGCGAGGTCGCGCCCGGGATCGAGAGCCTCCCCTACCTGGAAGCCGCTCGCGGGAACGCCCACGTTCACGTCGTCGATGAGCGTTCGATCCTTGCGATAGAGGAGCGTCACCGAGAGGGTGAGGCCCGAGCCCATTTCGCGATCCAGGCCGAGCGAGAGCTCATCGGTCCGCGGCTGCGCGATTTCGGGGTCGATCTCGTTCAGCGCCGGAAGGCTCACCGCAAGGGGTGTTTCGAGATCGATCTCTCCCGGATCCAGGATGCGATTTCGGTTCTCGTCTCCGAATCGAAACAGAGCCCCGGCGCGTCCATTCGGGTTCTGAGAGGAAACGAGGTCGGTCCCGATCTGGTGATAGAAGCGGCTGTAGCTTCCTCGAAGAATCGTCCTTCCGTCCGAGGTCAAGCTGTACGTGAACCCGAGCCGGGGAGCGATGGAGGAGAACGAGAGGATGCCGCCGTCGCCCGCGGTCGATTCCGGAAGGCCCCGCGCTCGAAAGAAGTCCTCCCACGGGCCCGCGGAGCGGGACTGATCGGGATAACCCGCGGTCCAGCGATCGAAGCGAGCGCCGAGATTGAGAACCAACCGGCCGCGGACGTAGCTGTCCTTGACGAAAAAGCCCTGGCTGGAGGCGTCGTTCACCGTGGTCAAGGGCTCGCTATAAACCTCGACCTGAATCGGCGCCCCGAAAAAATCCCGATAGAGAATCGCCCCGGTGAGGCCATAACCGGTGCGCGCCCGATTCCACCCGCCTTCCCACCCGAGCTTCACGTCGTGGGAGCCCGAGAGCCAATCGTCGGCGAAGAGAAAGAGGGCGGCGTTTGCCTGCCGGCGATTCCGCGAGAAGAGCTCGTCGGAGCCGGGGCCTCCGCTCCGGACCCCGCTCGCGAGCTCGATCCGAGAGTAGGCGTCGTCCGGGAGCTCGGGATCTTCTCCGAGGGGGAAGTCGAGGTCCACGAGGCTGAAGCGCGCATCGAGAAGAGCCTTGTTGCCAAGGAGCCTCGAATAGAGCCCCTGAACAATACCGGTGGTGGAGTCCTGGTGGAGCGCCGTCGCCGGAGTCGGCCGAAACCGGCCGGCGTCGCGGAAGGGACGAAGCTTCCGGTTCTGGAAGAAGAGAAAGCCCAGGCTCCCGCGGGATTCGAGCGAGAGCGACGTGCGCGCGACGACGGTCGAGAGATCGGTTCGGTCGACTCCGGGCTCGCCTCCGGGGAGGAAGAAGCCGATGGCGAAGGGTGCGATTCTCTGTCGCGCGTAGCTCGCGTAGAAGAAAGCGCGGTCCCGCACGATCGGCCCTCCCAGCTCCGCGCTCAGGTCGTAAAAAGACTCGAGCGGGTTCGACGGCGGAACACCCTGAGCCCGGAGCCGGTTATCGAGGTTATCGCTCTGGAGAGTGTCGTTCTCGAAGTAGAACGAAACACCGCCCTCGAGCTGGTTTCCTCCACCCTTGAGGACGATGTTGAGGACGACGCCCGGCGGCTGGATCTCGGCGTCATGGCCGGCCGTCGAGACCTGGACTTCCTCGAATGCGTCGTAATCGTAGTAGCTGGCGGATGCCCCCAGGGCCGTGGGGTCGGTGACGTTGACCCCGTTCAAGTAATACTGGTTCTGGGTGGCGGACGTCCCCGACGCCGAGAAGGTCGACTGTTGTCCGCTCGCCGAGCCGCCCACGTCGATGCGGTCGGTCACGAGACCCGGCGTGAGCTCGAGAACGGACCAGAGACTCCGGCCGGTGGGGACACTCTGGAGAAGCAACGTTTCGGCGATCTCGGCGAGACCCGTTCGCTTTCGATCTGCCGCGCCGACTCCGGTGAAGACCGCGAGTCCCTGGACCTGGAGCGTCACCCGGAGCTCGACGTGGGTTCCCGCTTCGACCCTCACTCCCTCCCGCCGCGCGGAGTCGAAGCCCGCGAAGTCGAAGCGGACGCCATAGCTCCCGACGGGAAGACCGGAGAACGCATAACCGCCCCGGACGCCAGTGCGCTGTTTCCGGGAGACGACTCCGTTCTCGCTCTCGACCGCGACGACGCAATCCGGAAGAACGGCCCCGGTGGCATCGGTCACGACACCGCCGATACCCCCGGTCTCCTGGGCCGAAGCGAGACTCGCGGCCAGGGCGAAAGCGACGCCGAGGGTCTTCACCTCGAAGGCCTGACGCTACTTCTTCAACGACGACAGCGCCGCTTGTGCCATTTGCGCTTGCGGGCTGTCGGGAGCAACCTCCACGACCTTCTCGAAGCTCGCGATCGCCGCGTCCATGTTCCCCGCGTTCAGGTGGGCGTATCCCATCTTGAGGTGGGGCTCGGGCCAGTCGGGCTTGCGGGTCGCTGCCGTCTGGTAGTACTCGAGGGCCTTCGCCGTGTTCCCCTGGTTGAAGTAGATCTCCGCCACGTTGAAGGGGATGACTTCGTCGGTCGTCTGGCCGATGGCCTTCTCGAAATAGGTCACCGCTTCGTCGAGCTTCCCCTGAGCGACGAGGATGTCGCCGATGCCGATGAGCGCCGAGGTATTGTTCGCCTCCTGGTCCAGGACCTTCTGGAACGAGGCCGCCGCCTTGTCGAGCTCGCCCATCTCCCGTTGGGCTATGCCGATGTTGTAGTAAATCTGATAGAGCGTGGGCTCGGCCGCGAGGATCTCCTCGTACTTCGCCAAGGCCTCGGGATATTGCTTCTGCTCCAGAAACTGGTTCGCCTCCTGGAGCTTGCCTCCGGAGCCGCCGGAGCTTTGGCCCATCTCCAAAGGCTCGAGGACGACGTCCATCGAGGGATTTCGGTTCATCTGCTTGATGGCGTTCGTGTAGGCTTGCGGCTTGTATCCATCCGCGGTGAACGTGAACTCGTAGGTGCCGGAGCGGAACCCGAGAAGCGCCCACTTGCCGCCCTTGTCGGACGTCGCCTCGAGAGCCCGCTCGCTCTCGGGGTTGGTGGCCGTAATCTTCGCGCCTGCGATCGGCTTTCCCTGGGGATCCTTGACCGTTCCTGTTACCCGGCCGGTCCCCATCTGCGCCAGCACCGTCATGGCGGCCAGCAGAACGCCTACCCCGAATGCAGTACACCTCTTGACCATTCGATTTCTCCTCGAAGCGGCATTATAGACCACGTCCCGGCGCGAGCGAGAGGTCTGCTCGGGAGCTTTTGGCGCCGGGAATTTTGGTGTGATAGTTTGCCCTCGATGTCCGAGTCCCATCCCCACGTCGAGCTTCAGGGCTCGATCGGGCAATTCTCCGTCCCCGACGTCGTGCAGTTCCTGTGCGGGCACTCGAAGACGGGCAAGCTCGGTCTCGCGTTCGCGGATTCCAGGGGCTCGATTTTCGTCGACGGCGGCACCGTGGTTCACGCCGAGCTCGGGTCGCGCGAGGGCGAGGAGGCGTTCTTCGAGCTGATGAGCCGCGTGGAGGGCACCTTCGAGTTCGTTCCTGGTGAGACGAGCGGAAGGAAATCGGTTCGACAGCACACCACGATTCTGCTGCTGGAGGGCGCGCGCCGCAGCGACGAGCGAGAGCTCTTGGAAGAGCAGATTCCCGACACGAACCTCATCCCCGAGTTCGTTCTGCCCGAAGACGGCCAGACGGGAAAACAGGTTACGTTGAACACCAGTGAGTGGATGGTCCTGGCGAAGATCGACGGACAGCGCAGCGTGAAGCAGATCGCTCTCGACTCCGGCCTCTCCGAGTACCATACCTGCCGTCTCCTCTATCCGCTCGTCAGAAACCGGCTCATCCGGCTGCGCAAGCCGTCCCCCCCCCTTTGAGTTGAGCCGCGCCGACCGATTCCTCAAAGCCTGCCGGCGCGAGGCGGTCGACCGGACGCCCGTCTGGCTCATGCGCCAGGCGGGGCGATACCTCGCGGAATATCGGGAGATCCGGAAGTCGCACGGGCTTCTCGAGATCTGCCGGACTCCGGAGCTCGCGGTCGAGGTCACTCTCCAGCCCGTTCGCAAGTTCGGCTTCGATGCCGCCATTCTCTTCTCCGATCTCCTCGTTCCCCTCGAGCCCCTCGGGATTCCCTTTTCCTTCGCTCAGGGGGAGGGGCCGCGGATCGAGAACCCCATTCGCAGCCGGAACGACGTCGACCGGCTGCGGAAGGTGGAGCCCCGCGAGTCTCTCGCTTTCACCCTCGAAGCGATCCGTCTCCTGCGGCGGGAGCTCGAAGTGCCCCTCATCGGATTCGCGGGAGCACCGTTCACGCTTGCCTCCTACGCCATCGAGGGAGGGCCCTCGAAGAGCTTCGAGAAGACCAAAGCGTTGATGTACGAGGACCCCGAGACCTGGCACCGGCTGCTCTCGACGCTCGCATCGGTGGTGCGCGACTATCTGGCGGCCCAGATCGAGGCGGGCGTCGCGGCGGTGCAACTCTTCGACTCCTGGGTGGGCGCACTCTCTCCCGAGGACTACCGGAAGCTCGTCCTTCCCCATAGCCGCGCGATCCTCGAGCCCCTTTCGAAACTGGGCGTGCCCCGCATTCACTTCGGGACCGGCACGTCGGGGATCCTTCGAGAGATGCGCGAGGCGGGCGGGGACGTCATCGGTCTCGACTGGCGCATCGATCTCGATCGCGGCTGGGACGAAGTCGGAGAGGAGGTCGCGATCCAGGGCAATCTCGACCCTCTCGCGCTCTTGGCGCCGAAGGATGTCCTTCTCGATCGGGTCGACATGGTTCTACGACAGGCGGCGGGTCGACCGGGGCACGTCTTCAACCTCGGCCACGGAATCCTCCCGGGAACGCCGGTCG
>Ga0214473_10006131_pt1 | contig 14389 bp, 10 predicted proteins | sample RVTome_7_FD_203509 | JGI IMG/M metagenome (GOLD analysis project Ga0214473, IMG submission 203509) | Soil microbial communities from uranium-contaminated site in the Upper Colorado River Basin, Wyoming, United States - RVT98D197 | ecosystem: Environmental > Terrestrial > Soil > Contaminated >... | reverse complement strand
TTGCCGGGCCCCTGCGGCGGGCCGGCTTGCGCCGGATCACGGTGAGTCTCGATACGCTCCGGCCGGAACGGTTCCGCGACATGACCCGGGCCGACCGCCTGCCGGAGGCCCTCGGGGGCATCGCGGCCGCCCAGGCCGAGGGGTTCGAGGGTTTGAAGCTGAATGCCGTGGTGGTTCGTGGCGTGAACGATGACGAGCTGTTCGATCTGCTCGAGTTCGGCCGAGCGCAGGGGATGGAAGTCCGGTTCATCGAGTACATGGACGTGGGTGGCGCCACGCGCTGGTCGGACCGGCTCGTGGTACCGCGCGTCGAGATGCTCGAGCGCATCGCCGCCCGCTACGGGAAAGTGGATCTCTCGTCCGATCGCGATTCGGCCGCGCCCGCCGAGCGCTTCCTGCTGCCGGACGGGACGCCGTTCGGGATCATCGCCTCCACCACCGAGCCCTTCTGCCGCACCTGCGACCGCAGCCGCCTCACGGCCGATGGGATGTGGTACCTCTGCCTCTACGCGGCCGAGGGCGTGAGTCTGCGGGACCGGCTGCGGGCCGGAGCCTCCGACGACGATCTGGCGGACCTCATCCAGCGCGGCTGGGCAGGCCGGTCGGACCGTGGGGCCGAGGAGCGAGCCGCCACGACGGACCGCGGAGCCCTCTACCAGATTGACGGCCTCCGCCGGGATCCGCACAAAGAGATGCACACGCGGGGGGGATGATGATGACGCCGCGGGATCGACGGGATCGACGGGATCGACGGGATCGACGGGATCGCGTCATCCCGTTCATCCCGCCTATCCCGTGGCGGTGGGGGGCGGCGGTTGCGGGGATCCCATTGCTCCTCTCCGCCTGCGCCAAGAACCCCCCCGTCGATTTCGCGCCCGATCCCGGCCTCGTCGCACGCATCACGGACCTGCGGATCGAGGTTCCGCCGGTGGCCTGCCCCGGGCAGACGATTTCCGCCGACTACGTCGCCGTGCTCGACGACGGATCCGAGCTGCCGTTCGCGACGTCGTATGACGAGGATAATCCCCCGGCCCTCCACGTCGTCTTCCTCTCGCGCTATTCGACCGCCGCGACGCCCCTCGGCAACGGCAACTGGTCGGCGTCTCCGGACCCGCTCGAGTCTGCCGTGGATGGGTTCCGGCTCCGGGCGCTCCTGCGGGCGAAACCGGATGTGCTGGCCGAGGTCGTGGTGGCGCCGGAGTACTCGTGTCAGGATCACGCGTTCGCGTTCACGGGCGTCGGAGGCCGCGAGGGTGGCGCGGGGGGACCAGGACCGAGCGTCGCCGTCCGCCTGAGCCTGTTGTCGTCACCGTTCGTGGAACGGCTGATCGTGGCGGAAGTGGCGGTCGAGCAGGCGCCCCCGTTCTACGTGCTGGCCGACGCCGCCGACGTGCCGCCGTCCGACTGGCTTCGGGTGGCGACCGTTGGCGGCCGCGGCAGCCGGGGGATGGACGGCACGGGCGGCACTCGTGGCGCCAACGGCGTGCCAGGGTGTCCGGGTGGGTCGGGTGGCGCGGGCGGGGCGGGGGGCGATGGTGGACCCGGGGGCGTCGGCGGGACCGGCGGGCACGTGACCGTCATTGCCCCGGAAGAAGAACCGTTCCTGGCCGGCTTGGTCGAGGTCCGGACCGACGGCGGCCCGGGTGGGGACGGCGGACGGCCCGGCAAGGGTGGACTGGGTGGCGCGGGCGGTGCCGCGCAAGGCGACCTGCGACGATGCGCGGCGGGCCCGCGCGGGGTGAACGGACCGGACGGGCGTCCGGGGCCGGAAGGGCGGGCGGGACCGTTGGGTCCACGGCCGCAGATCATCACGGTTCCCGCGGCGAGCGTGTTCGGCGCGCGCCCGCGAGCGGAGTTGCAGAGTCTGTTGGACTACCACGCTGGAGCGAACCGGTGAACGTGAAGACTGTCGGGATGGGGGGCGGGAAACCATGAAGATCGCCGTACTCAAGGAAACACGGGCCGGGGAGCGTCGCGTGGCGCTCGTGCCGGAATCGTGCAAGAAGCTGATAAAGGACGGTTATGCGATCGGGGTGGAAGCCGGGGCGGGCGCCAGCGCGTTCTTTCTGGACGCGGCGTATCAGGAGGCCGGGGCGTCGGTCGAGTCCGATGCGGCGGCGCTGGTGCGGTCCGCGGACATCGTCCTGAAGATCCACCCGCCGACCGCCGAGCCTGGGCGTAACGAGGTGCAGTGGATGCGTCCCGGGACCATCGTCCTGGCGTCGGTGATGCCGCTGCGCAACCTGGACGTGGTGCCGGCGTTGGCCGCGGCCAAGGTGACGGCGTTCTCGACGGATGCCATTCCGCGCACGACGCGAGCGCAGTCGATGGACACCCTATCGGCGATGAACAACATCATCGGCTACAAGGGCGTCCTCATCGCGGCCACCGAGCTGAACAAGTATTTCCCGATGCTGATGACGGCGGCCGGCATGGTGTTCCCGGCCAAGGTCTTCGTGATCGGAGCGGCCGTCGCCGGCCTGCAGGCCATCGCCACGGCCCGCCGGCTCGGCGCCAACGTGATGGCCACGGACGTGCGCCCCGAAGTGAAGGAGCAGATCGAGAGCGTCGGCGCCAAATACGTCGGCATCGAGCTCAAGGAGAGCGCGTCGGCGGGCGGTGGCTACGCCAAGGATCTGTCGGAAGAGGATAAGGCCCGCCAGCGCCAGATGCTGGTGGAGCAGCTGGCCCAGTCGGACGTCGTTATCACGACCGCGCTGATCGGCGGCGTGTTCGCGCCGCGACTGATCACGGCCGAGATGGTGAAGTCGATGCGGCCGGGCTCGGTGATCGTGGACCTCGCGGCGGACGGCGGCGGGAACTGCGAGCTGTCGCAACCCGGCGAAACGGTCGAAGTGCAGGGCGTCCGGATCGTGGCGCCGCTCAACATCCCGGCCACGATGCCCACGCACGCCAGCCTGTTGTTCTCGCGGAACCTGGTCGCGTTTCTCCAGGCGTTCACCAAAGAGCAGGCGTTCGTCTTCGATCTGAGCGACGACATCCAGCAGGGGTGTCTCATCACCCACGATGGCAAGGTCGTGCACGAGCGCACCAAGGACGCCCTGGCGAAGGTCGGAAAGGGCGTCGCATGAACACGTATGAGCGGTCCGAACCGGCGGCGGCCGGAGCCGGGCCTGAAAGGAGAAGCGGGAGGATGTCGCGTCGACTGTTCCGGCTGGGCGCCCTGCTGGTCGTCGGGGTGCTCGGCCTCGGGGCGGCGGTCCGGAGCGCGCCGCCGCCGACCCCGCAGGAGGGCGCGGTCCCTCCGGCGGTGGCCGAGAGCGCGGCCGTACCGGCCGTGACCCTGCTCGAGCAGCCGGCGGCCGAGCCGCCGGCGCAGGAGCCCGGGGCTGCCGGGGCCCACGCGCCCATCGAGGTGGATTACTGGTCCCTCTTGTTCGTGTTCACCCTGGCCACGTTCATCGGCCTCGGCATCATCCGCCGCGTGTCCCGGCTGCTGCACACGCCGCTGATGTCCATCACGAACGCCATTTCGGCCATCGCGGTGGTCGGCTCGATCATCGTGGCCGGCTCGGACTACCCGACGGAGATCCGGATCCTCGGGGCGATCGCGCTGTTCGCGTCCATGACGAACATCGTGAGCGGGTTCCTGATCACCGACCGCATGCTGAAGATGTTCAAGACCGAGCCACGGAAGACCGAGCCCAAGCAGATCACGGGAGGCCAGCCATGACCGCCTCCTGGATTCAGGGTTCCTACCTCGTCGCTACGGCGCTGTTCGTCTTCTCGCTCCACTGGATGAACGCGCCGGCGACCGCGCGGCGTGGCGTGTTCGCGGGCGTCGCGGCGATGCTCATCGCGGTGCTGGCCACGTGGGGCCAGTCCATCATCATCCATCATTTCTGGATCATCATCCCCATCCTGGTCGGGGTGGCGGTGGGCTGGCCGCTCGCGCTCGTCCCGCTCACGGCGGTGCCGCAGCGGACCGCGCTGTCCCACGCGTTCGGCGGCCTGGCCGCCGGCCTGGTGGGGACCGCCAAGTTCTATCTCTGGTACAACGAGGGACCGGAAAACCTCACGCAGTTTCGGATGATCGCCATCATCGCCGAGATCATTCTCGGATACCTGACGTTCACGGGCAGCCTGATGGCCGCCGGCAAGCTGCAGGAAGTCAAGTGGATTCCGCAGCGCCCGGTGACGTACCGCGGGCAGAACCTGGTCAACATCGGGGCGATGCTGGTGGCGCTCGCGATTGGTGCCTGGCTCGTCATGAACCCGGCCGACGCCTTGGCGCCGACGCTGTTCCCGGTGATCATCGGGCTCTCTCTGTTGTTCGGTGTGATGCTGATCATTCCGATCGGCGGCGCGGACATGCCGACGGTGATCGCGATCCTGAACGCGTACGCCGGCCTCTCCGCGGTGGCGATGGGGTTCGTACTCGACAACAAGTTGCTGATCACGGCGGGCGCGCTGGACGGATCGAGCGGTCTCATCCTGTCCATCATCATGTGCAAGGCCATGAACCGCTCGTTCACGAACGTGCTGTTCGGGGCGTTCGGGCAGGTGCAGCAGATCACGGCCGGAACCGAGCAGAAGGTCTACAAGCCGGAGACCACGGAAAGCGCCGCCCAGATCATGGAGCAGGCGAGTCTGGTGGTCATCATCCCCGGGTATGGGATGGCGGTGGCCCAGGCGCAGCACAAGGTCCGCGAGCTGTACGATCAGCTCAAGAAACGCGGCATCACGGTGAAGTTCGCCATCCATCCGGTGGCGGGCCGCATGCCCGGCCACATGAACGTGCTGCTCGCGGAGGCGGACATTCCATACACGGATCTCGTAGAGATGGACGAGATCAACCCGGACATGCCGCAGTGCGACGTGGCGCTGGTGGTCGGGGCCAACGACGTGGTCAACCCCGCGGCGCGCTACGACAAGGCGAGCCCCATCTACGGCATGCCGATCATCGCGGCGGACAAGGCGCGCACGGTGTTCGCCATCAAGCGGTCGAAGAACCCGGGTTTCGCCGGTATCGACAACGAGCTGTACTTCGCCGACAAGACGTGGATGCTGTTCGGCGACGCGAAGCACGTGATCGGGGAGCTGGTCAAGCAGCTCACGCCGGGGAGCGGGATGCACTGAACGAAGGGCAGTGAGGGCAGTGAGGGCAGTGAGGGCAGGGGGCGGGGCGCGCTGGCGGCGCTCCGCCCCTTCTTCATGGCTCAGTCGTCGGGTGGTTCGGTGCGGTTGCGCTTGCGGGTGCTCTGGTGCCGCTTGCTCTCGAGGCGCCGCTCGATCGCGGCTTTCGAGGGACGCGTTCGCTTCCGTGGCTTGGGCACTACCAGGCCAGTGCGGACGATCTCCCGCAGGCGCTCGATCGCGGCCTCGAGGTTTCGGCGCTGGCTGCGGGTTGCGTCGGACACCACGCGGAGCCGGCCACGGGTGTCGAGCCGGGGTTCCAGCTTTGCGAGCAGCCGGGATCGCTGCTCGTCCGTCAGGGACGGGCTCCCGCGCAGGTCCCAGACCACCTCGATCCGCGTGGACGCCTTGTTGACGTGCTGGCCGCCGGGGCCACCCGCGCGGGTCGCGCGGATCTCCAGCTCGGCGTCGGGCACGACGAACGGCGGCATAACGAAAAGGTAGCGCACGCGGGCAACAATGCTTTCCGGCGGCTCACCGCTGGTGGGGGTGGCTTGATGTCGCCGGTCCCGGGAGACAGGTTGGAGTACGGGATCCGACCATGTTAGCCCTGTTGGTCCTGCTACAGGTGTCCGCGGCGACGCCGCCGTCGCTCGGTGTCGCCCGCCAGTTCCTCCGGGCGGCCGACACGTCCGCGGCGGTCACCGCGCTGATCGGGATCATGGAGGCGGATACTGTTCCGGGGTCCGACGACATCGCGGCCCTTCTGCTCCTGCGCTGGATTGGACACGACGCTGCCACCCAGCCCCGCGCGGCGGCGGCCTGGGAGGCCGCGGTGCGCGGTGAGGGCCGGTTCTTCCTGGGCGAGACGGGCCCCGAGTGGAGCGCGACCGGGCTCGTCTTCTTCACGACAAAACAGGTGGCACGCAGCGTGTCGGATCGCGCGGTGGATTCCCTGGCGCGCGGCGCGATGATCCGATACTTCCGCCCTTGGCAGTCCCGCATGCGGGAGATCGCGGAGCTGGCAGAGGCGCGGGACCCGTTGCTTGCGGCAGCGGCGCGCTGGACGTCGGTGCGGGGATGGCTCGCCAATCTCGATCGGTTCGCCCGATGGGTGCCCATGATCACGCCGCCCATCGGCTGCGAGCACGGGTGTGCGCTGCGACGGTCGCCTCCCGCCGGGTCGCCGCTCCTGGATAGGATCCGGGAGGCCGGGCAGAACGGACTGACGCTCGATTCCCTGTGGATGGAGGCCAACGAGATTCCCTTTCGAGGGGAGTCGCTCGAGGACTCGGTCGCCGGACCTCCGGTCCTGGCGGTGGGACGCGCGGCCACACTGGACAGTCTGTGGTTCTCCCTCAACGAACTGCAGGGCCGCGCGCCGTGGCCCTTCGACGAGCTGGCCGAACGGCTGCGCGTGACGGCGTGCGCGCTGCTCGCGCTGCGCGCCGAGGGGTTCGAGTGCACACCGCTGACGAAGGGCCTCGACAGTGTGGTCGGGGCGGAGCTGCAGGTCGTCCGTTTCGAGTTCGAGGGGCGTCGGGGCCTGGCAGACCGGGCCATGGAAGCGGCGCCGGACCGCTTCGCGCTGCTGGATCAATCGCTGGACCTGCTCCTCGCCGACTCGACCGAGATGTCTCCCCGAACCACGGTGCCCGGGCAGGGCCGCGTCGGCGCACCGGCGGACCCCGTGCCGCCCGGGTTCTGGCGAACCGCGTGGCCGCTGTATCTCATTCCCTACAACGAGCGACTCATCGCGCACCGGGCGCGGCTGCTCCTGGCGGACATGTCTCAGCGGTTGGCCTTCGGCGACGGACAGGCGGGCCTGTTCGCTCCCTACGGTGACCCGCGCACCCTCGTCCGGATCGGCGTCCCGCCGGCCCTCGCCCGCCCCCCTGGCAATCCGGAGGGCCGCTTCCCGCTCATCACCTACATGGCGCTCGGCACGTACGAGACGATCGTGCGCGCCGGCCGGGACCTGGAGGGCGTCTCCCTGGACTTCGCCTTGGCCGCCCGGAGCGGGATCCATCCCACGAGCGTGAGTGGGTTCGCGGCGGAAGACTACGACACCTTCGAAGCGCTGGATCATCAGGCGATCCAGTATGTGCGTGACGGTCAGCAGCACGTGGAGCTGTACACGCGCTGGGATCCGCCACCCGGCTGTCATGACCCGCGGCCCCTGCTGGGCTTTTTCCTGCTGGATGCGCAGCTCCGGCAGGTTGCCCGGCCGATCGAGCGCGACCCGGCCCAGCCGCCGGCCCTCAAGCGCTTCCATCTGGAGCTGGCGCCCGGGGCGTATGTCTATTCGCTCGAGCTACTGGATCGTGGGTGCCGGCAGGCCGAGCGGGCGCGGTACGTATTGACGCTCCCGCCGGTCGCCGACCAGCGCGCTTCAGATCTCATGTTCGCCGACGAGCTGTATTTCGGCGATGAGCGGTGGGTGAAGCGGATCGAGGACCGGCCGCCCGTGACCGTGCGTCCGTCGCTCACGATCGCGGCCGGCGAGGTCGCGCGGTTCTACTGGGAGCTGTATGACGTGACCGCAGATGCCATGGAGAAGGCGCGGCTCACCGTCGTGTTCGAGGTGGTGAACGTGCGGGAGGAACGCGTACTCGTGCGCGAGTTGGGAAAGGCGGCAGCCGATGCTCGCCGGCGGCCGGGGACCCTGGACATCCGTTACCAGCTGACCGTGCCGCCCGGGGAGGAGGTCCTCGGCTTCGGCCTGGCGGTGGGGATTCCCGAAGGCACCCGCGGCGTCCACGTGGCGCGCGTGCGGGTCACCGATGCCCGGACGAAGCGGACGGTAACCGCGGAGCGCGCGTTCTTCGTGCGGGGGTAACGGCTGGGTCGGGAAGCCACCGGCCGCGGACGCGCGGATCAGGCCGCCATGCCGGCGTCCCGCGCGGTCACCAGGGCCGGGACGGCTCGGAGGAACGCGTCGAACACGTCCTCCCGCCACGCGCCGCGGGACCGGTGGATCTCCTCCAGCGCCCGCTCCACGGTCATCGCGGGACGGTAGGCGCGGGTGGTGGTGAGCGCGTCGTAGACGTCGGCGATCCCGATGATCTGGGCCGCCACCGGGATCTCGTCACCCCACAACCGGTCGGGGTATCCCGTTCCGTCCACCTTCTCGTGGTGCCACCGGATGATGGGCGTGATGTCCCAGGGGAACTCGATGCCGGCGAGCATCTCGACGCCCCACACGGGGTGCAGCTTCATCACGTCGAACTCGTCGCGCGTGAGCGGGCCCGGCTTGTTCAGGATCTCGTGCGGGATGCGGACCTTGCCCAGGTCGTGCAGATACGCGCCGATGCGGATGGTGGTGCGTTCGTTGCCGTCGAGGCCCAGGGCGTCCGCCACCGCCGCGGCGTACTCCGCCACGCGCTCGCAGTGACCGAACGTGTAGCTGTCGCTCGACTCGATGGACTCGCCCCACTGCCGTACGACCGCGAGGTAGGTCTCCTCGAGCTCCGCGACCTTGCCGCCCACGTGCACCAGCTCGAGCCGCGCGTCCAGACGCTGGAACAGCCGGTACGCGGTGTTGAGCAGGGTGAGCGCCTCCTGGTTCCGCGCCATGGCCTGGTACAGTACGGCGAGGTCGCGGGAGGCCTCCGCTTCGCGGAGCACGGACCCGGACGACGTGGCCAGCTCGATGGCGGAGCGCAGGCGCGACTCGGCCAGGGCCAGGCGGCCGGTTTCACGGTAGACGACGCCGATGGTCCGGTAGGCGTCCGCCTTGGCGGCGCGGTCGCCCAGCTGATCGAACAAGGCCAGCGCCGCTTCCGCGTCCGTGCGCGCCTCCTCGTATCGCTGGCGGGCGACGTGCACCTCCCCGCGATTGACCAGACAGAGGCCCTGGAGGTGGAGGTCGCCGAGACGCTCGGCGATCGCGCGACTTTCCTGGAAATGGCGGTCGGCGTCCGACCACAGCCCGCGGTCGGCGCTCACCATGCCCAGGTTGTGGAACGCGATGGCGCAGCCCTGGTCGTCACCCGCCTCGCGGTAGGCGTCCAGCGACGCGCCGTAGTGCGCCAGCGCCGCCTCGAGGTTTCCCCGGATGTTGGACACGATCCCGAGATTTTGTTCCACCCGCGCGCGCAGGCCGCGGAACTCCCCGCCCAGCGCGAGAGCGCGACCGAATCCGTCGTGTGCCGCGTCCAGGGAGCCGGTGAGGAGGTCCATGACCGCCCGGGAGTTCAGGGCCTCCGCGGCCAGCAGCGTGTGCCCAGCCCCGGAGGCGACGGCAAAGCTGCGTTCGCAGAGCGTCCGCGCGCCGTCCGCGTCGCCGTGGCGGTGGCGCACCACCGCGAGCCGGCGGAGCGCCTCGGCCAGCACGCTGGCTTCACCGGTCCGCTCCGCTTCGCCGACGGCCGCCTCGTAGGAGGCGGTCGCCTCCGGGATGCAACCGGCGCGCTCGCGCTCTCGCGCTTCGGCGAGCAGGTCCCCGGCGCGTCCGGGAGCCGATGGCCGCCGCCCGTGCGTTACCGACGGCCGCGGGTCGCTGCCGGGCACGGGCCTACCACGCCACCGCGTACGACGAGAAGTGATCGAGCCGTGCCGTCACCCGCCGCAGCCGCAGCAGGTCCAGCGAGAGCAGGTACTCCAGGATGTTGAGGTCGTCGTCCACGTACGCGATCCGCTTGGGCAGTAGCCGTCCCAGCAGATTGCAGTTGGCGTAGCTCATCGTGAGCCGCGCCGACTCCCGGAACGCGAGGCCCTGCGGCGTGAAGTGGACGGCGTTCACGCGACCCGGGACGATCTCGCCCGTGACGGTGACGGGCTCCGTCAGCGCGCCGGCTGGCACAACCAGGACGTGCGGGCCCACTTCGACGCGGCCACCGGCCGCACCGATGGTCACCGTGTCGGCGTCGGACGGCAGCGGCGAGCAGGCCAACAGACCCGTCGGGCCGAGCAGGGATCCCACGAGGCTGGCATCCGGCCCCACCTGCGTGTCTGCGGGGACTCCCGTAATGCTGTCATCGCGCGTGCAACTCCCAACCGCGAGGACGAGAACGAGCGGAAGTCCGAGGAAAAGTGACCGGCGGAATGTCATGACCGTGTCCTCCCGTGCGACCTGGGCTCCAAGGGCGTCCTGGCCGAACGTTCGGCCGGCGCTCGAACCCCCACAAACGCACGTCCCATACCAACCGGACCGCGCGTCCTGTGCGAAGTGTCACCTTTCTCCGGTGAGACTCCGCACGAAACCCTCGGGTTTTGGGCTGCGGGCGTTGCCTGGCGCCCGCCGCTGCAGGCCCGGTGCCGCACCCCGCGGCGGGGGCCCGAAGGGCACGCTCGGCCGGCGGTTTGGGTGCCGCACGTGGCCGACTCGATGGACCGAGGCTACCATGGATGGCACGGTCGCCCAGCGCGCCTGGGTGAAGACCGTTCTGGCCGCCGATACCGAATCGCGCAAAGGAGCGGACCGTGGCCCGCATCGTCCGATACGTGTGGCTTGCCTGGTTGCCCCTCGCCGCGGCGACCGCCCCCGCCCAAGTCGACCACCGCGAGATCAAGTGGGTGCGCGACAGCCAGGAGTACGCGACCCTCACCCGCCAGACCTTCGTCCTCGCCGCCCAGGCCGTGGAACGCGAGGCGCGTGCGACCCGGTCCGGCACGCCGTGGGCCGTCGTCATGGACGTAGACGAGACCGCGCTCGACAACTCCGTCTATCAGCTCGACCGCGCGGCGTACGGGACCCCGTTCGACACGGCGAGCTGGAATGCCTGGGTGCGTCGGGCCGAGGCGGGGGCCGTCCCGGGGGTGGCGGACTTCATTGCCGCCGTGCGCCGGGCCGGGGGACGGATGGCCTTCATCTCCGGGCGTGAGGAGTCCACCGCCGAAGCCACGCGTCGTAACCTCATGACTCTGGGCCTGGCTCAGGACGGGGACCTGGTTTGCCTGCGGGACGCGGCCGGCTCGTACACCAAGCGGATCCGACGCGCGGAGCTGCGTTCGGGCAGCGGCCGATGTGCGTGGGGCACGCCGGTACCGGCGGTGCTTTACGTGGGGGACGCCATGGGGGACTTCCCGGAGGCTGACGAAGAACCGGGGGCGTTCGGTGTGAGGTTCTTCATCCTCCCCAATCCGATGTACGGAGCGTGGGAGCGGAGGGTGACTCGGAGAGACAGATGACGGTAGAGGACGGCAGAGGACGGTAGAGGGGGTGTCGACGGGGGGATTGCGGGTGGCCCTGCCCGGTGGTCCCCCTTGCGACACCCCTCCTACCGTCCCCTACCGTCTCCTACCGTCCCTCACCTCGCCAGCTGCCTCAGCACGTACGGCAGGATCCCGCCGTGCCGGTAGTACTCCACCTCGATCGGCGTGTCCAGACGCACGTCCACGTCGAACATGACTCTCCGCCCGTCGTCGCGCTCGGCACGCACCTGCGCCCTCCCGCGCGGTCGGAGACCCTTCGCGATCCCGGTGATCGTGAACCGCTCCCGTCCCGTGAGCCCGTAGTCCGCGGCAGCCTTGCCCTCGACGAACTGCAGCGGCAGGACTCCCATCCCGATGAGGTTGCTGCGGTGGATGCGTTCGTAGCTCTGGGCGATGACCGCGCGGACGCCGAGGAGCGCCGTGCCCTTGGCCGCCCAGTCGCGGGAGCTGCCGGTGCCGTACTCCGTCCCGGCCAGGACGAGCAGCGGCGTGCGCTCTTTCTGATAGCGCATGGCCGCATCGTAGATGCTCGTCGTCTCTCCGGAAGGCACGTGGAGCGTCCAGTTTCCTTCCTTGCCATCCGCCAGCTTGTTCTTGATGCGGATGTTGCCGAACGTGCCCCGCATCATGACATCGTGGTGCCCGCGCCGGGAGCCGAACGTGTTGAAGTCCACGGGTTGGACGCCGTGTTCGATGAGCCAGCGGCCCGCAGGGCCGTCCTTGGGGATGGCACCGGCCGGCGAGATGTGATCCGTGGTGACTGAGTCCCCGAGCCAGGCCAGCACGCGGGCGTTGGTCACGTCCGTGAGCGGCGCGGGCGTGGCTGGGAGGTCCGCGAGGAACGGCGGGTTGGCCACGTACGTGGACGTGGCATCCCAGGCAAACCGACCGCCCTCGGCGCCGGGAACCGGGAGGGCCTTCCAGGCATCGGTGCCCTCGAACACGGAGCCGTATTCCTCCGTGAACATCTCCGGCGTGAGCGCCCGCGTCACCGCCTCCCGGACCTCGTCCGGGCTCGGCCAGATGTCGCGTAAATAGACCGGCTGGCCGCCGAACCCCGTGCCGACGGGCTCGTTCAGCAGATCCACATCCACACGTCCCGCCAGCGCGAATGCCACCACCAGCATGGGCGACGCCAGGTAGTTCGCCCGCACCATCGGGTGGATCCGCGCCTCGAAGTTGCGGTTGCCGGACAGCACCGCCGCGACCACCAGCTCGTGCTGGGTCACCGCCTGCGCAATCGGCTCGGCCAGCGGCCCGCTGTTGCCGATGCACGTGGTGCAGCCGTAGCCCACGATGTGGAAGCCGAGCGTTTCCAGGTCGCCCATCAGCCCCGAAGCCGTGAGATAGCGGCTGACGACCTTCGAACCAGGCGCCATGCTCGTCTTGACCCACGGGCGGCGCCGAAGCCCCAGCTTCACCGCGTTCCGGGCGACCAGCCCGGCGCCGATCATGACGGACGGATTGGAGGTGTTGGTGCAGCTGGTGATGGCCGCGATCACGACCGAGCCGTCGTTCAGCTCGAACTGGTTCCCCTCGTACTCGACGTCCGCGCGGGCGGCGATCTCCGCGGACGCGACGGTGGCGGTCTGTGGGGACTGCCCGCCTTCGCTCGCCCAGGCGGCCCCGTTCTTCTCCTGCATGCCCTTGCGCTTCGCGGCGGTCGGCACCAGGCTGGGCAGCACCTGCCGGAACGCGGGCTTCATGTCCCTGAGCAGCACGCGATCCTGCGGCCGGCGCGGTCCCGCCAGCGACGGCTCCACGGTGCCGAGGTCCAGCGCGACGAGGGCCGAATACGCCGGATCCGGCGTCTCGGGCGTGTGGAACAGGTGCTGCGCCCGGCAATACTGCTCGACGCGCGGCGCCGCCGCGCCCCGTCCGGTGCGATCGAGGTACCGCAGCGTCTCGGCGTCCACCGGGAAGAACCCCATCGTGGCGCCGTACTCGGGTGCCATGTTGGCGATCGTCGCGCGGTCGGCCAGCCCCAGGCTCGGCAGCCCGGGTCCGAAGAACTCGACGAACTTGTTCACCACGCCATGCGTGCGGAGCATCTGCGTGACGACGAGCACCAGGTCGGTGGCCGTGGCGCCTGCGGCGAGCGCGCCCGAGAGGCGCATGCCCACCACCTCGGGGAGCTGCATGAAGTAGGGCTGCCCCAACATCACGGCCTCGGCCTCGATGCCGCCCACCCCCCACCCCACGACACCGAGACCGTTGATCATGGTCGTATGGGAATCGGTGCCCACGAGCGTGTCGGGGTACGCCACCCACTCGTCGTTCCGCCGTCCCGCCGTTCCGCCGTCCCGCTCCCGGCGCACGACGCTCGCCAGGTACTCCAGATTCACCTGGTGCACGATCCCGGTGCCGGGCGGCACCACGCTGAAGTTGGTGAACGCCTGCTGGGCCCAGCGGAGCAGGGCGTATCGCTCGCCATTCCGCTCCATCTCGCGCTCGACGTTCAGCATGAACGCGGTCGGCATGCCGGCGAAGTCCACCTGGACCGAGTGGTCGATCACGAGGTCGGTCCGGACCAGCGGGTTGATCTTCTGCGGGTCGCCGCCCAGCGCCACCATGGCCTCCCGCATGGCCGCGAGGTCGACCACGCAGGGCACGCCGGTGAAATCCTGCAGCACGACGCGCCCCGGCATGAACGGCACTTCCGTGCCCTGATCGGGGGTCGGCTGCCACCCGGCGATGGCGCGCACGTGGTCGTCCGTGACCACGCCGTTGCCGCAGTGGCGCAGCGCGTTCTCGAGCAGGATGCGGATCGAGAACGGCAGGCGCGCCAGGTCGGCCAGACCGGCGTCGGCGAGGGATTGGAGGCGGAAGACGGTTGCTGGGCCGTCGGGGAGGTCGAGGCGCGCGCGGGCGCCAAAGGGGTCGGTCGCCATGGCTGAAAAGTAACGCGTGTCCTCCCCGCTGCCGCGAGGGCCGGCGCCCGAGCGGCCACCCGATCCCGCCGTTATCTTACGCGCGCGTCGCGGATTCACCGGCCTCCGATCGCAGCACCCAATCGCCATGACCAAGAAAGCCGTCGCTGTGCCCCGCCACCTGGACGACCTCTGTGTGAACGCGGTCCGGGTCCTTGCCATGGACGCCGTGCAGGCAGCCAACTCGGGCCACCCAGGTGCGCCCA
>Ga0214473_10006130_pt1 | contig 14389 bp, 8 predicted proteins | sample RVTome_7_FD_203509 | JGI IMG/M metagenome (GOLD analysis project Ga0214473, IMG submission 203509) | Soil microbial communities from uranium-contaminated site in the Upper Colorado River Basin, Wyoming, United States - RVT98D197 | ecosystem: Environmental > Terrestrial > Soil > Contaminated >... | reverse complement strand
GAGCGAGGCAGCAACCACCAGGGGAGAGGCACCCCGGAGGAGCGGGCACAGGAACGAACGCGGGACGTCTCAACGTCGCAGGGAGGATTTTACCTTGACATCGAAAAAACGGCCTGGTCCCCTTCTCCGTCCCGCGCGGTCTTCGGCATCCGCGACGATCGTCCCCCGCGCGATCCCCCGGAGGATCACATGGTGCAGCGTGCCAGGGGCATCGAGGCGCGCCTGCCGGGGCATCGGTACGAGTCTCCGCCTGCGACTGGCGAGGGGACCCTACCAAGAGTATTCCACTGAGTCAACAACGTCCCGCATTACTGAGTCAACAACGTCCCGCATTATAAGCAAATAATCAAAGCCCGACCCCGACTTACTTGGGTCCGAACGAGGTGGTCGGCTCCCCGAAGCAGAAGTCACCGTAGTCAAAGCCGTCCGGCATTACGTCGCGTAGTAGGGCCCTGTCCCGCAATTTAATACTTATAATGCAACGTCCCCTTCTCTGTGGCGGTGGGCGTGGTTGGGGAGGAGGGCCCAGGCGTAGAGGGTCGTCCCGGTTGCCGTGGCGACGTCCCCCAGGCGCCCGAGGGACGCCGCGCGGTCTTCGGCATCCGCGACGATCGTCCCCCGCTCGATCCCCCGGAGGATCCCATGGTGCAGCGTGCCAGGGGCATCGAGGCGCGCCTGTCGGGGCATCGGTGATCGTCTCCGCCTGCCGAATGGCGAGGGGACCCTACCAAGAGTATTCCACTGAGTCAACGACGTCCCCCATTACTCAACAACGTCCCGCATTACGTCCCGCATTACATCGGTACTCGTCTCCTCCTGCCGAATGGCGAGGGGACCCTACCAAGCTTATTCCACTGAGTCAACAACGTCCCGCATTACGTCCCGCATTACATCGGTTGATCCAACATGAGCCTCGTTGCGGTCACCCATCTTGGCCTCCAGTTTGAAGGTAATCACACTTGATTTCGAACCGCTTCCGTTCGCCAGCTTTTGGAATGAAGCTGGAGCGAATGGGCTCAGGTATGGGTATGAATATCTTGTCCTTCAGAACAATCGTATACGTAGGGAATGCTCCGCCGCCTGATTCTGCAGCAATCACCTCCCTGCTTTGAAGATCGTAGTAAAGGCCGAACCGGCCCGAATGATGCTGAAAGATAAACAGAGCCTTCTGCCCGCCCCACACAACTGAGGTCCTGTGCGGCTGCAAGAAAAATGAACCATGTTCCCGCCGAACTAGGTCAGTCACTGCCAAAAAGCACCGAAAGCCCCGTAGCGGCTGTTCGCCATCACCGATAAGCAATAGCTTTGCGGGGCTTCCTTTATCCTGTCGCAGGACCGCCGGCGCTGGCCCAAGGTCCTCTTCGGATGGGACATTCCCCTGCCGAAGGGTCGCCTCGTTCGCAACCACATCTGGCACAACCTCCGAAATCTGAGCAGCGGCGGAACTGTCAACCACTTGGACGCTCGCCCTCGCAGCGGCAATCGAGAGCTCCGTCGCGCGCGCAACAGATATCTTCCCCTCAATAACGTCTTGCCAAATCGATGGCAAGTCTCCCAGGTCGGAACTCTCGTATTCGAAGATTTCGCGGGGCCGACGAATGCTCTTCAAAAATGCCTCGGCGCCCTGTCGCGTACTGCTAGGAACCAAATCGGCAACTCTCGGAAATATCACATTTCGAATGAAATCCTTCGTAAGGCTACCGAACGCCAAAAAGTCCCGCTCATAGAGACTCAGGATGAGCTGCACAGTGGCTCCTCCTGGGTCGAGTGTGATAAGCACCGGCTCAGCCGACGGCGTTACGAGGAGTGGCAGCCTATGCGTGATCTTCCCGAATCCAACCTGCGCTCCAAGGAAATAGTCAGTCTCAAGGATCGTAGCCATTCGGAATGAAAGTGCACTTTCCGCAAAAGACCATTCGTTCGGCTGCTTGCCGTCAACGACTCGGGGGTTGTCCGAGACTTCCTCCGTCCTGCTGTGCCGTCGCAAGAATTCAACTTCACACTGCCTTCTAGGGTGATTGCCAGCGAGGACAAGCAAGGGCCTGTCCTCAGAGGTATAGTGCGAGATTACAGACGGGTCCGCGGCAGTGTAAAGCAGCATCGCGGGCTGAGATCCTTTAGTCCTTTCGGACACTTCTGACAGTGTTATGGGCTGCAACGGCTCAAGTCGGATCCTTAACTGTCCGCAAAGCTCATAGCGTCCTTGTTGTGTGATCCAGGTCATGAACGCGGTGCTCGAGTCCGCCTGCGGGCGGGACGCTATCTGCTCCGAACAGAAACTATCGATCTCAGAAAGCATAGATTGCAAAATCTGCAGGCTGGCAGTTTCGAGGGCTTCGCGACCTGCCGTGGGCTCAAGAAAGAGGAAATCGGCCACTCCGCCGAACTGGTAAACCGAGGCGACGCTTGCGGTGGCGAGGCCAAAGCCACTGCGAAAAGTTCGTATTGCTGCCACTCCCTGGCGCAGGATCATGTGCCCGGGAAGCCCCCCGCCGTCCCACTTGACGTTTGTCAGGGCTATCCACATCTCGCCGGACGAAGCCCCGACAACTTCCACCGTTCCACTGAGGCGCGGACCGATCTTCTGATCCCGTGCGTCAAACCGCCACGCGGGCGCCGGCGGTAGAACGGCTGTGCGGATATCGACCTGGCTAACAAGATGTCCATTAACGTACACGGGTACGTCCAAGAAGCGAACGAACTCAGTAATGTACTGTACGGCCTGGGGCACATCGATTAGATGCTCAGGAAGAATCTTCGCGATGATCTCGGTTCCTGCTTGCCCATTTGGCGGCTCGGGGATCAATTCGATACATGCCTCCCGGGCAGAGAGGGTGTCACGCCTGGCACGCGAACGTGTCCGTCCCCCTGTGCGGAGGCTTTCCGTAATCACTGTAAGTTCTTCTGAGATCCCGAAGTTAGCCATCGCGCCGATGCCAAACGTTCCCACGACGCCGGCCGCCCTCGCCTCCGGGGTGTTCTTGCTACTCGCACCTGCACGCCAGAAGTGGTTACGGAGATCCTCTTCACTCATTCCGAGACCATTGTCTGTCACGCGAATTTCCGTCCGTTCGATCCGTATCTGGATCGATGGCTGAAACTCATTGTGATCGTGGCGCCGAAGCAGAATCGCATCATACGCATTTTGGGCGTTCTCTCGGAGGAGAGCCACCGGAGATTGGTAAATTTGTCTCGCAAGGACCTCGATGACGCGCCCAATGTCAACGTCAAACGGAATCTTCTCGGCTGTGCTCATGATCGCAGAGTGTCCTCGATATCGAGCCGGCTCAATATCTCTTCTTGTTGAGGGGTAGGCAGACCCAGACGCGACGCATACCCTCGAAGAGCAATACGAGCGGCGGCGGAGCGGCCAAGCTTCCGAAGCGCCTCAACATGAAAGATGAGTTCCTCGATAGTTCGTGGCGGGTCGGTGTGCCTAGCAAGATCGAGCCATCTGGAATCGCGGCGCGCCGCTTCGATCATCAATCGACGCCCGTGAAAACCGAGTTCGTCTCCGTATGGCGCCAAGAGCGCCTCAACACGAAGAAAGTCCAGACCATGGAAGGCGGCCTCGGCTTCGAGAATAAGGGAGTTCAGACGTAGCTCCCGTTCATCGAGGGGGCCGCCATAGGGATCGGTAGGGCGTTCCCACGTGAGATCCACAAAACTAGACCCCCCGAGCGCTGGCGACAGAGCCGGACCGAAAGCGCTGCCGGCCAGCATGACGCGGACATGAACTCTGGCGGACAGATAATCGTCTCGAATCTCGATTACGTTGTACTGACGGTTTATTCCCCTCGGCAGCTCACGGGCGCCGGCACACAGCGATCCGGCGCTGATAACGGCCATGGTGTGCTGTCCGGGTAGCCGGAGGGAATACGGAAGAGCCTCGGCTTTGTGCTGGTGACCATGGAGACCGACGCGATAGCCACAGCTAATCATGGTATAGAGTGCGTCGACGTTGAGGTAGTCGGTCGCATGCGGTGGTCCCTGGACGCTGTGATGCCAGATGGCAATTCTGAGTTCATATCCTCGGCCATTGTCACGGAGCTCGAGCGCGCTCCGTGAAATTGCGCCATCCGCGACGTTTCCGGCTGGCGAGAAGCAGTCATTCCCGTAACATGAGTCGAAGGCGGCGACTGCCATACGACCGTTCTCGAGCTCAAATAGGTTGTAGCCATCTTGACGGCCAACCGAGTAGGGAAGTGAGACGCCACGGTAGAAGCGCTCGAAAAAGTCCCAAAATGCACTCATTCGAGTTTCGTAGAGAGCTGGGTTCATCACTCTGAACAGTGTCCTAGGCTTCCAGCACCAGCGAAATGGAGTTCCTGGCCGGGAAAGTTCGGCCGGAAGGCTCTTGGGCTCAGCATCGGCCAGGACGGGCTCCATCGCTGAGCGTGCAAGGTTCCAGTTAACGTCATGGTTTCCAGGGACCAGAATCACTCGACTCCGATCACCCGCGAGGAAGCGTTCCGTGAGCCCGACAAGAAACCGAAATGCAACATCGTATTGCTGCCGAATCTGTTCGTCGTAGTCGGGCACTGCAAGAGGCACGCCCTGGATCAAATCGCCGCTAACAACGATTGCATCAGGCGGACGGATTGGCGGATGCTCCTCATGCACATACCGATCACGGTCGAAGACTAGACTGGCGATCAGATCGTCGTTTAACGCCGGATCGTCAGGGGAACGATGAAGGTCGGAGATGTGCAAGATGCTAAACATGGGATTTCAGGCATTAACCGCGTCGGGAGTGAGGCAACATAAAGGCCCTTCTCAGGCCTGCCGGCCAGGGCACCCCCACCGTACCCAGCACCTCCGTCCGCCCCCGCTAACCGGATAGGAAGTTGGAAACGGGGCGCCGGCTGGAGCGGCGAGCTATAGGAAACCCGTGCCGGCCGAGACAGCCGAGCCAGGGACAGAACCCAGCCGGAATCCGAGGTTGACGGGGACGCTACCAGCAGCGGCTTGGCGCGTCAAGCGAATCGCTGACCGAGAACCGCTCTAACCCATCTTGAGGAACGTCCCAAAGATATCGTCTGCGATCTTGACGCCAGTAGGGTTGTGCCCGGCAAAGACCAAGCAGTAGAGAGGAGCCCTCTTGCTATTCGTCATGAGCACCGGGACCGTGCAGTGCGGGAAGATCTCCTTGAGGCGCTTCTGGAATCGGTGCCCCAGATCCTTGCCCGACTGCTTGATTCTCACGGTTTCTGGCCCAAAGAGGGTCTGCTCTTGTTCGTAGAGTTCGGCTTCCCAGTCCGTCCCCCAGAAGCGATTCATGCGCTCTCGCACAGCGGGAGCAATGTCCTCTTTCCGGCGCAGGCGCACGTTCCGATTGATGGCCATCACCGAGAAATTCAGGAACACCTCGATGGTCCCAGCCCGGGCCATTTCCTCCAGGGTATTCCACTCCAACTGCATCCCGAAAGGATCGAGAAAGGCGATGGCCCGCTTGTAACTCTTCAGCGGCAGATCGGGGACGATTCTCGTGCGCAGGACTTCATTGCAGTCGCCAGGGTAGATCTCGATCTGACGGTCGGCGAACTCCTTCCGCAGCTTCTCCAGCTTCTTGATCCTCCAGTCCAAACTCTCGATGAAGTGGTACTTCGTGAACGGATGCGAGAGCGTCAGCGCGACGCCCGGAGAACCGTCAATGTACCGCTGCTCGTCGCGCGATTTCGGCTTTCCTGTCCCTGCAAAACCATCGATGTACTCGTAGCCCTTGCACCAGCTCTGCTTCCTGAGAACTGTGACATAGGCCTGGAGGTACTTTCGTAAGAGGTTGAGCTTCTCAACAGACCAACTACCGATCGTGTCATCTCGCTCCATTACCTTGCGGCTCCGTCAATGAGCAGCATGGGTTGCGGCCTGGAGGTATTCCGGATACGCGTCGTCGGACGCTCGTTCCACGTCCGGCCATCCAGGACCCGGCCATTCCTCTTCTTTTGCACGCCACCCCATTGCTTGAAGAAGAAGGGTACACCTTGCGCGCGACATTGCTTGCGGATCTCTCTGACCCACTTCGTCTCCATGGGCCGAGCACCGGGTCCGCTTTCTCCGCCGACGATGACCCAGTGGATGCCGGAGAGGTCGATGGTGGCTAATGGTCCCAGCAAGGGTTCCAATGATAGGAACCTCACCGCAGCAGGCACTTGTCGAAGGTGTTCCGCCCGCCATAAATACTTGACGGTCTCAATCGACACGCCCATCCACACGTTGGAAGGCCAGTTCAGTTCAAGGGCAAGTTCCGCCAGCCTCTCCGAACGCTTGGTGAGGATCTGAAATGTATGCCATGAGGCCTTCTCCATCGTGCAGAACACCCGTTGGATGAACGAAAGAGGAACCTTCTCGTGGAAGAGATCGCTCATGCTGTTGACGAAAATCGTGCGCGGCTTCTTCCAAGTGAGCGGAAGGTCAAGGCGATCAGGCCATAGACGAAGGTCGAAGCCCTGCTCGTAGGGATGGCCCAGGATGCCGCGCCAGCGTTCGGCAAACGTCTCGGCGTAGCAGTGCTTGCACCCCGGACTGACCTTCGTGCAGCCCGTCACCGGGTTCCAGGTCGAGTCGGTCCACTCTATGGCTGACTTCTCGCTCATGGCCTCTCTAACCTGCTGCCGGTGCCTCCATGAGAGTAAAGGGCTGCCCGCCTTCGTCCTCGGCGACATCTGGCCCGTCGCCAGGCCCCGGCTGCCTCACGCAAGACCTGGATCGCGGCCTCGCGGACGTTCACCATTTCAGCACCTGGCTGCAGTCGTTGCCGCACGGCGTGGCTCCAAGGACGATTAAGGAGTTGTTCTCGCTGTTGTCGAAGGTGAGGAGCGGCTTGCCCCACTCAAGCACCTTCCGGCACAGGGCCTCGGTCTTGCTTGCGCCGCCGGCGTAGGGGACGAATACTCTTTCGGCCAGTGCGGCCACAACCTCGTTCCGAGCGACCGCGGTCTCGGCTGTGGCCCGTCGTACCTTTAGGCCGAACGGCGACAGGAACAGCAGCCGGCCCTCCTTGAGGGGAATGGCGAACTTCGTCAGTAGCCGGCTCGACGTAAGCCGTCTGGCCGCGCACACGATGACCGGCTGTTTTCCGCGCAGCAGCAGGTCAAGGCACTCTTTCTCCATGGGCGAATGGAAACCGCTTATCACGGTGACCCCCGCGTCGCGCAGGCTGCGTGCGAGGTCGTAGGTCTTCAGAATCAGATTCCCAGGGCACTTGACCGAGCAGAGAAGCGCAACGGGTTTCTCCTGCAGGAGGCCAGGACTACCTTGCGCCCAGATCGCGCCAGGCGCACGGTCTCCCAGGCGTTCCCGCAGCGCGACAGGGTACTCGGAGGAAGCCCTGGGGATACGGACAACTTCCGCGCACATTCGCGTCATTCCCCCTCGGGTCCGTCCGAATCCTGCCCCACGCGGTACTTGATGTCGTAGTTGATGATGAAGTCGAGTTCCTCGTCGGTGAAGCCGTAGTGCCGCGCCAGGACGTTGTCGATTTCGTCGAGGATGGGTTTGCAACGCTTGGAATCAATTGAGTCGATTAGAAGCCCGCTCTTTCGCCGCTGACTGGTGTTTTCTGCGCAACATTTCGCCAGCTTCATTGAAAGCTCAGCGAGCTTTTCCTTTGTTCCGTTGCTGAACGTTGTCAGGTCGAGGGGAAATTCCGTCACGTCCGATGGGTTTATGTGACGGGTGTCCGTGTAGCTGCAGAAGAATTGGTAATACGTCGAACTGTTAAGCACTGCGTGGGCAACGTGGCAGTTGAGCTTGTCATCGAAGCCGATGTGATTGACTTCTCCGCGTACACGAGGTGGCCCGCCACCCTCCGCTCGTGCCATCGGCGGTCCGAGCAAGAACTGGCAGAAGTAGCCAGGCACTCTGACCCAGAAAGTCTTGTGCCTTCCCTGTCTCGACGTGAACAATTCAACAGTTCTGCTACTTCTTATTTTGGCCAGTAAATTGGCAGCTTCCGGGGAACCGACTTTCGGCAAGAGTCCGTGAAAGATCGATGCGTCTTCGCCCAATGTTTGGTAGCGCAGGGTAGGAAACAGATTGTCCCGTTCGCCGTTCGTTGCGTCCCATCGGTAATATCGAGTCGAGAATTGGTTTGGCTCCTTCTGTTGCCCACTAGCCACGAGAATCGTCAATCGGTTCTGCGCCCCTGTGAAGAGTTGGCCGGGGCGATTAGAAAAGTGAGAGAGCCAAAGGGAACGGGCAGTGCGGGAGAGATGATTGCGCAGCGGCTCCATCGCGCCAGAGCAGGCGACCGAGATTGGAATGATCATCCCGACGCGTCCCTCTGGACTGCATAAGGCAAACGATCTTTCGACGGTAAATACGTAGAGGTTCGCACAGTCTTCTGTCACATAGTTGCGAACCTTGTAGTCCATCACCTTAGAGTATTCTAGATACGGCGGATTGCCGATGATGACGTCAAACCCGCCGGCCTTGAGGATACCGTAGAACTCGGCGAACCAGTGGAATGGGTGGTGGCTCTTTCGCCACTTGTCGAAGGTGTCCCTCTTCTTGGCGTCCACGCCGTACTCACCGGCGAGAAAGCGGTCGAGTTCATCCGTCAACTGTTTCAGGCGTGACCTCAGGTTCTCCTTGGCCTCGGCGAAGTCCGCGGGTTTCATGCCCTGCTCCGTCTGCATATGGCGGAACCTGCGGAAGGCTCGGTCGGCAACCTCGGCCTCCTCCTCGATCCGAGCGACTTCACTCTTTCCGAAGCCGAGCGTGCCCTCCTGGGTCTTTCGCACCCTGTCGAGCGAGGTGAAGCCGACGAGCGTGTTCCCGGCACGGATGTTGAAGTCAATATCCGGCAGCGGTTCGATATCCTCGACGCGCTCAATCTGCGCTACGAGCTTCAGAAAGAGGCGGAGTTTGCAGATCTCGACTGCCTCCTCCATGATGTCCACGCCGTAGAGGTTATTGACAATGGCCGACTTGAGGACGAAGTAGCGGTGGCTGGGGTGGTCCTCTACGCGCTTCAGCGTCTCGGTGAAGAGTTTGTGGTAGTTTGGATGGTTCTTCTTGCCCGCGTCGCCCCACTCCTCCACGAAGAACCGCATCCGCTCCAGGCACGCCTCGTAGAGCGGCTCGAGGATGTTGAGCGCGGCGAAGAGAAACGCGCCGGATCCGCAGGTCGGATCAAGCACCGTCACGTTCTCGATGGCCTTCCAAAACGCGACCAGGAGTTCCGGCCCCTCGGAGTTCTCGATGACGTCCTGGGCAAATTGGCGGATGTCGAGGTTGCAGGTGATGAAGTCGTTGATGGGGCGCACCTCGCCCGCCACGAGTTTTCGCCGCACCTCCTCGTAACGCTTCCGGCGCGCGACCACCTCGCGCCAGATTTCGCTCGGTAGGGCGTACTCTCCCGGCGCAGGCCTGTTCCAGCCGTTGCGCTTCGAGACGTCGTTCACTCCGACGGCAATTTCCGGCGGAAGCGGGAGATCAACGCCGTGCTTGACTGCCGGGTAGATGCACCGGTCGGGCTCTTCGCGCAGGAGGCGCCAGACCGAGCGCCCACCTTCAAAGGCGACCTTGCACTTCTCGCGCGCGGCGTCGAAGAGGAACGGGACGACGGTGTTCTGGCTTATGTAGCCGGTGATGTCTTCCCGGGTGTAGTATGCCCCCATCTGCTTCTGGTTGATGTACTTCTCGAAGATGTAACCGAGGACGTCGGGGTTGATTTCGTCGTCCTTGCGAAGCGGCCTTTCATCGAGATGCCACTGGTAGTCATCGAAGAATTCGAAGAGTTTCTCGAACGCCTTGTCGGGAATCGTGATGGCCTTGCCGTGGAGTTGCTCAATCTGGTGGGGCATGAAGATGCCGCCGTTCAAGTACGGCACCTCGCCGAGGAGCTTCCTGGCGTGTCCCGAACGGTCCTCGTTGCGTTTGGCGAAGCCCTCGAAGAAGAGCGGGCAGAGCAGATCTCGGTAGAAACGGTCCCTGCCGAGTTGCTTCCTGCACTGGGTGAGCTTGTTCTTGAGATAGTCCCGATCGTCGTTCAGGAAGCCCTTCTTCTGGATGAAGTAAATGAACATCAAGCGGTTAAGCATCACCGAGACGTACCAGCGCTCGAGCCCCTCGTCGGGAATGCCCTGCAGGAACTTGAGAAACGCGGCGTGTTCGGTCCTGAAGCGGTCGTAGAACTTCTTGGTCACGCGCTCAACGTCGAAGGCCCTCCGGGCGCGGCCGGTCACGTCGGGAAGCGTGAGGCTCTCTTCCTCTTCGAGGCTGACGGCCAAGGCCTGGAGCTTCTGGATGAGAGAGTCACCCGGCTGTCCGGCGTGGTAGGCATGCTCCCTGCACGCGGCGGGCTTGCCGGGCGCGCGCCGGACCCACTGCCAGAGTTGCGTGGTCCGCTTCCCGTCGGTGTAGATGAGGAGGTGCTCGTGGGTGCGCCTGGCGACCTGGCGCTCTATCTTGCGCCGCGTGGGGTAGTCGGGAATCCGGCCGGTGGCCCCGGGACCGCACACAAACGCTGCCATGCCGCACTTCTCGGCGACGGCAGCAAGCGTGAAGGCCTGGCCGTCAATGGGGACTTCCAGTCGGGCGTCGTGCCGGTTCCAGCCCAGTTCCTCGATGAAGAGCGCCTTGAACTCGAAGGCGCCGAGGAGTTTCCGGGTCTTGGCGATGTCGAGAGACATCAGCTACTTCCCTCCCTCGGCCGCGGAGAGGCCCATCGAGCAGATGATCCGCGGCTCCCGCGATTCGCCTTCCTCCTCCTTGACGCAGAGGGCATCAGCATCGCGGAGCGCGATGACCTTCTGCGCTAGGTCCGCGTTGGAGACATGGGACCGTAGAAGCCGGTTCAGGGCATCCTTTGCCGCATCGCGGAGCGGGTAGCGGTAAATGTCCTCGATGGCCCGGTGCAGTTCCTGCCTCTCGAAGAGCGTGTTCTTGACCTCCTCGGCGTACTGCTTCAGCCGCTCGTAGGTGCGAAAGCGCGCGCCCGACGGTCGGCCCAGTTGGCCACCGACGGATTTTTCCTCTTTCACCACCTGCTCCACGCCCTGACGTACAAGGTCGTGGTGATTCTCAAGCCGGGGCAAGGCTGACGTCTCTGGGGCACATCTGGCCGCGTCCAGAATGGCCTTCTGGGACTCGGTGATCACGCAGGCGCCTTTGTCCATCCAGACCAGGGCGTCGTTGTCCTCCACCGTGCGCATATAAACGACCACGCCCTCCGGAGCGCTCGCGGTCGGCTGATGCGCCCTTGTCGAGTACACGACGGGTGGAAGGTCGGCAATAGTCTTCTCCAACTTCGGATCGGCACTGATGGCGTTCTTCCAGATTTGATAGGCGTAGGAGGCCAGGTCCACCTCGGTGTCGGCATCTCCATCGAGGATGCCCGCCTTCTCGGTGAAGAGGTCGCGCACGACTTGGTCGTTTCGGTCGTCCTCGAAGAATGCCTCGTCCGTGCCGACGACCTCGGCGTTTTCCTGCAAGCGCTGGCGCACGCGGGCACGAAGGCGAATGATGCGCTCCACCCCTTCGGCGGGCAGGAACGAGTAGGAGATAATCTTCTCGGCCTGCTGGCCGATGCGATCCACGCGGCCGATGCGCTGGACTAGGCGAATGATGGCCCACGGGAGGTCATAGTTGACGACGATGGCGCCGTCCTGAAGGTTCTGACCTTCGGAGAGGACATCCGTGGCGACGAGGACGCGAAGCTCGTCTTCCGGCCTGACGTGGTCGCGCTTCTCGTTACTCTCGGGGCTGAATCTCCAAGCGAGGCTGGTTGGGTCGGATGAGTCGCCCGTCACACCGGCAAGGTCTTCGACACCTCGAGCCTCGAGCTGCTTCTCCAGATAACGCACGGTGTCCGCGAATTGCGAGAAGACGATGACCTTCTCCCTGGGGTGCTTATTGATGACCAGGTCGCATAGGGCGGTCAGCTTGCTATCCCGGCTGGCGTCCCATTCGCCGCACTTCTCAAGTACCTTGATGAGTGCCTCGGCGTCGGCGCGGAGATTGTCAGCCAGAACACTGTCGAACAGACCCGGGCGAAGCCAGTCGAACCGATTTTTCCCGTGAGAATCGTACAGACGGTAGACCTCGGCGGCGCGACGCTTGAAGTCCTCCGGTATCCGCAAGGCGGACACGCCTTCAGCTCCGAAGGGTGACTCGTCATCGTTTTCAAACAACTCCCCGCCAGCCTCGGCATCCTCATCGTAGATGCGGGCATCGAGCAGACCCGTGTCTTGGGTTCCGATGGGCAAGGGCTTCCCGGCCTCGATGGCGTGCAGATAGACAAAGTTGCGCAGGATGTGCCGCTCGACAGACTGGATGAATGCTTGGCCGCTGGACTCCAGCCGCTTGAAGAGGTTTGTGCGGCAGAAGCCCATGAGACGCTTGCCTGCGCGGGAGAGATTCTGAAGCGCCTTCGCCTCGTCCCGTGTGGGCGGTGTGTCGGGCGAAGGGGCGACATAGTTGCCCAGACCGTAACGTGGCAGGTAGAGGGCGTTGATTGTGCCCACGACATCCGGCGAGTAGAGACGGGCGTACTGGTCGTTGGCGCTCTTCTCGTTGATCGTGAACTTGGCCGTCCTTGGCACCCGAACTGGGAAGTAGTAAGGTCGCCCGTCCTCGAGCGGCAGGTACTTGCGGCCGTTGGCCGGGTCGGTCTTGGCGTAGTTCTCAATGATGAAGCTACGCGTGCGCCGAACCAGGTACAGGCGCATGAGCTCGCGCCAGTCGTCGGTGTAGTCGCTCTTCTCAAATGCGGCCAGCGACCGCGGAGGGCATTGGTGGCGCCGAATGAACTCAGTCTCACCCAGGTCGTTCAGCAGCCTCTCCGGGCGAATTGGAAGTCCCTGGTCGTCCGGCACGAAGAGGCGCAGTTGATTGGACAGGTCGAGATAGGTCTTGTTGTAGGGCGTGGCAGACAACAAGACGCACTTGCTGTCGTTCTTCTTGATGTAGTCCCGGATGATGCTGTATCGCCTCCCCTCGCGGTTGCGGAGGTTCTGGCTTTCATCAATGACCACGAGGCGGTAACGCCGCATGTCGGGCAGCTCACGGCTGACCATGCTCAGAGACACCACCTTCCCGCGAAGATGGTAGCGCTCGCGGTAATCATTCCACATGGGAAGCAGGTTCTTGGGACAGATGATAAGGGTTTCAAGGTCGTAATCGTCCTCGAAGATACGCGCCAGCGCCGTGGCCATGAGTGTCTTGCCGAGCCCGACCACGTCGCCGATCAGGACGCCACCGCGCTTGTTGATGTGGTGGGCAGCGATCTTCACCGCCGCTTCCTGGAAGCTGAAGAGCTTATTCTTCAGCTCCGGGGGCAGATGGAAGGCGGCGATGCCCTCGCGAGCCTCACGCGAAAGGTGGTAGGCCATCTTGACATAGATGTGGTATGGCGGGATTGCCTCTTCACGGGCCCAGCTTTCCTCGATCACCTTCACCAGATCGGCGGAGATGTCGATGCACCAGCGGTCATTCCATCGGTCCTCGAACCACCTCGCCAGCTTCTTGCTCGCGTCGCCGTCCAGCACGTCAATGTTCAGCTCGCCCTGCTTGGAGAGCCCGGCCAGAGTGAGATTGCTGCTGCCCAGATAACCGATGGTTGGGTTGATGGGGTCTGGCCGGAACAGGAGATACAGCTTTGCGTGAAGGGGATGCCGGAGGAAGAGCTTGATGACGACCTTCTTGCCCTTAATCTGAGCGGCTAGTCGACGCAGCCCGATCTCGTCCTCGTTGGTTGGGGCACCGACCGTGAGCTGCTCCTTGAATTTTCCCACGAGTTCCTTTTTGAGCCGCAAGACGGTGGCTTGATCGATCTCTACCTCGCCCTTGTTCAGTCCGAGGAGTGCGTGAATCTCTTCCTGCGGCAGGCGCTGCATGCCAACGAGCAGGCGACAGCAGTGGCCGTCCCCACCGGCCCACCGTTCAATGAAGGAATCGAGGGTTTTCCAGCCCCGAAGGTTGAAATAGCCGACGCAGAAATCGGCGCGGTCAGATAGGGCGAGCGTCTCCTGCAGCGCCGGGAGAAGGCCCGCCTCGATGTTGTCGAATATGCGCGGCATCGGATGCCTTTCAGAAGACGAACGTCAAAGAAGGGACCTAGCTCCAGTACTTCCATTCGGCGAACCGAGTGGTGATATGACAGTCATGCCACCTCGCTCCGACTGCTGCCCTAACTATGGCCAACGACGAAGAACGCCGACCCTCGGAAGAGAATCGGCGCCGGTTTGGTGCATGCTCCCCTCCGGCCACAGGCCGCGATCTCCGACAGCGAGATCCGATAGCGAGCCATCCCTGCAAAACCAAACGCCGACCCTCGGAGAAGAGAATCGGCGTTGGTTGTGGACATCTCTCCTCCCAGTTCTGGCTTTCCCAGGTCTCCGCCAAACGGGGCGACGCAAGACGGGGGTCGGGGGCCAGGGGTCGG
>Ga0214473_10006129_pt1 | contig 14389 bp, 11 predicted proteins | sample RVTome_7_FD_203509 | JGI IMG/M metagenome (GOLD analysis project Ga0214473, IMG submission 203509) | Soil microbial communities from uranium-contaminated site in the Upper Colorado River Basin, Wyoming, United States - RVT98D197 | ecosystem: Environmental > Terrestrial > Soil > Contaminated >... | reverse complement strand
TGATGAGTGACAGGCTTAATTTTGCCGAATTATTACCATTCACCAAACAGAATCGAGAAAGATTCACTGAGGTTGAATATAGAGAATTGAGCCAACGACCGTTGGCATCGAGACGTTAGGAGATTTCCGAAAAAGTCCAGAAATCTCTGATTACACTGATTATGAGACGATTACACCGATTAGAAATTTTTCGAAAATAAAGAGAAATCTGCGTAATCAAGAGAGCGTGAAATAGTTTTTCAAAGCTCTATTTAGGAGGATAAGATGAAAGTGATCAAAGTGGATCCAGAAAAATGTACACAATGCCATACCTGTGATCTCTGGTGTGGAATTGAGATTGGCTCAGAGGGGAAAGAACTTAATGACGCCATTCACGAGAAACCGCAGCCTGTCCCCCGAGTTTATGTCGAGGGGAACAACTTCCCCCTCCATTGTCGCCATTGTGAAGTGGCCCCATGTATTGACGCCTGTCCCAATGGGACGATGCGCAGAGACCCGACAACAGGGCTGGTCTATGTCTATGAGCCGACCTGCATTGCGTGCTGGATGTGTGTGATGGTATGCCCCTTTGGGATCATTGCCCCATCGCCCTCGATCCATGTCGCTGTAAAATGCGACCGCTGCCGGAACATGGAGTACCCCATCTGTGTGGATGTCTGTCCCACGAAGGCATTGGCTCTGGAGGAAAGGGAGGAGGGAGCGACCTGGTACGGGTACGCTCCCAAGCGGAGTTATTAACGGAATACCTGTAGTCGCAGGCTTTAGCCTGCGAATTTACTGGTGACAGATTAGAAAGGAGAGGAAGAGATGGATTTCGTACAAAGAAAGACTGCGGATAGTGTGGTAGATCATTTTTTAAAGGAAGCAGCGGAGAAAGAGATTCCATTGGTGTGGGATCGCTATGAGGGGTCGCTTCCCCAGTGCGGGTTTTGTGAGACCGGATTGAATTGTAGGGATTGTCTCCAGGGGCCGTGCATCAGCCATCCTTTCAAAGATCAGAACAAAGTGGGTATTTGTGGGAAAGACAAGGATATTCTTGCCGTTCATTCTTTCGTCAGACTGGTGGTACAGGGGACAATGGGTTACTTGGATCAACTGGCCGATTTTGCCAAGGACGTTGAGGCCGGGAAAGGGTCTCCCAAGCGAAAACAGGAGGCGGCTAAGCTTATCAAGGATATCCAGGGCATGTGGGGAGATGGAAATACGGACGTGATGAAAAAGTTTCCGAAGGCCCTTATCGACGGGTGGAAGGCAGCAGGCATCTATCCGGATGGAATGGCCAGTGCCCTGTTCAAGGTGTCTCAGAAATTGGATGGAGGTGTCGGAAATGTTGAGGAGACGCTTATGTGGGCATTCAAAGGGGCCCTCATGGGGTGTGCAGCCCAGATGCTTCAGGGAAGATTGAAGAAAGCTGTTTTCGGAGATACCGCTCCCACGAACGTGGAGGTTAATCTGGGTGTACTTCCGAAAGACCTGGCCGTTGTTCTTCTTTATGGTCATTTCTCTCCTTTTTTGAAACAGAAGATTGCTGACGCAGCCAAAGGGAAGAAGATCAAAGTCATGGGAGTTTGCACGGATCCCCTTGTCCCACCTTATTGTTTTGCTCCGGTCACCAACTATGGCTCCCAGGAGATTCCTCTGATGACAGGAGCGGTGGATCTGATTGTGACCGGCGACCAATGTGTCAATCCCTCTTTGGCGGAATTGGCTAAGGTGTGGAAGGTTGAAGTCGTTCCCACAGAAGTTTTAAATAGAAAAGATGTGAGCTCTTTTGCCAAGGAGATCGTTGGAATGGCCCAAGAGGCTTTTAAGGCTCGCGGTGAGGTGGCCAGAGACATCCCGAATATCAAAGAGTCGGGTGTCATGGGTTTTTCTGCAAAGGACATCCATGCGGACAAGGTGGTAAAGGCCCTTTCAGATGGAAAAATTAAGGGAGTCGCCATCCTGGCGGGATGTAACAATGTCAAGTTCACACAGGATCAAGAGATTGTTTCACTCGCCCGTGAGTTATTGAAAAAAGATATTTTCTGTGTCTCGGAGGGGTGTGCCAGTGTGGGTCTTGCCAAATTCGGGTTATTAAATCCCAAACAGCGTGATGCCAGTTGTGGCAAGGGGTTATTGGCCCTGCTTGCTTCTCTGGGGAAGAATGTCCCTGCAGTCATCGATCTCGGAAGTTGCGAAAATAGCGGCGTGACCGATTTCTTACTGAACATGGCAAGCGTGGGGAAAAAGCCTATCAAAGAATTTCCGATCGTAGCCTGTTTTCCTGAGGCCAACCGAACCAAAGCAGTGGCCAGGGCTACGTGGACCGTGGCCATGGGGATCCCAACCTATTTTTGGCCATTTCTGCCTGTCACCGGAAGTCAGAAGACCATAGAATCCCTGAGTGGATTCTGTGAAGAAAAATTCGGTGCGAAGCTTCATGTCATCACGGAAAAAATGGATTATATAAAGAAAGCGGAATTGCTTGTGAAAAGTCTAAAAAAGGCGTAGGGTCTTGAAAGACTGATGAGATACATATATATTTTCTACAATTTCTTCCATATGAAGAAAAAAACCATTATATCATTTCTAAACATGCAGGGAAAGGAGGATCTGAGATGAAGATGAACAAATTGTTCCAAGTAACGGCAATGGTGTTTCTTACGATCCTGGTTTTTGTCAGTGTGGCCCAGGCGGCCGATTGGAAGCCATCCAAACCGATTGAGTTCGTAGCCCCCTATGCGCCAGGGGGGGGCAGCGACGTATTAGCCCGGTCTATTGCTAGCATCATTGAGGGAGAGAAATTATCCCCCGTACCTCTCCTCGTTGTTAACAAGGCTGGTGGTAACGGTCTTGTGGGAACGACGGCAGTGGTCCAACAGCGTGGCAATCCCCTTACGCTGTTGACCTTCATCCCCGGTCAGGCGCAAGCGGCACTGGTGGCAGGGAAAGGAGCTCCCACCTTTCGTGAACTCACCTTGATCTGCGGCCTTGCCCTTGATGAACAGTTGATCGTCGTCAAGGCCGATTCACCTTTCAAAACGATTCGTGACATCATCGCTGAGGCAAAAAAGCGTCCCGGAGAATTGACCATCGCGGGAACGGGCGCCGGTCAAGATGACCAGATTTGCCAGAGTCTCTTTGAACGGTCTGCGGGTATCCGGCTTCGTTATGTGCCATTCAAGAGTGGCGGGGAGTGTATCACAGCCCTTCTGGGTGGACACGTGAATATGATTTGGGCCAACCCGCCTGAATTCGTGCCCCAGTGGGAGGCCAAGATGGTACGGCCTGTAGCCGTTGCCAAGGCCACACGCATGACGGATTTTCCGGATGTTCCTACATTGAAAGAGATAGGGCATGATGTGACCTACTTTTTCTACCGGGGCATAGCCGCCCCCCAAGACATTCCGGCTGAAGCAGCTGCCTTTTATGAAAATATGTTTAAGCGAATGGCGGAATCATCCTCGTGGAAGGAAAAATATCTGAAGAAATACATGCTCAGCCCTGGTTGGATGGGAAGCAAGGAGTTCGCAAAGGCTGTGGTTCAGAATGAGGAAGAATCGAAAGAAATTCTGAAGAACCTGGGGCTCCTGAAGTAAACCCAGTTAGAAATTTAACCGGGGCATTAAACTCCGCCGTAATGATTCTGAAATTTGACCCCGCCGCAGAGTAGCGGAGCATTATTTCTAACGGGGTAAATCCTTCTTTCATTTATTATTGATGTATGATTGATCCCATCCGCGTCTCGAAAGCGGCGCGGATGGGTCTATTTGGGGAGAATACTGATGCGTATTGCTGACCTCATAGGCGGAGTAGTCGCTCTAATATTAGGAGTGGCCGTAATCTATTTTTCCTCGCAACTTGAATATTATTCTGAATTTGGTCCGGGGCCTGGATTTTTACCTCTGTGGGTGGGGATCATTATTACTGCCTGTGCCATTTATGTTATTATAAATCTCCTCATAAAGCACCGCATAACAGGAGAGTTCTTCAAACCACGAACCAAACTGGGTCTTCAAATATTAATTACTATCATCATCACTTTCCTAGTATTGCCTTTACTCGGTTTCTCCATTGGACTTGCTCTTTTTATTGGTGTTACCATGCGTATGATGGGAAAACATCGTTGGGTCCCGTGCGGTCTTACGGCTATTGTGACAGCTATCGGGATACGATTGATCTTCATCTCTTGGCTGACCATTCCTTTACCACGAGGTTTGATAGGTTGGTAGGAGAGAATAAACTTGGAACTTCTTAATAATCTATATACAGGATTTTCTATTGCCCTTACTTTTAATAACATCATCTATTGTCTCGTTGGGGTTCTCTTTGGCCAAATCGTGGGAGTCCTTCCTGGAATCGGTGCGCCGACTGCCATTGCTCTGCTTCTTCCCCTTACCTATTCAGTAAACCCAACATCAGCCCTTATCATGTTTGCAGGCATTTATTATGGCGTTGCTTACGGAGGTACCCTCACCTCGGTGCTCATCAATGTGCCGGGTGAATCCTCCACGGTAATGACCTGTGTCGATGGGTATCAGATGGCTCTGAAGGGTCGGGCCGGTGCTGCATTATCAGTGGCAGCCATAGGTTCATTTATCGCCGGTACTTTCTCCATTATCCTCTTAATGGCCTTCGCCCCTGCACTGGCAAAGTTTGCATTGCGGTTTGGACCACCGGAGTACTTTGCCTTGACAGCCATGGCTTTTGGACTGCTTACCGTCTTTGGAGGGGAGCAGCCCATCAAAACCATTATTTCTACCATGCTTGGTCTTTTGATTGCAACCATCGGGCTCGACGTAGTAAGTGGCATGCCAAGGTTTGCTTTTGGCTTCCCACAGCTTTTCGGGGGGATCGACTTCATCGTCATCATCTGTGGTATGTTTGGAATTGCAGAAGTCTTCAGCAGTATTGAGGAGCCGGAGGAGGGGGAACTGGTCAAATCTAAATTGCAACTTCGCGATCTCTTCCTGACTTGGGAGGAATGGATTGCCTCTCGGTGGGCGATCGTACGGGGAGGGATCATTGGATTCATCGTTGGGATCATCCCAGCGGGAGGCATCACGACCGCCTCCTTTCTCGCCTATCTTGCAGAGAAGCGAGCCTCTAAACATCCTGAGCTCTTTGGGCACGGGGCGATTGAGGGGGTAGCGGCACCTGAATCGGCTAATAATTCGGCTTCGATCAGTGGCTTTGCTCCATTGTTAGCCTTGGGAGTTCCAGGGTCACCTACAACCGCTGTGATGCTGGCTGGTTTTATGATGTGGGGGATTCGACCAGGCCCCATGCTTTTCAAGACCAATCCTGACTTGGTGTGGGGTCTCATTTCAAGCATGTATATTGGCAATGTCCTGCTATTGTTGATTAATATCTTCTTGATCCCCGCCTTTGTGGTAATGCTTCGTCTTCCGTATACTATTATCATGGGGTTCATTATTGTCTTTGCTTCTGTGGGTGCGTACAGTGTCAACAACAATTTCTTCGATGTCTGGTTGATGCTCGGCTTCGCTGTGTTGGGCTACTTAATGAGAAAACTCCAGTACCCCATCGTTCCTCTGGTCTTGGGGTTGGTACTTGGGAATTTATCAGAAAACTCTCTTCGTCAGGCCCTTCTTATTTCCGGAGGAACTTTTTCCATCTTCTTCACCCGGCCTATTTCGTTGCTTTTCGTAGTCGTTGCTATTCTTGCTTATCTCTCCCCGGTGATTCGATGGGCGTTGAAGGGCTTACGGCAGACCAAGGTGGACACGGCGTGATCTTTAGGTGATTGGAATTTATTTTATCCCGCCCTGGCGGGATTGGAATTTGGTAATTGGGATTTATTTCTGCATCCTCTGGTGTACTTTCTTCCAGCTCTCTGTCTCGAGAAAACTTCCTGAGACATTTTCCAAAAGTCGTATAAAAATGGAATAGGGCATGGCCAGGGTGAGAGTATCCTTCTCGACCATGGGTCGTGCTGAGACATCGAACATTCCCAGGATAGCACGGGGCTGTTCCTTTTCCGCTTCTTGCAGGGGGCGGGTCAGGATGGCGCCACATCCAGAACTAAAAGGTGTGTAGACGGCATCAAATAGTTCGAGGGTATAATTCGTCAAGGTGATGAGCCCGGAGAGAATATCAGGGGAAGCAAAGAAGACGACGACTTCCGGTTTTTCATCATTCTTAAATTGGTCGATGGGCTTAAAGACACAATAGGGAGCCGGTGCTGGTCTGGGTTTTATCTTTCCGAAATATTCTCTGGCCAGTTGAGGCGTCTTGATATAGCGTTCCCCTTCCATCTCTCCCGGAATTCCGCAGGAAAGGAAGTATTCGATATTGGGCCGGGGGAATTCCAAGAACCCCATATAGTAGCCGCCACCGGCGCATCCGAAATGGTCTTTATCGAAGTAGACGATCTTTCCTTTCTTCCGTGCATTTTGAAGCAGGCCGATCATACACCCATGAATTCCTTCCTTTGGGGTAACCCCCTCAGGTTTCACATCCGTATAGTAGACTCCCAGAGGAGATTCTTTTAGTCCCAGGGTCTCTCGAAATTGCTTCCACAGATCTTTATTTATAACGAAATCCATCATAGGACCCTCCCTTTTTTATAACTTTATAACATGAAAAGGTTTTTATACACAATGACTTAAGTCAGCACCTATTCGTCAAGGCTAAAGCCATGAGTTACATGCTGTAGCCGGTAAAGGATATGTAACTCAGCCCTTCAGGGCTGATATGATGTGCTGGTGGTTGAGGATTTCTCGATAAGAATAAGATAAACCAAATATTTCTGTGTTTAGTATCAAGGGATTGCCCCTTGAAATCCAGCGGAAATATTTTAGAATTAATTTAAATGCATATTCATTAATCTAAAGTGTCTCAAAGAAATGTCAATGATAGAGGAGTGGCATCTCCGAATGATCATTGACTTTTCTTTTGTCAAGAAAGGACTCCCATGACGCTACGTACAAAAACATCACTGCTTCTGGCCAGCCTCCTTATCGTGATCTTAGGCATTGCCGGGTTTTTCTCTCTTCATTTTCTGGAAAACTCCCTCCGGAATTCGATCTATGCAGGATTGGAAAGCATATCGGGAACCGAATCACAAGCCATCTCAAGATTTTTAGATGATACCCTGAGAGATGCACAGGCGATTGCTTCTTTTTTACCCCAGAAAGCGCTGGAGGAGAAGAATGTTGCGGTCATTGAAGAACATCTGAAAAAGGCTATGAAAAACTACCCGAAGTTTGAAAACGGGATGTTTCTTCTCGATGCAGGTGGGACCCTGTGGGCAGACTATCCTGTTTATCCCGGGACCAGAGGGAAAAACTTCGCTTTTCGTGAATATTTTAAAACGACGATGGAGAAGCATAAAGGCATCATCGGAGTCCCTTATCGATCAGCCAGAACCGGAGAGGCGGTTTTGACATTTACTGCATTGTTGAGAGGGTCTAAAAATCAGGTACTGGGGATCATCGGATGCTCCGTTCAACTGCTCCATTCGAATGCCTTAGGTGGTATCCGAAAAACAAAGATCGGGGAGTCCGGATATATTTATGTCTATGATACTTCCAGGTTAATGATTCTTCATCCGGAGGATAAAAGAATTTTACAGAAAGACGTTCCTCCGGGCGCCAACAAGTTGTTCGATGCCGCCATCGAAGGATTTGAAGGAGTGGGTGAGACGGTCAATTCCAAAAGCGTTTCCATGCTCGTCTCCCTCAAACGGATTCCAGGGACAAACTGGGTTATCGGCGCACAACAACCTAAAAGCGAAGCTTTTGCACCCATCAGGGAAGCTCGCAACCGGATCATCTGGGGTACAATGGCTGCTGTTCTCGTTGCTATTCTGATAGGGATGGTGGCCGTGCGGAGGCTGACCGAACCTCTGTTGAGGCTTCGCAATATTGCCAAACAACTTGGACAGAATGCAGAGACCATAGGCGATGATCCTCAGAGGAAGAAAGGTCTTGAGGAAGAACTGAAATCCATACAGTCCTCTGATGAGATCGGGGATCTGACGAGGGCTTTCAAAGAGATGTATGAAATGCTAGATCAAACCCTAACCTCCCTTAAGGGGTCGGCAAAGGATTGGGAACGGACTTTTGATTCAGTTCATGACGCCATTTATCTTTTGGATAAGGATAACCGTATTCTCCGTCTCAACCAGTCAGCAGCCAGACTGATGGGAGTGAAAATTGAGGAAGCAGTGGGACAACACTGCTATAAGCTGATGCACGGGGCAGATAGACCCCGCGAGTTATGTCCCCACCTTGAAACCTTATCCAACGGGAAACCTAAGAGGATAGAAATAGAAGAGCCTTTTTTAAAGGGTTTTTTTGAAATTACAACGACCCCTTTGTTAGATGAATCGGGGAATACCATTGGTTCTGTCCATGTGACCCGGGATATCACCGAGCGTAAGAGAATAGAGGAGGCGCTTCAGGAGTCAGAAGAGAAGTATCGATCCGTTATTGCAAATGCTATGGATGCCATCTTCATTGCCCAGGATGGAATGATAAAATTTCCAAACCCGAGCACTCTTACAATAACAGGTTATTCTGAAGATGAATATGCCACGACTCCCTTTATGAACCTCATCCATCCCGAAGACAGAGAGATGGTGCTCGACAGACATAATCGGAGGCTCAAAGGGGAAGAGGTTCCTAACAATTACTCTTTCAGGGTGTTGAACAAGGCGGGTGAAGAGCTATGGGTCCAACTCAATGCTGTTTCCATCGATTGGGAAGGAACACCTGCTGTCCTCTGTTTTCTCAGAGACCTCACCTCACAGAAGAGGCTGGAGGCCCAATTCCAACAGGCACAGAAGATGGAGGCAGTGGGCACCCTTGCCGGTGGAATTGCTCATGACTTTAATAATCTCCTTCAGTCCATTCTGGGCTATACAGAGATCCTTCTCATGGACGATCAAATGAGAACACCCGTTCATCAGGACCTTCAGGAGATTAAGCGTGCAACCCAGAGAGGAGCTGAATTGACCCGGCAACTTCTGACCTTCAGCCGGAAGGTGCAGAGCAGATTGAGATCCATCGATCTTAATAAGGAAGTGATACAGGTAGAGAGGTTGCTTAGAAGGACCATACCTAAAATGATTGAGATTGAACTTCATCTTGCCGATGATTTGGGAACAGTCAATGCGGATCCGGCTCAAGTGGAACAGGTTCTGATGAATCTGGCGGTCAATTCGAGGGACGCTATGCCCGAGGGAGGAAGATTAGTCATCGAAACGGGGGATGTGACCCTGGATGAGACATTTTGTAAAAATCATCTGGGAGCAAAGCCCGGTGGCTATGTGGCATTGACGGTCTCAGACACCGGCCACGGCATGGACAAGGAGACTATTAAACATATCTTCGATCCCTTCTATACCACCAAAGGGGTGGGCAAGGGAACTGGGCTTGGGCTTGCCATGGTTTATGGCATTGTCAAGAGCCACGAGGGGTATATTCTCTGCGAGAGCGAACCCCGTAAAGGATCCACCTTCAGGATTTATTTTCCTGTCACAGAACAGGGGAGGGGCGTGGAGGAGTGGAGAGAAGATAAAGGATTCAAAGGAGGCTCAGAGACCATCCTGCTGGTGGACGATGAAGAACCCATCCGCAATCTTGGCGAGCAGATTTTTACAAAGTATGGCTATACGGTGCTCAAAGTCTCCGATGGAGAAGGCGCTTTAAAAATCTATCAGGAGAAGAAGGAAAAAATCGATTTGGTTATCCTGGATCTGATCATGCCCGGTATGGGAGGAGAGAAATGCCTGGAAGGGCTCCTTCAGATCAATCCAGAGGTGAAGGTGGTGATTGCGAGCGGGTATTCGCCGGAAGGAACGGTTAAGAGTTTTCTGGAAAGAGGGGCAAAAAACTTTATCAGCAAACCTTTTAATATGAAAGAGATGCTTCAAGTCGTTCGAGAAGTACTGGGTGAATCCACTCACTCCTAACCGCACTCAGAGGGATCGCCTTTCAATTTAGAGAGGGCGTGGGGAAGGGCGGGTAGGATCACGCTCAGATTTTCTTTCACACTTTTAGGACTTCCAGGAAGATTGACAATCAGGCTTGTTCCCCGTGTTCCCACGATGGCTCTTGAGATCATCGCATGGGGGGTCTTTTTTAAGCTTTCAGCTCTCATGGCTTCTGAGAAGCCAGGAACTTCTTTTTCAATTACCTCCAGCGTAGCATCGGGGGTCACATCCCGTGGGCTCAACCCTGTTCCTCCTGTGGTGAGAATGAGGTCTGCCTTGAGTTGATCGGCGATCTTTTTTAAGGCTTCTACGATCTTTTCTTTCTCATCCGGAATGATTTCATAATGGATTACCTCGGCGGGTATATCCTTCACCATTTCCCGGATGAGGGGACCGCTTGAATCCTTCCGTTCACCCTTTGAGCCTCGATCACTGATGGTTAGAATGGCAACCTTGAACATATTGTCCTCATGATTCACCAAAATAAATAGGGAGATGGGGAGTCATACAAAATGGTAGTCGCAGGCTTTAGCCTGCGTTCTTACAGGTCTCCAAATCACGCAACCTGAAGGTTGCGGCTACAGTTCTCTGTTTAAAATTGGACATTGGTTATTGACCATTGATCATTGATAAATGACAATGTCATCTCCTACCTTCACTTCTCCTTCTTTGAGCACCTCAGCAAAGATCCCTTCTTTGGGCATCACGCAGTCTCCTGCCTGATAGTAGATGGCACATCTCTCATGGCATTCCTTGCCTATCTGAGTCACACGAAGGACGATGGAGTCTCCAATGCGGATCTCTGTTCCGATGGGAAGGCTGACGAGATCAATGCCTTCTGTCGTGATATTCTCTGCAAAATCGCCATAACTTACTTCCAGTCCTTTGGCTTTCATCTTCTCGACCGATTCATTGGCTAAAAGACTTACCTGCCTGTGCCAGGGTCCGCCGTGAGCATCGCCCTTCAGGCCGAAGTCTTTCAAAAGGGTACAGGACCGGACATTGGTTTTTTTTGTTCCTTTTTCATCACTGATGTTGACAGCAAGTACTTTGCCTTTTTGAACTTCTTTCATTTTTTACTCCGAACTCCCAACTCCGAACTCCGAACTGTGAAGGTTCCACTCTTCCCTCCTGTTTTTTTAACAAGATGGATATTGGTGATGGTCATCCCGCGATCGATAGCCTTGCACATATCATAAATCGTAAGACCTGCCACAGCCACAGCCACTAAACCCTCCATCTCCACTCCGGTTCGGGCCTTGATTCTGACTTTGGCTTCGATATCGATCCGGTTCTCCTTTTCAATGGGGTAAAAATTGACCTCCACATGGGAGAGATTAAGGGAATGGCACATCGGGATGATTTCAGAGGTCCTTTTTGCCGCCATAATCCCTGCCACCTTCGCCACAGAGAGGACATCTCCTTTTGAAATCTTACCTGACATGATCTTTTTAAAGGTTGTGGGCTTCATATAGATCGATCCCCGGACAATGGCTTCTCTCAGAGTCTCTGCCTTGCCGCTGACATCGACCATCTTCGCCCGACCCTTTTTGTCGAAATGGGTAAGTTTTGGCATGGTTTCCTCCCAAATAATAGCTTGAGGAGCGTTTCACTTGAGGAGCACTCTGCTTGAGGAGCGCTACGCTTAAGGCAGAATAAATGTTCAACCTCAAAGTCCGAAGGGCCGATCCTCTATCCTTAAGGCCAAAGGCCGCTCCTCGAGCGAAGCGCTCATGTTCTATTTATCCTCCTATCGCAGACATATTCCTCTGGCATTTTTTAAACTGGTGCGTATTGATATGATGCCTTTCTGGTTTGGTTTTTAATGCCACAAGAAGTTGTCTCTTTAAATCTTCGTCACTTCCGCCATTTCTGAGAAATCCCTTCACATCAATCTCCTCATCCGAAAAGAGGCATGTCCTGATCTTCCCATCAGGGGTAAGCCGTAATCGATTGCAATTGCCACAGAAGTGGTCGCTCACCGGTCCGATCAATCCGATCTCTCCGATCGCCCCTTCGAGCCGGAATCTTCTTGCCGGACCATCCCATTCCTCTGAGGGAATGGAAATAAGATTGCCCATCTCTTCGAGACGACTTTTTATCTCAGGGATGGTTAAAATATTTCCCTCTTTCCATTCCTCTCCATTCCCGGAAGGCATATACTCAATATACCGCACAATGAGTGGATGTTGTAGGGTGAGCAGGGCAAAGGACTCAATCTCTTCATCATTTAATCCTTTAATGGCGACCATATTGATTTTAATGGGGAAGAGAGAGACCTTCAGGGCTTCTTCAATTCCCTGCCATACCTTTTCGTAACCATTTCTCCGAGTGATCATGGAAAATTTCTCACGGTTGAGTGTATCGAGGCTGATATTAATCCTTTTTAGTCCTGCCCTTTTCAGATCTCCGGCAAAATCTTTCAGGAGTATTCCATTGGTCGTCAGGCTTAAATCCTTGATCGCCTCAATCTCAGAAAGCCGGGATACAAAATCGACGATCCCTTTTCTCACCAAAGGCTCTCCCCCAGTTAACCTGACTTTGGAAATTCCCTCAAGGGCAAAGACCCTGACAATCCTCAGTATCTCTTCATAGGAAAGGATTTCCTCATGAGGGATGAGGGAAAGCCCCTCCTCCGGCATACAATAACGGCAGCGGAGATTGCATCGGTCTGTCACCGAGATCCGGAGATAATTTATTTTTCGTCTATAAGGATCGAGTAACATAAGTCAATTTCGGAATTCGGATTGCGGGTTTCGGAATGAAACTTAATGGAAACTAATTTTCAATTGTCTTACTTTTTTATTACTCCGCAATCCGAATTCCGCATTCCGCAATTATAGAAGTTCCTCTCCTGTCATCGATACATCATATCCGCCTAACTGGAGGACGGCTTCCTTAAATTTCTTTGAACGGATCACCTCGATCACCTTCTCGATCTTTTCATCTCCGAAGTGGATAGAAGGGATGACGAGATCGTAGCGTTCCTTTGCAACAGGAATGAAATTGAGATTCATCGCCATGGCCGCAGAAAGAATCCCAAGTCCGGCATCCACCCTACCGCTGGCAACCAGGGAGGCCACGGCCATATGCGTGAACTCTTCCTTCTCGTATCCTTTAATCTGACCCAGATCGATGGAGAGGCCTCTGAGTTCATGGTCAAGGAGGGTTCTTGTCCCGGAGCCCTTTTGACGATTGATAAATGATATGTCCTCCCGGAGAAGGTCACCCAAGCCCGTCAGGCCTTTCGGGTTTTTACGCTGGACGATCAAGCCCTGCTCCCGATGGACAAGGTTGATGACCTTGACTTCGATTCCCTTTAAGTAGTTTTGGATATAAGGGAAATTGTACCCGCCCGTGTCAGGATCGAGAAGATGGATGCCTGCCATATGGCAGATACCACTCTTTAATGCGAGGATTCCCCCTAAACTGCCAACGGAATGAGAGGAGAGAAAGATGGGAGGATAATATGTCCCCAGGAGATTGGCCAGGATGTCGAGGGTGAGGTCATGGCTTCCCACCATGACTACGGTATTCAAAATTTCCTCAAGCGGCCTGAGAAGTTCACACTCTATTTCTTGATTCTCATCCAAGCCCTCTGAGAGAGAGGGGATTCGAATGATTCCATCCGCCTTTGTCAGAGAGGTGATGATTCCGGAACCCCGAGGGAGGGGAGAGGCATAAAATTTTTCCTCCACTCTTCCCAACTTCACCCTTAAAAATTCTTCTGTTCCCAATTTTGATGGAATCTTTCGGGTTGGGAGGGCTTTGATACGGGGTCTTTCCGGTCTGGTAAGATGGAGAAGCCGGTGGAGAAGATGTCTCACCAGTTCCTCGTAGGCCATGATGGCCGAAACAGGATAGCCGGGGATTCCGATGATGGGCCGGTCTTTAAATCTTCCAAGGAGGGTCGGTTTTCCGGGCATCATGGAGATACCATGGGCATAGACCTCTCCGGATTCTTCAACGATTGACCGGGTATAGTCTTCCGAACCCGCGGAAGAACCTGCAATGATAAGGATCAGGTCAACCCCTTCATGATTGGAAAGCAGGGCTTCTCTGATCTTCTGGAAATCGTCTTCGACAATGGGATGTCGGACAGGTTCCCCTCCATCCCGTAGGATCAAACCGCTCAGGACATAGGAATTGGATTCGATGATGCCCGATGGAGGTTCCAAGGGATGGATTTCGTCCGGTTCTATCAGCTCCGATCCGGTGGGAAGGATGAGGACTTTTGGTTTTTTCTTCACCGCGATCTCTCGATGGCCACTCGCCAATAAGGCTCCGATGTCGTAGGGTGTGATCTTATGGTTTTGAGGGAAGACCATCTCCGTTGCAACGATGTCTTCACCGATGGACCTCACATGCTGATAGGGATGGGCGGCTTCTCTGATTTCCACCTTTTTCGAGTCAATCTGATAAACCTCTTCAATCATGATCACCGCA
>Ga0214473_10006128_pt1 | contig 14390 bp, 9 predicted proteins | sample RVTome_7_FD_203509 | JGI IMG/M metagenome (GOLD analysis project Ga0214473, IMG submission 203509) | Soil microbial communities from uranium-contaminated site in the Upper Colorado River Basin, Wyoming, United States - RVT98D197 | ecosystem: Environmental > Terrestrial > Soil > Contaminated >... | reverse complement strand
CAGAACCAATCTGACACTGGTACTGTTGGTCAATGATGTTAATCTGCTGCTCTATCGTCGGGTCAGCAGCCTGAGCATATGCAGTTTCGGGCGCAAAGAAAGATAAATAATTAAGGGATAGTGCAATTACCAAAAGAATCGCAAGAGTGGCTTTGGAAACCCACTTTATTCTTCTTGGACGAATTTGGGGATTGTAAAACTGTGAGTTGGCAGTAGCAAGGGAGAGATAGTGATTGGTGATTAGTGATTGGTGATTAGTTAAATAATTTGGAATTTGGAATTTAGAATTTAGAATTCGGGAGTGCGCGACTGCTGCACGACCGGGTAGTATTCCTGATATAAATCTGTAAAAGCGTCCTCTTGTAAATACGTCGGTAATCCTTCCTGTCTTTGGAGTTCTAAACCATGGACCCTCTTCCTTAGAGAGAAAGCCTTTAAGGGAAGCATATGCTTGGAATGGAACGAGAATGTAGGAAAGAGCTATGAAGGAGGCTAATCCCTGGTAATCTCTTTCTTCACTCTCCTCTAGGAATAGTCCCACTGCGTTCATCAGGGGAAGGGCTAAAAGATTTGTTAATACTAATGACCATCCCCAAAGACTTGTCCAGAAAGGAAGTCTTGCCTGAAATATTGTTTCTGATATTAACCAAGAGAATGTTCCAATGAGAAAGAAGAAGGCCTGTAAGTAGTAGGGACTCAAGTACAGAAACTCCAGTTTCTCACTTAAGGTCAAAGGTGATTTAACAAATACCTTTGGGAGTGTGGATGAGTTGTGGGTTGTGAGTTTAGGGTAAGTTGTGGGTTGTGAGGAAATGTCCCCATCCCCACCCTCACTGCCTAACCCACTTCCCACTTCCCACTTCCCAAACAGTAATCTCGTGAACATTTTTCGAACGTTGTTACTATGCCCCTCGGCCCAACGCATACGCTGACGAATGAGGCGTTTTAATGTGGATACACACTCCGCTGGTGCTTGTATATATGGTGTGTAGACTACCTTGTATCCTTTCTCATATAACTTCAGGGTTAATTGAAAGTCTTCTGTAATTGATTCCTCCCAGCCAACTTCTTCTAATACATCACGGCGTATCATATATACTGCACCTGATATTTGTTTTAATCCTGAATAAATCTCTGTTCCTGAGCGCTCGATTACATAACTTCCTGCATATTCAGACCGGACTCCCCTTGTTATCCAGTTCTCTGATTTATTTAATACGTGCCATTGGTAACCTTGCACCGCGGCAATGCGGCTCGTGATTGGTGTATGGTGTTTGGTGTGTGGTGTATCACCATCCACCATCCACTTCCCACCATCCACTCTCTTAAAATCAAGAGTGCCTGCTGTTGCCTGGAAGTACTTAAGGAAGAGTTCCAATGTATCCGGATATGGTACAAAGTCAGCGTCAAAGATACTTACAAATTCGGCTTTGGGGTTAGTTAACTTAAGTGCCAGTCGAAGGGCTCCTCCTTTGAAACCTGAGCGTGAACTGCGATGAAGATGTTTAAGAACAACCCCGGGTCTTACTTCCGCCTGTGTAAGCGTATATCCTTCCCCATTTGTAATTTGTAATTTGTAATTTGTAATTCTCAAATAATCTTTGATTATTTGAGTAGTCTCATCCGTTGAATCATCACAAAATATTACTTCGTATTCACCCTTGTAATCAAAGTTGGTGGCTGCCTTTATTGCGCGCTCTACTACATATTTTTCGTTGTATAAAGGAATATGAATGGAAATGTATGGATTTCTTTCTAAGGTTATGTGTTCAAGACTTGGAGTTAACCCAATTGCTTGAGATTTTTGGTTATTCACCCTGAGCGAAGTCGAAGGGCCATTTCCCAATCCCAGTATCCAATTAACTACTCCCTTTCTTTTACCCTCCGGGGCAGTCTCCGACTCTTGAGAGTCTCCGACTCGGCGAGAAGCCCCTCCGAGCCGGCGGCCTGTTCCCTGTTCTGTTTGCGAGAATGACAATACTACTGCTAAGGTGATGTAGTATTTGAGTGAATAAAGAAAGAATAGACTTCCCATAAAAAGAGCTAGGGTGGCTAAAATTAATCCTATTGCTTGTCCAAAAGAAATCGCCCCAAGAAGATTTATCCAATAAATAATTCCTAGAGAAAAGAATGTAGTAATAACTGAGGAAACTAAGAAGGGACGTACCATACGGTACATCCTCCGAGGAGCTTGCCCCGCACCGAATGGTGGAGGGGGGGCAGGAGCTAAGCTCGGTATAAACTGCTCCCAAACCAACCTGACCCTATCCCAAAAACTTAAGGGGGCAGGCTCTGGCGCAAGTGCCTCGCGTCGGGTTTGCGAATAAATAACTCTTGCGTCTTTATAAGTTAATCCGTGACTCTTTAAAACATTATAAACTCCATGACTCGAAACGCCCACGACCTTCGCAAGATTGTGTATAGATAAATCTGGAAACAGAATAACCTCTTGTAAAATAGCCTCTACCTGTACACGGGTGAATGTTTTTGGATGGTTTAAGCCTGATAAATAATTTTCATCTACCGTCCCTTTCTTTTTATATCTATCTACCCATTTATATATAGTCTTTCTTGAAACACCGTGTTCTCTTGCAAGTTCAGAGATTGCTTTTCCTTCGATTGCCGCTCTTGCTAAACTCACTTTAATATCCTGAGAAAGTCGTCCAGGAGCGCTATAGAGTGTTTTAAAAGCTATTCTTGCATCCTTTGAAGTCAATTCAAGGTCAATTAAAAGATTATAGACGGCGTGCCTTCCGGAATTTAGCTTTTGTGCTAGATTTGTTATTGATACTTCTGGATTTCTGACAACCTCCTTAATTAATTTATCTCTTAGTTGGTAACGATAAGCATTGGGGTGCATTTTTCCCTCTATGTATTGGGGGTTAAAAGCAGAACTTTTGATTCTTGAAGGTGTCTCTTTGTATCGTTTTATCCAGGAGTAAACAGTTTTTCTGGCTATACCAAATTCGCGGGCAACTGAAGTTACTGATTTGCCTTCTTTTAATACTGCAAATACGGCAGTACTCTTGTCAGATAAACTAGTTTTCTTGTCAGATAAACTAGTTTTCTTGTCAGATAAACTAGTTTTCTTGTCAGATAAACTAGTTTTCTTGTCAGATAAACTAGTTTTCTTGTCAGATAAACTAGTTTTCTTGTCAGATAAACTAGTTTTCTTGTCAGATAAACTGACATTCTGTCTATGGGCAGTAATAGACATTGTTGTTTTCTATATAAAAGTGTTACCTACCATGGGAACACTGTCAAGAGTTACTTTCTTTAGGCACGAATTTGGTAAGCAGATTAGGTCTCAAGCCTTATATTCTAATAAAATAAAAATATTTGAAGCTAAAACTGGCTATGGGATAAGAAACTTGCAATAGCCCAGAATTACTATGAGGTAGCGTAGGCTTGGCTTTTACTTTCTTTGACCCCTGGGGCATCCATTAATCCTTCATTGGTCGAAGTGCCAGACACAAGATTTCTAGGAATCTTAGGATAATTAATTTTGGTTAATTGAGTAAATATTTCCCACGGGCTTAATGCTTCATCATATCCCGATATTACGGCACTTTCCACTTTTGAGTTCTCTTCAGCCTTTTCTTTTTTTCCGAATACAAAAAGGGTTATAAAGACTCCGAAAAAATAACCTAAGGTAAATAAAGCGAAAAATAACATGTTTTTGGGGCAGATATCCACCAGCTGGTGGAAGGCAGAAGATAATAAGTTAATCAGTTAATCGGTTAATTTGAAAACTGATTAGGCAGAAGTAATCTTTCTTAACTTATAAAATATAATGAAGGCAGTCAAGAATATCTATCTATATCAGGAAAAGTTAATGAGGCAATTATATCTCTTCCCTACCTTGATATGCAAACACTTTAAATCAGTCGTTTATTCCGAAATGCCCAACCTGAAGTTGTCTTTAAATACGACTCAAAAGCTAAAGCTTTCCTTTTTTGAAGAGAAAGCAGCATAGAAAATAAGTTTGAAAGGGCGTAAATTTTTTGTTGATTCAACTAATCCATATTTGTGATTTTTTATTCGGTTTTTTAAGTTATCCGAGTAACCGTGGTAATATGTATGGTTTTTTAATTGAATAATATAAACGTAATACACTACCTAAATATAACAAAAAGTCTCCCTTCGCTGAAAGCTTCGGTGGACCATGTCGGAATCGCCCCAGTACCAGAACAAAGTTCGGTACTGGGGCAGCCCTGAACCGAGCTTCGCTCTGGTTCATGGGCGAACCCTTTTGATTAACTGTCTGTGGACCGTAGGAGAGTCGAACTCCTGACCTCCCCGCACCTTTCGTGTGGACTCACCGAGAATCGAACCCCGCACAGATTTTACTTGCTCTCAAATACTTAAGTGTTTGCATCGCAAGAGCAATTATGCGAGGCAAGCTCCTCACTCGCCCATGTTTAGCCCGTTGGATTGGGCTTGTCGAGTTTTGTGGACTCGGGGGGATTCGAACCCCCGACCTCTCGCATGCGAAGCGAGCGCTCTACCACTGAGCTACAAGCCCATATCTTTCGGGCCGAAGGGTACGGTATGCCGTTTACCTACAGGCCCCGTGAGTTAATTATAGCAGTTTGCTTTTACTGAAGCACACTAAGTGGATCCAAATATACTCCATTCCTTATAACCTCAAAGTGAAGATGGGTACCGGTGCACCTCCCGGTACAACCCATTTTGCCGATTGCATTCCCTCTAGAAACCGTTTGCCCTGTGACAACGTAAACTGAAGTCATGTGTGCATAAAGCGTCCTAAATCCATTCCCATGGTCAATTATCACACGATTTCCGTATCCGTAACCGTCAAGCCAACCTGCGCTCACAACTGTTCCAGAATCCGCAGCTAATACATTTGGAGCAGCACGGTTAGCAATATCCAGTCCTTTGTGATACCAAACAAACCGTTGGGTAATTTGTCCGCTTGCCGGCCAGACAAAAGCACCAGATGCAACTACTGTCCCCGCATCTGGAGTAAGCTGGCGTACTCTAGGAGCAGATGGTAAGGCTGCCGGCATTACACCATCCGGAACTATTATGATTTGCCCTATTGCCAGTTCAAAAGTTTCGTCATTGGAATATGAATTAAACGGATAGTTAACTATCTGCTGTGCTTCAACATCGTACTTTTTTGCTATCGAATATATCGTATCTCCCTTTTTAACTTTATGAGAAATTCCTGCAACCGGTAATATCCTGAAAGTCTGACCTATTTTAATCCTATCGCCTACCAAATCATTCTCCCAACTTATTGTATCGGAACTCACTCCGAACTTCTCAGCAATTGAACCCACTGTATCACCGGGCAAAACTGTATATTCGACAACTTCTGCCCTACCCTTCTCCGATACTTGTGTTTCGGTGTAAGGGTTTGTTGTTGCAGAAGTTAATACAGATGATGGTGAAGGAATGTCCCACGGATTTATGCTTCTTCCGGGAAATTCTTCCGCAATAACAGGTGCTATCATCATTCCAACCGCAGCCAATCCAGCCATACCCGAGTGAATCAGCCGCCTAGCCATCTTACCTCGTTGTCTGTATAAAAAGGTCACAAAAAGACTTTTGCCTGACTCAAAGCGAATGAACGATAGATGAAGTTTTTTGATAATGTAGACCGACAGCTCAGAGAAAAAAAGCTTCACTTCTGAAATAAAAGCCGTGATTTTAGTATATGCGTCTTCCACAAACGTTCCCTCTCAAATCCAAAGAATAAGATAACACGATGAAGCGTAAGAATCAAATAAATTGGGTGAGGAAATAATTTACCCCACTATCCTTCTTTAAGGCTGTCGAGGAATTCCCTATTATCTTTCGATTTTTTCAAGCGCTCAAGTAAAGTTTCAGTCCTTTCTTCCCCTGAAACCATCTCTAACATTCTCCGTAGCGTATGTACTTTTTTCAAATCATCAGGACTATATAATAATTCTTCTTGTCGTGTACCGGATAGGGTTACATTGATAGATGGAAATATTCTCTTATCAGCTAATTTTCTGTCTAAATGAAGTTCCATATTTCCTGTACCTTTGAACTCCTCATAAATTAAATCGTCCATTCTGCTCCCTGTATCTACTAAACATGTACCGATAATAGTAAGGCTTCCGGCATTTTCAATTTTTCTGGCTGCACCGAAAAATTTCTTAGCGGGAAATAAAGCTACCGGATCAAAACCACCGGTAAGTGTACGTCCTGAAGTAGGTAGGGCCAAATTATAAGCTCTAGCCATTCGGGTAATTGAGTCAAGAAGGATTATTACATGGCGACCCATTTCAACCAACCTCTTAGCGCGCTCCAATGCTAGCTCTCCTACTCTCGTTTGGTCACGCGGAGGCTCGTCAAAATTAGAAGATGCAACATCTCCACGTCCATCTGTCACTTTCTCAATATGCCTTGCTATATCGGTAACCTCTTCAGGTCTTTCTCCAATAAGGACCGCCATAAGGTGCGCTGCTATTTTTTTATCTTTTCCATTCTCGGGGTAGTTCGTAGCAATACCAGAAATTATATCCTTTAGAAGCCATGTTTTACCCGCTTTTGGAGGAGATACAATCAAGCCCCTTTGTCCAAAACCAATAGGCGCAATCAAATCAATTACTCTTGTAGTTAATGGCTCGGTGCCGATTGAAAGTTCAATCTTGGAATCCGGGTAAATAGGTGTCAAATTTTCAAGGTCGGGTCTTTCAATTTGTTCTTCGGCAGGTTTTCCATTAACATTTTCTACCTTAAGAAGTCCCCAATAGCGTTCATTCTCCTTGGGTCGTCTTGCTTGGCCGGAAACTAAATCACCAATTCTTAAGTTAAACCTTCTAATTTGAGAGGCCGATATATAAATATCGTTGTCCGATGCAGAAAATTTCGGCCGTAAAAGTCCCGACCCTTCCGTTGCTATATCCAAAACACCCGAAACCGATTCGGTTGGAAGACCTGAATCGGGAATTACTCTCTCATCTACCACCAACGACTGATTAGAGCCAAAAACTATGTTGGTGTCTCCCTTAGGTAACTGACCACCCGTCTCGGGTTTTTCCAATGAAATTACTTCCTCTAATTTCGTTTCTTTAACTGTAGATGAGGGTTTCACTTTTTTTACTTTTGTAGTTTTCTTCTTCGCAGCCATATATCAGTTCCCGTTGGGTATTGTAATTTCAAAAACACAAATCTTAACCAAGATTTCGTATCTTTGTAATTTGAATTTGATTCTTTCGTTACATTCAGGAAATCCTAAAAGAAGTAGAAAATTGCCGAATCAGACACTTACGTCTTTCGATATTTTATGTTTATCTAAACTTCTTGTCAACTAGTGATACTCCTTTAAGATACAGAGCGTTTGGCAATGACCAATAATCTCCTCCATGTGGTGCCCGGTGGATCGCAGGTTTGCAAGATAAGCCTTTCCTCCCCATAGTCACGATTTATATAAGATGTGTCATCAGCGTCGACAACTACTTTATCGACAACTTCATACACGTACTTGTCGTCTGCAAAGAAGACAATTACATTATCCCCAGGCTCCAATTTTTTCAAAAGATAAAATACTGCATTATATGAGGCTACGTTGTATGGACTATCAGTTGAGTGGGAAAAAAGGAAAATATTTCTACCTTGTCCTGGAAAATAGGTACCTTTGGCATGAGCTACTCCTTTTTTCAGGGCAGCTAGATATTCTTCTTCATTTCCCGCGTCAATGTTAGCGATAACGTCGGATGCTGCATCAATTTTGGGAATGACTACCGAAAAGTAAGAATCCACACCCAAATTTTGGGCTTCTTTTTGGACGGTAATAACTCTATCTGCGGAAGCCATGTCGACATAACTTTCTGTGGTTAAAGCTTGTTCTTTATTGACTTCTTTTTTCAAAGAATAAGAAAATTCTTCTTTAGCTATTGGTCCGTAGGTAAAAAGAAATGCTAATACTGAAAAGGCAATTAAACCTGCCCCAACTCCCCGGATAAGTGTATAGAATAAAAGCGAAGACTTACTCAACGTCAATACTATATCACCATGAGTTTTATCTTTCTTTGAATTATATATCGTACCTTTTGGAAACATGTCTAAACCAACCTGAAGCGTTTGTAAAGGTAAGCACCTATTCCTGATAAAGAGGTCAGACCGAAAACGAAAGATAAAGGTAAACCTGTTTTTGGAAGCGACGTTATAGTAGCAGCTAAAACTTTGGGCTTTCCGTCAACTTTTATTTCAATTGTGCAATTGTCTTCACTATCACGCCAATTGTTACGGGAATCCTGAACTGTAAGCTTGGCACGATAGGTACCCGGAAATTCATACCTGTGATAAGCCTCCGACCCATCTTGTTCCCATACTTGAGGTTGCCCACCTGAAGCGTCTCCAAAATCAAACCTATACCTCTTAATCTTCCCATCTTCATCATATCCTGAACCATTAAATCTTACGGTTAAAGGTGCAGTTCCATCGGCAGGACTAGCAGAGAGCGTACTACAACTGCTATCCGGTTCATCACCGGGAGTTGGAGTAGGTGTAGGAGTCGACGTTGGTGTTGGTGTAGGTGTAGATGTCGGCGTCGGTGTCGGAGTTGGAGAAGGTTGGGCACACGAAAATTCAGAATTTTTTGCTAAGTAATTAGTATTTTCTAAATTCCACTGTAAACCGTTATCTTGTATCCAGCCCTGGTTTAAAAACTCATCGATCTCGTCGCCCTCTAAATCGCCAATTTTCCACCAGTTAGTTTGTATACCACTTTCACCCTCGGTGGGGCAATAACACTGATACGCATTACCATCTGGAAGTGAATAAACATCATCGCTACCTTCTAAAAGACCTCCACCTAGAATTTGATGAATTCCGCTTTCATAATGGGCTATATCACCAGCATCTCTCCCGAAAGTACAGGCCGGAAAAGTTGGGGGTGTTACCTCAGCAGAAACTGTATTAACCAATAAAACTAGCACCAAAGATGCGCAAACTGTAAAAAGATATTTAACTATTCTTGACATATATTTAAACGTCGCAAATTATACTATAACTATAGTAGTTTGTCTAGTCTATGCGAATCAGAGTGTATTATAAGATTACTCTTGTGATTTGTCAAGCAAATCAGAAGACAAGTCTTGAGTTGTGTCAAATACCCAACTTAAGTTATCACTTGAGTCTTGTCAAATAAACATTAAATACCAAACAAAAGAAAAAGCGCGCTTGGCATCTAACCTTAAGGAACGGGTAGAGCGCCTGCCCAACACTCCACCCGCCCCCTAAAGCAAGATAATTCGCGCGCTTTTTACACTTTAGGTATTGACAACAACTAAAATTTTCTACTACGCTAAATAGATTTGTCTTTTGGCTGCCCGAGAAGACAAATTGTCTGTAAAGAGCATCTCTATTCGTGGTTTAGATATCTGGCTAAATTTATTTAGCTAAATAATCTCCAACGATGGCGATGCTCTTTGCTTTTTTAGAGTTTATCACCGCTTGTCAACGTTGTCAAACCCTATAATTTATTCAGTATTTAATTACTATACCCCCATAGTAATTAGTATCCAGGAATCAGCTTCTATCTTCGTATATTTTAGGGGTGTAAGAAAAAAATGTGGATAAATGGTGGAATATAAGAAAATTGTTGTTAGAAATTAGAGATTGGTAATGGAAAATAGAAATTGGAAAATGGCTAAATATATTTCTAATCTCTAATATCTAATTTCCATTACTAATTTCTTATCCTAAATATTTTTTAACAGCCTGACTAAGATATCCTACTTCCTTACTGGTGACAATTTTACTAAACCCTAACCTTTTTGCTTCTTTTATCCGTTTTTCTTGACCTTGAACTTCTCTAATTTCCCCAAGAAGCCCAACTTCCCCTATTGCCAAAAGTTTCTCGGGTAGCGGTTTTTCGTAAAACGCGGATGAAACCGCAAGACATATTGCCAAATCTGCCGATGGATCACCTTTAATAAGTATTCCTCCAACAACATTTAAATAACAATCGTATTCATATAGCGGAAGTCCAAGTCTCCTTGTGACAACAGCCAAAAGTAATTCGAATCGCCTATTATCAACCCCTTGAGCAATTCTTTTCGGAAAAGCCATTTTAGAAGGAACAACTAAAGCTTGAACTTCAACTAAAATTGGCCGCGTCCCTTGCATAACAGAAACAACCGCAGATCCCGAAACTCTGCTTTTATCACTTCCTAAAAATAGCTTAGCAGGATTGGTAACCGATGAAAGTCCTTCTTCTCCCATTGTAAAAATCCCTACTTCGTCCGTTGGGCCAAATCTATTTTTTACCGCGCGAAGCAACCTAAACATCAAGCTTTTATCTCCTTCAAACCACAATACCGTATCCACCAAATGCATGAGTACTGCAGGGCCGGCAACCGCACCTTCTTTGGTAACATGACCAACAATAAATAATGGTATATTTTTAGATTTTGCCAGCCTTATCAGCCTGTAAGTACATTCACGAACTTGACCCACAGAACCTGCCATGCCGGATAAATCTCCCGTCGACATAGTTTGAATAGAATCAATAATAAGTAGTGATGGCAAGGGTGTAAGATACCCATCAATTGCGTCTACATCCGTTTCATCCAGGATAGTAATACCTTTGCTTTTTATTCCAAGCCTGTTTGCACGAAGTTTGAGCTGGTGAGGTGATTCTTCTCCTGAAACATATAAAATAGTATTTTTAACTGAAGCAATTTTATCTCCTGCTTGTAATAACAATGTCGATTTTCCGATACCTGGTTCTCCTGCAAGGAGCACTACCTGGCCTGTTACTAGCCCGCCACCCAAAACTCTATCCAACTCAGATATTTTTGTAGAAGTACGGATGGTGCTTTTTGTCGGAATTCTAGCCAATGAAATCGGCTCTTTAGCCTCAACTTTTGACCTTTGACCTTTGACTTTAGACTTTTCTGAAACGACAGTTTCCACGAGGCTTCCCCAACTCCCGCACTCAGGGCATTTACCAAGCCAGCCAGTAGTTTCATACCCACATTGTTGACAGACATAATTGCTTCTTTCTCGCATCACAAATAAAATTGACCTAATTAACCTGATTTACTTAAAGAATGTCAAATGATAAAGGACAAATATCAAATCAAGATCAAATGACTAAATATCAAAATTAATTAATTTGAAATTTAGGTTTTGACATTCATTTGTAATTTGGAATTTGAAATTTGAAATTTCTTTAGAAATTAGACTAATTAGTAATTACGGCTACTTGTAGCCGACTGGTTTTCTCGTTAATACCAGTCCTAGGGAGAGTTTTCGTGTTTTTGAGTCAATATCTTCTACATAAACATTAACTTCACGACCTACTTCTAATTTCTCTCCAGGAGGAATTTTAGTCATATGAACTAATCCTTCAACTCCCGGCGTTAGTTGAACAAAAGCACCATAATCGGAGATTTTTACCACTTTGCCTTTAACTTTCGCATCTTTTTTATACATTTTGGCCGCATCAATCCACGGGTCTGGTTCAGCTTGTTTTATCGAAAGTGCAAGTTTACCTCCCACTTTACCGATTACTTTTACTTTCACTTTTTCTTTTTCCGAAACTTTTTCTTTGGGATCGGAAACTTTTTGCCAGCTCAACTCAGACACGTGTACTAGACCTTCAATGGGCGTTGATTTGCCCATTTTACCAGGAATTTTAATTTTGACAAATGCGCCAAAAGAATATATCTTCGTAACTTGTCCCTCGTAAACTTCCCCCTCTTTAACCTTTGATAAGGCATCGAGAGCCAGTTTTATTTGTGCCGCTTCAGATACGTCTTTTTCGGATAAAACTATTTTATTTTGGTCACGGTTAGATTCAATAACAAGCGCATCAAAACGACTACCAATTAGAGCTTGAGTATTTGAAGCTGCGGATTTTCCGAGAAGAGACGTCGGAATAAAACCACTTAAATTATCGATTTCGACCATTACTCCTGCTGAGTTAGAACTCTTCCCAGTTACCTTAATCGGTTTCCCCGTCTTTTGAGAATCCTCTATTTTTCTCCAAGTTGAGTCATAGGAAGCTGTCCTTAACGACAAAATTGTATATCCATCAGGAGTTTCAGGTATCAAAACAGAAGCTGTAATTTCGTCCCCCGCTTTTAACGTTTTGATAAAGTCTTTTGCTTCGGCAAATGCACGCTCAGCTACCAGTCCTTCACTTTTACCTCCAATGTCAACAACGACATTTTGCTTTGTGATTGCTGTAATTTTACCTTTTATTTTTTGACCGCGGGATACCGTAATCGGAGCAACATACCCCGCTAAAAGCTCCTCCATCGTTTGCGGTTCTGAAGATCTTATTGAAGTTTTATTAGCTTTTGATACCTTCGATACCTTTTTAACCTTTGATACTTTTTTCTTCGAAGCCACTCAGCATATTTACCCCGTTTTACGGGGACCACCTTTCTATTTTTAGTAATAAAGAACTAAAGATCTTAAAAGAATAATATTTTCTCTATTCTCTTTATTACTTTAGTTTTGTTATTTAATTTCAATATTATATCCCGACTAGATACATGTAACAAGTAACAAGATTCTCATTTCAAAAACAAACGGCGCCCATTTTTAAGTTCAGAATAAAGATCTAGATTATCAAAAAGTAGAGTTGATATTTAATCCCGCCGTTGTGTGGGTGTGGTTTCTTGATACTTAACAAATCGACCAGAGGTTGGACAATTTGGACTGCTGGTTATTCCAGGAGTATCATCAATTGGATGCATCGACACAAAATGCATACGTCTCCCTTTTTCTAAAACATCCCCGGGAACTTCAAGAGGAACATCACGATGGCATATTGAAAAATGATAGTCTATGCCTGAGTAGACTTTTTCGTGCATAAAATTAATATCTTTCTAAATGAATTTAGTCAATTTTATTTTTGTGTTCAAGACCGGCCTTGAGGTATTTTCGCGTCAGGTTACCCCAACACTATCGTCCCCGCTGCCGCCTTTTACGATTCTGTTCGAAATGGGAAGAAGTAGTTCGACGGCGCTCAAAAGACCGGACCTCAACACAAAACGAAACTGGTGAACAGTGATAAGTGATTAGTAAAAATATTCAATTATTATACACGATACACTATCCACCGAACACTATTTATTCCTTGAAATCTGAAGAGAATTGGCCGCAAATTTTTTTTCGACTGATTTGGATCAGGTTAGCTTAATCGCTTACGCGACTTCCACCGCCTGCCAAACAACCTGGTGTTCTCCCAGGAGTCTATAACGAATCCTAATCTTGGGGCCGGCTTCCCGCTTAGATGCTTTCAGCGGTTATCCGTTAGGAATGTAGCTACCCGGCTTTGCCGCAGACGCGACAACCGGCTCACTAGGGATTCCCCCGGGAAGGTCCTCTCGTACTGTCCCCAGCTCCCCTCAAGATTCAACGCTTTCACCGGATAGAGTCCGACAGTCTCTATCTTCAAAATCACTGTTACACATTCAACAATATTATAGTTGTGGCTGGTTGGTTTATTTTCCCTCCAGCTCCCTATGTCACCATAGGGGTCCGACCATGTCTTTCGCACCCACATTTTTGAAAGTGGGGCGATCTGGCGTATGGCCTGTGGGGATTTTAGACTATTCCATAAAGGATCGTAAAATTTCTATTTTAGAAACTCTTCTTTTTCTCGTATTCATTGAATAAGAGATATCTAAAATTTGTTCCATTCCTTTTTTTGATAAATGTTTCTTTTGCGAAACAAGCTCGATAATTTTTTTAAACTTTTTAAAAGTTCTTTTTTTTATTACAAGCCTTCCTTCAAAAAATGGAATTATTATATCCTTTATACTTGGTAAATCACGAACAACATAAGCTAAGGATTTGTCAGTAGGATCAGATTTGCTATTGGGTTTAATATACCCACAGCCTAAACGATTTTTTATTGCGTCTAATACAATCTTCCCACTTGGATTTTGAGATACTTTCAAAAAATAAATGACTTGCCATCCACTTTTATTTCTACTCGTACCTCTAGAAGGAACAATTCCAACATAGAACATTCCCTCTCCATCAACAAACCCTGCTATGTAATCATCGGAAGTTACCAATGACATAGACTAATCTTTCCTGCTAGTAATCTCAAAGTAAAGGTTTTTACTAGTATATAAATAATATACTAGTACTTTACTATTTACAAGGTTTTCTAGCATATAGCCAGATTTATATTCCTGCATTCGATTAATTTGGACAAAAAAGAATTATTAACTACTCGTTACTTCAGAAGTCGACAGGATAAGACAGCTCGTTGAAAAGCCCGAAATTCGGCCTTTTTACTGTCTTGCGACGTTCTGAACCCAGCTCACGTACCGCTTTAATGGGCGAACAGACCAACCCTTGGGACCTTATTCAGCCCCAGGATGCGGTGAGCCGACATCGAGGTAGCGATCCGCGCCGTCGAT
>Ga0214473_10006127_pt1 | contig 14395 bp, 12 predicted proteins | sample RVTome_7_FD_203509 | JGI IMG/M metagenome (GOLD analysis project Ga0214473, IMG submission 203509) | Soil microbial communities from uranium-contaminated site in the Upper Colorado River Basin, Wyoming, United States - RVT98D197 | ecosystem: Environmental > Terrestrial > Soil > Contaminated >... | reverse complement strand
GGAATGATTGCTTTGTCAAGACATGTAAATCCAGGAGGGGGAAACTGAAATGATGCTGACCGATGAAGAGAAGAGGATGCTCGATGGCTCCTGCGGAGAGGGTATGAGGAGAGCGATGGAGATTATCATCACCCTGGCCAAAACTTATGATGCAGAGCGACTCATCAAGATTTCGAGCGCGCACCTGGGAGCCACTTTCAAGTCTCACGGCATCGAAGGGCTGGAATGGGTGGAGGAGTTGGTGGAGCAAGGAGCCCAATGTGATCTGGAGAAGGTTTTCGTCTCCCTCAATCCGAGAAGCTTTGATGTCGACCACTGGCGAGAAATTGGTTTTGAAGAGGAAGCCTTAGCAAACCAGGAGAGACTCGATCGATGCTATCGCAGGTTGGGAACAATACCGATTTACAGCTGCGTGCACTACCTTCTGGGTAATGTGCCAAAAAGAGGGGACCATTTTTCATGGTCAGGCTCCTCCGGACAGGTCTTTGCAAATTCCGTTTTAGGAGCGATGGGGAATCGAGAAGGGGTTTGGGCGAACGTAGCAGCAGCCGTTACGGGAAGAACGCCTGAATATGGCCTTCATCTGAAGGAGAATCGGGTGGGGCAGGTTCTTGTGACCACTGAGGATCTTGATCTCTCAAAATTTTCAGCTGTTAATTATGCCTCGTTGGGATACTTTGTAGCGAGGGAGATCAGTGATCAGATTCCGGTTTTTTCAGGTCTCCCACAATACCTTACCCTGGAGCAACTCAGAGGATTAGCCTATTCGCTCCCTGTGTCTGGAGCGGTCCCGATGTTCCATGTTTTAGGATTAACGCCGGAGGCGATGACATGGGGGGAGGCATTTGGAGGTAAGGAACCTCAGAGGAGGCTGATCGTAAGACCGGGTGATTTGATGAAAGTTCAAGAGCTTCTTAACACTAGCAAGAGAAAGGAAGTTGATCTTGTCTGTTTTGGTTGCCCCCATTGTACGCTGGAGGAGCTTCGGGAGGCAGCCACTCTTCTCGAAGGCAAAAAGGTAAACGAGAATGTGAGGCTCTGGTTATGTACGTCGAGATGGTTTAAGGATTTGGCAGATCGCTTGGGATACAAGAAGACCATTGAGCGAGCTGGAGGATTGATTTTAGCCGATATCTGTGCGGGACCCAGTGCGCCATTTAACTACCTTAAGAAGGGGATCAGCGTCGTGGCCACCAATTCGGTCAAAACAGCCTTCTACGCACCGGGGACGAGCAAGGTTGACGTCCTCTTCGGAGATACGAAGAAATGCATTGAGGCTGCCCTTCGTGGAAAGTGGGAGAATTAGATGAAGATAAGACTGCAAGGAAGGGGGATTACAAAGGGAAAGGCAGAAGGCGAGGCGGTCGTAACGAAAGAACCGATCTCTTTCTGGGGAGGGCTGGACAGGGAGACCGGAGATATAGTGGACCGAAACCATGAGCTGGCAGGAGTGAACGTGAAGGGAAAGATCCTTATCTTTCCCCATGGCAAAGGCTCTACCGGAGGTTCAAGGACGCTCTATGCCTCAGCCAAGAAGGGAACGGCGCCCTCAGCGATCATCAATGTCAGGGCAGAATCGATTATTGCGACAGGGGCTATCGTCGCGGGGATTCCTCTCGTAGATCGGCTTGACCAGGATCCCATTTCTACGATTCAAACCGGCGACTATGTCTGGGTGGATGCAGACACGGGGATCGTCCTTGTCGAGAAGAAAAAAACCTGAATAACCTTGATTAAAGGTTAAAAGATTGCCGAAACTCTACCAACTTTGATTCTTCAATCTCGATTCCAAGCCCTGGAGCTTTTGGAACTTCCAAGGTCCCCTTCGATAAAGAAAGGGGGGTCTTCAATAGCTCACCTTTCATTCTGAGATGATACGAACACTCAGCGGGGAAAAGGATGTTCTTAAAGGAAGATGCTACATGGGCACTGGCTGCCGCACCAATGCTGGAATCTCCTTGACTTCCTATCATACAAGGAATATTCCTTTCCTGACATAAATGAATGATCTTTCTCGTCTGATAGAAACCGGTTCGGGCCACCTTGATCAGGACCATTCCCACAGCTCCTAATTCCAGCTCTCTCAGAACATCTCTTGGAGTGAAACAGCTCTCATCGCCCAAAATGGGAATAGAGATAGATTTGGCGAGCTCTACCCTTCCTTTGTCATCCCACACAGGACAGGGTTCCTCCACCCAGGCAAGCCCGTATGGCTCTAATTCCCTGATCACCTTCATCGCTACCTTCGGAGGGTAAGCCTGGTTTCCATCCACATAAAGAAGAACCTCTTCCCCCAATGCCTTGCGGATCGTTTTAAAAGTCTCCAAATCCTCCTTTGGGTTGAGACCTATTTTCAGCTTGAAGGCTTTGATACCCATTGCGATAAACCGCTCACATTCTCTAACCATCTCCTCCTTCTGTCTTATCCCAACCATCCAAGAGAGAGGGATCGGTCTATCCGAGCCGCTCCCTAACAATTTAAAAAGAGGGAGATGAAGGGCCTTTCCCAGAATATCGTGAATGGCAATATCGATCGAAGCTTTGGCGGTGAGATTATGGACAAGACGGTCCATGATGGCATGGATCTTCTCGAGATCAAAAGGATCTGATCCTAACAGAGAGGGAGCGAAATATTTTTCAATTGCCGCAACAATGGATTGTTGAGTCTCCCCATAGATTTGGGGCCGTGCCGGAGCTTCAGCGATACCTGTTATCCCATCGTCCGTTTGGATACGAACAAAAACATGTTCTGCTGCACTTGAGACGCGGTATGCAAATTTAAGGGAAAGCTCAGGGTCAAATGGAATATAGAATGGGATAGCTTCAATGCTAATGATTTTCATCATCTCCTCCTCAATCGAGCATGAAAATAGGACTCCTCTTTAGTGGTTCGTACTTCGCGGAAAACTTTTCCCTATACCGGATCTTTAACAAGAACCTCCCCCTGCTTCACTAGCCAACTCCCTTTTGCCATCACATCGCTTATTTCGAACCGGTCATTCATGATTATGAGATCGGCTTCCTTGCCCGGGGTCAAACTTCCCTTTGCCCTATCGATCTGATACAGATGGGCCGGATTGGTCGTCACAAGTTTCAGCGCCGAGGTGAGTGAAACTTTCTGGTCCATGACAAGAGCCTTGATCTCCGAAAGGAGGGGGTCTATCCCTACATGGATAATCCCTCCATCCGGAAGTACCCTAGAGGCATTGCCATCCGAGGTGATCGTAATTCTCTCTAAAGAAATACCTTGTTCTAACATTGTTTTCAATGCCTCACTCGCCCTGATACTTCCAGGACGTTCTATGGGATTCAATGAGGCAGTGAGATCGATAGCTCCTCCCTGCTTGGTGTATTCTGAAGTCAAGTTAAGCATTTCTTGAGATCGATTCGCATGAGTAAAAATGATTTTAGAAGGAGGAATCTTGATCTCAGACAGGATTTCTTGGAAGAGGTGGATCCACTCTTGGCTATGGGGACCCAGATGGACATGGAGAATGCCCGCTTTACTGCTGAGCTGAGAGGCCCTCCGAATTTCTCCAATAAGGTCCCTCAGCTCCTTTTTATCCGGGTGGGTAGAGGATGCTTCACCCACGGCAAGTTTCACTCCTATGATTTTGTCGATAAAGACCAAATCCTCTTCAACAGAATCGGTAACGGTGATAGGAGGAAAAACCCAGGACCCAGTAAAAATGTAAGAAGAAATACCAGCTGATTCCAAGGCATTCGCCTTGATGAGCAATGTCTTCACGCTTTTTGAAATATGATCGAGGCCGAGACATCCCATTACAGTTGTCACACCAAAGCGAACAATGTCTTCAATGAAAATTTCCTTAACTCTCGAAATAAAACCAGCAGCCCCCCCTCCCCCGATAAGATGTAGATGAGAATCGATGATCCCTGGACAAATAATCTTATCTTTCGCATCATAAACCTCTGTTTCCAAATCAAGACCTAAAGATGTCGAAATATCACGATCAATCTTTACAATTTTATTATTTATGATAAGGAGATCTTGCACCCCTATTTCCTCCGGAGTAAAAATTTTACCCCCTTTAATAAGTTTAATGATCTTTTTTATTTCAAAAGAGTCTTTCGAATCCATGCTTTCCTCCATGCTTTTGGAAATATTTGGTTAATGAAAAATCGAGCTCTCCCATTGGGTCACTCCAGGATTAATTTCTGATATTCGACCGGAGAGAAAATCTCTAAAATAATCGTTTCTTCATCTAAGGCTTCAGTCTTATGGGGTTGACTTCTTGGGGTGTGTATAAAATCTCCTGCTTTTACGATCCTCTCTTCCTCTCCTATTTTCACCTTTATCTTCCCCTTAAGGATATGTGAAATCTGTTCACTGTCGTGCTTATGTTTCTCTCCGATGTAACCAGGTTGGAGGATCAAAAGAAGAACTTTAATTTTTTCTCCTTTAAAAGTTCGGAAAGATTTAAAGGGAGAGACCCTATCTAAAGGAAGGTCTTCCCAAGAGTAACAAGACATGTTTTTTTATCTCCCGAAGGATTACTGGACTGCCCATCCGCCATCGATTATTATCACCTCTCCTGTCATATAACTGCACGCCTCTGAAGCAAGATAGACAATGAGGGGAGCAATCTCCTCAGGTTCTCCGGCACGCTTCAATGGGATCGTTGCCGCTTTCCCCTCTTGAATGGCCTTAGCCGTCTCAGGTGTGTTCATGAGCCCGGGTGCCACAGAATTGACGAGAATATGGTAGGGTGCCCACTCCAACGCAAGGGCGCGAGTCAGTTGGATGAGTCCGCCTTTACTAGCACAATAAGCAATACGGTTGGCCATTCCCTGAAGTCCGATTCTGGAGGAAATATTAATGATTCTCCCTCCCTCTTGCTGAATCATCACCGGTCCTACGGCCTTGCAACAGAAGAAGGCTCCTGTCAGATTGGTATCGATGACACTCCGCCATTCCAACTCAGATATCTCTAATAGGGACTTGGATGACCTTATAGCAGCATTGTTGACAAGAATATCAATCCTCCCGAATTCGGAAATGATCTTCTGAACAGCCCTTTCCACCTGATTGAAATCGGTGACGTCCATGGAGATGGCTAAGGCATTCCGCCCTTTCTCCTTAATCTCTCCTTCTGTCCTTTCGATTTCCGAAAGGGTCCGGGAGGTCACTGCCACATTGGCTCCCGCTTCGGCAAGGGAAAGTGCAATAACCCTCCCTAAATTTCGTCCTGCCCCTGTTACAAGAGCCACTTTACCTTGGAGTTTAAATTTCTCAATGACGTCTCTATTCACTTCATTAGCCTACCACTTTTTTAATCATCTCATGGAAATCTTCATCTGAGACCGGTTTTTTTGTGCGTTCGGACTGCTCTTTCACTTCTTTCAGGAGGGTTGCAACCTTCTCATCTGGAAGGGTTAAAGAAAGTTCCTCTAATTTCATCTGGATAGAATATTTCCCACTCTTTTTACCAAGGAGAACATTAAATTTTTGACCTACCACCTCAGGGAGATAGGTTTCTGAGATAAACGGATTTCCTTTGGCGAAGCCCTCTAAGCCTGCACCACTTTCAAAAGTAAAGGCGTTCTGGCCAACGACCGCTTTATGCGGTTGGAGTTTCACTCCCGTCAGTTCTTGTACCAAACGAGAAACCTCATAAAACTTTTCATATTTCAAATTAAGGCGGAGTCCATAAAGGAGGAGAAGGGCCACGGCGACTTCTTCCGTTGAGGCGTTTCCTGACCTCTCCCCCATGCCATTCATGGTTGTGGAGAGCACATTGGCTCCCGTTGATGCAGCAATAATGGTATTGGCTGTTGCTAGCCCAAAATCGTCGTGACAATGAATTTCAATAGGAAGATCTGTTAATTCACGGACCTTCCTGATTAATAAAGTGATACCCTGAGGAGAAATGCATCCCCGTGTATCTACTAAACGTAAACGATCTACATGCCCTTGGGCAATAACGGTTTGGATATAACGTGAAAGAAATGGAAAGTCAGCTCGTGTCGTATCAAAAGGACTGAAGACCACATACAATCCTTGATCATGTGCGAAATTTGTCAGTTCAATGGCGGTTTCAATCACTTTTTCATAGGGCCACTTTAGTTTCTCTTCGATGAGCAAGGTACTGGAAGGAAGACTGCACAGGATCCCCCACACACCACAATCCCTTGCGATTTGGATTTCATCCTTTCTGGCCCGGCAAAAGGCAAGAATTTTGGCTTGGAGCCCGGCCTTAGCTATTTGAGTGATTGTCTTCTGTTCTCCGGGAGAGACAGCAGGCATACCTGCTTCTATTTGATGGATTCCAAGTCCATCGAGTGCCTGTGCAATACGTATCTTTTCCTCCCCTGTGAGTACAACCCCTGGCTGCTGTTCGCCCTCTCTGAGAGTACAATCGCTGATCTCAATGCTCAAAAGTTTGATTTGATTTTCCAAATCAGGATGAAAATTGTAATTGCTCACATACCATCTCTCTTTAATCCAAGGTTTCTCCATCTAACCTCCTTACTTGAATAAATTATTTAAAGAACATCGGGCCTTTTCATCTCAAATCTATCTGTTATCCGGCAATAAAGCTGTCCTCCAAGTCGTCCAATAGGTTTCCATTTAGAAATATCTATCTGATCACCAGACCACAACTCATCCTGGACATGGGTAATAAGGACCTCTCCGATAACTACATGGCTTCCTGTAGGAACTTCGCCAAATTCAAGGGTTTGTATAAGCTTACATTCCATGTTAATCGGTGATTCAGCGACCCTTGGTGCTTTGACAAGATCGCTTTTTACAGCCGTCAATCCAACCTCCTTAAATTCATCCACATCGCTGGGATAATCCGCAGAAGCTTGGTTCATCGCTTCTGCCATGGACTCATCCACAACATTTACTACAAAATCCTGAGCAAACTCAATATTTCTTAAAGTATCCTTCTTCTGGCCATCTCTTCTCCGGGAAATCTGCAGACAAACAAGAGCAGGTTTCATACCAATCGGTGAGAAGCAACTGAATGGTGCAACATTGAATATTCCATCCTCACCAATGGTTGATACAAACGCTATCGGTCTTGGTAAGATGGCACTCATTAGCAACTCATGAGAATCCCTTTTACTTAATTTTACTGGAAATATTTTCATTGACCTGAAACCCCCTATTGTTGGAAAATGTTGGAGACACGTAATTTCATTCAAAAAATGATGTTTTGTCGTCATGCTACCTTGTTCCCTCAAAAATGTCAAGCCTCATATTCCTTATATTCCTTATTTAAATTATTTTTAAACTATGAAATATTCTATGAGGTAAATAATCCCTGATCACTAACTTTGATTACGTACAATATCTTTATTCATAAATAAAATGTCTGTTCTCCCTAATTAATTTCTTAAATTTAAATGGAAAACACTCCGTATCTAATCTTCGTCCAGTAGCCCTATAATTTTCCTTGACAATAATAAATTATCAGTGGTAATGGGAATTACTTAGTAGCATTTACCATCTAAATGAATTAATATAAATATTATTTAACATCAATCATGGGAGGGTCAAATGAAAATCGTTGATATTAAGACACATTATGTTACAGTCCCTTATATTGAACCAAATGCATTAGCTGTGGGGACAATAGCCAAGGGTTCCTCTATCATTATTCAAGTCCACACGGATGATGGGATTGTTGGATTAGGGGAAGCGAGAGGGTATAACCATATTATGGCAATGATCGAAAGCGAAATTATTCCTCTTGTGGTGGGTGAGGACCCTTTCAATATAGAGAGGATTGTTTTGAAGTACCTACATAGTGTCACAGCACTTTTATCAGATATGGAAGGCGCCAGTGAGGCTATTGGTGGTGTGGAGATGGCTCTCTGGGATATTTTAGGGAAAAAGATGGGGATACCCGTCTATCAGCTGATCGGGGGGAAGTTTAGAGACAAGATTCCTATCTCCGCTTTCATGAATCTTAAAAACATTGAAGAAGTTGTTCAGGACGCTAAAGTGGCAGCAAAACAAGGCTATAAGACTATTAAACTTAAGGTGGGACGAGACCTTGAAGAAGATATAGCTCTTCTTGCAAAGGTCCGAGAGGCTGTGGGTCCGGGGATTGAGCTCCGGGTTGATGCCAATGGGTCATGGACTCCCGGAACCGCAGTTCGCCAGATTCGAAAAATGGAAAAATACGACCCTCAATTTATTGAACAGCCTGTAGCACGCTATGACATGATTGGTTTAGCCTATGTCAGATCCAAGAGCCATATACCTATAGCTGTTTGTGAGGGGGGACTAACACTCTATAGGCTTTCTGATATAATTCGTAGGGAAGCTGCTGATTTTATCAGTACCGACCCCCTTAGATTAGGGGGCATATTGATGTTTAAGAAGGCAGCTCACATGGCAGAAGCCGCGGGCATTCCACTTGTCACTCATGCCTCCCGATTAGGCGTTTCGAAAGCAGTATGGCTTCATTTATGCATTTCCACACCAAATGCGATGTATGCTAATGATATTTTAGCCTCAAATGGCGTTGGGTTTCGTGGAAGTGTTGACGATCTTGTAGATATCAAGTTTGAGCATGAAAATGGTTATTTAAAAGTTCCTGAAGGATCAGGATGGGGTGTTGAACTTAACGAAGACGCATTGCGGAAATACAAAGAAGAAAACTGGGAGAAAATTCGTAAGCCTGGCAAGAAAGGGGTATCTACTTCGCCAACCTATTGAAGCAAACAATAACCCTAAAAAGCATCAAAAAAACCAGTTTTAGAAACCTTATAAATCACTTTTTTTTCGCTTTAAACAGTAAGAAGATCCAGAATTATTTATTCATTCCTGATGATAAAACTTTTAGATCATTTTAGGGGAGGTAAAATTTTCCCTGTGAGGTCACCAAATCCTACCCGATAACCATCTCCTTGAGACCAGCCGGTCATGGTGATTCGGTCTTCATCTTCAATATATGTTCGTGTTTCTCCGTTAGGAAGCTTAATCGGTTTTGTACCTTGCCACGCCAGCTCAAGCATACTGCCAAAGGATTCAGGTTGGGGTCCACTAACTGTTCCGGTCGCCAATAAATCTCCCGGACGCACATTACATCCATTTACAGTATGATGGGCTATTTGTTGGCAAATATTCCAATAAATATATTTAAAATTGGTTTGGCAGATCCGGTACGGTACTTCCATTCGCTCGTTTTGTAAATAGACTTCCAGATGGATGTCATATGCCCAATCTCCATCAATTTTTAAATATGGGAGGGGCCCTGGATCCTGTTGTGGGCTAGCACAGATGAAAGGTTCTAACGCCTCCATCGTAACAACCCAAGGAGAAATAGAGGTAGCGAAATTTTTCCCGAGAAAAGGTCCTAAAGGCACATACTCCCACCTTTGAATATCCCGCGCACTCCAATCATTAACAAGCACCATTCCAAAAATATGATCCATTGCTCTTTCAATAGGGATCGGTTCTCCAAGCTTATTTCCAGTTCCGACGAAAAAACCCACCTCTAATTCGAAATCCAACAAACGACTATCGGTGTAAGCTGGAGAAGTCTTATCAGCATCTTTGATTTGTCCTTTCGGGCGAAGAATATCAGTACCGCTTACTATAATCGAACTTGAACGTCCGTGATAGGCTACTGGCAGATGAACCCAATTGGGTTGTAATGCATTATCTTTGCCACGAAACATAATTCCAACATTTGTGGCATGTTCTTTTGACGAATAGAAATCTATATAGTCGCCAATGCTCACAGGTAAAAGCATTTCGACATCTTTTAAAATTCGTAATAGCGCCCGGGAACACAATGTGTCATTATCTTTCAACGCGGGATTTTCTGCCTTTAGCAAGTTTTGAATCAATGATCGCACCTCTGCCCAAGCTTCTTTCCCTGAAGAAAAAAATTGATTCAAAGAAGATTGCAAAAAAACATTCCCGATATCAAAGGAAATTGGTTTCATCAAACCTGCGTCCTGCAGGATGGAAAGGTTAAGGACCATATCCCCTATGGCAACTCCAACCCGAGCATTCCCGCCTGACTTTGGTTTGAACACACCATAAGGCAAATTTTGAATTGTGAAATGAGATTCGGGGGGAATGTCTATGAATGTGTGCAATTTTTCATACTTAGTGGAATTCATTTCCACTCCATCAGTCAATAGTCGAGAGAAGAAGCTCTTGATATCCTAGTACTAGCAATCTTGAATTTACTACCTTAAGAACCCATATTGGTAAACTTGCCTCCCCCGCCAACTAAGCCCCCTTTCTTGATATAATGTTTAGACAATAAGTGGAAAAGGGTTGTCAGCAAAAATAATCCAACTCCTATAATGTCCGTTGTTACTTCGGGCATCACTATAAGAAAGCCGGAGATTATATAGAACAATCTGACCAATAGTGGCAATTTTCCAAGTCTAAAGATATATCCTTCGAGTCCTCCTCCCAGGATAAATATACCTATGATGGCAAGTATGACCTCATAAATGACTTCATACGCTGGGGCATGCATTATGAGAGCAGGAGAATAAACAAAGAAAAAGGGTACGATATATTTAACAACCCCTAACCGCATGGAGGTGAAACCGGTCTGAAAAAAGTCCGCACCCGCCAGACCGGCAGCAACATAACTACCAAGAGCGACAGGAGGTGTTATAAAAGAAACCACCCCCCAATATAATACAAATAGATGGACAGCCAAAACATCAAATCCTCCCGCGCTTATCAATCCTGGCACTAATATGATTGATAGGAAGATGTAGCAGGCTGTTACTGTCATCCCCATCCCCATGATAAAACTGGCTAAGGCACCAAATACCAACATAAGGAAAGCATTCCCGCGAGCTAATAGCACAATTTCTCGTGAGAAGGAGCTTGCTACACCAGTCAAGGAAAACGCTCCGATTATGAAACCACAGGCAGCAAGTATGGCCACCAATTCGGAAAGGGTAAACCCGACATTTTCAACAAATTTTATAAATTCTCTCAGATGTAATCTTGTCTGACTTCTCATCATGGCCAATATTAGAAGTGCGACTGTGGCATAGAATGGAGCTTGTGCCTCTCTTCTTAAATATAAGAAATAGACTAATATTAAAAACGCAAAAATATAAAGAAACCCATTTTTTAACACTGCTGAGAGTCGAGGTATCTCTGCTTCGGAAAGCCCCGCAAGCCCACTTTTTCTTGCGAAGAAATCAACCTGGACATATAATCCCAGATAAAACAAAACAGCTGGTATTAGGGCGGCTTTAGCAACATCAACATAAGGGATTCCTAAAAATGATGCCATAACAAAAGCCACAGCACCCATTACAGGAGGCATAATACAACCACCCGAGGAAGCACACGCTTCAACTGCCGCTGCATAATGGGGAGGATAGCCAATTTTTTTCATGGTGGGTATGGTAACGGAACCTGTAGTAAGTACATTTGATATTACACTACCACTCAAACTTCCGAAGATTCCGCTTGATAATATAGCTACTTTGGCAGGTCCTCCTGGCTGAGCACCCAGTAATGCGAATGCAAAATCCAGAAAAAATTTACCACCACCAGTGGCCACTAAAGCCGATCCTAAAATCATGAAACCTATTACCAGCGTACCTGCCACGTTCATTGGAATTCCAATGATACTCTCGGTACTTAGAACATGATAATTAACTACCTGCCAAAAAGGGTATGCGTTTCCTTTAAGTATTGAAGGTAAAAGGTCAGCGAACAAAGGATAAGCCCCAAAGATCCCCGTGAATAGAAACAATGGGAGCCCACCGGCCCGTCTCACTGCTTCCAGAATTAATAAACAAAAGAGAGCAGACATTATGCTTACGGGTAAAGGAGCCAAAAATGCCCATCCTTTAAGCGTTATGTCCCATGCATGAAGAGAGAGATACCCAGAAAAAAAGAGTGCTAAAAAGAACAAGGCTTTATCGTATACAGGGACTCTATCGATAGGCGATTTAATTGTGGCAGGGAAAAAAATGAAAACCGGAGATAAAAAAAAGAACAAAAGCCAATAAAGATATGAATTTTCAATAATGGGATATATAAGAAAGATTTGAAGTACTGCTAATATTGTACCGGCAAGAGTGAACCCAACGAATATTATGCGCCAGAATAAACTAACATTTCTATGTTTAGGCCCTGATAACTTGAGACCTTTGTTTGTCATTCTTTTTCTCTTCTATTGAAAAAGCCCGCCCAAAATTGAATTTTCTTCCATATTTCAGCTTTGGGAAGGGCTTTCTTCAATTTTTCTTTCTGATTTATTTAATAGAGACTGTTCCGAAAAAACTCAGAACTAATCGAATAATAAGGGCAAACTTGATATTTTTTGATCAATCTAATATAGGCCCAAATAAACCAATTATTTAAAGCTAAATTCCTGGGGTAAAGCCAAGAGAGACTTAAAAAGATTACAGTTTCAGTTTACAATTGATTATCTAAAAGCCATTTCTTCACTTTTTTTCGGAACAGTCTCTAATACTTAAACCCTGCGGCTGCTCGTTTTTCCAGCCAGAACTTCGTAAAGTCTTTTCCCCCTATTTTCTTTTGAACGGACTCGTCCAGAGCAGCCTCCCACATTTCTTTGTGCTTCTTATCTATTGCAAGTAATTTATCTTGATCTGCCTGCATTTTATTTGACCATTTACCAATCTCTTTAAAATATCTTACTGCACCCACATGCCAAGGGGCCCATCCAAGTGGTAAACTGAGACAATCATCAAGAGACCAATAGGGCATATCCGGTGCCATTCCTTTGTATATGTCGAATGACTCGACAATCGATTTTACCTGCCAATAGATCAAGCTTTCGTCAACAAAATCATAAGTGAAAAGATTGGGAAAAGGGAAATTTGCCGTGTAAACAGGTTTTTTTTCTGAAATTCCGGCTCCTCCTGTAACCAAATCCGCGAAGGTACCCGGATATATCTCTGCAAATCTCTCCCAACCCTTCGGATTATCCTCATATTTTGGATAAGGTATCCAATATATTCCACTGGGGCTAGATTCCATCTCGTAAGCAACCGGAGACGCGCTCGCCATCGCCACAGCATCAACTTTTCCATCTTTCACTGCATTATATCCAGCAGTAAGACCGGGGTATTCCACCTTTCGGACGTCAGCCCACGTAAGGTTGACAAGATTAAGAGCACCCTCCACTGCAGCATTTAGAGATGGTGAGCCCACAATGTAAGCCACCCTTCTTCCTTTTAGGTCTTCTAATTTTTTCACTCCACTATCAGCCCTTGTAACTACTGCGAAAGTAGATCTACGCTTGACCATCCACACAGTTTGGATCGCTTGCGGTCCCCATTCACGAACTGCCCATTCCTCCGTACCCCTTCTGCCATAAACAGCATCTGCCGCACTTATGAAAATATCGCTAGTCTTTGCCCTCACTGCCATCATCCTACCCATACCACTACCCAATGGAAGCATCCTTAATTTGATATTATGCTTTTTTTGCATCCCCTCGCCGATTGCCATACCCATAACATAAGCTGATGCCCCAATATCATAGTTGGCCCAACGAATAATTTCGGGCTTCGGTGGCATTTGTTGGGGAAAGGTTTCTCCTGAAAACACTAAAATAACAGATATGCCTATAGCGAATACTATAAATCTTTTCATCTTCATTTAATAACCTCCTTTGCACAATATTTTTCAGAAACTCTCAATAGATCTTTAGACTCTTAAAACTGACAGCCGATCAATTTAAGCTTTCATAATCACCACCCCCCTCATATAATTCTTCATATCGAATCAAAGACCTTCTCGACCTTCAGTTAAAACTCCCCTTATATTTTTTTATGTAAGGGGAATTGGAACGGTGCCCCCCTTTTAACAAGGGGGAGTCAAAGGGCTTTCGTCAAAAATTTCGACTCGATTCTAGTGACAAAAGACCCCTTCCCCCGATTCTTTGATGAGTTTGCCCATACTTTATTAAGATTTTGATATTTAAATTTAAAAAATGAAGGAGTGGCACCATTTTCATTTCGTTATTGAACGAAATTACACCAATCTAATTTTAATGTCAAGTCTTTTAAAATATGCCATTTTTATTAAATGTTTCTGAATAATTAGAGTAAATTTTAATGTGACGACCGGAAGAGCTATAGGAGTGTTCGATACTTTTTATAAAAGAATTGGTGGTGAATTCAATTTCGCTTTCCTGGAAAAAGCGAAAAAATGGGGTAAAGTCAGGCAAACAAAATTGGCACCCAAAACCAGGAATCTGATAATTGCACTGTGAAAGCATTAGCAGTATAATTGGGGAGATCCCGGTCACCAAAAACAATACTTTCTCTGAGATAAGGTGTTATTTCCTCACAGATTAAGGTATCACCCACATATCGCGAGTTAATCCTATTGTTAAATTTTCAAACCCATCCTTTGTAACTATTCCATTATCCTCCGGAAATCCGC
>Ga0214473_10006126_pt1 | contig 14395 bp, 11 predicted proteins | sample RVTome_7_FD_203509 | JGI IMG/M metagenome (GOLD analysis project Ga0214473, IMG submission 203509) | Soil microbial communities from uranium-contaminated site in the Upper Colorado River Basin, Wyoming, United States - RVT98D197 | ecosystem: Environmental > Terrestrial > Soil > Contaminated >... | reverse complement strand
CATGGACAGGGAGGAGAGGTTGGCGAGGGTGCGGTTCTTGACCTTGCCGCCCTCGCGGTAGCCCTCGCGCAGCAGGATCGCGGGCGGCGAGGAGCGGTTCGGCACGACCGCGATATACATGACAACACGATTTAGATCATACCGCCGATCAAGTCAAGATATCTACCCATATTACATGCCAACATACGCGGCCTCGTAACCAAGCCTTTCCCCTGACTTCCCCACGACTTGGCGCGAATCCGTGGCGGGAACTTCGGTCTAACCCTTCCGGGGAAGGAGGTGGCGAGAAGACCATGGGGGCGGCCGAGTTCAAGGCGAAGTGCCTGGCGATCCTAGACCATCCTAGACCGGATCGGTCCGAGGGTCTCGTCATCACCAAGCACGGCAAGCCCGTCGCGAGGCTAATCCCGGTGGGTAGGGAGTCCGCCGACCTGATCGGGTGCCTCCAGGGAAGGATCCGGATCAAGGGGGACATCCTCTCCACGGGCCTGCGCTGGGATGCTCAATCTTGACACCCACGTGCTCCTCTACGCGCTGGCCGGCGAGCTCGCGCCACGCGAGCGACGGCTGCTCTCGGGCGACTCGTGGAGCATATCTGCGATCGTCCTCTCACGCGCGCCGGTACGGGTCTCGGGGAGGAGAGCGCCTCGCCGGGCTCGAGCCGGCCACCCGGCCCGTTGATCTTCCCGGCGCCGAGCCCGCGCTTCTTGCGGATCAGCAGGATCCGCCCGTCGCACACCACGAAGACAAGCGTCGCGACGTCGCGCGGCCGCCAGCGCGTCCAGTCGAGATCGTGGAGCTGCTTCCAGGGCGGTCCGGCTCGCTCGCGAGGGGTGAGCAGGCGAGTCTACAGCCAGTTGTTGATCAGGAGAAACGGTGCCCAATTCTTCGGATGCGGGTGCTCCTTCGAGACGGCCAGCTGTGCCCGTCGCAGCGCCTGCGCCTTCGTGAGGGACGGGTCTTCCTTGATCCCCGTGTAGAACCGAGTGACGAGATCGCGGGCCACGTCGTCCCGGATCTTCCAGAGGCTGCCGATGACGCTTCGTGCCCCGGCTCGGACCGCGACTCCGGCGAGGCCCAACGCAGCCCGATCGTCGCCGGCCGCGGTCTCGCACGCGCTCAGCACGAGGAGCTCGACAGGCTCGTCGCGGAACCGGGCGTAGCCCACGTACTCGCCAAGCCGATCCATCGTCAGGCGCTCCCCGTGAGCCGTGAGCACGTAGCTCGTCGCAGGATCGCCCGTGAAGCGGCCGTGCGACGCCAGATGCACCAGCGTGGGGCGGCTGGTGCGCATCTCGTCTTCGATGCGGCGTAGATTGAACTCGTCGTCCAGGAGCACCTTCCCCCCCAGGAGTCGGTGGATCGTGGCGATCTCCTCGCGGACGTTCTCGAGGGGGGGCTCCCCGGGAGGTTGGCTGATGCCACCCAGCAAGGCAGCGAGGGACGCGCGGTCGAGAGGCTTCGGGTCGATCAGCTCGAGGCCCGGAGTCACGACCGTCGCGTAGCGCTCGATCAGGAACGTTTCGCCGTCCAGGAGAGCCGCCATGGGGATCGCTCGGAGGAGATCGTCGGGTACGAAGACGAGCGTGGTGACGCCTTCGTTTGCCAGGTGCTCGGCGTAGGGTCGCACGAGCCACGCGTAGAGCTCTCGGGCGACATCCCGAAACTCGAGTCCTCGTTCGAGTGCTTCGCGGAAGCGCCGGGCTCGCTCGGCGACCACCTCCCGGGTCGCGGCCTCGGGAGCGGCGAAGCGCTCCAGGCCCGACGGCAGCGTCACCAAGAGCTCCGTGCGATCGGAGAGAAGGATCGGATAGACGATGGCGACGTCACGGGCGACCTCGGGCACCCGCCTGCTCCCGGCGGAGAGCTCTGCGACGCAGTCGTCGTGGAAGTAGTTCCGGAGCTCGGCGGCCTTGAGCTGCTCCATGCGATCGCGAGCTTCCTCGAGCAGGCGGAGGCGGATCCTGGGGTCCTGCTCGGAGCGGTGCTGGCGCAGGAGGAGGTCCACGAGATCGCGATAGACCGGGCCGATGTGTACTCGGAAGTCGCTCTCGAGCGTCTCGTACCGCGACAAGACCTCCTGCCGCAGACCGTCGAGGATTTCGACGGCGCGTCTCAGAGACGCGACGGCCTCTCCGACGCGTCCCTCTGCCGCCAGGATCCGACCCGCTTGGTGGTGCCAGCGGTAGAGCGAGTCCGGGGCGTCCGCTTGCTCGGCCGCTCGCAGAGCGAGCCGCGTGAGATGGAGCGCCTCGTCGGGATGCCCGGCGCTCCGATACAGGCGCCCCAGGTTCCCGAGGACGAAGGAGATCCCTCGGACGTCACCGATGGTGTTGGCCTGGTCGAGGGCCTGGCGCAGGATGGCATGCGCCCGGAGGGTCTCCTCGGCATGGCGATCGGAGGCGGCCTCGGCGAGCTCTTGGTGGGTTCTCGCGAGATGGATCAGCACCGCGATGGCATCGCGCGTGGGAGGCAGCGCGGGCCGACGCTCCTCCGCCTGCTGGAGCGTCTCCGCAGCCGGATCCAGGCGGCCTGCGGCGAGTGATGCACGGGAGGACTTCGAGAGCAGGAGTACTTCTCGAGTCGCGTTCCCTTCCCGGCGGGCCATGCGAATGGCATCGCGATAGAGTGTCGAGGCCCTCTCGTAGGCAGCTCTGGCCACGTGATGGTCGGCGGCCTGATCGAGGAGAGCGGCGGCCAGCTCGTATTCGCCCTCACGCTCCGCGGTCTCCGCGCCCCTCGTCAGCTCGGCGCTCGCCTCCTCCTCCTGGCCGAGAGCGAGGTGCGCCTCCCCCAGTCGGGACAGGGTCGCGCGGATTCGCACCGGGTCGCGCGCCTCTTCCGCGTCGACGAGAGCGGCGCGCAGAGCACCCACCGACGCCTCGTACTCTCCGCGCGCCTGCTCCGCCCTCGCGAGACCCCGAAGCGCATCGGATCGGAGAGCGGGCTCCTCGGTCTCCGTGTACCTCTCGGAGGCCCTCTCGAATCCGCGCGCCGCCTCCGCGGGCCGCCGCTCCATGAGGGCCCGCTCCGCGTCGTCGAAAGCCCCGCGGGCGGCATCCAGGATCCCTGCGTCTCGTGCCGCGCCTACCGCAGGAAGCGAGGCCGCGACCGCCGCCGCGTCCGTCGATCCCCCTGCGTGGAAGGCGAGCTCCATCCCCTCCTCGGTGGTCGGTGGCGCTCGCCGGGTCGCCACGGCAAACCTTCCTGCGGACTCGCCCGGCCGTCGGGCAGCGCAGCTCGGGCGCTGCAACGACGCCGCGTCGAGGTATTCCGTGACCAGCGGCGCGAGTCCGCCCTGCAGGTCCACCTCGGGTGAATTGATCCGCACCGTGCCGTCCGTGCCGGTCTCGCCCGCATCGGCCGAGATCTCGCTGTCGAGCGACTGGATCACGGCGTCGGCGGTGATGTCGATCGCCCCTCCGGTGCCCCTTCCCGTCCCCGTGGCCTCGGCGCGGATCGAGCTCGCCTCACGGAGCACCACCGTGTCGGGAGATCCGATCGTCACGTTTCCCCCGTGGCCGTCGACGACACTGGCGGTGACGACGCTCCCGCCATCAAGCAGAAGCGACTCCGCGACCTCCAGCCGGATGCTTCCCTCCGGCTCGCCGGACTCGGTGACTCGCCCATCGGCGGCCTCGGTGCTGATCGCCGCGCCATCCTCCAGCTCCACCTTGGGCGCCTCGATCCGGATCGTACCGGCGTCCCCTTCGCTCGTGGCGTCCGACAGAATGCTTGCGCCCTGAGACGACCCGGGTGCGGTTCCCGACAGCGAGACGATCTCCGATGCGACGAGCTCGATGTCTCCGCCGCTTCCCGCCCCGGAGGATCTGCTCGAGACATGAGCGCCGTCGCGGAGCTCGATGCGCGGCGCCTCGATGCGGATGTCTCCCGCTTGACTCGACGGTGTACCGCCAGCCGAGCTCGCCGTGATCGCGGATGACGCATCCGTGCCGTCGCTCGGACCCGAGAGGACGACGCTCTCGGTCGCGCTCACGACGATGTCTCCGCCCCGGCCTGCATCCTCGAGTATCGGTCCCGAACGAATCGTCCCACCGTTCGCCAGGATGAGCGAGCTCGTGACGATCTCGATCCGTCCTCCCGCCCCCGGGCCCGTCGTGCGTGTCGAGATCGATGCCCCGTCTCTTGCCAAGGGACCCGTCAACTCCACCGTGTCGCGCGCGACCAGGACGATGTCGCCCGCGTTGCCGTCGCTGTAGGCCTCGCTGAGGACGTTCGCGCCATCGACGACACGAACCCGAGGCGCCTCGAGGGTGATCGATCCCGCGTGTCCCTTGGAGTCGGTACTCGTCGAGATCGCGGAGCCACGCCCCGAGATTTCCACGGAGTCCTGCGCGTGGATGAGCACGTGGCCGCCTGGAGCGGAGCCGAACGTATTGCTGTTCAGCTGCGCGCCGCCATCCACTCGGACTTCCGCCGCGTCGATGAGGATCGATCCCCCCACTGCCTGCTCGCTGACGCTATCCGTGCTCGCGCTGAGGGTTGAGCCACCCGAGATCTGCACTCGACCCGACGCACGGAGCGTGATGTCGCCCGCGGGGGATTGGCTGGTCGTGAAGGTGTCGAGGCTCGCGCCGTCACTCACCTGGACGTCCGCCGCGTCGATGAGGATCGATCCCGATCTCCCCACTGGCTGCTCGCTGTCACTCTTCCTGCTTGTGCTCTGGAGCGAGCTACCCGAGATCTGCACCTGGCTCGACGCACGGAGCGTGATGTCGCCTGCGGGGGATTGGCTGGTCGCGAAAGTGTCGAGCCTCACACCGTCACTCACCTGGACGTCCGCCGCGTCGATGAAGATCGATCCCCCCACCGCCTGCTCGATGTCGGTCTTGGTGCTCGCGATCAGGGATGAGCCACCGGAGATCTGCACTCGACCGCGGAGCGTGACGCCCGCTGCGGGGAGCTCGCTCGTCGTGAGTGCCTCGAGCCCCGCGCTGCTACCGATCTCGACGTTGCCGGCGACCAGCTCGAGCCCTTCCTGGTTGCTGAGCAGGGCACCCTGTACTTCGATGGACGCCTCGGAGGGCCCCAGGAAGCCGAAGCGGGCGGGTGCGGCGGAGCGGACGATCGATGGCAGGCCCTCGAGACGCGCGCTGAAGACCTCCCCGCTCGAGAGCTCGAGAGTGTCGGCGGTGGACGCGTGGAAAGCACCGGAGAGATCGAGGCTCGCTCCGGATCCGAACAGGATCCCGGCGGGGTTCAAGAGCCAGAGCTCCGCGCCCTCGATCGTCGAGCGGATCGTCCCGTCGATCTCTGAGCTGGAGCCGCCGGTGACCCGGCTGATCACGTGCTCCACGCCGTCGGGTCCGGTGAAGCTCGCCACCTCTCCCGTCCCGACATCGAAACGGCTGAAGCTGTGGAAGAGGTTCGAGCCCTTCTGCTCGCCCAGGTCCTCGCTGATCAGATACGTGGCGTTCCCCACTCCGTCGGGTCCGGGGCCCACGACGCCGGGCGGCGCGCTCCCGATGCTGCCGTCGCGGACGACCCCTCCCTCGGACCTGACGGTCGCGGGCAGGCAAAGAGCCAGCGCGAGGACACCCGCCCACGTTCCGAGGGCACACGAAGGGGCGCGTGAGCACACAGTGACCTCCCGAGCCCAGCTCAGGTCGAACGCGAGGCCCGTCGCCGCCGCCACCAGCCGAGGGCGACGCAGACGAACACTGCGGCGCCTCGCAGCAGATCCGACCCCGGCTCTGGGACGGTCACGCGGAACGGGTTGACCACGGATCCGGCCTTGCGGCTGACCCGGACCCAGAGAGTCTGGTTCTTCGTGACGGTCCTTCTCACGAGCGCATCGAGCGAGGAGCCTCGGCTCGCGCAGGCTGGGGTCGAGAGACCGGTCTGGGTCCAGTCGTCGTTGGCGGCGAGCTCGTTCTGGGTCGTGCCTGGGATGGAGGAATGGATCGAGAGCACGCTGTCCATGCACGCTTCCGGTCCGTTCCCGTCCGCGAGGCAGTTCGCACCGGAGCCGCAGGTGTCGACCATGAGGACGCCGGTTAGCGGGGCCGTGAACTCGTACCAGACGTCCGGCTCGTCGGGTCCGCCGACCGAGGCGCTGCCGTCCTTGCTCGCCTTGCTGAGCCGACCGTCGTAGGGCCCGCGGGCGACGAGGGTGGCCTCGCCCGCCAGGTCGTTGGTCGGCGCCACCGGATCGTCGATGACGGGATCGTCGATGATGGTATCGATGGGTCCGGAGCAGTCCGTGAAGTACTCGATGTTCATTCCCAGAATCTTCGTCTTGTCTGCAAACACGGGGCCGAGCTCGTCGATGAAGTCCTCGACCGGGTAATTCACCGTCCCCGAGTCGGGTCGGAGGACGAAGAGCGGTGTCCCGACCCGCTCTCCGTTGTCGCTTACTGCGACGAATCGCGCTGCGATCTCGCAGTCCTCGCCGGGGGGCGCCGCCAGCTGGACCGCGAAGGCCTGCTCCTCGAGGTTCTGGGAGTGCTGGAAGAGCGTCGCGAAGGCCCCGGCCCTGGCGGCGAGGCTTGTGAGGCTGGGGAGCTCGGCGATCATGAACGCGGCGTCCTTCGAGGGGGTCGGGTCCGCCATCGCGCTGAGCACCCAGAACGCATCGCCGCCCTCTTCGTCGATCCCCGTCGACTCGGCGCGGGGACCGAGGACGCTTCCGACCACCGCCTCTTCGTCCAGCCCCGCCGGAGCCGTCACGGAGTAGACGCCCATTTCGCCCGTGTCGTCGAGCTGGGTTGAGTAGAGATCGAAGTTGTCCGAGACTCGAGGCCGAAAGCTGGGACAGAAGCCGGCGATGCAATTCACGCTGACTTGGTAGCTCCCGGCTTCGTCCGGCGCGGGACCGCCGCGGTCGAAGAAGGCGATCTGGTGCATGCCCGGTGTCGACAGCAGGAACTCGGCAGCGAACGAGCACCTGAAGTTGACGCCCCCAGAGGTGGTACCGCTGCAGAATGCGGGATCGAGCAAGGGATCGACCAAGAGCGTGCCGCCGGCATCGCGAAGCTCGATCTGCGGGTCGAACCCGTTCGTGTCGGATAGAACCGAGACCTCGACCAACGTGTTCTCCGCACCCTCGAACGAAAAGAGGTCGACGTCGGTCCCGGGGCTGATTCCGTCTTCGATCGAGGCGTTGTAGGGGACGGAGAGGACCGTGCGCTGCGGCCGAATCCTTTCGACCTGCAATACGTAGCTCCCAACCTCGTTGCCTTCTTGGGCCTTGAGCGAATGAGGTCCTGATTGCGAAGCCGTGAACTCGCTCGAGAACGAGCACCTGAAGTTCACGCCCCCAGAAGTAGTGCCCGTGCAGGAACTCGGACTCAGGGGAACGAGAGGGAACGGCGGCGACGGCTCGCGCACCTCGATGGAGGGATCGAGTCCGCTCGTGCCGGAGAGCACGTTGATGCGAACGAGATCACCCGCCTCGGCTTCGAACGCGAACTGATCGATGTCGACTCCCGCCAGGAAGTCGCAGCCCTCGGTATGGTCCCCATAGGACAAGAGAATCGGCTCCGCGGCTTCGTCGCACGCGACCCCCCGCTCCGCCTGCTGCGCGGCGCCAGGACCGGCGGTCAGCCAGATGAAGCCGAGAACGGACGCGATCGAGAAGGGAGATCGTAGACGCATCGCAGCTCTCCTCTAGGATTCACGGATACGCGAACACGAGCTCGGCGTGGACGCCGTCGTCCTGCAGGTCCCAATCCGGCGGGTCCCCGACGTCTCTCAGGTCCTCGCCCCAATAGGCGTTCAGCTGGATCCGCCGCGTGATCGCGAGACGGAAGCCGAGCCCGACGCTGGCGAGCGTCCGGGGATGGGGCGTGGCGCGGTCCTCGTTCCACGAGCGTCCGGCGTCGACGAACGGCGCGAGCTCGAGGACCGACATCTCGTCGGCTCGGCGCAGCACCGGCACGCGAAGCTCGAGGGAGCCCACGAGCCCGTTGTCGCGGACGAGCAGGTTCTCTCGATAGCCGCGCACCGTGGCGTAGCCTCCCATCGCGAACTGCTCCATCCCCAGGAGCGCGGAGTCGGCGAGCTGCGCGTCGAGGCGCGCGATCACCTGTGAACCTGCGCGCGGCAGCGGCATGAGCTGCGCCCACTGCGCCTGGCCGAGCCACGCCAGGAACTGGCCGTCGGGCTCGTCGCCCCGGTGATGGGTCGCCCCGAGCACATCGAGACCGATGCTGAACATCGAGCGGGCGGCGAAGACCCTGCGCGGGCCTCGGTGTGTCCACGTCTGGCCGAGTCGGACGACGGCGATCTTGGACACGCCGTCTTCGGGCCCGGGAGCGAACGAGAAGCCCGATCCCCCGAGGAAGTTCTTGCTCCGGCGCCATTCGGCAGCAAGGAACAGGCGGGCGTCGTTCCGGAGCGTTCGGTGGACGGGCTGGGTGAGCGTGACGCCGTAGGTCGACGACCGACTCTCGATGTCGAGATCGTCGAAGGGCTCTTCGATGACGTCGCTCCTGCTGTGGCGCGCGTAGAGGTCCAGGCGTGTGTCCTCGGAGCTGACCGGCAGGCCCCACTGGAAGCCGATGTCCTGCAGCCCCCTGGTTTGCGTGACGTCGAGGAGGAGCTCGTCGGCGAGCCCCGTGGCGTTCGCGTAGGAGAGGTCGCCGTGGAGGGCTGCGGAGCCCACGCTCGGCGGCTCGTGGTTGTCGAACGAGAGCGCCAACCGCAGGGGCTCTTCCTCGGTAGCGCGCACGCGGAGGATCGCTTCGCCGCGTCGTTCGCCGGGCGAGAGCTCGGCGTCGATGGATCGGATCACTGGATCCTGTTGAAGGATCTGGAGCCTCTCTTCGATCGCGAACAGGTTGACGGGCCCGGAATTCGCTCGATCCACCCTCTCTTCCACGTAGGCATCTCGCAGGTGCCCCTCCGTCTCCACCTCGACCCGAGCGAGCACGCCTTCCTGGATGCGGATCTCGACGATCCCGTCCTCCACCCGCTGGTCCGGGATGTAGGCGCCGGAGGTCACGTAGCCGGCTCGGACGTACTCGAGGGTCAAGGCGTCGCGCAGCGCTTCCAGGTCGGCGAACGAGAGGTCACGGTTGGTGTAGGGAGAGGCGAGCTCTCGCAGCGCGCGATCGGAGACGACGGTGTTGCCCACGATCCGGAAGCCGCGGACGTGGAAGCGCTCTCCGCCGAGCAACGCGCCGACGCTCGGCTGCCTGGGAACGTCGATGCGAGGCAGGAGGCGATCCGCCTCCGGAGGCTCGAAGCGCGGAAGCTCGGGCCGAACGTCGCCCGGCCGGTCCGACCGGGGGGAGGGCTGACCCGATCCGGTGACGGGAAGCGAAGCCATCAGAGCCGCGACGGCCATGGAGGGCAGCATCTGCCGGACTCGCGAGCGAGCCCCCGCAGCAGACTCGCCACGAAGGGACGCTGTAGGGAACACGCCGTGCACAGGGGCAGGCTCCGCCGCCAACCCTTCCCCCCCTCACGACGCGCGGCGGATCGTACCACGCAGCCCTGCGCGGGTGAGCGCTGAAGTGCATCGCGGACGACGGGCGGTGAACACCGTTCGGCAGCAACGGCTTGCGTCGCCATCGGGCTTCGGAACGATGCGGCGGTTGAGCGGGCGGCCCGAGCGGGTGTAGTCTGGCTTCGCTTGTCACCTCGGATCCTGCCCAGTCGATGGACCTCCGGGAGGGAGCGGTGCCGGAGCGGTGGCGCAGCGTCGTGGACATCCTGCGTGGGGCGTACCCCGCGGGGCTTCGAGTCGTTCGGGGCGCGAGCCATCAGGCCTCTCGCCTGGCGAAGCTCGTCGCGGCGGACCTCCGGAAACCGCACAGCTTCAGCCGGCGACTGCTCATGAGCCTCGCCATCGGGCTCACTCTGGAGAGCCTGCTCCACGTGCTTCACGGCCATCCACGCCTGGAGGCGGCCGAGGACGCCGCCATGGACTGGACGATCGGGCTCTATCGCGGCGTGGCGCCGCGGCGGGCCCAGCCGAAGGCCTTCACCTATGTGGACATCGACGACGACACGTTCGAGGCCTGGGGCGCGCCGGCCTCAGTGCCGCGCGATCGCCTCGCGTCCCTCGTCGAGGCCGTGGCGTCGGCGCGACCTGCCATGGTCATCGTCGACGTCGACGTCTCCGGTGAGGTACCGAACGCGGGAGATCAGGTGCTCTCGAGATACCTGGGCGGATACGGCGCAGCGCAGGAAGGCCGTCGGGTTTCGCCCCTGATCTTCGCGCGGGGACAGCGAGCTTCGGGGCCGATGCCTCGCGGGGAGGATCACGCGAAGCTTCGCGAGCCGAGGCCTTCGTTTCTGGACGCCGTCCTCGCGGACCAGCCTCAGGTGTCCTTGGCCTCTTCGCTCTTCGAGCTCGACGCCGATGGGGTCATCCGCCGCTGGCGCCTGTGGGAGCCCGTCTGTGTCGGCGACGGCGAAGCGGGTCACGTCGAGATCATCCCCTCGATCCAGCTTCTGGCGGCGGGGCTCGTGGTCGAACCCCAGTCCTCGGCGCGCGAGCTGGAGCAGCGGATCCGCGAAGGCGTGGCGGGGAGCGAGCGACGCCCGTGCGGTTCGCCGGACGAGCTGGCTCCTTCGGGGTCGGAGACGCACGGCCCGGGACGAAGACAGCTCGATCTCGGTCACCTGCGGCTGAGCGTGCCCCCGAGCCGCCTCGGCCAACGGATCGTGTACCGGTATGCGTCGTTCTCCGAGCTCCGTTCGGGGGAGCGGTATCCCCTCGATCGCGCCAACGGCGAGGAGCTTCTGAGCGTGGTCTCGGCGCGCCCGATCACGGAGGGGCTCTCGGTCAGCCGCGAGCTGCTGGAAAACCGGATCGTCGTGATCGGAGGTGGCTTCGCGGAGGGCCGCGACGTCCACCGAACCCCGCTCGGACCGATGCCCGGCGGGCTGATCATCGTGAACGCGATCGATTCACTGCTCGAGTACGGAGAGATCAAGCCCCTCTCGGCACCGTGGCGGTACGGAGTGCTGACTGCCGGGGTTCTCGTGCTGAGCGTGTTGTTTCCCTGCTTCGGCTCGCTGACCGCGGCGCTGATCGCGAGCCTCCTGCTCCTCGCGATCCTGCTCCCTTCGAGCGTCGTCTTTTTCAAGGACGGCTATTGGATCGACTTCTCGATCCCATTCATCGCGGTTCTCCTGCACAGGTACGCCGCGGAGATCCACGAGCGGATGGCGACGCATTCCCCGCCCCGGGCCACGGCGGCGCCATGAGGTCGGGGTGTGCGATCGTGCTCGTGTGCGTCCTGACCCTGATCGCGATGCGGACGACTGCGGCGGACGAGCGCAGACCGGCGTGCATCCTGATCGGTGCCTACGGCGACCGGCGCGCTCTCGCGGTGGAACGCGGGAAAGAGCCTCTGGAGCCTCTCGCGTATCTCGTCCTGTTCGAGGGCGATCGCTTGAGAGTCGAGGAACCCGGGGGAAAGCTCGTCGCGCGCTGCGGAGACCGCGACATGGTCGTCACCCGCGATCGATCCGGGTGGGTCGTCGAGTGGTCGGGCGCGGCGCCGCGGGTCCGCGACAATCTCCTGGCGTGGGCGAGAGAGTTCCTGGCAGGCTCGTCGGAGGAGGAGTCGGAGGTCACGGTCACGTCGGTGGCCGTGCGAAGCGAGGAGGAGGAAGAGTGGCCTCTCGAGATTCCTCTCCTCACGAATCGCTCGGCCTTCCTGATCGGAGGTCGAAGTGAGCTCTCGGTCGGGTGGCGCGGGGGACGCCGACCATACGCCGTGCGGCTGTACGATGCGGACCGACGCGTCGTCGTCTCCCACGCGGCCGACATCCTGGGAGCGCACGTCCGGTTGACGGCCGACCGACCCCTGTCGCCTGGGACCTACGACGTGGAAGTGGTCGACGCGACGGGTCGCTACGCTCGCGGTGGGCTCGACGTCGTGGAGCCGTCGAAGGTGCCTCGACCGCCGCAGAGCTTCGCGTCCCTCGAGACGGAGGACCCGGTGGCGCGAACCCTGCGGGCGGCGTGGATGGCGAGCGCCGCCGAAGGGATCTTCGCGTTAGAGGCGTACCAGCAAGCGTCGGAGCTAGCCTTCACGCACCAGCCTGCACGTCAGCTGGTCAACGCGCTCCGATTGGGACGCGTCCCGACGCTTCCGCCAGCCGAGATGACGCAGGACTGAGCGAGCAGGAAGTCCACGGCGTGCGACACTGTGGCGGATGGGTGGTCTGCGCGGAGCCGCCATCGCTGCGCTCGCGATCGGGCTCGCGGCGATCGCCGCGTACTGGGCGCTGCTCTTCGTGCTCCAGCGGTCGGTCCTGTTCCCGCGCGGGGTGGCCCTGGGGGGAAGCGGCGAGGCGGAGCGGAGCGGTGGCGAGCGCGTCTGGCTCGAGCTGCGGGCGGGTCGCGTGGAGGCGTGGTTCCTGCCCACCGTGCCGACGGGCGCCGACGCGCGCCCGCTCCTCGTCTTCGCGCACGGCAACGGCGAGCTCATCGATCACTGGGCTCGCGAGTTCGACCCGCCGCGGGAGTGGGGGGTCGCCGTGCTCCTCGTGGAGTATCCGGGGTACGGCCGATCGGCGGGGAGCCCGTCGCAGGACTCGATCACCGAGGCCATGATTGCAGCCCACGATTGGGCTCTGGCCCAGCCTCGGATCGATGCGCGGCTCGTGGTCGGCTACGGCCGATCGCTGGGGGGCGGAGCGATCTGCGCCCTCTCCCGCGAGCGGCGCCTCGCGGCTCTGGTGCTCGAATCTACCTTCACCAGCGTCCGAAACATGGCGGGGCGCTTCGGCCTGCCCGGCTTCCTGGTTCGCGATCCCTTCGACAACGCGAGCGCGGTGCGCGCCTTCCCCGGGCCCGTGCTGCTGCTGCACGGCGAGCGCGACGACGTGATCTCGCCGGAGCACGCGCGCTCTCTCCAAGCCGCCGCGCGCGACTCGGAGCTCCACCTCTTCGCGTGTGGACACAACGACTGCCCGCGGCCCTGGCACGAGCTCAGGCGCTTCCTCGAAGCCCGCGGGATCCTCTGATCCGACCTCGCCACCCAGCCGTGGGCATGGTCGCCTCCGCTTCAAGATGTATGCCCGAGGATGACGAGCGCGTAGTCCTGGGGGTCATGGGGGACGTTGGATCCGACGACCGACACTCGCCACGAGCCCGCGCGGGGTCGGGATACCTGGACGACCTCGACGTTGTTGCTGACGTCGGCCTTCAGGCTTCCGGGCTCGGCGTTGCCCGGGTGGATCTTTCCTTTCGGATCGATCAGCATCAGATTGAGTGTATCGGCCTGGGCGTAGCGGCGGCGCGAGAGAGCCGGCGCGATGCGATGAGGTCACGAGTCGCGGGCGCCGTGCAGCGCTTGAACCATCTGCAGCCCGGTCTGGCGCTGGTGCTCGTCTTCGTCGGGACGAAGATGCTCCTGGCGGACCTGTACCCCATCCCGATTGCCGTCCTGCTCGGCGCCGTGGCCACCCTCCTTGGCGTTTCGGTGTTGGCCTCGCTTCTGTGGCCGCCCGTGGCCGCTCAACCAGTTGCGGCGGAAGAGAAGGCTGGCGACGTTCTGCTGCGTGTTGGCGCAGCGTCTCCTGATGGAACTAGCTACTAGGAGCGACTAACTTCCGAATGCGATTTGCTGAGAAGGAGGATTCGCATGCAGCTCCACATCAAGGGACAGAACCTGTTCCTGGCACCGGCGGTGATCGAGTGGATCGAGCGGCGCCTGCGCTTTGCGCTGAGCCGGTTCGCGGACCGCATCGACCGCGTGACGGTTCGGCTTGCCGACCTCCACGGTCCGCGCGGCGGCGTCGACAAGCAGTGCCGCATCGTCGTGAGGCTTCGTCCCGGCGGGGAGGTCGTGATCGAGGACACTGCCACCGACCTCGAAACGGCGATCGACCGCGAGCCGACCGCGTCCAGCGGGCAGTGGCCCGTGCGCTCGCGCGAATGCGCGCGACGGAGGACAGCCCCGCCTTTTGTGGCGACGGAGGACCAGTCATGAACGGCGCAGCCCATGTCACATTCGCCGGCGGTGGCATCGTGCTGCCGGCGCGTGAGCCATACGATCGCGAGCTGTTGGTTGAGCACGTGGCGGAGCGGGTGCGGCGGAAGGGTGTGGCGCGCGTAGCGATCCACGGCCGCACCTGGAACGTGCGCCGGATCGACGATACCGTGACCGCCGCGTGCACGCGCTGTCGCCGACCACTGAACGGGACCTGCTACGCCACGACGCCCGGCGATGCGCTCCACTGCCTGCGGTGCGCGTTTGTGGGTCCGCCGCAATCGAGCGCGCCTGCACCGGAGGAGGCAGCCCTGGCGTGCGCGAGCAACGGCCACCCGCGCGGCACGCACGCCGCCGGTGTCGGTGGTGGCGGCCGTGTTGCGGTGGGCGGGTTTCGGGGAGTTGCGGGAGATCGCGTGATGCCTTACCACATCTTCAGATTGGACGAGGGAGAATGGCGACGGAAGGCATGAACG
>Ga0214473_10006124_pt1 | contig 14401 bp, 15 predicted proteins | sample RVTome_7_FD_203509 | JGI IMG/M metagenome (GOLD analysis project Ga0214473, IMG submission 203509) | Soil microbial communities from uranium-contaminated site in the Upper Colorado River Basin, Wyoming, United States - RVT98D197 | ecosystem: Environmental > Terrestrial > Soil > Contaminated >... | reverse complement strand
GCCTTCGCGCTGTGGTGGAAGATCCTGGTTTTGCGGCCACCCAGCCTTACGCTCAGACCTTCCTCGACTCGATGGCCATCGTGAAGGATTTCTGGGCCGAGCCGAGCTATGCTTCACTTCTTCAGGCCAGCCAGAAACGCTTCCATGACTATGTCGTGGCCGGTCAGGGGACCGCCAAGGAAGCTCTCGACCTGATGGTCGAGGACTGGACCGAAGTCTTCGAGGATGACGGCTTACTTTGATCGAGTAGTGGTCGGACAGCCAATTAGGCACCATTGAGCGCCTTTGGCAAAGCGACCCGAGATAGCGGTCCTCCCCCCGCCTGAGCCCTCGTTCTGACGCGACATGCGAGCGCTGAAGAACGGGGGCGATGGGGAGGCGCCTTAAGGCCGAACAGTGGAAGCGCATCATGACAGACGCAAGAGTATCTACCTACCAGAGGGTCGCCGACACCGCCGCACGCGCCACGCCAAAGAAGTTGGCCAAGCCGGTCACCGGGCTCTCCGACCGTATGGTTGCCTGGCTGTTCATCGGTCCGACGATGCTGCTGCTGCTGGCCATCAATATCTTCCCATTGTTCTGGGCCATCGGACTGAGCTTCACCAATTACCGGGCGAACCGTCCGAACGAGGTCGTCGACAATGTCGGGCTCAGGAACTACGAGCGCATCCTCACCGATCCCGACATCTGGGTGGCGATGCAGACCACGGCCAACTTCGTGTTCTGGACCATCGCGCTGCAGACCTTGATCGGCTTCTCGCTCGCCTATTTCATCGACCGCAAGTTCCGTGGCCACGCCTTCTGGACCACCATCATCCTCGTGCCGATGATGCTTTCACCCGCCGTGGTCGGCAATTTCTGGCGCTTCCTCTACGAGCCGCAGATCGGGCTTTTTGCCTATGCCGTCTCCTTCGTCTCCGGCATTCCGACGACCGAGATCGAGATGCTGTCCAATGTTTCGTTGGCGCCGTGGTCGATCATCATCGTCGATACCTGGATGTGGACGCCCTACGTCATGCTGATCTGCCTGGCGGGTCTGCGCTCCATCCCCGACTACATTTACGAGGCCGCCGAAGTCGATCGCGCCTCGCCCTTCAGGCAGTTCTGGTCGATCACGCTGCCCATGGCGCTGCCCTTCATCATGCTGGCGGTGCTGTTCCGCGGCATCGAGAACTTCAAGATGTTCGACATGGTCAACCTGCTGACCGGCGGTGGACCTGGCTCGACCACCGAGGTGGCTTCGATCACGCTTAAGCGCGAGGCCTTCGAGAAATGGCGCACTGGCTACAGTTCGGCCTTCGCCATCATCCTCTTCGTCGCAGTGTTCGGCCTCGCCAACATCTATGTCAAAGCGCTTAACCGGGTGAAGCAGAGATGAGCCTTACCACAGCCCATTCCGTCGTCGTTCCGACTCGCACGTCCAAGCGCATCGCCGGCAGCATCGTCATCCTCTACGCGCTGATCTCGATCATCCCGCTGCTCTGGATATTCGCCACGAGTTTCAAGACCCCACCGGATTCGATCGCCTATCCGCCCAAGATCCTGTTCCAGCCGTCGACCGAGGGCTATTGCAACCTCTTCACCACGCGCACACGGCAGACGCCCGAGTATATCGCCAGCCTGCCGCCGGCGGCGTCGTTCTGCGACGAGGTCACGCGCAAGCGCAACATGGTGATCGCCGGGCCATCCAATTTCCTGCCGCGCTTCATCAACTCGCTGGTCATCGCTTTCGGCTCGACCTTCTGTGCAGTGTTCCTGGGGACGCTCGCCGCCTACGGCTTCTCCCGCTTCAAGGTGCCGCTCGCCGACGACCTCCTCTTCTTCATCCTCTCCACCCGCATGATGCCGCCGATCGCCGTCGCCATTCCGATCTACCTCATGTACCGCGAACTCGGGCTCTCGGACTCGGCGCTCGGGATGATCCTGCTTTACACCGCGGTCAACGTCTCGCTTGCTGTCTGGCTACTCAAGGGCTTCATCGACGAGATCCCGCGCGAGTACGAGGAAGCGGCGATGATCGACGGCTACACGCGGCTCCAGGCCTTCCGGAAGGTCGTCATGCCGCAGGCCACGACGGGCATTGCCGCCACCGCCATCTTCTGTTTGATCTTCGCCTGGAACGAATACGCCTTTGCCGCGCTCCTCACCTCCGGCAACGCCCAGACCGCGCCACCCTTCATCCCCACCATAATCGGGGAAGGCGGACAGGATTGGCCCGCAGTGGCGGCAGGAACGACCATCTTCCTCGTTCCGATCCTGGTATTCACCATCCTGCTGCGGAAGCAGCTCTTGCGCGGCATTACATTTGGAGCGGTACGGAAATGAGCACTTGGCCCAAACTTCTCCGCCGCGGTCCCATGGAGACGCTTGCCGTCGTTCTGATCGGGCTGGGCTTTCTCATGCTGTTCCAACCCTTCGCGCTGGAACTCTACTCGCTGAGCTTCATCACCATGCTCATCGGTACGTTCATGTTCATCGTCGTCTCGAAATTTCCGGAGTGAGAAATGGCTGAGATCCGGGTAGAAAATCTGCGCAAGGAATTCTCCGGCTTCACTGCCGTTCAGAATTCGTCATTTACCGTGGAGGATGGCGAGTTCTTCGTCATGCTCGGACCCTCGGGCTGTGGCAAGACCACGACACTGCGGATGATCGCGGGGCTCGAGCTGCCCACCTCCGGCCGCATCCTCCTGGCCGGCGAAGACGTCTCGATGAAGCGTGCCCGCGAACGAGACATCGCCTTCGTGTTCCAGCTGTTCGCGCTCTATCCGCATATGAACGTGCGCAAGAACATCGGCTTCCCCCTGCTTGCCCAGGGCATGGCGAAGTCCGAAATCCGCCAACAGGTCGAGGAAGTCGCCAAGCTCCTGCGCATCGACCACATCCTCGACAAGCCGGTTTCAGGCCTCGCCGGCGGCGACCGCCAGCGCGTCGCGCTAGGCCGCGCTATCGTGCGGCGCCCCCTGTGCTTCCTGATGGACGAGCCGCTCGGGACCCTCGACGCGGAATTTCGTGACCTGATGGTCCACGAATTGCGCGAGTTGCACAACCGCATCAGGGCCACCACGGTCTACGTCACCCACGATCAGCTCGAGGCCATGTCGATGGCCGACAAGATCGCGGTGATGAACCACGGCATCATCGAACAGTTCGGCACGCCGCGTGAAATCTACGATCGACCACGCACCATGTATGTCGCGAACTTCATGGGGTCTCCGCCGATGAACTTCCTGAGTTTTCATGCTGGCCTGTCCCGAGGCACCAATACGGTCTCGGTGCGCGGGGCCGACATTGCCGTCCCCGAAATTCGCGAGGACCACGCACCCATCGATCTGGCCCTGGGCGTCCGTCCCGAACACGTCCGCCTCGACGATGCCAGCAGCCTTCGCGGCGAGGTACTCGGCGCAGAGTATCTCGGCACCACCCAGATCGTCGTGGTCGAAACCGGCGAAGGAATTGTGAAAGCCCGCGTGCCCGCCAGCGACCGCGTCTTGCCGGGCGAAACCGTCGGCCTCGCGCTCAGCGGCCGGCATCTTTCTTTGTTCGATAAGGCCTCAGGACGGGCCATCGAGACCGCACTCTTCGAGGGGGTCGCTCATGTCTGAAGTCACGCTCCGCGGCGTCACCAAGCGCTTCAAGGATAACCAGGCGATCAAGGGCCTCAACCTCAGCATCGCCGACGGTGAATTCGTCGTGCTGCTGGGCCCCACCGGCGCCGGCAAGACCACGACGCTTCGCCTCATAGCCGGGCTCGAACGGCCCGAGCAGGGCAGTGTCACCATCGGCGGCGACGACGTCACGGCGCTGCCGCCTTCGGCCCGGGACGTGACCTTCGTCTTCCAGCAGTATTCGCTCTATCCGCATTTGAGCGTCTACGAGAACCTCGCCTTCCCGCTGCGCTCGCCGGCGCGCCGCATGGAGAAGGACGAGATCGATCGCCGGGTGCGCGAGACCGCAAAGCTGGTGCGTATCGACCACAAGCTTGAAAGCCGGGCGACGCGGCTGTCTGGCGGCGAGATGCAGCGTGTCGCCATCGGCCGCGCCCTGATTCGCCAGCCGGCCATCTACCTGATGGATGAGCCGCTCTCCTCGCTCGACGCAAAACTGCGCGCCGATATGCGGCTGGAACTCAAGCGCATCCAGCAGGAGCTGGGCGCGACCCTGCTCTATGTGACGCACGACCAGATCGAGGCGATGACCATGGCCGACCGCATCGGCATCCTCAAAGCCGGCGAACTAGTGCAGATCGGAACCCCCCGCGAGATCTACACCGAGCCCGCCAATTTGCACGTTGCCGCGCGGCTGGGTCAGCCCGCGATCAATCTGTTGCCGCAGGGGCTATTGCCCGATGCGGATCTGCCCGCCGGTACCAAGACCATCGGCGCCCGCACCGAGCATTTGCGCATCGAGAAATCGGCTAACGGCCATGCCGATGGCGTTGTCGACTGGATCGAGCATCTGGGCGACCAGAACCATCTCCACGTGCTGATCGGGGAGCGCAAGTTGATCACCTTAGCGCCGCCTGATACGCCTCTTGCCGCAGGCGACAAAGTAATGATCCGCTACAACAATCCGCTTTGCTTCGATGGCAACGGCGACCGGCTGGGAGGAGGGCGCAATGATCTCTGAAGCGCAGCTCCGCGAGCTTCTGGACGCCATTTCCGCGACCATCACGGCTCATGCCGAAGAACTGACCACCCTCGATTCGGCGATCGGGGACGGCGACCACGGCGCCAACATGAAGCGTGGCTTCGACGCCGTTGCGGCGGAGGCCGCGGCATTGGCCGGAAAACCGCTCCCCGAGGCACTGAAGGCCATCGGCACCAAGCTGGTGATGACCGTCGGCGGTGCCTCCGGACCGCTCTACGGCACCATGTTTCTGACTTTGGGCAAGGAGCTTGCTACCGCACCCGAGGATTACACCTCGGCATTCCGAAAGGCCGTCGATGCAGTTGCGGCGCGCGGCAAGTCGGCGTTCGGCCAGAAGACCATGCTCGATGTACTCTACCCTGTCGCCGATGCCCTCGACGCGGGCAAGTCAAAGGCCGAGATCCTTGCGGTCGCCAACGACGAAGTCGCGGCGACGAAGGACAGAAAGGCCATCCGCGGCCGGGCCTCATTCTTGGGCGATCGCTCAATAGGTCACATCGATCCCGGCGCTCGCTCGAGTGCCCTGATCGTCGAAGCAATTGCGGGAGCGCTCTGATGAGCAATGTTGGCATCGTCATCGTTTCGCACTCGCCACTGGTTGCGCAGGGCGCCGCCGACATGGTGCGCCAGATGGTCGGCGACGAGGTGCCGCTCGCCTGGTGCGGCGGCGATCCGGGCGGGGGCCTGGGGACCAGCGTCGAAGCGATCATGCAGGCAATCGAGCGCGCCTGGTCGGAGGCCGGCGTCGCCATCCTCGTGGATCTGGGCGGAGCCGAATCCAATTCGGAGATGGCCATCGAAATGTTGGGTGGCGACAAAGCTGGCCGTATCGCCATCTGCAATGCGCCAGTGGTCGAGGGCGCAGTGATGGCGGCGACCGAAGCGTCTGGCGGCGCCAGTCTGGCCGAGGTGCAGGCGACGGCGCAGGAGCTGTCTCCAGCATGAGTACGCAATCGTCCAATCTCGTCGAGGCCAGCGTGCTGATCAACCACGAGGTGGGTTTGCACGCGCGGCCGTCGGTCAAGCTCACCAAGGTTGCCAAGGCCTTTGCGGCACGGATCGAGTTAGCGATCGGCGTCGGCGGAGCTTGGGTCGATGCGAAATCGATCGTCAAGGTAATGGCGACCAAGGCGCCCAAGGGCGCGGTGCTGTTTCTTCGCGCCGAGGGCCAGGATGCCCAGGACGCGGTGGCGGCCCTGATCGCTTTGGTAGAGCGCGATTTTGACGAAGGCAATGCCCATGTCGTCGCTCCTTAGGCTCACCGGTACCATCGCCTCACGCGGCTTCGCCGAGGGGCCCCTGGTCCCGCTCGTCGCCGCCGCGTCGCGCAATCGTGCGGGCGGCAACTTCGCCGATGAGACGTCGGCGCTGAACGCTGCAATCGCTCGCGCCGCCGCCGATCTCGCATCGTTGATGGCCTCAAACGGCGGCGACGCGGCGGACGTGCTCGAGTTCCAGCTGGCCATGCTGGAAGATGTGTCGCTCGCCGAATCTGCCTTTGCCGACATCGCCGCAGGAACAGCCGCCGATTCGGCCTGGGCAAAGACGCTGGGCGAGCAGATTGGCATCTATACGGCCGCCGATGACGAATATTTCCGCGCGCGCTCCGCGGACCTTCGCGACATTCGCGACCGCGTGCTGCGGGCGTTGACCGGTGCCGCGGATTTCCGTCCCCCGGCCGGTGCGATATTGACCGGCGACGATATCACGCCGAGCCAGTTTCTCGCCGCTGACTGGAGCAAGGGCGGCGCCATCGCGCTACGCCAAGGCAGCGCTGCCAGCCACGTTGCCATGCTGGCCCGCGCCCGGGGTGTGCCCATGCTGGTGGGCCTTGCCGACCTGCCGTTGAACGGCGCGCCGGTAGCGCTGGTCGATGCGGAGGAGGGAACCATTCTCCTGGCCCCCGATGCGGAAAGTCGCGCGCATTTCCATGAGAGTCAGAGCGCCGCCGCGGCCCGTCGCGAGCAGGCGGCCGCCGCCGCCCACCTTGGCGCCGCCACCGCCGATGGCACGCGCATTTCGGTCCATGTCAACGTCGCGGAGCCGGGCGAGGTCGAGTCAGTCGATATCGCGACCTGCGACGGCGTTGGCCTTATGCGAACGGAGTTTCTCTACACCCACGGACTGCCCGACGAGGAGACCCAGCTCGACGCCTATCGCCGCGTGGTGCACTGGGCATCCGGCAAGCCAGTAGTCATCCGCACCGTTGATGCCGGCGGCGACAAGCCAGTCCCCGGCTTCACGGTCGAGGAAAGCAATCCCTTCCTCGGGCTCAGGGGCCTCCGGCTGGCGCTGGCGAAGCCGGATATCTTTCGCGTGCAGATCCGGGCGCTGCTGCGGGTTGCCCGCGAGGGCAACGTCAGCGTGATGTTCCCGATGGTGAGTCTCCGTTCCGAATATGTGGCGGCCGAGAAACTCTTCCGCGAAGAGTCGCAGGGACTGGCGGCGCAAGGCATCCCGCAGGCCATCCCGCGCCTCGGCATCATGGTCGAAGTTCCAGCAGTCGCCATCGCGCCGGAGTTTCTGGACGGCGCTGCCTTCTTCTCGATTGGTTCCAACGACCTCACCCAGTACGTGATGGCGGCTGGTCGCGACAACGGCGCAGTGGCTTCGCTCAACGACCCTACGCACCCGGCAGTCTTGTCGCTGATCCGCAATGTCGTTCGCGTCGGCGCCGAGCGGCACATCCCGGTTAGCCTCTGCGGTGACGCAGGTGGCGATCCAGCGGCGCTTCCAGCGCTTCTTGCCACCGGCCTGCGGAGCATCTCGGTAGCGCCGGCGCAATTGCCGCTCGCCAAACTCGCAATCTCAGGCGTACGGCTCGAGGCCCGGCCGTGAGCAAGTCCGCCCCCATCAAAGCCCCGCCGCCCGAAGAGGCCATCATCGCCTACAAGCGGCTGCTGCAGGACGTGCTGAACCAGCGCCCTTCCGGCACGCGTCAGCGCCTGGCCGATGCACTGGGGAAGAACCGCAGCTTCGTCACGCAGATGACCAGCCCCAGCTATCCCACGCCGATCCCGCACCGGCATTTGGCGACCGTCCTCTCCGTCTGCCACTTCACGCCCGAGGGCCGCGAGGCCTTCATGGCAGCCTATCGGCAGGCCCATCCCAAGCGGTTCGAAATCGGCGACTCGTCGCGAAGGACACGGCACCTCAGCCTGCTGGTGCCGCACTTGGGTGATGAGAAACTCAACGCAGCCTTCGACAAGGCGGTCATCGAGTTCATCCAAAAAATGGCAGGGTTCATCACCGAACCAGGAGGGGACGATTAGGAAACTGATAAACGGAGTCGAGACAATCCTAACGGAGAGTCTCGACGGTCTCGCCGCGGCGCATGCGGACATCCTTACTCTGGGTGGGGGGCACAAGTTCGTCCGGCGCAGACTTCTCAAACCCGGCAAAGTCGCGTTGATTTCGGGCGGCGGTTCCGGCCATGAGCCGATGCATGCCGGTTTCGTCGGCGTCGGCATGCTTGATGCCGCCTGTCCCGGCCAGGTATTCACCTCGCCCACGCCGAACCAGATGATGGAGGCTGCCGAAGCAGTCGATTGCGGCGCCGGCGTGCTGTTCATCGTCAAGAACTACGAGGGCGACGTGATGAACTTCGAGATGGGCGCCGAGATGTTGGCGACCAACTCCGAGCGCGTTCTCACCAACGATGACGTAGCCGTCGAGGATTCCAGCTGGACGACCGGACGCCGCGGTGTCGCCGGAACGCTCGTGGTCGAAAAGATCGTCGGCGCCGCGGCTGAGGAGGGAATGGATCTTGCCAGTCTGAAGGCTCTGGGCGACCGCGTCAACGGCGCTACCCGCTCGATGGGCGTAGCGCTAACTTCCTGCACGGTGCCAGCTTCCGGCAAGCCCACGTTTGAGATCGGCGACGGCGAGATGGAGATCGGCGTGGGTATCCACGGCGAGGCCGGACGCCGCCGTGATAGGCTGAAGTCAGCGGACGCCATCGCCGAAGAAATCTGCACCCTGATCGCCGCTGACCTCGGCGAACTGAGCGGCAGGCAGGCGCTGCTATTCGTCAACGGTTTTGGCGGCACGCCGCTGATGGAACTCTACCTGATGTACAACAGTGCGCGGAAGCTATTCGAGGGGTGGGAAGTAGTCATCGCACGCTCGCTCGTGGGAAATTACGCGACCTCGCTCGATATGGCGGGCTGTTCGATCACGCTTTCGCTGCTGGATGAAACGGCGCTCCGTCATTGGGACGCACCGGTGCATACAGCGAGTCTGCGGTGGGGAATGTGACGTCCGGCCTGGCGCAAGGGACTCGCGGAGCCTGCGCCCGTTTGCATTTGCGTCAACTCGTAATTGTGGGAGCCGAGCTTCGATGAAGAAACTGATCAACAATCCGCGCCATGTCGCGCGCGAGATGCTGGAGGGATTGGTCGATCTGTATCCTGATCTCGCGCTGATGAGCGACGAAAATGTTGTGGTTCGCTCCAACACGGACGGCGCATCGAGCCGTAGGGTCGCCATTGTTTCCGGCGGAGGCAGCGGCCACGAACCTGCGCATGCGGGGTACATCGGACCGGGCATGCTTTCCGCCGCTGTCGTCGGGGACGTGTTCACATCCCCCAGTGTTGATGCGGTCCTGGCCGCAATTCGGCACGTCGGAAACGAGGGCGGCGTCCTGATGATCGTCAAGAACTACACCGGGGATCGCCTGAATTTCGGCTTGGCCGCGGAGTTGGCCCGGGCGGACGGCATCGCCGTCGAGATGATCACCGTGGGCGACGACGTGGCATTGCGCGGCCAGGTACCCCCAGAGCGTCGCAGGGGCATCGCCGGCACGGTTCTGGTGCACAAGCTGGCGGGGGCCGCCGCCGACTCTGGGGCGAGCCTCGCCGATGTCGCGCAGATCGCTAGGCAAGCCGCCGCCGATGTGCGCAGCATGGGTGTTGGCCTCGGGCTATGCACGCTGCCCGGAGCTGGAACGCCCGGCTACACCCTCGCTGACGATGAAATCGAGCTTGGGCTTGGCATCCACGGCGAGAAAGGGGTGTTGCGGACGAAGGCAAGCTCTGCCGATGCACTTGTGGACACCGTGTTGGGGTCCATCCTGGATGATCTGGGCGCCGCCGCAGGGAGACGAGTTGTTGTCCTCGTGAATGGACTGGGCGGCACGCCAGCGATGGAACTGGCGATTGTCATGCGCCGCGCCCTGGCGTGCCTGCGGGCACAAGGGTTGCAGGTCGAGCGGGCGTGGATGGGCAATTTCATGACCGCACTGGAGATGCCCGGCTTTTCACTGTCGGTTCTTCCTGTTGATGACGAGCGCCTTCGATTGCTGGACCGGCCCACCGAGGCGCCCGCCTGGCCCCGTGCGAACGCCCTGCGCGAGCACAGAGCGATCGTCCAAAGTTCGGCGGCGGCCGTAGCGGCGCATACCGGCAATGTTGGTCCACTCGCCGCCGTTATGCGTCAAGTCGTCAATGCGGTTGCCGACAAACTTGTTGCTGCGGAAGCGACACTGACCGAGCTCGATGCCAAGGCAGGGGACGGTGATCTCGGAGCCAGCATGGCTCGTGGTGCGGACGCCATTCGGTCACTGCCCGAGGGCAGCTTCGCGACGCCGGAAGAACTGCTGCGAGCCATGAGCGGTGCCATTCGCCGTGCTATTGGCGGCAGTTCCGGTCCGTTCTATGCGACCGGACTGGTTCGCGCTGCCGCTACCTTGCGCGGAATGGATTCGCCCACCCAGTTTGACTGGCAGAAGGCGCTCGCCGCAGCCATCGAGGCAATATCCGACCTTGGTGGCGCCAAGCGGGGAGAGCGCACCATGCTGGACGCCCTCATTCCTGCGTTGGAGGCGTGGCGCGCCGAGGGGGCACCTGGATTCGCTGCCGCAGTCAGCGCCGCAGAGCGTGGTGCTGAAGCGACCGCAGAAATGCGGCCGCGGCAGGGGCGCGCCAGTTATCTTGGCGAAAGAGCACTGGGTATTCCGGATGGTGGTGCAGTGGCCGTCGCCATGTGGCTGAGTGCTGTCGCCGTGGGCCTGTCGCGCTGAGTCCGCATCGCTGCGCGCATGCTTTTTGGACCGCCAGCCATGCCAATGCGCTGGTGGGCGGCAACTTTCGCCCGCAGGCGCTGTGCAAGGTCGTGCTGCAGCCGTGGGTTGAAGCCTAGACCAACATTGCCAAGAGCCCTGTCCTCGCAGAGGGCCGGGCTCGCATGCGCGGCAGTGGGCTCGCCTCATGCTGGTCCGCGCCCTCATTTTCGATCACCCCGACGCATTCGTGTGCGCCACGTGTGCACTCAGCGGACAAATCGGACCCAAGATGGTTTATGGGCTAGAGCACAGTCGCAGTTTCGGCGGGTTCAGGATATTCTGTCGCGAGGCATTTTCCCAATCGCTCCAATGTCGTATTGGACAGACTGAAGACAAAAAGATAACAAAATGAATGACTTAGATCGCCGCTTTTCCGTGGCGCCCATGATGGACTGGACGGACCGGCACTGCCGGTACCTGCACCGGCTGCTGACCCGGCGCGCGCTGTTGTTCACCGAGATGGTGACCAGCCCGGCTGTCGTGCACGGTCGCCGCGAGCAGTTGCTGGGCTATCATCCGTCCGAGCAACCCCTGGCCGTGCAGTTGGGTGGCTCTGACCCGGCGGAACTCGCCGAAGCCAGCCGCATCTGTGGCGAGTTCGGGTTTGCCGAGATCAACCTCAATGTCGGTTGCCCCTCCGACCGGGTGCAATCGGGTCGCTTCGGCGCCTGCCTGATGGCGGAGCCGGGGCTGGTTGCCGATTGCGTCCGCGCCATGCGCGAGGCCACAGATGTGCCGGTTACCGTCAAATGCCGCATCGGCATCGACGACCAGGACACTGAGCAAAGCCTCGATCGCTTCGCCGACCTGATGGCTGAGGCTGGTGTGGAAGCACTCTATGTCCATGCCCGAAAGGCCTGGCTCAAGGGCTTGAGCCCCAAGGAAAATCGTACCGTCCCGCCGCTTGACCATCCGCGCGTCTATCGCCTGGCCGAACGGTTGCGGCCGCTACCGGTAATCCTCAATGGCGGCATCGAGACATTGGCCGCCGCGGGGTCGCACCTCGAGCACGTTTCGGGTGTGATGCTTGGCCGTGCCGCCTATCACGATCCGCTGCTGCTCGCCGACGTCGACCAGCGCTTCTTCGGCGAGCCGCGGCGGCCGGTCGATCTCGCCTCAGTCATGGAGCGCATGGCCGGCTACGCGGAGCAAGCGCTGAGCGGGGGCACCCGGCTCAACCAGATCACCCGCCACATGCTTGGCCTGGCCAATGGCCGCCACGGCGCGCGTCAATTCCGGCAAATCCTGAGCGTGGACGCCTGTCGGCACGGCGCTGGGCCCGAGGTCATCGAGCGGGCTTTTGGCGTGCTGGATCAGTCGGTCAGTTCGAGCGAGTTGGAACTCACCGCGTAACGGCTCAACGTCTCGAGAAAACTCATCCCCAGGAGACTGGTGTCGAGCGCATCCGCCTCGGCGACGAAAGCGCGGACCCGTTTGCGCACGATGCCGCCGATCTCGATCCGGTCGAGCACCACCGAGGCGGCCCGGCCGGTGCCGTTTGCCGTCGACACCGGGGTATTGAAGCGCAAGCTTGCCGTATCGATACCCGCCCTGCGCGCATCGAGGCTGGTCAGCACGACGGCACTGGCCCCCGTATCGAAAATCATCGGGACATCGGCGCCATTGATCTGGCCTTCGATCTGGAAGTGCCCATCCCGGCCCCGGCGGAATGTCGCGGTTCCGCGCTCCGCGTCCACGATTGCCGTTCCCGGCATCAATTCGCCGAAGACCCGCGCCGCGATTCCGTTGAGGTCGTCGCGATAGGCGTAGCCGACCATGACGATGCCGAACAGTCCGACCCAGAGCGCCAGGTTGCCGATCAGTTCGGAAGCTCTCCTCCGACGCGCGAAAACGCCGCCTCCAAAAACGATCAGCAGGATAAGCAGGGGGGCGAGCAAGGGGACCAGTTGACCCGCCTGTTGCTGCGAAAGCCCGACCAGCGTTCCAGCGTCGGAGCTGATGAGGAGAGCGAGGGCTACGGCGACCACGAGGGCAAAGCCGACGAAGATCATGAGCGGCCTTTCCTGCCAGGCATGTGCCACTTGAATAAAGGCATTCGCGGCTTGGAATTCAAGCGGCGCGCGGCTTCGTGAGCGCAGCCCTAGGCGAAAATCAGGAACACCGCCAGCGCAGCGACTTCGCTGAGCGCGTGCAGGGCGCCGATGACGTCGCCGGTCTGCCCACCCAGGAGCCTGCGGCAGAGCCAAGTCCATCCCCATGCCGTGCCCGCCACCGCGAGGAGGCCGAAGAACAGGCCCAGCACCGATACGAACGGTCCGGCGAGGACGAAACTGAGGACTGCCGCAAAGGCCGCCCCGATGACGAAGTCACGCTTTTTCACCCGCCCGGCACTGGCGGAGGCCCCGCCAACGCGGGCCGCCGGCAGGTCGACGCTGAGCCAGAGCGCGCCGGAGCGGGCCAGTACCCCGGTTGCCAGCCAAACGCCCCCGGCGGCCAAAGGGTTGATCGCGGCGAGCGAGCCGAAACCTGCCACCCGCAGCACCAGATAGAGGCAAAGCGCGGAAACCCCGAACGTGCCATGCCGGCTGTCCTTCATGATCTCGAGCCGCCGCTCGATCGTCGCGCCGCCGAACAGTCCGTCCGCAGCATCGGCCAAGGCATCCTCGGGCATGGCACCGGTGGCGATCACCAGCGCCGCGACGGCCAGCGCCGCTGCAAAAAAGCTTGGAACGCCGATCCAGCAGGCCCCCATGAGGACAAACGCCGGCAGCGCGCCGATGACCAGGCTCGTGAAGGGCAGCGCCAGCGCCATGCGCGAGAGGTCGGGACTTTCGTGCGGGCGATCGCCGGTAGGCAGGCGCGAGAAGAACCGCAGTCCCATCACCAGATCATCGCGCAGCCGCGACCCCGCATGGCCCCGGCCATTGTCCCGACGCGGCCGATTGGTCGCTGGTAGCTCGTCGCTCAATTGCTAATCCCGTATGCCGATAGAACAGTGCTCTTCTCTTTCACCGAACGGAGCAATGCAACCGGCCGCAGCACCTGGTTTGAGTTTGCCGGCGGAGCCATAGTAGGCTGGCTCGGAGATTACGGTAGCTCCCCTAGCGACTCGGCGGCACTTGCTGTCATCTGCATGCCCTTCTCATGGAGCCGCCATGCCCACCCCTTATGCCGATATCGTCGACCTCCTCAAGATCGTGCCCGAAGGCGACGAGGCCGCGGTCGCGACCGTACGTGCCCGCGACGTAACGCTCACCAAGCCGAGCGGCTCGCTGGGCAGGCTTGAGGAACTGGTCGAGTTCCTGGCGCGCTGGCAGGGCAGGGGCAAGCCGACCCTCGAGAACCCGATGGTGGCGATCTTTGCCGCCAATCACGGCGTCACTGACCAGGGCGTATCCGCCTTCCCGCGCGAAGTAACCGCCCAGATGGTCGCCAACTTCACCGCCGGCGGCGCCGCGATCAGCCAGATTTGTGCGCTGCACGAACTCAATCTGCGGGTGTTCGAGTTGGCCCTGGAAATCCCCACGGGGGACATCACGCGCGAGTCCGCCCTCGATGACAAGATGTGCGCCGCCACCATCGCCTATGGCATGGAGGCGATCGCCGGCAAACCGGATATGCTCTGCATTGGCGAGATGGGAATTGGCAACACCACCGTAGCGGCCGCGATCTATGCGGCGCTCTACGGCGGCAGCGGTGCCGATTGGGTCGGGCGCGGCACGGGTGTCGATG
>Ga0214473_10006123_pt1 | contig 14401 bp, 12 predicted proteins | sample RVTome_7_FD_203509 | JGI IMG/M metagenome (GOLD analysis project Ga0214473, IMG submission 203509) | Soil microbial communities from uranium-contaminated site in the Upper Colorado River Basin, Wyoming, United States - RVT98D197 | ecosystem: Environmental > Terrestrial > Soil > Contaminated >... | reverse complement strand
GCCAGTTGGGAATGTCGAGGAGATCCTGGCGGGGTGAGACCGGACGAAAGATCCCCCAACCCCCGTTGTTGACCACCACCACGATGGGGGAGAGCCCGTACTTCGGCGCGTGGGAGATCTCCGCGCCCGTCATCTGGAAGGCGCCGTCGCCGGACAGCACGATGGGACGCGCCCCGGTTCCGATCTGCGCACCCATGGCGGCGGGCAGTCCGAAGCCCATCGAGGCGTAGTAGCCCTGCGCGCAGTAGAGGCCGCCTCTGAGCCGAAGCTCGAGGCCGCCGAAGAGCATGTCACCGGCCTCGGCGACCACGAGGTAGCCGGGGTGCCTGGCCAGGAAGTGGTTCATCTCGACCAGCAACTCGGTGACGCCGAGCCGGCGCCCGGGGGAAGAGGATCGCCTCGCAGCCGTCTTCAGATTGTCGTGGTAGGTCACCTTCTCCCGGAAGCGCGGGAGCTCGCGCTTCGCCAGGGCGGCGACGAAATCCCGCAGGGAGACTTCGGTGTACTGGTGGAAGGAGACGTTCACCCGCCGGTCCGCGGCCCAGACCGAGCGATCGCGCGAGACCTGAGGCTTGGCGGCCCCCAGATTGATGTCGGTCAGCTGGGTGCCGAGGGCGAGCACCAGGTCCGCCTTCCGCACCCTCTCCTGGATGGGTTTGGGGCTGAAGGGTCCCATGTGGATGCCCATGTGAAGGGGATGGTCCATCGGGAAGACGCCCTTGGCGAGGACGGTGGTGACGACCGGCGCACCGAGCTTCTCCGAGAGGCTGAGGAAGCTCCGCTCGGCGCGCTCCCGGAACAGCTCGACGCCCCCGATCAGGATCGGGCGGCGCGCGGCCCGCAGGCGCTCCGCCGTGTCGCTCACCGCCTCGGTGAGCTTGCGCCGATCCGAGCCGGGGCCGGGAAAGGAGCCGTCCCAGTCGATCAGCTCCCGGGGTACCGCGATGGGCACATCCACCGCGTCCCTGTGGATCTCGAGGTAGCCCGGGCGGTGCTCCGACATGATCTGCCGCACCACCTCGTGCACCTGCCGCGCTGCCAGCTCCGGCTCGCGGAGAATCCGCGCCGTGCAGGTCACCTCGGCGAGGATTCGGCACTGGCTCTCCACGTCCTTCACCTGGTGGTGGATGCCGGCGACCTTCTGCTCGGCCTCCCCGGGGCCGCCGGAGACGACCAGCAGCGGGACCTTCTCCGCGTAGGCGCCGGCGATGGGATTCACGATGTTGTGCCCACCCGCTCCGTAGGTGACGCAGACGACCCCCAGGCGGCGCGTGCTTCTCGCGTAGCCGTCGGCGGCGAACCCCACCGCCGGCTCGTGCGAGAAAGTGATGATCTCGAGGCCGCGAGCCTCACCGAAGCGGTGGAAGAGCGAGAGCACCAGGTCCCCGGGCAGGCCGAAGATGTGACTCACGCCGGCGCGTCTCAGATAGGCGACCAGGAAGTCGCCGAGCGCCATCCTGGGCTTCATCGCCGACCTCCCGGGCAACCCTTCGCCCCCCTTTGGCCTACCCTGCGGCGCTTGCCGCGCCTCCGCTTCGCCGGGATTGCTGGTCGAGCGCGTACCAGTAGAGCGCCGCCACCACCAGGGCGTGGTCGATCCTGCCCTCGCGCAGGTGGTCCGGAATCGCGGCCACGGGAACCAGCTCGACGCTGGTCTCCTCGAGCCGCGTGTTCTGGATGGCGGCCACCTGGACGGCATCCAAAGCCAGAAAGGTGTAGCAACGGTTCCCGAAGATCGCCGGGTTGGGGTTCACGCTGCCGATCGCCTCGAGCCGGCCGGCGCTGAAGCCGGTCTCCTCGATCAGCTCGCGCGCCGCCGCCTGGGCCGGCGTCTCTCCCGGATCGATGATCCCGCCGGGAATCTCCAGGGTGATCTCCCGCGATCCGTGGCGATACTGGCGAACCATCACCACCTCTCCGCCGGCGGTGATGGGAACCACGTTCACCCAATCGCCGGCCTCGATCCCGAAGAAGGGGTGCGTCTCCCCGGTGCGCGGTGACCGGGCCATGCTGCAACTGACCGCGAAGACCTTGCATTCCTGGAGCGTCTGGGTCTCGATCACCTCCCATTTCCGCGGCTCTGTCATCGCCGCAAATTAGCATGGGAGCCGTCCAGTAGGATGCGGGCTCGCTGCGGCGTCACCAGCCCCGAGAGCTCGGTGAGTGCGCTAGCGAACGCGTGACGCTCAGAGAACCTCGTCGATCAGGATGGTCACGTCGCTCGCGCCCGGGGAGTGCGTACCCTCAGCCGTCCCCTGCAGGTCCCCGGCCAGGCGCGTCGCAGCGTCACCGTCCGAATCGACGCGGGCGGTGAGTTCGAAGGGGCCTTGGTAGGGCATGTCGTGGGCCATCCGGTCGTCGGGGCCGAGCTCGAAGTCGAGCGGGAATTGCGGATCGGGGATCAGCTTCGCGGCGACGGGACGGCCCGAGCCAACGGTCCTGGCGATCAGGAAGAGCACGGCGCCCTCAGGCACCTGTCCGGCGAGCTCCGGCGCGAGGAGGATCCGCCCGGTGACCGAAGGGCCGGTCGCCGCCTCCACGCGAGGGCCCCGCATCGGCATCGCGGGGCGCGTATTCTCGCTCGAGGCGTTGGAGCGCTCCGCGCCCTCGGGAAAGATCGCCGAGAGGTCGGGCTCCACGACCGGCTCGTTGGGATCGTAGGGCTCGACGTTTCGGTGGCATCCCCCCGCGAGGGCGAGCGCTAGCAACAGGATGGCGATCCAGCGACCCATCATCGCGCTGAGAGCGTAGCGGACCGAGGCGCCAGACCCGGCGGCGCTTTGTCGGCGGCCCCCGGAAGCTGCTACGCTCGTTGGAGCTGCGGAGCCTGGGGGTGGCCCGGCAAGGCCGAGCCTGAGATCACACCCCTCGAACCTGATCTCGTTCGTACGAGCGAAGGAAAGGCCAAGAGGCGCCTCCGATCCACCTCCGGTGCCCCGCGAGAGCCCGAAGGAGCCTCGATCATGTCCGATCCCACGCAGCGAGATCCCCGCTTCGAGCTACCCCCCCTCGGGGCTGATCCGTCGTCGGGCGGTCAAGGGACGGCGCCTCCGAGCTTCGCCCGTCCTCCGGAGGTGGGCGGTCCCAGGGCCTACAGCTCACCCGACACACCGGGGATGCCCGAGCCCTCGCGAGAGACCGCCTGGGATTTCCTCCCCCCGCGCTGGGCGCTCGAGAGCGGGCGATGCGTTGCGCCGCAGGGATTCGAGCCGATCACCCAGCTCGAGCACGCGCGGCTGGGGCACATCACACCCGAGATGCGCGGCGCGGCCCGCGGAGAGCCTCATCTGTCGGTCGAGCAGATCCGCGACGAGGTGGCCGCCGGGCGGATGGTGATCACCGCCAACCGGGTCCACCTCGAGCACCGCCTCGAGCCCATCTGCATCGGCCGGGCCGCGAGGACCAAGGTGAACGCCAACATGGGCGCCTCGCCGGTCTCGAGCGGCACCGCCGCCGAGATCGAGAAGCTCCGCTGGGCGGAGCGCTGGGGGGCGGACACGGTGATGGACCTCTCCACGGGAGGCGATCTGGACGCGACCCGGGAGGCGCTCATCGCCCACTCCATGGTTCCACTCGGAACCGTGCCCATCTACTCGATGATCATCGGGCGCCGGATCGAGGATCTCGACGAGCGGGCCATCCTGGACGGAATAGAGCGCCAGGCGAAGCAGGGTGTGGACTACATGACCGTCCACGCCGGGATCCTGCGCGAGCACCTGCCCCTGGTGGGGCGGCGTCTGATCGGCATCGTCAGCCGGGGAGGCTCGCTCTTGGCCAAGTGGATGCTTCACCACGGCAAGCAGAACCCCATGTACACGCTCTGGGACGACATCTGTGAGATCATGCGCCGCTACGACGTCACCGTCTCCGTCGGTGACGGCCTGCGGCCGGGAGCGCTGAGCGACGCCACCGACGAGGCTCAGCTGGCCGAGCTCGCGACGCTCGGCGAGCTCACCGAGCGGGCCTGGCGGCATGGGCTCCAGGTGATGGTGGAGGGACCGGGACACATCCCCTTCGATCAGATCGAGTTCAACATGAAGCTGGAACGGCGCCTCTGCCACGGAGCGCCCTTCTACGTGCTGGGGCCCCTGGTGACCGACATGTTCCCCGGCTACGACCACATCACCAGCTGCATCGGCGCGACCGCTGCCGCCTACCACGGCGCCTCGATGCTCTGCTACGTCACCCCGAAGGAGCACCTGGGCCTTCCCAAGAAGGAGGACGTCAAGCAGGGCTGCGTCGCCTACAGGATCGCCGCCCACGCCGCCGACGTGGCCCTGGGGATCGCGGGCACCCGCGACCGCGACGACGAGCTGACCAAGGCGCGAGCGGCTCTCAACTGGGAGAAGCACTTCGAGCTCGCCTTCGATCCGGATCTGGCTCGCGCCTACCACGACGAGGACCTCGACGTCGACACCGACTTCTGCGCGATGTGCGGACACGACTGGTGCGCCGTCCGTATCAGCAAGGAAATCAGCGAGTTCGCGAGCGGGAGGGACGACCGCTACGCCTGGGACCAGCCCAAGGTGAGCGCCGCGCTCACCGAGGACCAGCGCGAGATCCTCGAGAAACGGGGCGTACTCTCGCCGGAGGAGATCCGGAGACTCGCCAGCAAGACGAGTCGAGCGATGGGAAGCGGTCCGGGCCACAAGGCCAGCTGCCACAGCGACCTTGCCGATGAGGAGCGCGCCCGGGACCTCCAGGAGGTCGGTGGGGCCGGGCTCGGCGCGTCCACCGACCCCTGACGTAGATCGCCCCGGAACCCTCTGGGTTCCGGGGCGTCGAGACCGCGAGCTTCACCCCCCCCTGGTTCTGCTCGGATCTGGCTCTTCGTCTCGGCGGATACCCGGAAGACTTGAGTCTTTTTTTGCCGGCGCAATGCATTTTCCCGCGCCGGTAGCTTTCCCTCACCGGGTACCCAGAAAAGTCGGGAAATTTCGTAGCCGTTTCGAGAAGCGTCGTGTATCCTTTGCGCTCCGTGGGAAAAATTTCTTTGTTTTCAGCTAGTTAGGGCGGAATCAGAGCGTCAGATGAACGTCAGGATCAAGACCACTCTCGAGTTCACGGTCTCGGGCAGCAGCCTCGAGGATGCGCTGGCCGAGTTCGACGAGCTCACCGTGGCCGGTATGATCCGCGAGATCCTCGACAAGGCCATCGCCTGCGATGAGATCCGCGTCGAGGTGCTCGAGGGACCCAACACCCTGGAGGATTACGACTCCCAGCAGAGCGGCTGAGTCGCCCCCATCAGAACAAGCTCAGCTGCCGAGGGTCTCGAGCCGTAGGTCTGCCCATGCCGCCGTCGGGAGGGATCGGTGCAGCCGCGACCCTGCGGCCCGGTCGGTAGATGCCCTGATCCCGCGCATACTCCAGGATCGCCCCGTAGAAGCTCCGGAAGCCGTATCCGTGATCGAAATGCCGCAGGTGCGCGAGCTCGTGGCAGAGGGTGTTGATCAGGCTCGAGTACTTGAGGGGCTTTTCGGTGGTGGCGTGCCGAAGGCGGATGCGGATGGTTCCATCCGAGTAGCAGATGCCGTAGCGCCCCTTCGCCTTCGCGGCATCTGCCTCGATGGATCGATAGCGGAGCCCGAAACGCGCGGCGATCACCGCTGCATCACGGTTCAGCCGCCCGATGAGTGCACGCGTCGTCCGGCGATCCATCCAAACGGGTGAAGTAAATCCGCAACAGAGGCGGTCGTCAAGACTGGGTGCGGGCCCTCCCCGCGCGGCCCCCTTCCGCATCCTCGCCGAAGAGCGGAGCCTCGACTCGCGCGCGAGCATCCGGACGCGGAGGGCGCTCCCCGGCGTTGCGCCCATGGATGCGAATCGACGCCAGAGAAATTCTCCGAATGATCGCGTTTTTTGAAGAAAAAGGGCGGAAAAGAGCGATTCAGATCCTGGCACCGAGGCGGCGACGACACCTTCCTGCTCCGGCTCAAGTCGCATCAAGATTCCGCGGGAACTCCTCGGAACTGTAACACGTTCGGATTTGCAAACGCCGGTTCTCCGACGACAGGAACTCGCGCCTTCGCGAACCTGTCGGGTGTCGGCACAACCTGCCGATCAACCGCGGTCGCGATTGCAGCATCGCGGTCGGAGTGTTCTAATCCCGCCCGAGTTCGGGCGGAGGGCGGCGGATTTTCCGTTGGGAGAGGCCCGAAATCCCCGAGAATCAATTAGATCACAATGAATAATCCCCCCACGCTCTGGAGCGGAATCGTGGGCCAGCTCCAGGGCGAGCTGTCGGAGTTTTCTCTGGAGGCGTGGATTTGTCCACTCGCGATTCGCGAGGAGGGCGATCGGCTTCGGCTCCTTGCGCCGAGCCCGTTTCACAAGAGGCGGGTGGAGGCTCGCTTCCTCTCCCGGATTCGCGAGCTCGCGGCGAGCCGGGCCGGTCGTCCGGTCGAAGTCGCGGTCGAGCTGCTCCCCCCGGAACGGAAGCCGCCCCGCCAGCAGCCAGCCGAGCGCTCTCCGGCGGTGCAACTCCAGGAGGCCAGACCCGCCTGCTGGCCGCGGCAGGCCGTCCTTCCTCACACCTTCGAGACCTTCGTGGTGGGTCGCACCAACGCGCTGGCGCGCGAGGCGTCGCTGGCGCTGGCGCAGGGGCGACAGAACGGCATCAGCCCGCTCTTCCTGGTGGGCCCCCCGGGCAATGGGAAGTCGCACCTGGCGCGAGCGGTCATCAACGAGGCAAGGCGGAATGGAATCGAGCGGGGCCGGCACACCTCGGCCGAATCCTTCACCTCGGAGCTTCTTTCCTCGATCCGCTCCGGGCAGACCAGAGGATTCAAGCATCGCTTCCGCGAGCAGTGCGACCTGCTGGTGGTCGAGGATGTCCAGTTCTTCCAGGGAAAGAGCGCAACCCAGCTCGAGCTGTTCCATACCATCGAGCACCTCCGCGCCGTCGGTGCCCGCATCGTCCTGACCGGAGACAGACTCCCGCGCGACATTCCGAAGCTCGATGGTCGCCTCTCCTCGCAGATGTCGAGCGGCATGGTGGTGGAGCTCGAGCTCCCCGACGCCCAGCTTCGTCGCAAGCTCCTGATCGCCAAGGCCTCTGCGGGCGGAGTGCACCTTCCCGAGCCCTGCCTGGACCGCCTGGTCGCGGCGGTCCGCGGGAGCGTGCGGGATCTGGAAGGCGCCCTGATCCAGCTGGTGGCGACCGCATCCCTGCTGAAGAGGCCGATCGACCTCGCGCTCACCGAAGCGGCGCTGCGCAAGGTGGCGGATCCGCGCAGCCCGAGCGGGGTCGTCGCCATGGATCTCGTGATCCGGACGGTGACCGACTTCTTCGGCGTTCCCCTGGGTGAACTCTCCTCGCGTTCCCGGAAGCGCAGCATCCTGGTACCGCGCCAGCTCGCCATGTTCCTGAGCCATCGCTACAGCCACGCATCCCTGACGGAGATCGGCCGCGCCCTCGGGCGCGATCATCCGGCGGTCCGCAACGCCATCCAGGTGGTGGAGAGAGCCATCCTGGAGCGGGCTCCGCTGCGCTACCAGGTCGAGGAGCTCGCAGCCCGGATCGAGCGGCATCGCACCGGCATCCCCTGACTCGCCTCGTGCCTTCGCGAGCGGAGGGGCTCTCCGGATCCGCCGGCGGCGGCCAGCTCTCGAGGACGCTCAGACGGCCGCTCTGCTGCGCTCCGTCGCCGGGGCATCCCTCCCGGACTCGGTCGAGTCGGCACCGGGCCAGCGCCGCGGGCCGCTGATCTCGATCTCTTGCGTCGGCTCGAGGGAGGGTGGATCCAGGGCCGGATCGTCGAAGCGGCGCAGGATCTCGTACACGGTGCTGCGCTGCACGGGAATCCTCCCCATCTCTCGGATCAAGCGCCGCATCGCCTCGGGGGGAAGGTTCTCCCCGTGAGAGGCGCCGGACTCACGGCTGATCGACTCCTCCATCAGCGTCCCGCCGAAGTCGTTCGCACCGGCGAGGAGCGCCAGCTGGGCGAGCTTCCCGCCCATCTTGACCCACGACATCTGGACGTTGGTGATCCAGGGCCGGAAGAAGAGCCGGGCGACGGCGATGACTCGCAGATCGTCGGCGGCCGAGGGTCCGGGCCGCGCCCCCAGGGAGTGACCGAGCGCAGTCCTCTCGTGGATGAAGCCGAGCGCCACGAACTCCGTGAAGCCTCCGGTCTCCTTCTGGAGATCGCGCAGCAGTCTCAGATGGGCGGCGATCTGGCGGGTGTCCTCGATGTGCCCGTACATGATGGTGGCGCTCGAGCGGAGCCCGACCGAGTGAGCCGCCCTCACGATTTCCACCCAGCGCCGCGTCGGGAGCCGGCGGGGCGCGATACGGGCTCGGAGCGCGTCGTCGAGGATCTCCGCTGCGGTCCCGGGGATCGTCCCCAGCCCCGCCTCCTTCAGCCAGGTCAGGTACTCGGCGAGCGACATGCCGCTCTTCTTGTGGCCGAAGTCGATCTCCTCCGGGGAGTACGCGTGGATGTGGAGGTCGGGAAACTCGCTCTTCAACCGCACCAGGATCTCGCGATACAGGTTGTGATCCTTGCGGGGGTCGATGCCACCCTGGATGCAGACCTCGGTGGCGCCGCGGGAGACGCCATCCCGGGCCTTCTCGGCGATCTCCTCCAGGCTGCGGTCGAAGGCGTCCTCGTCGTCGCGGTGTCGCGAGAAGCCGCAGAAGCTGCAGCCGTTGTAGCAGATGTTGGTGAAGTTGATGTTCCGGTTGATGACGAAGGAGACATCGCCGCCCACGTCCTCGGCGCGGGCGACGTCGGCCGCACGGGTGAGAGCCTGGAAGTCGGCCCCCTCGGTCCGCAGCAGGAGGAGGGCATCGTCGGCGCCGAGCTCGTGGCCAGAGAGAGCTCCGTCCAGCAGTCGTGCCACCTGCGGGGAGACGTCGGAGAGCAGTTTTTCGAGCATCAGGCGGCCTCCTGCCGAGGAGCAGCATAGCCATCCTGGTCGGCGAGTCGAAGTGCCGCCGCACGCACCCTGGGATCGAGAAACTCCGGTCGGCCCAGGTACTCCGCGTGGACCGGCAGCCGTTCGACCAACCTCTGGCCCGTGGATGCGGTCCGCTCGCGGAGCTCCTCGAGCGCCGGCCAGGGTGCTTCGGGATTCACGTAGTCCACGGTGACCGGAGATACGCCGCCCCAGTCGCTGACGCCGGATCGCAGCAGCAGCTCGAGCACCCCCGGCAGCAGGTTCGGCGGCGCCTGCACCTGGATACCCCGACCGAGCACCAGGCGCGCCAGCGCCACCCATCCGGCGACCTCCTCGTCGCGCAGCGAAGAGGCCGCTCGCATCCGCGTCGCGGGCTTCGGATGGAACGGCTGGATGATCGCCTCCTGGATGTGGCCGTAGCGTTCGTCGAGGCGACGGATGGTGAGGAGGGTCTCGATCCGCTCCGCAGGGGTCTCGCCGATCCCGAGAAGCAGCCCGCTGGTGAAGGGGATGCGAAGCTCTCCCGCCTCCTCGTGCATGCGGATCCGGGCCCAGGGCTCCTTGTCCGGCGCGTGCTGATGAGCCATCCCCTTTCCCCGCAGGCGCGAGCTCGTGGTCTCGAGCATCAGGCCCATGGAGGCGTTCCAGGGGCGCAGCCGCTCCATCTCCCTGCGGCTCAGCACGCCTGCGTTGGTGTGCGGAAGAAGGCCACACTCGAAGGCCACCCGACAGGCCTCGACCACGTACTCGGCGGTGCTCCCCCAGCCGCGCTCCTCGAGCCACACCCGGTGGCTCCGGTAGGCGGCCTCCGGCTTGTCTCCGAGACACATCAGAGCCTCGACGCAGCCGGTCCTGACGCCCCCTCTCGCCATGTCGGCGACCTCTGCGAGCGCGTAAGTCCTCGCCTCGGGCGATTCGGGCGGCTTCGCGAAGGTGCAGTAGGCGCAGCGGTTCCGGCAGAGATTCGTGAGGGGAATGAACACGTTGCGAGAGAAGGTGACCACATCGCCGCGGGCCAGCCGCTTGCTCTCGGCCGCCCCCTCCATGACCGCGCGACGGATCCCCGGGGCCTCCAGGTGCTCGCCGATGAGATGGGCGAGCTCGGGCTCGAGACGTCCGGTCTCGACGGCTTCGCGGACGATCCATTCGGCGTCGTGGGGAGCGAGAGGCGTCACCCGCCGAAATATACCAGCCCGCGGGCGGCCCGGCTGAAGCGGCCTCCGCCGCTCTCGCCGCGCCATCCGAGTGAGAGGTGCAACGCTCTTTCTTGAAAAGTTGATTCCCGGGGGGACTCGGCCGACACCAATCCCTGCACCCACGGACGGGAGGACCTGTACGTCAAGATCGGGGGGAAACCAACCGATTTTCCGACGTGCGCAGAGCGCGGAGATCCGATGGGCATGAAGAGGGGTCGACAGCGGAAGTGGCGATTCTCTGGGCTGGCGTTTCGAATCAGCCTGATGGTCTTCGTCGCCACTTTCTTCACCTCGCTGGTGATCACCTGGATCTCCGTCCACTCGATCGCGACGGCTCTCCGCGGTGAGCTCGACCGGAGGTTCCCCGCTCTCCTGGAGCGCGCCAGCGCCGCTCTGGACCTCTGGTACCAGGAGCGGGAGCGCGACGTCGCGGCTTTCGCGAGCAGCCACTTCCTCCTCGATGGTCTCGCCGGTCGCGGCGGCGCCGCGCAGGAGAAGGCGTCCTGGTACCTCTCCTACCTCCTGGAACGATCTCCCCATTATTCCGCCCTCGTGGTGCTGGACGAGGAGGGCAAGGAGCTGCTCGGGGCAGGAGGGGAGCCTGGGCTGGGTGGTTCCCTCTTCGCCTCTCTCGATGGCGCGGAACGGACCGGGGTAGGCCCGATCTTCTACGTCGAGGGGCGCCGCACCCAGCTGGTCTCGGCACCGCTGGCGGATGCCCGGGGCGAGCGGGTCGCGACCCTCCACGCCGTCCTGCGCCTCGAGACTCTGGAGCCGCTGCTGACCCAGTCCGAGATCGCAGGGAGCACCACCCTCCAGCTCGTCGACGACGCCGGCAGGGCGCTCGGCGAGGACTCCGAGCTCCTGCCGCTCGGAGTTCCCGGAGAGATCGCGGAGGAGGGAGAAGAGGTCGAGATCACCATCGCCGAGTACCCCTCGGGTGAGCGGATCGTGGCCGGCGCCGTCCGCCTTCCGCGCTCCGGCTGGACGCTGGTGGCGGCGGAGGCATACGAGGTCGCCTTCGCCCCGGTCCAGGCTTCGATCCGCCGCACCCTGGGCATCAACCTGCTGACGGTGCTCCTCGCCGGCGCGGCGGCATTCGCGTTCGCGACCTGGCGGGTGCGACCGATCCTGGAGCTCTCCGAGGGAGCGCGCCGCATCAGCGAGGGGGAGACTGCGGTCGAGGTACCCGACTCCGGCTCTGGCGACGAGATCCAGGTGCTCGCCCGAACCTTCAACCAGATGTCGGCGCGCCTGCAGCAGAGCCGCCTCGAGCTCGAGAGCCGCAACCAGGAGCTCAGGCACGCGAACGAAGCCCTCGAACAGCTCTCCATCACCGACAGCCTGACGCGCCTCCACAACCACCGGTTCTTTCAGGACCAGTTCGCGCGCGAGGCCAAGCGAGTCGAGCGGACCGGATCGCCCCTCTGCCTGGTGCTGATCGACATCGACGATTTCAAGAGCCTGAACGACCGCCTCGGCCACGCCGCGGGTGACGCAGTCCTGGCGCGGGTGGCCCGAGCGATGAACGCGGTGCTGCGGGAGACCGACGTGCTCTGCCGGTACGGCGGCGAGGAGTTCGCCCTGCTGTCGCCCCAGACCGATCTCTCGGGCGCGATCTCGCTCGCGGAGAAGATCCGCGGCGCCGTCGCCCGGGCCGACTACGCAGTGGTCGGTCCCTACGGCCCGATCCGCATCACCGTATCGATCGGCGTCGCCGAGTTCGCGAGATCGACCGGAGATACCTTCAACGCCGCCGATCGCGCCCTCTACGACGCCAAGGCCGCCGGAAAGGACTGCGTGGTCGCCGCCTCCCTCGGCGGGTGAGGGAGGCAGATCGGCGAGCCCCGGATCGGAACCGGGGGGGAGACGCCTTCCGGATCAGGAGCGGTGACGCCGCGAGGGGTATGGCTTCGGCTCGCCCTTCGGCTGGGTCCGCCAGCGCCGATGGCCCCAGATCCAGTGGTCGGGCACCCTGCGGATCTCCTCCTCGATCACCTGAGTCATCCGTCGCGCGTTCTCGCGCGTCGCCGCCTCGGGGTCCCCGCCCGCGGGCAGGATCGGGAGCGCGGGAAGGATCCGCACCCGGTGGCGGGCGCTGCTTCCCTCGCGCTCGACGAAGGCCGGCAGCACCGGCGCCCCGGTTCGCATGGCGATGCGCGGCGGGCCGGTCCGGGCGCAGGCGAGGCGACCGAAGAACGGAACGAACACCCCCTCCTCGCGACGGCAGTTCTGGTCGTAGAGCATGGCGAGGATCCTTCCCTCCCGCAGTGCGCGGAGCCCGGCGCGGGCAGCGGAGCCGCGGGCGAAGAGCTCCGATCCTCCCCGACTCCGCAGGGAGCCCAGCAGCTCTTCGATCAGGGGGTTGTCCCGGGTGCGGTAGACGACCGTGACTGGGAGGCCGTATGCGACCATCGCCGCCGCCAGGAGCTCCCAGGAGCCCAGGTGGGCGGTGAGCGCGATGACGCCGCCGGTCTTCGAGACCTGGCGCGCCTTCTCCAGGTGCTCGAGTCCCTCGATGGTCACCAGCCTCCTGAGCTCTTCCGGGTCCTCTCGACTCAGCAGCGCGAGTTCGACGAAGCTCCGCGCCAGGTTCGCGCAGGACTCGGCCAGCACGCTCCGCCGCCGTGACTCGGTCCACTCGGGAAAGGCGATGCGGAGATTCACCCTGCCCACGGATATGCGCGGTCCTCCCAGGAGGGCGTAGGTGCGACCCTCCAGGCCAGCGATGCCGAGAGCAGTCCCCCGCGGGAAAAGCTGTACGAGGGCGACGAGCGCACGCGCCGCCAGCGCGATCAGCCGAGCCCCCACCGAGTGGCTTCCGGCGGCGGCGTCGTTCACGAGGTGGAGCGTTCGCGCCGAATCCTGACGCCGGCATACTCGAGCACGCCGGCGATCGGCTTCGGCTTGCGGACCGTCACCGTCACCGCGTCGACGTCGAACTTCCCGATCACCGCCTGGGCGATCCGCTCGCCGAGGGCCTCGACGAGCTTGTGCTCGTGGTTGCTGGCGATGTCCTCGATCACCTCGAAGACGCGCTTGTAGTGGACGGTCTGCCCGATCCGGTCGCTGCGGCCCGCCGCTGAAAGGTCGCGCTCGATCTCGATGTCGAGGGTCACCGGCCTTCGCATCTGGCGTTCGGCGGCGGTGACACCGAGCGCTGCGGGGATCTGGATTCCCTCGAGAAAGATCGTGTCGGCCATCACCTGCCTCCGCGGCGCCGGGGTCCGAGAGTCCGCCGCGAACTGTATCGGAATCTCCAGGCCCCGCGAGCCGGCCCGAGCTCGAGATCGGCGGACGCCCGGGCCTCGGAGAAGGCGGGCTCCCGATCAGAGCGGGGACAGGATCACCACGGGGATGTCTCGCTCGGTGCGCGCCTGGTAATCGTCGAAATCCCTGTACATGGCGACGAGGCGCGGCCAGAGCTCGGCCTTCTCGCCCGCCGTGGCCGTCCGCGCCCGCATCGCCCTCCTCTCCGTCCCGATCTCGATCTCCACCTCGGGGTTCGACTTCAGGTTCCGGTACCAGAGCGGATGCTGGCTCATCCCCGCCTTGGACGCGGCGATCACCACGTCCTCTCCGCGTCTCAGGTAGAGCACGGGGACGGTGCGCCGCCTGCCGGACCTGCGTCCGGTCGTCGTCAGCAGCATCACCGGGGCTCCCCGCAGGAACCGGCCTCCGACCTTGCCACCGGAGACGCGATAGACCCAGGTGTTGATCGCGGAGGCCGCCCTGATCGCGACGTTTGCGATCCTCTCCTGGCGGGGTGTGAAGGGCCGAGCTCTCTTCTCGGGCATGACGGATCGCCTCCTCCCCTTCTGCGGGTGAGCGTACAGCAGACCCGTGGCAGCAGGGGGCCCGCCTCCGGCCCCCCCGGCTCCACGCTGCACACCCGCCGAACGCCGCTCGCCTTCACCGCGATCGCCTTGACGTCGGCTCCCGAAGGTTCGAAGCTCCCCGCCTCGGCAGGAGGCGATCATGGATCTCGAGAACGTGCGGGCGCGAGAGGCCGCCCATTTCCTTCCCGTCGTCAAGCGTCTGCCCGTCGCCCTCGTCGAGGGGCGCGGCTCGATCGTGCGCGACGTGGCGGGTCGCGAGTTCGTGGATCTGACCGCCGGCTGGGGAGTCACCTGCATCGGCCACTGTCATCCAGCCCTGGTGGAGGCGATCTCCTCGCAGGCCGGACGCCTGATGCAGACCACCAATCTCTTCTACACGCTGCCCCAGCTCGACCTGATCGAGAAGCTCGCGGCTCTGGCACCCGCCGAGATCACGCGAAGCCTCCTGGTGAACTCGGGTACCGA
>Ga0214473_10006122_pt1 | contig 14401 bp, 11 predicted proteins | sample RVTome_7_FD_203509 | JGI IMG/M metagenome (GOLD analysis project Ga0214473, IMG submission 203509) | Soil microbial communities from uranium-contaminated site in the Upper Colorado River Basin, Wyoming, United States - RVT98D197 | ecosystem: Environmental > Terrestrial > Soil > Contaminated >... | reverse complement strand
CGTTGAGAAACGATGCTGGCTACTTCCTCGTCCGTCGGCGCGGGCCGCTCCAAGAATTCGATCTTGTAAATGGCAGCGATCTTGTTGAGTTCGCGCTGTTCGAGGCTGGTGATCAAACTGATGGCGACACCGCCCGCGCCGGCCCGGCCGGTGCGTCCAGCGCGGTGGATATACAGCTCGGCCTCCTCAGGCGGTTCGTAAAGGATGACGTGGGTAAGGTCGGGGATATCGATACCGCGGGCGGCTACGTCGGTAGCCACGAGGAAACGCAACGATCCATCCTTAAGCCGCGCCAGCACTTGTTCGCGAGATATCTGTGAGAGATCGGAACTCAACTCGGCGGCGTTGAAGCCGAAACGCTGCAACACAGTGGCCACATAGGAGACCCGCGCCTTGGTGTTGCAGAAGATCAACGCTTGAGGAGGATTGTCCATTTCCAAAAGGCGCACCAAGGCGCGATCTTTGTCCATGCGCGGCACGGGCATGGCAACGTGCTCCACCTCAGTGACGTGAACCGCATCGCGGCTCAGACTGAGGAATTCCGCCTCGTGCAAGAAGCGCTGAGCTAAGCGCTGAACGTTGGGCGGGAAGGTGGCGGAGAACATGCTACCGTTTATGCCTTTGTTGGGCAGATAACGTTGCACATCCAGCATGTCCGGGTAAAAACCCATGGAGAGCATGCGGTCGGCTTCGTCGAAGACCAACATTTTTAGCGTTTCCAGGCTTAGGGTGCGCTTCAAAAGATGGTCCAGCACGCGGCCTGGCGTGCCGATCACGATCTGCGCGCCGCTTTTGAAGCCCTCGATCTGCGGGCCATAACCAACGCCGCCATAGACTGGCACAACTCTTAGACCGCTGTCCGCAAATAATGTCAAAGCATCTTTGCTCACCTGGCCGGCCAATTCGCGAGTGGGCACCAGCACGAGAGCTTGCGGGCGTTTTTGGGCAACCTCCAGACGCTCGAGCATTGGCAAAAGGAAGGCGCCGGTCTTGCCGCTGCCCGTGCGGGCTTGCACCATCAGGTCGCGGCCGGATAGCAGATAGGGGATGGCTTTTGATTGAACTGGGGTGAGCTGTGACCACCCGGCATGCCGCGCAGCTGCTTGAATCTTTGGCAGGAGCTGCTCAAGCGTTACGGCTGGCCATGGATCTTTCGGTTCTTTAGGGATCAGAAGGCTGTCGGGCAAAGGGTCGCTCGCGGTATCGTCAAATTTAAATCTATTTGGTCTTCATTATATAACTCAGGAGCTTCAAGTGGCCTTAATCTCGCGGATGATATAATCCGCGGGTTGTGCGAAGCCAAGATCCATTTTTTCGTCGATATTCCAACCAAGGTAAATCAAGCTCAAAATGGAAGCGCCGGCTCGGGATAGCCCTGGGCCTGATCGCCCTTTCTATCCTTGTGTATAACATTCCATTCGTGAATGAGCATCTCGCGTGGCGCGTGGATGAATGGCGTACGCGTCTGATCTATTTTCTTAATCCTCCCGAAGAAGCAGCTTTTGTGCCGCAGGAAGCTCAGAATCTGGCAGCCTCAGCCACGGCGGCCGCGTTAGCCTCTCAAGCCACGCAAACACCAGCATTGCCCACTCCTACCGAACAGCCTACCCGCCCGCCTTTGCCCAATTCGGTGCGGCTGGAGAATTTTACGTATGTCGATCAGCATGGCCGCTGGAATTATTGCGGGCCGGCCAATCTCACCATGGCGCTCAATTATTGGGGCTGGCAAGGCACGCGGGATGATGTGGCTGCTTACGTAAAGCCGGGGATTGGCAACGTGCCGAATAGCCCGGAAGATAAAAATGTATTACCTTATGAGCTGGAGGATTTCGTCGAAACTCAGACGGAAGGCATGCAGGCGGTGGTGCGCATAGGCGGCGAGTTGGAGACTCTGAAACAACTCGTTGTCGCGGGCTTCCCCGCGATAGTGGAAAAGGGTTATTACACGACTGACGCCAGCGGCAACTATGCGTGGTTAGGACATTATCAATTTGTGACTGGTTATGATGACGGCGCCGATGTTTTTATTGTTCAAGATACCTACCAAACGGGAGGGGAAAACGGGACCGGAAAAAATATGACCTGGCCCTACGCCGATTTCGAAATCGCGTGGCGCGCCTTTGATTTCCTTTTTTTGGTGGTCTATCCCGAAAACCAACAGGATGCCTTGGTGCAGGCTTTGGGTCCTTGGGCCGACGAAGAATGGGCCAATAGGCATGCCTTAGAAATGGCGACGGAGGACGGTGAAACACTCGCTGGCGTCGACCAATTCTATGCCTGGTTCAACATTGGCAGCAGCCATGTGCGCCTGTTCGAATATGTGGATGCAGCCTTTGCATACGATTACGCCTTCCAGTTATATGCCGCGCTGCCAGAGGATGATTCCGTGCGACCCTACCGCATGATGTGGTACCAGACCGGACCGTATTGGGCCTACTACTATAGCGGACGTTATCAAGATGTCATTAACCTGGCTAACACCACTCTTTATGACACCATTGCGGAACCCACGTTGGAAGAGAGTATTTATTGGCGCGGGCTGGCCTTTGAGGCTTTAGGCCAAATAGACAACGCCATCGCCGATTATCGCGAAGCGGTGCGGCTCAATCCCAACTTCGTTCCCGGCTGGGCCCAATTGCAACGACTGGGATTGAGCGGATGAGCTCCCTAAAGTTACTGCATTTCGCCGACGCGCACATTGATATGGCCAATTTTGGCCGCCACGACGCGCAAAGTGGCTTGCCGGTGCGGGTGATGGACTTTCTCAAATCTCTTGATGAAATTGTAGACACCGCAATCAGCGAAAAAGTGGACCTGGTGCTTTTTGCCGGCGACGCGTATAAGGATCGCAACCCGGCGCCCACTTTCCAGCGGGAATGGGGGCGGCGTATCATTCGTCTCTCAAAGGCGGGCATTCCCACACTATTGCTGATTGGCAACCACGACTTATCGCCCAGCTTGGGCCGCGCGCATGCCCTGGAAGAGTACAACACCCTGGAAGTGCCCAATGTGAAAGTGCTATCCGAGCCGGGTTTTTATGGGCCAGATGATCTGTGGGAGCTGCCCTTGCAGCTGATCGCACTTCCGTGGGTTACGCGCTCGCAGATGATGGCGGTTTTAGATATTAAAGGAGATGAGACGGCTGAAGTTTACTCCCAGTTAGAAGAACGCATCACTGAGCTTGTGCAGGATTATCTTGCGAGGGCAGATCAGGGTTTGCCCATCGTGTTGGCCGCCCATGCCTCCGTGCAGGGCGCTATGTATGGGAGTGAACGCAGCGTCATGCTGGGGAATGATCTGGTGCTCTCGGGCTCATTGGTAAAAGACAAGCGCCTGGATTATGTGGCCTTGGGCCACATTCATAAGGCTCAGAACTTAAACGAAGGTGGCCAGCCCCCAATCGTCTACCCAGGCTCGATCGAGCGCGTAGACTTTGGTGAAGCAAAGGACGAAAAGTTTTTTGTGATCGTAGACCTCGAGAAAGGCGCTGCAAAAGTGCAGTGGCGTAAGTTGGAAAAGATCCGCCCCTTTATTGACCGCTTTGTCAGCCTCGATTCAGAAAAGGATATCAATCAAAAGTTGCAGGCTGAATTGCCTAAAGCAAAGGAGCTGGAAGGCGCCGTGCTGCGGCTCACCATCGAATATCCACGCGAATGGGAAACGCTTATCGATGAGGCCGCGCTGCGCGAGCACGCTGCCGGGGCTTTTGAGTTCCATTTAGTGAAACGGCCCCAGTCAGAAACACGCATTCGCATCCCGCAGGACCAAACGATTAGCGACCTGTCCCCTTATGACTTGCTAGACCTCTACTGGAAAGCAGCTCACCTGGAAGAAAGTGAGCGCAGCGTGCTCTCAAAAATGGCGCGTGAGGTGATCGAAAGCAAGCAGGGTGATTAACATGGTTCAAGCAGCGCGGCCTTCGCTACGATTTCTTCTCCTCGCAGGTCTCAGCGTCCTTTTTTTGGACGCCTGCTCCGCTTTCCTCCCAGCTCAACCTACCGCTACTAATACACCCGTTGCTCAGGACCTTACTCCAGCTGCTAATCAAACTGAAGCCGTGATGACCCCCAATGCGGAGCAGGCATTGGAATTGGCCGATTTAGGTTGGATCGCCTTCACGGCCAGCGATGGCGGGCGGCGCGATGTTTGGCTGATCCGGCCCGATGGGAGCGGCGCATATAACCTGACCGGCGAGTTGCCCAACACATTCGCCGAGGCGCCGGTGTGGAACCCTGATGGCAGCCGTATTGCTTTCGACGGCATCCCCAATTCTGAAGTGTTGCGAGATATTTATGTGGTTACGGTGAGTGAGAACCCTCAGCAATCGCGCGTCACCACTTTGCCCGGCTTTGATTGTTACCCCAGCTTTTCGCCGGATGGTAAGCAAATCGTTTATATGTCAGAGCGGGACGGCAACCGCGATCTCTATATCATGGACCTTGAGGGCAACGAAATTGCTCGCCTGACCGATGACCCCGCGTTTGATTACGAGCCGACCTGGTCGCCGGATGGGAAAAAGATCGTTTTCGTTTCGCGGCGGAGCGGGGATTCGGAAATTTACGTAATGGATGCCGACGGCAGCCACTTGGTGCAGATCACCGATCAACCCAAACTGGACTGGCGCCCGGCTTGGTCGCCGGATGGCGAGTGGATCGCGTTTGAATCCTGGCGCAATGGAAATGCAGATATCTATTTGATGCGCGCCGACGGCAACGATCTACAACAACTCACCGATAGCCCGGCGGAAGATGGGAATCCTACTTTTTCGCCAGACGGGCGTTATCTCGTTTTCCATTCCAAGCGCATCGGCGATTACCAGCTTTTTATCCTGGAACTCGCCCATCCCGAGAACCAGTGGCACATAGAAACGAAGAGCGTGCGGGCCTTGCTTCCGGTCTGGTCTCCGTTAAGCGACATTGCCGGGTTGAACAGTAACTAGGTGGGGTAAGAAACAACAAAATTAGCTTTTTCCTCTCCGTTTAATTAGAAAATTTGTTCGGAAACTGTTAGAATTCGCCAAGCGATGTCCAATCTTGAGGGGCTTCTTGCCCATTGGCGCGCCGACCCGGATGTGGGCGGGAATATCACCCGCTGGCACGAGGTGCCGGCCCGTTCGGCCGAGTTTGTGCCGCTGCCGGCAAATATTCATCCCGGCTTGGCGGCAGCATTTGCCAAGCTTGGTTACCACCAGCTTTACAGCCACCAGGCTGAAGCCTGGCAGCGCCTGGAGGCGGGAGAAAATATCGTGGTGGTCACCGGCACGGCCAGCGGCAAAACGCTGTGCTACAACCTGCCGGTGCTAGACGCTTTGTTGCGCGATGAGCAGGCCCGCGCCCTCTATTTATTCCCCACCAAAGCGCTGGCTTACGACCAGAGCCATGAAATTGAAGCCTGGTTAATTGCAATGGGTGCACAGAAAAGTCTGACGGCCTCCACCTATGATGGCGACACGCCCACCCACCACCGCACGGGCATTCGCCGGCGCGCCCGCCTGATCATCAGCAACCCCGACATGCTGCATTACGGAATTTTGCCTTCCCATACTCAATGGGCAGAATTCTTCGGCAATCTGCGTTATGTGGTCATCGATGAGATGCACAGCTATCGCGGCGTATTCGGTTCGCATGTGGCCAACGTGTTGCGCCGCCTGGCGCGCATTACAAAATTCTATGGGACTAACCCGCAATTCGTGCTGGCCTCAGCCACGATCGCCAATCCGCAGGAATTAGCCGAAAAATTGATCGAAAGACCCGTAACGCTGATCGACCATGACGGCGCGCCGCGCGGCCAACGCAGTTTTTTGATCTACAACCCGCCGGTTGTGGACGCGGACCTGGGGTTGCGCGCAAGCCTATATCAAGAAAGCGTGCGCCTGGTAAGCGACCTATTGGATTACAACGTGCAGACCATCCTCTTTGGGCGCACGCGGCGAATGGTGGAAGTGATGCTAAAAACCCTGCGCGGCAATAGTGCAGTTAACGAGGAGCAGGTGCGCGGCTATCGCAGCGGTTACCTGGTGGCGGAACGCCGTTCCATTGAGGCGGGGCTGCGCTCCGGCGAATTGCGCGCCGTGGTGGCTACCAATGCGCTTGAACTCGGTGTGGACATCGGCGGCATGGGCGCGGCGGTGCTGGCCGGTTACCCGGGCAGCATTGCCGCCACTCGACAGCAATCGGGACGAGCGGGACGCGGCGAACAGCCTGCCCTTTCTCTCCTGGTGGCCTCGTCCAATCCCCTCGATCAATTCCTTGCCCGCCACCCGGAATATTTACTGGGCCAGACCCCTGAGCGCGCTTTGATCAACCCAGATAATTTGCTTATCTTGCTCTCGCATCTGCGCTGTGCAACCTTTGAGCTGCCTTTCAAGAAGGGGGAAGCTTTCGGAACCGTGAAAGGTGAGGATGTGGATGAATTCCTGCACCTTCTGGCTAAAGGGGGCGAATTGCACGTGTCCGGAGAAAAATATTTCTGGATGGCGGAAGGGCAGCCCTCTCGGACGGTGAGCTTGCGGGGCGCAAGCACCGATTCGGTGGTGATCCAAGCCAAAACCGATGAAGGCTGGCAATTGGTGGGCGAGGTGGATCCCACGGGAGCGTTGTGGTTAGTGCACCCCGACGCGATCTACATCCATGACGGCCGCACCTATTTTGTGGACAAACTGGATTTGGACGAAAAGGTAGCTTATCTACGCCCCATTGAGGCGGATTATTACACCGTGCCCAAGAGCCGCAGCACGGTGTCACTTGTAGAAGAAAAGCAGCAGGCCGCGGTGGCTGGGGGAAGCAAGCATTTTGGGGAATTAAACATTACCTTGGAAGTGGTGGGCTATGACAAGATCCAATGGTCGGGCAACGAAAGCCCAGGCAGCGGCGAGCTGGATCTGCCGCCTATTGAATTGAATACTTTCGGCTATTGGCTGGCGCTGGATGATGCCACCGTGGACAGCTTGCGGGAACGCGGCTTGTGGACGAATGACCCGAATGAATATGGCCCCAATTGGGCTAAACAAAAAGATTTAGCGCGCGCGCGTGATCAATACATCTGCCAGGTGTGTGGGCTGCCCGAAAATGGGCGCGCTCACGACGTGCATCACAAAACCCCCTTCCGCAGTTTTTCTTCTTATAGCAAAGCGAACCGTTTGGAGAATTTAATTACCCTTTGTCCCAACTGCCACCACCGCGCGGAAACCGTGGTGCGCATCCGCAGCGGGTTAGCCGGCCTCTCTTTTGTTCTCCGGAATCTCGCTCCGCTTTATCTCATGTGCGATCCTCAGGACCTGGGCGTCCATTCCGATCCCAAGTCTGACCTGGCCGAGGGCCGTCCCGTGGTGGTCGTCTTCGATCAAATTGGCAACGCACTGGGTTTTAGTGAGCGCCTCTTTGAGCTGCACGATGAATTGATGCAAAGCGCCTATGAGTTGATATCAAATTGCGGGTGCAATGATGGCTGCCCCTCTTGCGTGGGGCCGGGTGGCGAGCTGGGCCAGGGCAGCAAGCGCGAGACTTTAGCGCTGCTTATGGCCTTGAGAAATGCGTTCTAATTTATTTCACGATTAATCGTTGGGTTTTCAAACCATAATATGCCCAGATTAAGCTGCTCTTCCGTGGTCATGATGTCTAGATCTCCATCTCCGTCTACGTCATAAAGTTGCACCAGGTCATATTTCCCGCCCGGTATATCGGACACGATGTGAACCTCCCAAATGCCTGCAAAAGGAGATTCTAAATAGCTCAGCCAGAGCACGCCAATCTGCCCGCCAACGAAGGTGAGCACCACATCCAGCCTCCCATCCTGGTCTATGTCGCCGGCTTGGGCTGCTTTGAGCGTGCCTAGAGCGGATGCAGTTCCAAAGCGTATTTCGTGAGGAGAAAATTGAACCTCATTATCTGCCTGTGTATGTTGGAGGATTAACACTCGAAATTCATCAATAAATGGAATCACGAACTCGTCGATGCCGTCCTGATCGAAATCCCCGGTGGACATAAACATCGGATTCGTGCCGGCCAGATCCCCCATGAAATGGGAAGTCCATCCACCTTCCCAAGGCGGCCCGGGGTTTTCCAGCCAGCGGGGGCCTTGGTGTTCCTCATCTGCATTGCGATCGGTGACCAATAAATCCAGATCGCCGTCTCCGTCCACATCGTAATCAATGATCGACATCGTCCACCCAACGTGGCCGATGGTGTGGTAATTCCATCGACCCGAATCGCGACTGCCTTCGGCGGGCGCTTCAAACCAACCTAAATCGCCAACGGCATTTCTGTTGTTGAAATAATCGTCTTTGCTACCCGCGACAATATCGAGAAGGCCATCTTGGTTGACATCCATCAGGATGGCAAACATCCAACCGCGGCCATGTGAGCTGGGAAGCAAGTCCGTTTGCCATTTCGAAGCATCCAAATAATCTTGCGGAGCGCTTGGGGCCCAATGGATGTAAATGCCAAGGGTATCGCCTTCGTGGGAGGAAATGACGTCAACTGCCCCATCGCCATCCAAATCGGCGCCGAATGCATCTTCGCCGCGGGCCACATTCCCCACTTGGACGAACGGCCAAGGGGAAGTGACATCCGCATATCCGGGATGCTGAAATAGAGTGACGTCTCCACTGCTTTCAAAGGATGTGGTTACATCCAATAACCCATCGCCGTTAGTATCAACTAGACGCACGCCATCTGGGCCAACGCCAATAGAGGAAATGACGTGCGTTTGCCAGGGCTCTTGAGGTAGAAAAGTTAAAGCTTCGCTTTTCTGTGAAATAAGGCCGGTTTCTTTGGCGATACCAATTCGGTAGTTATTTCCTGCAGGCAAGTCTGCGGGCGCCGCCCAAAAAATTTGGCCTTCACTATCTTCTGTTTTGATTATGGATTGGATGAATTGCCCATCTTGATATAGGCCAATAGTTAATGTTTCCGTTTCGGTGTTGCTTGCGGTCCATTGGATTTCATAGATTGAATTGGCGAGCCATTCTCCACGTGAGCGAAAAATTCCCGCTCGGGGAATGAATTGCCCTTTGTCATATGAAGGCATACCACAAGCGGCGAGCATGAGCAACAGCACAAGCCAAGCCGCTAGCAAGCATCGAATGGGGGGTATCGTCGAATTCACTGCAGGCTTCTCTTAATTGATGAATAAGGTAGGGGTCGCCCATATTTCTTATCCATATCACTAAATGTATCCCTTTCTGTTGGTTCTGGCTATCTTACCGATCAATCTTTAGAGCTATAATTTTCCCGATGCCATCCCTTTCCGACCGGCTAAAAGCCCTGGGTGTGCAACTCGGGGTACAAAACCTGGCTTCTTCACGACCCCACATTGATTTTCCTATTGATACGGTAGTTGAAGGCCGCGTCGCAGAAACCGAATTTGGAGAAGCTTATCTCGTTGAGCAATTCATTCCGGAACACCAAGCGCATGGCCCATTGCCCTTGCGCTTTCCCGGCTCCCTGCAAAAGCTGGCTGCCTGGGCCGGGGACGCGCGCCTTTCGTTAGTTGCTCCCGAACGGTTCCTTTTTCTAGATACCGAGAGTACTGGCCTGTGGGGCAGCGGCACCTTTGCTTTCCTGGTTGGCTTGGGCCGTTTTGAACAGGGGGGTTTCCGCCAGACCCAATTTTTTTTGCGCGAACCGATTGAAGAGCGCGCTATGCTGGAAGCCCTGAATGGAATGATTTCTGCTGAGGATGCGTTGGTCACCTTCAATGGAAAAAGCTTCGACTTGCCGCTTCTGAACGGCCGCTACTTGACCAACGGCGCTCCGCTGCCCTTCCGTAATCTGCCGCACCTCGACCTGCTGCATATAGCCCGCCGTCTTTGGCGCCAGCTTTTGCCCAGCCGCGCGCTTGGCGACCTTGAAGTTCAGCTGTTGGGAGTGAAGCGCAGCCAGGAAGATATTCCGGGCTGGATGATCCCGCAGATGTATATTGACTATTTGCATACGGGGGATGCCAGGCCGCTGGCTGGCGTCTTTTATCACAACAGCATGGATGTGGTCAGTCTGGCGGCGCTGCTCGACCATATCGCTGCCAAATTAGCCGCGCCGCTGGAAATGGTGGAGCATCACAGCGAGCGCTATGCCATTGGCCGGCTCCTGGCCGATATCGGCTTTGCTGAAGAGGCTATTGAGGTTTTCGAGAATACACTTTCTTTAGAATTATCAGCAGAGACAGAATATCAATTCGTTGAGAATCTAGCCTGCCTCTTTCGCCGCCGCGGGGATTACGAGTCCGCCTTACAGCTATGGCAGCGAGCGGCCGCGGATGGTTATGTCTACGCCCACGTGGAGATCGCCAAATATTACGAACATCGCAGCGGTGACCTTAACCAGGCATTGCGCTATACGCAGGGCGCCATTGAAAAGCTCACATTAACCAGCACACCAGCTTATGAGCGCATCCACTGGCAGCCCTTGCTCGAACATCGCCTGGCGCGATTGGAACGCAAACTGGCGCGCCAACTAGGCCAGGCTTAGCGGTCAATTTTGCTTGGCGGGGGCGAAGAAGACCAGCAGATCCAAATCTTCTTCTATCTCAATAAACTTATGCACCGCGCCAGCTGCCACAAACAAGACGGAACCCGTTTGCACTGGCTGCAAGCGACTTTCTTCCTGCAATTTTGCTTTGCCCGATAGTACGTAATAGACTTCATCCTGTTTGTGCGGGCTCTGCGGGTCGGCTTCCCCTGCCGCCAGCCGATAAATGCCCAGACTCATCGAGGGCACACGTAGAAACTCCAGCGAGCGCTTATTCTGTTCTGAAGCTTGATGGATTAGGTCGTTCACTTCAAAGGCTTGCATGGGTCTTCCTTTTTCTAGGGCTGAAGGGGAACATACTGTTCGGAAAGAAGGGCTTGGCCGCTTTCACTTTGCAGGCAGGCGATGAGTTGGGCTGCCGCGCCGCCAGGTTCTTGGGCGGCGACTGCTAATAGGGGTACCTGGATGCCAAGGTCTATTTGCTCAACGTTGTCATCCGCCCAGGCAGCCGGCAGCACTCCAATTGCCCCCGCATCCTCAGTGACCGCGGCCAACAGCTGCGCCGGATCAGCGGCTAAATGCGCCCCACCGCTTACGGGGCCACCCTGAAGCAACTCGATCTGAAAAATCTGTCTGGCTTCATCGCTTTCTGGCCCCACCCACAAACCAACGGGAAGATCTCCACCTCCAAATACTTTCCAGGCAGCGACTCGGCCGCTAAATAGATCAGCCAATTCCCCACGACTAAGGCTGCTCACGCCGAGATCTGGATTAAGGATCACCAGAATGCGTTCCCAGGCCAATTGTGCAGCGAAATTGATTTCTTCCGCGGGTTCACCGAGGCGCACGAAGAGATCATAGTCGCCCAGGTCGAAGGTATTGGCATAAAGTGGGTCGATGGAAATGGAGAGGTTCTCCCCTTGCGGTATGCAGGCCAATATCGCCCTGCCGGCCGGCTGTGCGGCTGGGCTGATGGCGATGCGTAAGCTTGGAGTTGATTCGCCCTGGCCGCCGCAATTTGCGAGCAGAGCACAAAGCAAGGAGATCACCACTAATTGGATGGACTTCATGCGAATGGTTTTAACTAAAAAATATGGCTAATATCCCAACTACAATGCAATAAGCGGCAAATGGATACAGGGATCGCTTAGACAAATAATTGATCAGCCAACGGATGCAAAAGTAGCCAACAATTGCCGAGGCAACAAATCCAACAAGCAAGGGCATCCACAAAGCACTTGCTTCTGCCAGGTTTCCCAACTGGAGCCAGGCCACCAGAGCCGCGCCGGGCATCACGGGCACGGCCATCAGGAAAGCGAAGCGGGCCGCTTGGGGGCGACTCAGATTGCGGGTCATCCCCCCGCTGAGCGTGGCGGCGGAACGCGAAACGCCGGGAAGCAGCGCCAGACTCTGGAAAAAACCGATCCACAGTGCATCGCCAGCTGTTAATTGGGCCACGTTTAGTTTGCGGCGGCCGAAAACCTCTGCGACAACCAACAACAAGGCTGTGCCCAATAGGAAAAACCCGGTAGCGGTCAAGCCACTTAACTCGCCGGCCATGCTGTCCTTCAACCACCAGCCGACAACGATTGCGGGGAAGGTGGCCACAATAATCAACCATCCGAGTCGTGCGTAGGATGGTTTGGCTTTCCGCGCGTCTTTGCTCAACATATCGCGGCCAATCGCCAACAAATCCTGGCGGTAATAGACCAGCAACGCCAGCCAAGTGCCCATTTGAACCAGCACATCAAATACAAAAGCGGTTTTATTTTCCGAGCCCAACCCAAGCAAATGCCTGGTTAGGATGAGATGGCCGGAACTAGAAACAGGCAGGAATTCAGTGAGCCCTTGCACGATGCCCAGAAGGGCGGCTTGAAGGAGTGTCATGGCGACGCCTCGTTGCGGGAGTTGTTGTTATCTACCTCGATGCTGGCTTGATGCTCGAACTCCAAGTTGGCAGCAACTTCTTCAAAATCGCCGCGCAAAATGGCGTCGCGCAGATCCTTTGCCAAATGGATTAATGTATGCAGATTGTGAATAGAAAGTAAGGTAGCCGCAAGCATTTCTTTTGCCTGGATCAAGTGGCGCAAATATGCGCGACTGAAAGCCTGGCAAGTGTAGCAGTTGCAGCTCTCGTCGATGGGGTGTTTGTCCCCGGCGTATTCCGCATTCTTTAGATTCAATTGCCAGCCCGAGCGCAAAAAAACGGCGTTGTTCCTACCCAACCGAGTGGGTAAAACACAATCAAACAAATCAATTCCGCGCTTAATGCACTGCACAATATCTTCGGGCGTGCCTACGCCCATCAGGTAACGCGGTTTATCCTCCGGGAGTATTTGATCAACCACCTCAATCATCGCGTGCATGTCCGCTTTTCTCTCGCCCACGGAGAGCCCGCCGATGGCGTGCCCATCGAAACCTAATGATGCGATGAATTCGGCGGATTGGGCGCGCAGTTCCGGGAAGATGCCGCCTTGCACGATGCCAAACAAGGCTTGATCACTACGCGTTTTTGCTTCCAGGCAGCGCTGCGCCCAAGCATGCGTGCGCATCAGCGCCTCTTCATTATAGATTCTGTCGAGCGGTTCGGCGCATTCGTCCAAAACCATAATGATGTCTGCTCCCAGATTCTCCTGGATGGCGACCACTTTTTCCGGGGTGAAGCGGTGCAGCGAACCGTCCAGGTGGCTGCGGAAGTTCACCCCATCTTGATCGATCACGCGGCTCTCGGCCAATGAGAAAACTTGAAAGCCGCCGGAATCAGTGAGGATGGGCTGGGGCCAGTGCATGAACTGGTGCAAGCCGCCCAGATCTGCGACCAGCTCGTCCCCCGGCCGCAAATAGAGATGATAGGTGTTAGCCAGCACCAGGCTGGCCCCCATCTGCTCCAACTGAGCAGGAGTAATGGCTTTGACCGTTGCCTGGGTGCCAACCGGTGCAAAAAGTGGGGTTTCGAGATCCCCATGCGGGGTACGGAAACGTCCGGCGCGGGCGCGTCCGCTTTGCCCTTCAAGTTGAAAATGAAAATTGTCTTTCATGAAAAGTTATTGTAGGGGCCAGAAATAAGGAACGGCCACTATGGTGATAAGCATTACCAGCAATGTGAGCGGCAAGCCGATTTTTGTGTAATCGGCAAAGCGATATCCTCCGGGGCCCATGACCAGCAAATTGGCTGGATGGCTGATTGGCGAAAGGAAAGGAATAGCTGCACCCATTGCCACGGTGAGCAGCAAAGCCTGTGGGCTAGCTGCCAAACTGGCCGCGCTATTGAGCACGATACTGGCCATCAAAACCGCCACCACCGCTGGCGGAATCACTTGCGCAAAGAGATTGCTGGCTATAAAGAGCACGGCCAATAACTGGGCTGTGTTCCAACCGCCCGCGGCGGCTAAAGCTTGGCTGCCTAAAAAGTTAGCTGTGCCGCTATTTTGCATAGCAATGCCCAAGGGAAGCATACCCGCGATCAAGAAGACGACCGGCCACTGGATGGCCCGTTGCGCTTCTTCCATCTTCAAACAGCGGGTCACCACCATGAGGGCCGCCCCAGCCACCGCGGCGATCTCGATGGGCAGCCACCTCAATCCCGCGCTGGCTACCACGCCCGTCATGATCAAGGTTGCTAAAAAAGCTCGTTCCCGATTTGGCGCTTCTTGAATCTCCTCAGAAAGGACGAGGAATTGTCCTTCCTGCGCCAGGAGTTTGATGCGGTTACGGTGTCCATAAATCAGTATGGAATCGCCGCTGTGCAAAGGCATCTCGCGCAAATCGCTGCGATAGGCGCGCCCTCCGCGCCAGATAGCCAATACGTTCAATCCATATTTTTCTCGAAATTGAATGTCGCGCAGCGTCTTTCCGCCCAGATTGGAGTGAGGGGAGATGACTGCCTCCACCCAGCCGATATCTTCCGTTTCCAGTTCGCCCAGGCCAGGCAATTG
>Ga0214473_10006121_pt1 | contig 14401 bp, 10 predicted proteins | sample RVTome_7_FD_203509 | JGI IMG/M metagenome (GOLD analysis project Ga0214473, IMG submission 203509) | Soil microbial communities from uranium-contaminated site in the Upper Colorado River Basin, Wyoming, United States - RVT98D197 | ecosystem: Environmental > Terrestrial > Soil > Contaminated >... | reverse complement strand
CTGGCTGGGATTGAGACCCCTGATCCTGGTGAGCGCGCTGACGACGGCTGCCTGCTGGCTGATCGTCCCTCTCATTCGAGTTGACCCCGATCCGGACGTCCCGCATCCCGAAAGCCGACAGCGATAGCGACAGCCCCTCGATCCCGCCCAGGCGGGACTCGGGGCCCCGAGCAGGGCCGAGGGGGGACAGCAACAGGGATTAAATTCTCGCCCCCGGCTGCGGGGTTCCTTGGGCAGTGCTGAAGTGCAATCCGAAATCCGCAATCCCAAATCCGAAATGAGTTTCGTGACCATGAAGGGATTCTCCAGTGGCCTGGGAACCGTTGTCCAGCGCCAGGAGTTACCCCCTATGAGTGTCGGCGCCTTTCACGCAACCGTTGAAAAGGAGGGGAAACCATGAGGCGATTGGCAGGAATCCTGGTGATGGCAGGTTTGGTGCTGGTGCTTTCGGCCAGTGGGGCCTGGGCGTTCACGTGCCCTGTCCTGGCCAAACAGGCGAACGAACTGTTGAACAGCACCTCCACCAACACCGAGAAGTACGCGAAGGCCAAGGCCCTGATCGACAAGTGGGAGGCACCCCACAAGGCCGGCAACCACGCGGAATCGACAAAGGTGCTTCAGGAGGCGTTGAAGATCCTCCGCACCCCGTAGCGATCCGCTGCAGTATCCGGCCGGACCCGCGCGCCGTCACCCCCGCCACACTGAGCGGGGGTGACGGCTTTTTTGTCGGAATGCCCCGCGACTCACCCACCCGTGTACTGGCCGAGAAGGGTGATCCGGTCGCCCGGGTGGACGGGGCTATCGAGGTCGTGGGTGACGCCGAGGACGGCGTCGTTCACCAGGACCTCGATGTGTTCCGCGAGCGCCCCGCCCGGTCGCTGCCAGAGGGCTTCATCGAGCTTCGGAAACCGATCGCTCACCTGGCGGAGGACGCTCCGCACCGTGGCCTCGGGAGCGATGGTTTCCTCGAAGATTTTCCGCCGGGTGCCATCGCCGCCCACGAACTGGGTCACCCAGGCGACAGCCTCGACGGTCACATGACCAATTGCGGAATGCGGATTGCGGAATGCGGAATGAACTTCGGACATGGCGGGATCTCTTCTTGTCGCTGTCCCTGCCGGAGCTACTCGACAGCGATAGCGAATTCCGACAGCGATCCTGCCCGGGGTCCCCCGTCGGTGTCGCTGTCGGTGTCTCTGTCGGACCTCGCTGTCCCTATCCCTATCGCTGTCGGCTTTCTGGTCCCCCTGTCGCTATCGGTAGTTCTGCCCCTGTCGCTGTCGCTATCGCTGTCGGCTTTCGGATCCCCAGAGTGCGGGGATCAGCACGTCCAGTCCGAGCGCCCGCAGGGTTTCGGGTTTCGGGCGGCCGGTCTTCCGGTCGTACCCCACCATCTCATACCAGACGTCCAGCATGCGCTGCCAGTGCGGCTCCACGGACTGCCCCTTGGCCGGCCCGTCCACGGGCGTCGAGCCGTACCGGGGCGACGGTCGCTCCAGCTCCGGCCCCAGGCCGCAGCGCAGGTCAAAGGCCCGGAACAGCGCCGCCGTGCGTCGTCCCAGCCGCATCCCCTCTTCCTTCGTGTACTCCCACCCGGTTGCCGCGCAGAGCGCCCGGCAGATGTTCTCCATCAGGGTGCGGGTGGTGAAGATGCAGGCGCCCAGCGAATCCTCGAAATGTCGCCGGCCCAGAAACTTCCCCACGTTCTTCGCCACCGCGTCCGGATCGAAGGGGGTGATGCGTGCCGGCAGTCCGAATTCGGTCGGATGCACCGGCGGGCCCGTCTCCAGGGTGCCGGTGCTGCTGGTCGCGGTGTCCAGCATCTCCTCCCAGCGCGCCCGGTGATCGTGCCCTCGCGGTGAGGCGCCCTTGCCGGTGTAGATGGCGCAGGCCGCGGCCGGCCCCCCCACCGTTTCGGCGGCGCGTTTGACCCCCTCGGCCAGGAGGTTCCCGAATCCCTGGCGATGATTGATCATGTGGAGGAGCTTGGCGGCGCTCTCGGTGTCCCCCCAGCGGAGGGTGAGGCCCACCTGCCCCGGGGTGAGATAGCCCTTCTCCTGGCATTCCATCACCCAGCCGACCAGCCATCCGAACTCGTTCACGTCCACGCAGGCGCGGTCCACCTGGGTGTTCAGCCAGGAGACGGCCACCGGATCGGTGCAGCCGATGGCCCACCCCGCCCCGGCCCACCCCTCGTACTCCGGCTCGTCCACCAGCTCGCCGCGATGGGGACCCGTCGGGATCACCTGCATGTGGCAGTGGTGCATGCCGCAGGCGTTGCATTGGTGACCCCGGTGGTCGAATCCCTTGCGGAGGCTCGGCGCCTCCCAGACCGACATGTCGGCCCCTTCGGGCGGAAGGTTTGTCGTGTAGTTCTTGATGGGCAGGGCCCCTTGCCCGTGCAGGGTGAGCACGCCCCAGAGTGTCCCGTACTCGTAGAGCGACTTTGCGGTCGGATTCGTCTTGAGGTCGTGGGCGATCTCGTCCGCCGCCTGGAAGAGGCCCCGGGGGTCGGCCGCCCGGAGCGCCTTGGTTCCGCGGACGATGGCCACGGCCTTGAGGCGCTTCTTCCCCATGACGGCGCCGCAGCCGTTCTTGCTGGCGACGTGGCCGTAGTCCCCGGCGATGGCGGCGAAGCGTACCAGGTTTTCCCCCGCGGGACCGATGCTGTAGACGCTCATCTGGTGGCCGGAGAGTCCGAGGGAGGCCTGCAGGACGTCCTGCGTCTCCCACGTGTCCTTCCCCTCGAGGTGCGCGGCGTCCCGGACCTCCACCATGTCGTCCTGGATGTAGAGGTAGACCCAGCGGGGGGCCTCACCCTGGATCACGATGGCGTCGTAGCCCGAGTACTTGAGGCAGGCCCCGAAGAACCCGTTGGCCTGGGTCGAGGTGGCCCCATTGGTCATGGCGCCGCGGGTCACGACCGAGAGGCCCCCGGTCCCCCACACGGGAAGGCCGGCCAGAGGACCGGTGGCCAGGATCAGGCGGTTCTCCGGATGGTCCCAGCCCACCTCGGCGGGCACCTCGTCCCACAGGATCTTGGCCCCGAGGCCCGCGCCGCCGAGATACAGCCGCATCTCCTCCGGGCTCCAGGGATGGCTCCAGGTCTTCCCGCTGCTCAGGTCCACCCGCAGGATCCTGCCCGCGTATCCACCGGGGAGATCCCGGCCGACCCCCGGTCCTTCGACCGGCGTCGCCGATGGCTCAACAGTCGGATGACGCATTGGTGATCTCCACCATCAGGGGACCAGCCCGGCCGGCAGCGAGGGCCGGCCGAGGATCGTCTGGGGCAGGAGCCGCGCCGTCGTTCCGGAGGCGATGAACGCGGACTTCACGTCGAAGGGATTCCGGGACAGGTGCGCCTTCCAGGCCCCCAGGCCGTTGCCGGCCTGGGTGAGGCCCTTCAGCATCCCGACGTCGTTGGTCGTCCAGATGTCGTCGGCCATGCCGAGGATCATCGCCCCGGTGAGACGGTCCCCCCGCCAGAGCAGTTTCCGATACGCGAACCGCTCCGGCCGCTCCGCGGCACAGGCCTCGGCCGCGGGGTCCTCCCACGCGCCGAAACTGGCGATGTCCAGGTGGCACACCTCCACGATGTTCATCAAGAGGCTTCCCCGGTAGGCGACGTCCCGCCCGGCCATGTTGGCGCCGGCGACCCGCCCGTGCTCCATGGCCGTGGGCTCGATGGCGTGGACGGCCGGCTCCCCCGTCACCAGGTCGCGCCCCTCGGCCACGTCCCCGGCCGCATAGACGTTTTGTACGCTGGACCGCAGGTGCTCGTCCACGAGCACCCCGCGGTTCACCCGCACGCCCGATCCATTCACCCACTCCAGATTCGTCCGGATCCCGGTGGCCATGATCACCAGATCGGCCGCCAGGTCGTCTCCCTCGCGGAACCGCAGGCGCCGGTGGCCCCCAGCCTCCTCGATCGCCGTGAGGGTGGCCCCGGTCCGGACCGCGACCCCGTGCCGAGCGAGCCACGTCTCCACCATCCGGGCCCCGGTGGCGTCGACCATCCGCGGCAGGATCCGGGGCGCGATCTCCACGATGCTGAGGCGCGCCTTCAGGGCCAGGATGGCATTCAGGATGGTGAAGGCGATGAACCCCGCCCCCACCATGACGACGTGGGTTCCCTCCCGGATGCCGGCCACGACACCCCGCGCCTGCTCCAGCGTCCAGAAGCTATGGACCCCCGGTCCGTCCGCCCCCGGCACGGCCGGACGCACGGCCGAGGAGCCGGTGGCGATCAAGAGGTCGTCGTATTCCACGACCGTCCCGTCGTCCAGGCTCAGCTTGCCTGCGGCCGCATCCAGGCCGACCGCCCGGCGGCCCAGGTGCGTCCGGACGTTGAGTTGGGCCAGGCGCGCCGGCGAGGCGGTGAAAACGTGGGCCTCAGCGATGCCGCGGCCCAGGTAGTACGGCAACACCATGCGCGAGTATGGCCGCTCGGCCGAGACCAGCACGACCTCCGACGCCCCCCGGTCGTGCTCGCGGATGGCCAGGATGGCGTTCAGCCCGGCGGTTCCCCCGCCCACGATCACGTGCCGCGTGGCCATCACCGGGCCTCCGCGCCGGCGAGCTGCGCCTCCCGGTGGCGAGCCGATCGCTCGGCCGCAAACGAACCCAGCCAGTCGGCCGTCTCAGCCTCCTCGTACTCGATGGCGGCCGTGGGGCACACCTCGACGCAGGCGGGGCTCCCCCCGCACAGGTCGCACTTGAAGGCCTTGCGCGTCTCCGGGTTGTAGAAGATCGTCCCGTAGGGGCAGGCGATGGTGCAGAGCTTGCACCCGACGCACAGATCGTCCAGGACCGCCTTGGCCCCCACGGGCGAGATGGAGATGGCCTCCACGGGACAGGCGGTCATGCACCACCCCTCCGCGCACTGGGTGCAGGTGTAGGGGGCGTAACTCGTGTGGGCCTCGAAGGGCGAGACGCGGATGACCGAGCGGGCGGGCTGGAACGTGCCCGTCTGCATGTACGAGCATGCCAGCTCGCAGCGCATGCATCCGGTGCAGCGTTCGGGGGTGATGCGGAGGACTTTCACGGACCGTCCTTTCGGCGACAACCCCCCTCACCTTTCCTCTCCCCCTCCGAGGGGGGAGAGGGCACCCAGAGGGTACCCGGTGAGGGGGTGATCCAGTCCGTCACGTGTAGGGGGATGGCGAAGATCGGCCCGCCTTGTATAGCACAGCAAGGCCGGGGCGTCCAACGGTCTGGGGCGTCAGCCTCGAAGGACCCAACCAAAATTTTTCACCGCCAATCCCGCCAGGGCGGGACAAGGCCGCATTTGAAATCGGACATCCGCAGCCCTACATCGGCAATTCTGCGGGGATGGGGCCCCGGGCAAAAAGAAGACGCGCTCCCGAGGGAGCGCGTCGCCATGTCACGGGGAGGGACCCCGCCGGTCCCGACGAAGTCGGGAGAGGCGGGGATGGGGCACCGGGTGATCAAAGATGGTGGAGGTGGGGGGAGTCGAACCCCCGTCCGAGAACCTGTCAGCAAGGGCCTCTACATGCGTAGCCGGCGTTTTGTGTCTCGCCACCCAGGGACCCCGCCGGCGGGGTTCTCGGCGGCCAGCCCGTTGGTTTTCGACCTGCCGGTCCCGGGCCAGGACCGGCCGGCTTAGCCTACCTGTCTGGCGCCCGGATCTCACCCGGCAGGCGGGGCGAGGCGGGCGTCGCTGCTAGTTAGGCAGCGAGGGCCAACTCGGTGTTGGCAGTTGTAGTGTTCCCACCTTTTTACGAGCCGGTGGGGACTCGGCATGCCACCCTTGCCCCCGTGTCCCCGTCGAAACCGGTGCACCCCCTCTCTGGTCGTGCGGAACGCAAACCGAGGACCGTGAGACATCCAGCAAAAAAAGTGTACGTCGAGGCCGCTCGAATGTCAACGGGAGGATTCCGGCTCCAGCCTCCAAGCGCGCACGGATCGGCCTTTGGCCCGTTGAATCGGGGCCACCATCGCTTGCAGGCGAACCAGCGCACGGACCTTTTCCGGGAAAGGCATGGCCGCCAGCCGTTGCCGCCGCGCTTGCCTTGCGGAGAGGATTCTTTCCAGTTCCGCGTTTATCTCTGGCCTCGCCATTGCTGCCACGTGGCGGTGAGATCATACCGGGCCAGCACCGCTGCCAAGTAGTCTTCGTCCAGCACCGCTTCCGCCACAAATGAGGCCAGGCGCTCGCGATCCTTGGCGCGAGCGGTCTGCAGCATGATGGCGACCAGATGCTCGGCCCGCAGCACGCGCGTGGGCGTCTGCTCGAAGGTCGTGTCCCGAGCTTCAGCCAGCGCCTCCTCGATGAGCGGATTGAACGCCGGCAGGAACTGAACCGGCACGCCCTCAATGTTGATACAGTCCCGCTCTTCCGCGTAGCCCCGCGAGCGCAGGTACTCATAGACCGCCGTGAGCGTCACGAGACCTTGGCTGCTCGCGGGAAGTTGTACGAAGATGTCCAGGTCATAGGTCAAAATCGGCTCCATGTAATAGATGGCGCCCACCGCGCCGCCGATCGCGTAGCGCCGAATGACACCTACGCGCTCCATTTCATTGAGGACCTGCAGTGTCTTTTCCACGGCTGGAGTCTTTTTGTACCGTGGACCTCAAGCAACGCCAAGTTCCAACGCGAGGTCGTCCAGCAACCTGCGAAACCTTCCTAGACTGGACGAACCTGCTTCCTGAACCGCAGCGGGATCCTACACCAAACCCTTGTCTCTTACCAGCGTCTCGATGAACGACGGCGGGGACTTTACGTGTGGCGCCCCCGGTGCCCGGCAGGCCAGGCGCGGTCGCGGCACCTCTCCGCGGGTCCTCACCGCTTCCCGGTCGAGGTTCGTCCCAGGGACCCGAATCGCTTGTAGTAGCAGGCATCGCAATAGGCCTTCCCCTCGAAGCGCTTGCTCACCCACATCTCGATCGCCGCGAGCTCGTGACCGCAGCCCAGGCAGACAAGCCGGACGGCATCGGCGGGGCGATCGGGCACCTCAAGCTCACACCGGTCCGGGAAAGCGGTGAAGGTTCCGAAGGGGTGGATGACCCCCGGCACCCTCACGATCAGCTCGTCATCCGGCAGCAGAAAAACCGGACGCCGGGGTCGCAGGCACAACAGGCACCGACCGGTCCGATGGACTCGGAACTCCGAAACCACCTCCGGATGCGACAGGCGATGACGCCAGACGAAACATCCCTCTCTGGGACGCCATACGAGATCGGGGGAAGGGATGGGGATGGGTGGGTCATCGCCCACCTGCAAGCTGATCCCGCCGAGGACCCGCTGGTCCCACGCCCGGACGGTCTCGTCGAGGCGGCGGCCGACGGTGCCGAGAAACCTGCGCAGCCTGGATGCCGCGCGCGACACGGCAAACACTGGGTCCCCTCACGCGGCGCCTCTGGATCGGACCGCCCGTGCCATCTCCCGCTCCGCCTCGCGACGCTTGATATCTTCCCGCCGGTCGTACTGCTTCTTCCCTCGCGCCAGGGCCAGCCCCACCTTCACCAGGCGGCCCCTGAGGTATAGGCTGAGGGGGACGAGGGTCAGGCCCTTCTCCTCGACCTTGCCCACGAGCCGCTGGATCTCCTCGCGTCTCATCAGGAGCTTGCGGGGACGCAGGGGGTCGGCGTTGAACCGGCTGGCCTGGGCGTAGGGGTTGACGTGGCAGTTGTACAGGAATAGCTCCCCGCCCCGGAAGGCCGCATAGCTGTCCCGGAGGTTGGCTCGCCCCTCCCGGATGGACTTGACCTCACTGCCCAGCAGGGCGATCCCCGCCTCGTAGGTCTCCTCGACATGGTAGTCGTAGCGGGCCTTGCGGTTGGTGCAGAGGGTCCTGAGGTCACCCTGGGGTCTTCGGGAACTCTTGGGCTGCGCCTGGGTCATGGCAGGATCACTGTATTCGACGCCGGGTCGGGGGGCAAGGAGAATTCGGGCGGCAAAAGCTCTTTACTCCGCCCATCGGACAGGTATAAACTCGTAGGCACTACCCCGACCGAGTCAGTGCCTTTCCACTCTATCCGTCGGACCGCATCCCCGGCTCCCGCCACCGGAGCTGGGTTCACAGCGCGATCATCTCATCCGCTCCGATCCGCGAGGAGGCGTCGGGCGTGCAATCTTTCTCATGGCCTGCCGGGCTTCTGGTGGCGGCCATCCTCGGACTCGCCGCCTATCTCGTCGTCGCGGCGCACCGCCGGGCCGCCGCGGCGGTGGCGGCCGAGCGCGACCTGCGCCAGCAGGTGAGCGAACTCAAACACGCCGGTGAGACGCTCTCCCGTACGGCCGCCATCGTGGAGTCCTCGGACGACGCCATCATCGGCAAGACCCTGGAGGGCATCATCACGAGCTGGAACCCGGCGGCGGAGCGGATCTACGGCTACTCGGCGTCCGAGGTGATCGGCAAGTCGGTCTCCCTCTTAGTCCCGCCCCAGCGCCCGGACGAGCTTCAGCACATCCTGGAAAGGATCCTACGAGGGGAACGGGTGGATCACGTGGAGACCGTCCGCATGCGGAAGGACGGCCAGCGGATCCACGTGTCGCTCACCGTCTCGCCCATCAAGGACGCCACTGGTCAGATCATTGGCGCATCCACCATCGCCCGGGACATCACCGAGCGCAAGCGGGCGGATGAGGCGTTGCGGGAGAGCGAAGAGCGCTACCGGGACCTGGTGGAGCACAGCGAGGACCTGATCTGCACCCATGATCTCGAGGGGCGATTCCTGAGCATCAACCTTGCCATGGTGCGCCTCCTGGGCTACTGGCACGAGGCGGACGTGCTGGGGCGCACGCTGAGCGATTTCCTCCCCTCCGACGTGCTCCCCATGTTTGATGCCTACCTCGACACCGTCCAGAAGGAACGCTACGCTCAGGGCCTCATGACCGTCCTGACCCGGGATGGGCAGGAGCGGGTCCTGGAATACCGGAACTCCCTCCGCACCCAGGGCCTGGCCCAGCCCATCGTCCGCAGCCTGGCCCACGATGTCACGGAACGCGTCCGGGCCCAGCAAGGACTGGCGAAGCGCATTGACCGTATCCACACCCTGCGCACCGTCACCCTGGAACTCGCCCGGGAACTCGACCTCCCCACCCTCCTGAGCCTGGTGGCCCGGCGGGCGGCCGCGCTGCTCGGGGCCATGTCGGGCGCGGTCTACCTTTGGGACGAGGCCGCCCAGGTGCTTGTCGCCCAGGCGTATTACAGCCTCGGGGAATGGACGCGGGGGAAGCGCCTCCGGCTCGGCGAAGAGATCCCAGGCATCGTCGCGGACCGGCGCGAGGGGATGATCGTGAACGACTACCCGAGCTCACCCTACGCCAGCTCCCTCTTCCTGGAGCGGGCCAGCTTCACCGCCGTGATCGCCGAGCCCATGCTACACCACGATCGGCTGGTGGGGGTGCTCACCGTCAACAACGAGGGGACCGGGCAGCAGTTCACCGAGGAGGATGACGATCTCCTTGGCCTCTTCGCCGTGGAGGCCGCCATCGAAATCGAGAACGCCCGCTTCTACTCCGCCTTAATTGATTCGAAGCGGCGGCTGGAGGAGCTGTACGAGCTGGGCCTGGCCATGCAGGAGCAACGGACGCTCCAGGCGGGCCTGGACCTCATCCTCAAGGCCGCCCAAACGGTCCTGGGATTCGACCGGATGAACATCCTCCTGGCCTCACCCGATGGGACCCGCCTCACGGCCGTGGCAAGTCTGGGTACGGAAGAGCCGCTGGAGACGATCGCGGTCCCCGTGGGATCGGGGGGTGGGGGAATCGCCAAGGCCTTCTTGGAGCGGCGGGACATCGTGTGGGACGGCACGGGACCCGTGCCGGAGGAGTGGCGCCTCGCTCCTCCCTACTCGGAGATCAAGGCCTTCCGCTCCCGCTGCTACGTGATCGTGCCCCTCATCGTCCGGGGCGCGGCCATCGGGGTCCTGGGCGCCGACAACAAGCTCAGCCGGAGGCCCATCTCCACGGAGACGATCCACCTCCTCAAGACCTTCGCCACCCAGGCCGCCCTCACCATCGACGACGCCCGGCTCTACGAAGAAGTGACGGGCCGCGCCAGGCAGGAGGGGAGCCGGGCGGGCGCGGACCCACCTCGCTAACCCCATTCTCACCAACCGCCAACCCCGCCCTGGGCGGGACAACAATCCCAAGGGGAGGCGACCCCGCCGAGGGCAGGGCAATCCGGCAACTAGGCGATTTGGCAATCAGGGGTTCCTGGTTGCCAGATTGCCAGATTGCCCAGTTGCCAGGGATTCCCACGTCCCGTCGGGCCGGTAGCCCGCAAACCGTCCCGCCTCTGGATCCCACGCGATCAGGTGGGCCCACTGGTTCTTGAAGACATTCTCCAGGACCTTGTGCCGTCCGACGATGGCGCCCACCCGTTCCCGCTGCGCTTCCACAATGATCTGCACCCGCATGGGCTCGTGCAGGGGAAGCACCCCTTGAGCCGGTAACCCCGTCTTGATGTCCCCGCTGGCCCCCTGAATGACGCCGATGAGGCCCACCACGTTGTGGAGGGCCTTCGTCCCCGCCCCCAGGATGCCGGTGATCCCGCTGTCCACGGCGGAGAAATAGTAGTCCAGGCTGATCCCCCGGACCACCGGGATGAAGGCGGCCATGATCTCCTCCAGGATGGTCCCGTCCGGGTCCTGGCCGGGGTCGTAGGACTGCAGGTAGGCTCGCCGATCCAGGGGGAGCCCCCGGGTCAGCTCCCGCCGCCCGATCAGCATCGTGGCGCACGTCGCATGCCCCCATTCCGGATACACCTGGGCCCAGTCGATGCTCCGGGTGCGGACGTGATGGAGCGCCTCCTCCGGGCCGGGATTTCGCGGCGCGCCGGGGAGGCGCTGGCACCGCTCCTGGGCGTGATGGGCCGCGGCGCGATGACAGTCCCCGGTCAGCTGCTGGAACTCCTCTCGATGGGTCGGGGGAACATCCTCGGAATCGAAGAAGGTGACGCGATCCGCCGCGGTGTCATGCTCCGCGCCCAAGACGTAGGTGTCCTCCGGGATGGCCATGCCCCGCCGGGAGAGCAGCGCCCGCACCGCCGGGTTGTTGGCCATGGCGGCGATGGCGCGGGCATTCGGCCCGCCTCGGTTGCCGCCGCAGGCGCCGCAGTGATAGGCGGCCGCGTAGGGATTATTGGAGGTGGTCGAGCCGTGCCCGCAGAAGACCACGAGGCGGGCGAAGTCCCGCGTCAGCCCGATCATGCGAAGCTGACCCTCCACGATGTCCGCCTGCTCTTCCGGGGAGAATCCCAGGGCCCCGCCTCCGGCGGGGCGGTCGCCCGCGTGGGCGGCGTCCCCGGGTGGCGATCCGTCCTTCCCCCGGTTCTCGACGAGCAACGAAGTCCGCACCGCCGGCAGCAGCCGGTGGTGGACCGCATCCATCAGGGCGCGCCACCTATGGGGGAGCAGGGTCCGTGCCGCCAGGGTGATCCCGAAGGGAACCCCCAGGAGATCTATCAGCGCGTAGGCGGTCGCAACGTTGGTCTCGAGGCGGTGGTAGAGGCCATGCAGGGCCTCCATCCACTTCGCCCGGACCTCGCGCAGCTCCTCGTGGGGGACCTGTTCGGGTCGCGGCGTCTCCATCACGGTGTGCCGGGGACGGATCACGATGGGGCACGACAGCCTCTCCGCCCCGTCCGCGAGGGCCCGGAAAATCATGGGCAGGCTGAAGAACCCCGCGGTCCCGAAGGTCTCGACCGCCTCGCCGTGGGCCTCCAGGTGGCGCCGGATGCCTTCCTCTCGCACATCCAGGCAAAAGATGATCTGGGCGCGCGGGCGGGTTTCGCGCCGGGTCTCTCGCGGATGACTGGCCAGGGAGGCCAGGAGCCCGTCCCGGTAGTGCGTTTCATAGGCGTGGAGCCAGATGGGCCCGTGGGCCTCGGGCGGCAGGTCGTCCAAGAGGGCGAGAAGGCCCTTCGCCTGCGTCTCCGAGAGTGCTTGGATGTCCCCGGCCGTCAGTCCCAGAAGCTGGGCGAGATGAAACAGGCGCCAGGCCTCGTGACAGACCGCCCGCAGGTCACCGGGGGAGGATCCCCCGGCCTCGCGGTACACATACACCATCTCCGCGAACCGGTCCCACTGCTGGCTTCGGGTCAGCCCGCGGGCCTTTCCCATGTCGCCATAGGCGGGATGCGTGACGGCATTCCAGTTCAGGGCGATCGTCCCCTGACTCGTCCGGACGATCCCCGTGGCCAACGCGTCGGGGAGATCGCCGGCGGCGATCTGGATCCGCGCGAAGTATTCGCCGGGGTGGGCCCGGAAATGGCCGCGCAGCCCGTGGACCGTCCCCTCGATTCCCCACTCGGCGCGGCAGAGGGACGAGACGAGTTCCACCTCGTAGAAGAGGCGCACCGCCAGGTACTGGGTGAGCCCGATCGGGCTGCGGGCTTGCGGCTCGTAGTCTGGATGGGCCTCGCGCCACCGCACCATCCCGGCCCAGCCGGGAAGGGCGGCCAGGTGGTGGGTGAGATACTCGGTCCAGTGCTCCTCGCGGATGCCCATGGCCCGGAGGATGGCGATGATGGCATCCTCCGGCTCGGGCGGAAGCTGGCGGATCTTGGTGGCGGCATCCCGGATCCCCAGGAACCGGACGGCCGGATCCCGCTCCGTCAGGCTGCGCCATGCCTCATAGAACCCCCGCTCCCTCTGGGGCATCGGCCATCCCGTCAATCCCTCATCCAGGAAGGCGGCACACCAGCGGATCATCTGGTCATTGATCTGGTCGGGAATTCCGGTGCCCGTAAGCCGCTGGCAGAACTCCCCCAGGGTCATCTCCGGGCCGATCCGGGTGATGTCCCGCTCGAGGGCCTCGTGAGCTTTCCGGACGAGCTCCGACCGTGCCTCACGCGCGGCAGCCCCATTGCGGCCCCCCGGGGCCCCCACGGCGAACCGATGCCGTTCGTCCTGCGGGGCGGATGGCAGGCCCCCGTCTCGGGCGACCGCGAACACCCGATGCAGCAAAGCTTCCGCGGCCAAGGCCTCCTGCTCCTCCACGGAGGAAGGGTCGCCCAGACCGAGCCGCGCCAAGACGGCAGTCCAGAGGCCGGCCACGGCCCAGGTTTTCGTATCCCGCTGGCAATGCTGATGGATGGCAGGGAGCGTCCCGGGGATTTCCAGGTGGCGAGGCACCGCCTCGCGGAGGAGCACCCACTCGTAGTGAGCCCAAAGACCAGCGAATTCCAGGTCCGAGAGGGTCGCCCCCTGTCCGGGATAGCCGCAGGCCGCCCGATGCCGGCCGATTGATCCAAGGTAGGCCTCGCGTCGGGAGGGGGGAATCCCCAGCCGCCCCAGGCACCGGTCAAGGTGAGCCTCGGGTGTCTTGGCGATCCACGCCGTCCACCGGAGTGCCGATGCACGCCAGGTCGCCCAGACGGATGCCGAGCCTTGCCGCCCTCCCTGATGGGACGCGTGGTGATCCTCCTGGAATTTCCGGAGGGCGTCCCCGATGCGCGCCCGGATGACTCCCACCAATCCCAGGCCTATCTGGGCGTCCAGCCACTCTGCCAGCGTCCACTGCCCGCCCACCTGCTGGAGGCTGTCCTGAAGTTCTCGCCGGGCCCGATCCAGGATCTCGGCTCGGCGCTCGGCCGGCACGTCCTGCCGGAACCGTCGCGTGGCCTTGGCGTGCGTCACCTGCCACCGGAGTGTGCCATGCGGCAGGGGGGCGATGTCGTGGAGCACCTGCCCGAGACCAACGTCATGCGGCTCCACCCGCCTTCCCCGCACCTCCAGAGGAGGCCGTTGGGTCAGGGAGGGAACCTGGACCTCCAGGGCCCGGCGCAGATCTTCCCGGCCGATGCGCCCGCGGGCAAACAACCCACGGAAAATCTCGCCGGAGAGATACCCCCGTCCCCCGAGGAGGGCGCGGGCTTCGCGCACCGCCCGAGCGAATGGGAGGCTTTCCATCCCCTGCAAGGGGTTCTGGGCAACAAAGCCATGAATCGGTCCCTTGGGAGACAGGATCCTGGAGGCATCCGCCACATGCGCCCGCAGGCGCATTTGCTCGCCCCCGATCTCCGCCGGCTCTTCGGCCCCCCCGCGACTGCGAAGCAGGTCAAGCCATCGGAAGCGCTGCCGCTCCGCCTCTGTCCGCACTCCGCCCAGGGGCTGCGCGTTCGCGTCGGGACCCCTGATCAGGGGGGGAGCTTCCCCGGCCGTCTCAGACATCCGCCTATTGAACCTCCGGCACCGTTCGCCTACCGGAACATTAAAAAGAGCACAGCGATCACAAAGATCCCGACGACCATGGCCAGGAGATAATTCTGGATCACCCCAGTCTGCAGGCGCCGCAGCACCGCCCCGGCCCAGAGCACGAGATCGGCGATCCGGTTCACCGCCCCGTCCACCAGGGTGCGGTCCGCTCTCGCGGAGGTCGTGCTTGCACCCAGGACAACGTCGGCGACCGCGTTGACGGCTCCGTCCACGA
>Ga0214473_10006120_pt1 | contig 14402 bp, 13 predicted proteins | sample RVTome_7_FD_203509 | JGI IMG/M metagenome (GOLD analysis project Ga0214473, IMG submission 203509) | Soil microbial communities from uranium-contaminated site in the Upper Colorado River Basin, Wyoming, United States - RVT98D197 | ecosystem: Environmental > Terrestrial > Soil > Contaminated >... | reverse complement strand
CCGGAAGGTGCGACTGGCCGAGACGCCGCGGGGCCCCATGGAACTCGACGAGACGGGCCAGGCGCTGGTCAATATCTACATCACGCGGACCGAGCGGGTGGGTGGGGAGTTGCAGAACGTGGCGATCCACACCTACCCGCGGGTCTCCCAGTTCTGGACGTTCAACAAGGATGAGTACCTCCGCCAGCCGCTCTACAGCCGGGACAACCCGCCCTGCCGCTTCTGCGATTGAGGCGGTGCCTTGATTTCGCCTCGAAGGAGGGAGTCGCCGTGCCAACTGATATCGTGATCCTCGAGGGTGCCCGCACCCCGTTCGGCACCTACTGCGGGAGCCTGCGGGAAGTCACGGCCACGGACCTGGGGGTGGTGGCTGCCAAGGGTGCCCTGGAGCGGGCCCGGGTGGACCCGGCGGACGTGGACCAGGTGATCTTCGGGAACGTCATGCAGACGAGCCCCGACGCGATCTATCTGGCCCGCCACGTGGGTCTGAAGGCGGGGTGCCCCATCGAAACCCCCGGACTCACCGTGAACCGGCTGTGCGGGTCGGGGTTTCAAGCAGTCATCTCGGCGGCGGAACAGATCCTCTTGGGCGAGGCCCGGGTGGTCCTCGCCGGGGGCACCGAGAACATGAGCCAGTCCCCCCACGTGATCCGCGGCGCCCGCTGGGGGTTGCCCCTCTTCGGCGGTCAACTGGAGGATTCCCTCTGGGCGGCGGTGCACGATACCTATGCCGGCTGCAACATGGCGATCACGGCGGAGAATCTCGGCGAGCAATACGGGATTTCGCGGAAAGAGGCCGACGATTTTGCCTACATCTCCCAGACGCGGGCCAGGGAAGCCTGGGAGAAGGGCCGGCTGGCCCAAGAGGTGGTGCCCGTCCCCCTCAAGAGCAAGAAGGGCGAGGGCCTGCGGTTCGAGCGCGACGAGCATCTGCGCCCGCAGACGACGCCCGAGGGGCTCGCCAAGCTGAAGCCGGCCTTCAAGGAGAACGGACTGGTCACGGCAGGCAACGCCAGCGGCGTCTGCGATGGAGCGGCCGCGCTGGTCGTCGCCTCCGCCGACGCGGCGAAGGCGCGGGGCTGGAAACCCCTGGGGCGGGTCGCGGCCTGGGCGGTGGTGGGGGTCGATCCGAAGCGGATGGGCATCGGCCCGGCCCCGGCCGTCCGGAAGGCCCTCCAGCGGGCCGGCCTCGCTCTGGAGGCCATGGACCTGGTGGAGGTCAACGAGGCATTCGCGCCTCAGTACCTGGCTGTGGAAAAGGAACTGGGGCTGGACCGGGAACGGGTCAACGTGAACGGGGGGGCCATCGCCCTCGGGCATCCCTTGGGGGCCAGCGGCTCCCGCATCCTGTTGACCCTCCTTCACGAGCTGCGGCGCCGGCAGGGCCGCTACGGCGTGGGGGCCGCCTGCGTGGGCGGGGGGATGGGGATCGCCGTCATCGTCGAGTACTTGCAGTAGGACCGACCGGTTCGTCCGCGCTTCCCTGGCCGCCCGCGGAGCACGCGTCGTCTGGGCGGGCGGCGCAGGACTCGAGGCGGGGCTGAGGACGGAGCAGGCATATGGCGTTCAAGGATCTGCGGGAATTCCTGGAACATCTCGAGGCCAACGGCAAGCTGCTGAGGATCCGCAAGCGCGTGGACAAAGACTGGGAGATCGCCGCGGTCCTCCGCTGCATGTTCGAGAAGCTCCCGTCCAAGGATCGCAAGGCCCTCGTGTTCCAGAACGTGGAGGGCTTCGACATACCGGTGGTGGGCGGCATCCTGGGGGGGAGCGACGAGATCTATGCCATGGCTCTCGGCACCACCCTGGCCGGCGTCGAGGAGAAGTGGCTGAATGCCCTGCAGCGTCCCGTCCCGCCGGTCCTCGTGGCGGCAGGGCCCTGTAAGGAGAACATTCTGCGCGGGGATGAGGTCGATCTGTACCGGCTCCCCATCCCGACCTGGACCGCGGGGGAGGACCCGGCGCCCTACATCACGGCGGGCACCTTCCTGAGCAAGGATCCGGAGACCGGCATCCGGAACGCCTCGAATTACCGGCTCCAGCTCAAGGGAAAGAACAAGCTCGGGTGCCTGGCCCTCCCGTTCCACGACGGGGGAGTGCACATCCTCAAGAACAACAAGCTGGGTCGGCCCACCCAGGTCGCGGTGGTGATCGGCAGCGACCCGGCCATCGGCCTGGCGGCGGTGGCCGATGTCCCCTACGGTGTGGACGAGCTGGCCGTGGCGGGCGGCCTGCGGGGCTCCCCCCTCGAGCTCGTCAGGTGTGAGACGGTGGACCTGGAGGTGCCCGCCTCGGCCGAGATCGTGATCGAAGGCGAGGTGCCGGCCAACTACCGGGAACCCGAAGGGCCCTTCGGGGAATACACCGGCTACATGAGCGGAGGGGGCGAAACGTATGTGCTCAACGTCACGTGCATCACCCACCGGAGCAACCCTTTCTTCCACGTCTTCATGAGCCAGTTCCCGCCTAGCGAGGGCAGTTGCATCCGGCGCATCGGGCTGGAGCTCACGCTGCTGAAGAAGCTGAAGGACCTGGGTCTGCCAATCACCGATGTCCACTACAAGGAGAGCGTCGGGAGCCACGCGTACCTCGTGATCTCAATCAAGAAGACGCACGATGCCCAACCCCAGCAGGTGATGTGGGGGGCATGGTGCGCCCATCCGCTGCTCGGGAAGATCACGGTCATCGTGGATGACGACATCGACATCCGGAACTCCGACGAGGTGGACTGGGCGCTCTCGTATCGCATGCAGCCCGACCAGGACCTCCATGTGGTGCGGAACTGCCAGCCGGTGAATCTCGACCCCTCGGCGATCCCGTACACGGATCCCCGGGGAGGGCCCCCGCGGAAGATCGCATCGAAGGTCGGCATTGACGCGACGAAGAAATTCCCCTATCCCGCCCGATCGGTTCCCCCCAGGGAGCATCTGGAGATCGTGAGCCGGCGGTGGCAGGAGTACGGGTTCTAGGGGGCGCTGGAAGGACTCCGACGAGAGGAGAGCCCATGATCCCGTTGGGCGTGACGGGCGAGACCGGCGACATCGCCATGGACGATCTCGTGGCCTGCGCCGTGGAGGCGGAGCGACTGGGCTACGATGCGTTCCTGCCCACCGAGACCTCGGGCAAAGAGGCCTTTTCCCTGCTGGCCCTCGCCGCGCAGGCCACCCGCCGGATCCAGGTTGGAAACGCCATCATCAGCGTCTACACGCGGACGCCGACCCTGATCGCCATGGGCATCGCGTCCCTCGAGCGGTTCAGCAATGGTCGGGCCTTCGTCGGCCTGGGAACCGGCGGGCCCGGCTTCCTCACGCGGGGACATGGCGTGCCCGTGGAGCGGCCCTTGGCCCGCGTCCGGGAGTACGTCACCATCCTGCGGGGGCTCCTGAGCGGTCAGCGGTTCAGCCACCAGGGGCAGCTCTTCACCGTCCAGGACTTCCGGGTGCGAGAGAAGATCGGCCAACGAAAGATCCCGATCTACATCTCGGCCCTGAACCCGAAGATGATCGCCCTGGGGGGCGAGTGCGCCGACGGGGTATTCCTCAACATGATGCCGGTCCGCTTCGCCGAGGAGGCGCGGGCCCATGTCGCCGAGGGCGCCCGGCGCGCCGGCCGCGACCCGAACACGGTGACGCTGTCGAGCCTCCTCCCGACCTGCGTGGAGCCGGGGGACGCCGACGCCCTGGCCGCCCTCCGAGAGACCGTGGCCTTCTACACGACGGCGGCGCACTATCACTACATGCTGGGTCGGGCCGGCCTGGGCGACCAGGCCCGGGAGGTGACGGCGGCCTGGCAGGCCCGGCAGCACGATCGCGCCATGGCCCTGCTGACGGACGATTTCCTCGCCCAGGTCACCTTGGGGGGCGGTCCGGTGCCGATCCGGGAACAGGTACGGGCCTACCTGGATCGCGGCATCTATCCGCTCATCTATCCGGTCCCGCGCCGCGGGCGGGGCGCCGAGGACATGGTGCGGGCGCTCCGGCTGGTGGCAGAGGCCGCCCGCTAGAGGACCATGGTCTGCGACCGTGGCCCAGGCGCGAAAGAAGCGAGAGCCCACAGGGGGAGATGACGATGGAGGTGCTGCTGGCCGGGCAGGGCGAGTTCCGGGTGGAAGATCCCGACGCGGTGCGCGAGCACATGCGGGACCGAAAGGCCCGCGCCCTGGTCAACAAGGTGATGGACGAGGCGGAGGCCGTGCGCCGCTTTGTGGCGGACGGGGATTACGTGAGCTTCGACTTCTCGTCCTTCACCCGCGGACCCGCCTCCCTGATCCGGGAGATCATCCGGCAGCGGAAGAGGGACCTCTGGTATGCGGCGAAGTTCACGTTGATGGAGGCCACCCTCCTGGCCGCCGGCGGGTGCCTGCGGGGAATCGATGTGGGCTTCATGGGGCTGGGGCACTACCTCGGCCGGGTGATCGAAGAGGGCCGACTCAAGGTCTGCGAATGGACCAACGGCACCCTGAATCAGCGCCTCGTGGCCGGCGCCATGGGGGTGCCCTTCTTTCCCACCCGGGCGCTCCTGGGGAGCGACACCCTGAAGTACTCGGGGGCCAAGGTGGTGGAGGACCCCTTCACGGGCAAGCCCATCGCCCTGGTCCCGGCGGTGAATCCCGACGTGGGCCTGGTGCACGTGCACCAGTGCGACATCTACGGCAATGCGCGCTGCCCCGGGCCCGGCGCCGCTCCCCTGGAGACGGCCATGGCGTCCAAGAAGACGATCCTCACCACCGAGGAGATCATTTCCACGGACGATATCCGGAAGGCGCCGGGCAAGACCACCATCCCCTACTTCCTGGTGGACGCCGTGGTCTACGCCCCCTTCGGCTGCCATCCCGGTGGGACCCCGGGGATGTACGAGATGGACATCGCGCATTTCCAGGAATGGTTCGCCGCCGAGCGGACCGGGATGGATCGATACCTGGAACAGTACATCCACAGTGTGGCCTCCCACACCGAGTACCTGGAGAAGCGGGTGGGCGTGGCGAGGCTCATGGAACTGAAGCGGGCCGCGCAGATCAAGGACGGTTACGTCTAACCACCGTTCGCGGTTCTCGGTTCGCGGTTCGAAGTTCCCGGCCGGATGAAACCGCGAACCGTGAACTGCGAACGGCGAACGACGTGAGGGTGTCATGGAGTTCAGCGAAGCGGAGTTCATGATCGTCCAGACGGCGCGCCTCCTGGAGGACGGGCGGCTCGTCTTCATCGGCTACGGCATGCCGCAGATCGCGGCCATCCTGGCCCAGCGCCTCAACGCGCCGGACATGGTCCAGGTCTACGAGTTTGGCGCCATCGGGTCTCAACCGGAGACCCCCTTTGTCCGGTTCACCATGGGGGGCCCCCGCAACTGTGCCCACTCCCTGGCCTGGACCAACATGAACACCATCTTCGCGTGCGCCCAGCTCGGGATGGTTGATCTGGGGGTGCTGGGGGCGACCCAGGTGGACATGTTCGGCAACGTGAATTCCACCATCCTGGGGAAGGACTTCCATCACCCCACGAAGCGCTTCCCGGGGGCCGGCGGGGCCAACGAGGTGCTTTCGTACTGCTGGAAGACCATCGTGGTGATCATGCATGAGCCCCGTCGCTTCGTGCCCCGGGTGGATTTCATCAGCTCCCCCGGGTTCCTGGATGGGAGCCCCGGCGCCCGGGAGCGGGCGGGGCTTCCCCGGGGGACCGGGCCCTACCGGGTGGTGACCTCCAAGGCCCTTTACGGGTTCGACGAGGCCACGCGCCGGATGAAGCTGCTGGGGGTCCGTGACGGCCTCACGGTCGAGGCGGTGGTGAAGGAGATGGAGTTCGAGCCGCTGGTGGCGGACCCCATGCCGACCCTGGAGTCGCCGACGGCCGAGGAGTTGCGCATCCTGCGGGAGGAGATCGACCCCTCGGGGGTCGTCATCGGACGGCGGGCCGGCTGATCGGCCGCCGGAACACGCCATGGGAGACGATGGGTGATGAAGCGGATTGCCATCGACGTGGGGGGGACCTTCACCGACTGCCTGGTGATGGAGCCCTCCGGAACGGTCCAGGAATTCAAGGCGCCGTCCACGCCGGCGGATTACACCGTCGGCTTCCTGGACGCCCTGCGGAAGGCGGCGGAGGGTTCGGAGCAGCCTCTGGACGTGTTCCTCCGCGACGTGGAGATGATCATCCACGGGACGACGGTGGCGACCAACCTCATCGTCACCCGAGAGGGCGCCAGGGTGGGGATGATCACCACCAAGGGGTTCCGGGACATCTACGAGCTTCGGGGCGGCGTCAAGCTCAGTTCCCCCTATAATCTCTTCGTTCCCCCGTACAGGCCCCTGGTTCCCCGGTACCTCCGCAAGGGGGTGGAGGAGCGGGTGCTCCACGACGGGAGCGTCTTGACCCCCCTGGCCGATGGGGACGTACTGCAGGCCCTGGAGGCGTTGCGGGGCGAGGGGGTCCAGGCCGTCGCCATCTGCTACCTGCACTCCTACGCCAACCCGGCCCACGAGCAGCGCACGCTGGACCTGGCCCGCGAGCGCCTCGGCGGGGTGCACGTGGTGGCGTCCCACGAAGTCCTCCCGGTCTGGCGGGAGTTCGAGCGGTTCAGCACCACGGTCCTGAGCGCCTACGTCGGCCCGGCCGTCGAGACGTATCTGGGCTCCCTCCAGGACGGCCTCCGGGCGGCCGGGTTCCACGGCCCCCTGCTGCTGGTGGTGAACAGCGGCCTGGTGCAGACGGTGGAGAAGTGCCGCCGCCAGGCCGTGCACCTGGTGGGGTCCGGACCCACGGCCTCGCCGGGCGCGGCCATCCACTTCGGCCGGCGCGCCGGGCATCGGGACCTCATCAGCATCGACATGGGTGGCACGAGCACCGACATCTGCGTGATCAAGGCCGGGGCCATCCCCCGCACCAGCGAGAACTGGATCGAGGAAGAGCGGGTGGCCCTCCCCATGGTGAACGTCCAGAGCTTCGGCGGCGGCGGCGGGAGCATCGCGTGGGTGGACGCGCTGGGCGTGCTGCGCGTCGGGCCGCAGTCGGCCCGGGCCGAGCCGGGCCCGGCCTGCTACGACAAGGGCGGGTCGGAGCCCACCATCACCGACGTCAACGTGGTCCTGGGCTACATCGACCCCAACTACTTCCTCGGGGGGGAGATCCGCCTGCGGGAGGACCTGGCCCGGGCGGCGCTGGAGCGGCTGGGGAAGCAGTTGGGCATGGGCGTGGTGGACGCGGCCAAGGCGAGCTTCGGGGTCATGAACTCCATGATCGCGGGTTACATCACGACCCTGTGCACGAAGCGGGGGTACGACGTGCGGGACTGCGCGCTGGTGGCCGGGGGCGGCGCCGGCGGGGTGCACGGGGCCTGGATTGCGGAAGAGCTGGGGATCGACGTGGCCGTGGTCCCCCGCCACGCGGCGGCCTACAGCGCCTTCGGCATGTTCACGATGCAGATCGGATGGGAGTTCGCGCGCTCCTATGTCGTGCGGGCCCAGGGAATAGACCTGAAGAAGCTCAACGAGCTGTACCAGGAGCTCGAGGAGGAGGCGCGGGAGACCCTCCGCTGGCTGAAGGTGCCGCCGCGGGCCATCGCCTTGACCCGGACTGCCGAGATGCGCTATGTGGGGCAGTACCACGAGGTGGAGACGGGGCTGGAGGGCGGGCGGCTGGGGCCCGCCAGCATGGCCCGCTGCCTCAAGGTGTTCCACCGGAAGCACGACGAGCTGTTCGCCTTCGCCATGCCGGATCACCCGATCGAGTTCCTCACCTTCCGGCTTCGGGCCGCGGTGGCCCAGCCGGCCGTGAGGCTGCGCCGGGTGCCGCCTGGCTCGGCGGACCCGTCCGGAGCCCTCCGGCAGTCCCGCGCCTGTGTGTTTCGGGACCGGCTGGTGCAGGCGCCGGTCTACGACGGGCGCCGCCTGCGGGTCGGGAACGTGGTCCGCGGGCCGGCGGTGGTGGAGGAGCGGCACACGACCATCGTGGTGCCTCCGACCTTCGAGTGCCACCTGGATGCGACCGGGAGCTACGTCCTCCGGCGGATGCGCCGGGGGACGCGGAGGACCCGATGAAGAAGAAGAAGAAGCGCCCAGTCGACGAGTTGACCCTCAGCACCGTCTGGTACAGCCTCCAGCGCATCTGCTGGGATATGCGCTACGTCATCGACCGGACGGCCCAGAACTACTTCATGGCCGCCCTCCACGATCTGTCGGTGGGGATCTGGGACGCGCGGGGGCGGACGGTGTCGGTGCCGGTGGGGATCGCCTCCCAGTTCCTGGGGGCCCCCTTCGCCGTCAAGTCCATGATCGAGATCTTCGGCAAGGACCTGCACCCGGGCGACGTCATCCTCACCAACGACCCCTTCCATGGCGGGCACAACTGCCACCTGCCCGATTGGGGCTTCTTCCGGCCCATCTTCTACAAGGGAGAATTGCTCTTCTGGACCCTGGCCCGCGGCCACCAGTTGGACTCGGGCGGGTCGTACCCCGGGGGCTACTTCTCGGGCGGTTACGACATCCACTCGGAGGGGATCTGCATTCCGCCCATCAAGGTCTTCGAGCGCGGTGTGGAGCAAAAGGAGATCCTGCGGCTCCTGTGGAACAACGTCCGGTTGCCGGAGGGAATGAAGATCGACAACTACTCGATGATCGCCTCCACGCGGCTCTGCGAGCGACGCCTGACGGAGCTCATGGACAAATACGGCAAGGAGACGGTGTTGCAGTGCATCGAGGAGATGATCGCCCGGACAGAGCGGGCCACCCGGCGCGAGATCCGCACCTTTCCGGAGGGCACGTATCACGGGGAGTCGACCACGGATGATGACGGGACGGTCTACGACGAGCCCGTCACGGTGAAGGTCCAGCTCACTGTCCACGGGGACGAGATGACCCTGGATTTGCGGGACAATGTGCCCCAGCGCAAGGGGTTCATCAACTCCAACTTCGCCACGACCTACGCCAACGCCATGGCGTCGGTGGTCCTGGGCCTGGATCCGGCGCTGGCGGATTTCGTGAACGAGGGGACGCTGCGCCCCATCCACGTCCTGGCCACGCCCGGGACCGTCGTCCACGCGCAGTACCCGGTCACCGTGGGGAGCTCCCCCAACAGCGTGGGGGTCCAGATCCTGGAGGCGGTCCTGGACGCCCTGGCCAAGGCCCGGCCCGAGCGGGCCATCGCGGCGGCGGGCCGCAACCGGGCCCACTTTGCCTTCGGCCGCGACCTTCGCACCCAGGGCCAGTATGTGCGTCTCTCCTTCAGTTGCTGTGGCGGCCTGGGGGCCGTGAACGGGTTCGACGGGTATAGTCCCGCCGTCCTCATGCAGGGCCGCGGATCCATCAACCGCGGCAGCATCGAGGAGGAAGAGGTGCGGTTCCCCTATCGCATCGGGAAGTACGAGTTCGCCGCGGACCTGATGGGGGCCGGGAAATACCGGGGCGGCCTGGGCATCGACTGGGAGGAGGTCAACGAGGGCGAGGGCAGCGGCCTGGCCACGGGCTGCACCGACGGGGACGACACCCGGGGCCACGGCTGCCTCGGCGGGGAGCCCACGCCGCTGTCCCGGATGTTCATCCGGCGGGGGGACCAGGAGATCCCCGTTCACTCCCACCGGGTCGTCTTCATCGAGCGCGGCGATACCATCGTGAAGGTGAGCGCCGGCGGCGGCGGGGTGGGGAACCCCAGGGAGCGGGACCCGGAGCGGGTCCTGGAGGACGTCCGGAACGAGGTGGTATCGCTGCGGGCCGCCAGGGAGGTCTACGGCGTCCACATCGAGACGGATCCCCTGCGGATCGACTGGGATCAGACCCGGGCCCTGCGGGTGCCGTCCTAGTGTCTTGCGCCTGAAGTTCGTTGGCCGATCGTTCCCGTGCCCGCCCCCGTTCCCGGGGCCAGACGCGGGAAGCGCAAGGATCGGAAGATGCCCCGTGCGGCCTCTGGGTGGCATTCGGGAACGGGAACGGGAGCGGGGAACGGGCAGGAAACGCATTTCGGACCCGGGAACTGAGCACCGAGAGGGCCCTGGCGGCGATGGCCCGGCTGAGACGTCCCCGGGGCGCGGCGGGGCCGGGAGGTGGAGGGTGGGGGCGGACGCTGGCGATCGTTTCGAAGAAACGACCATGGAGGTTCGGCACCGGGGCTACGACCTGTTGCAGCAGTACGATCCGGAATACTTCGAGGCGTTCAAGCGTCTGTACGTGGATGCCACGTTCTCCCGGAAGGACGGCGCGCTGTCGCGCCAGACCCAGGAGCTGATCATGGTGGCCGTGTGCGCCGCCACGGGCCGCCACCTGGGGATCCGGATCCACACCAAGCGCGCCCTCCTGGCGGGGGCGGCCCCCCGGGAGGTCCTCGGGGCCCTCCAGACGGCGGCCATTCCCTGCGGGATGCCGGTCCTCTGGGCGGGGCTGGAGGTCCTCGCAGACGAACTGAAGGCCATGGGCCGCGAGTTCGATTGAGGAGGCGTTGCCGCGCTCTGTTCCGCCCGCGCGCGGCTGCGGTCGAAAGGGACCGGGGCGCGGGCCTGGCCTGCGGAAGGCGGCCGACGGTTCGGCTGGGAGGGGCTGATGGCAGACCGGGACGTTCGGGGCAGGATCGACCTCGCCAAGTTCCGGGGGGTCATGAAGGAGCAGCAGGAGGCCGCGCGCCAGGGCCCCGAGGGCCAGGAGATCACGGTCCGAGCCAAGATCCGGCTCCTCGGGGACCAGCTCAAGGAGGCCCGCGTCGGGGGTTACACGATCCTCTGCGACGAGGCCAAGGAGCGGCGCGGCGGGGGAACGGCGCCGGCCCCCCTCCACTACTTCGCCGCCGCCATCGGCTTCTGAATGTTCAGCCAGTTGGCGCGGTACGCGTCGGAGCTGGACATCCCCATCGAGGAGGCGGAGATGGATCTCCGCATGTCCTATGACACGCGGGGGAAGCTGCTGCTGGACGATGTGTCCCCGGGCGCCCAGGCCGTGTCCTACGTGTTCGACATCCAGAGCCCGGCGCCGCCCGAGCGGGTGCGCGAGATGCTCCGGCTGATCGAGCGAGGGTGCCACACCACCAACACCATCCGGAATCCGACGCCCGTGAGGGGACGCCTCATCCACAACGGCGTGGAGCTGCCGCTGGAGGGATGAAGCGGCCCGGGCGGCGCAGGGAGGAACCTCGGAGCGGACGGGTCGGCCGACCCCCCGGATGCCCCGGGCCGTTCGGGGCCGGTAGATGGAAGGGAGGGGCAGTGATGAGACAGCGACTGTGGACGCATCGAATGGCGCAGGCCGCGTGCGGTCTGCTCCTGGCCGCGGGGGCATTCCTGGCGCTGGGGACCCTGGAGGGGAGGGCGACCTGGGCCGCCACCAAGAACCTCAGAGTGGCGTACATCCCCATCGCCAATGCCCTCCAGCTCTTCGTCGCCATGGACAAGGGGTTCTTTGCGCAGGAGGGCATCACCGTCACCGCCAAGGTACAGACAGGGGGGGCCACCATCGCCCCGGCCATGGAGGCGGGCGAGGTCGACGTCGGTTTCTCGAACATCCTCACCATCATCACCGCCCGGGACCGGGGATTCGACTTCCAGTTCCTGGTGAACGGGGCTCTCAATGTGGACCCGACCCACTCCCCCAACAGTCTTCTGGTCCGGGCCGATTCCCCCCTCCGGACCCCCAAGGACCTGGAGGGGAAGCGTCTCGCCCTCAACATCCTGGCGAGCATCAACGAGCTGGTCCTGAAGGTGGCGGCCGAGAAGCTCGGCTTCGACCTCGGGAAGATCAACCTGCAGGAGATCCCGTTCCCCAACATGAATCCGGCCCTGAAGAACAACACCACGGACGCCATCGTGGCCTCGGAGCCCTTCGTCACCGTGGCCATGCAGGGCGGCGAGGCACGGCCCCTCATCAAGAACTTCTATGGCGTGATGGGGCCGCGGATCCTCATCGCGAGCTGGTTCGCCAAGAAGGCGTGGATCGAGAAGAATCCCGACCTGGCCCAGGGGGTCGCCCGGGCCATGAACAGGGCCACCGAGTACATCAACGCCCATCCGGAGGAGCGTGGACAGATTCTCGCCCGGCACAGCCGGGTCAAGGCCGACCTGGCCGCGAAGATCGGTTGGGCGGCCTTCAGTGTGGACATGCTCACAAGCGATGTGCAGCCCATGATCGAGTCCGCCAAGAAGTTCGGGTACATCAAGAACGTCTTCGAGGCCTCCGACATCGTCAGCAAGACCGTCACGATGCGCTGACCGGACCCTGCGTCGTGGGGACCGCGGGGCTTCGTCCGCCCCCCCGCCGGCGGGCGCGTCCGCCGCCGGCGGGGCCGCATCCTGATCCCTGGGGCGTGTGAAGGACGCCACGTCGTGGCCGCGATCCTCCAAGCCATCGGCCTCCAGAAAGTCTACAATCCCGAGAACCCCACGCGAACCGTGGCCCTCGACGGGCTGAGCTTCTGCGTGGACCAGGGGGAGTTCGTCTCCTTCGTGGGGCCGTCCGGGTGCGGCAAGACCACCCTCCTGATGACCCTGTCGTGCCTCACCGAACCCACCGGCGGCAAGATCCTGGTGAAGGACCGCGAGGTGGCGGCGCCGCCCCCGGAGATGGCCGTGGTCTTCCAGGACTACGGGCGGTCCCTGTTTCCGTGGCGGACGGTGCTGCGGAACGTGACCTTCGGTCTGGAGAGCAAGAAGCAGCTCTCCACGGCGGACCGCACCGAGATCGCCATGCGGGCCATCCGCGACGTCGGCCTGGCCGGGTTCGAGCAGCACTACCCGTGGCAGTTGTCGGGCGGGATGCAGCAGCGCGTGGCCATCGCGCGGGCCCTGGCGTACGAGCCGGATATCCTGCTCATGGACGAGCCCTTCGCCTCGGTGGACGCCCAGGCCCGCACCGAGCTGGAGGACCTCCTGCTGGGGATCTGGGAGAAGTTTTCCCAGACGATCCTCTTCGTCACCCACGACATCGAGGAGGCGGTCTACCTGTCGGACCGGGTGTTCGTGCTCAGCGCCCGGCCCGCCTCGATCATCAATGCCATGTCGGTGGATCTGGGCCGCCCCCGCGACCAGCTTGCGACCCGGGAACTGCCGGCCTTCTGGAAATACCGCCACGAGATCTACCGCATCATCCGGCAGGAGACCATCCGCCAGCGGGCGGACGCGACGGGGGCGCCCCCCGGCGAGGTCCGCCCGTGAGGCGCGGGGGAGGGGGGATCCGGCGCCTCCTCTATGAGACGCGGTGCCCCGGGTACCTGTTCATGGGCCTCCTGCTGGGCTTCTGGGAGGTGGCCGCGCTCGCCGACCTGGTGGACGCGGACTTCATTCCACGGATCACCGCCATCGCCGTGAGCTGCGGGGAACTGATCCGCTCGGGCGAGCTCCCACAACACGTGGCGCGGACGCTGGCGCGGACCTTCCAGGGCTACGCCTGGGGGATCCTCCTGGGGGTGGCGGTGGGGGCCGCCTCGGGGCTGTGGCGGCCGGTGCACGCCCTCCTGGGCCTCACCATCGAGATCCTCCGCCCCATGCCGGTGGTGGCCACCATCCCCATCGGCATCCTCTTCCTGGGCATGGGCAACCGGATGAACGTCTTCGTCGTGGCCCTGGCCACCACGTGGCCGATCTACGTCAATACCTTCCAGGGGGTCCGCCGGGTGGGGGCGGAGCTGATCGACACGGGGCGGATCTTCGGCTGCCACCCGCCGCGCAACATCTTCAAGATCGTGCTGCCGGCGGCCATGCCCTTCATCGTGAGCGGCCTGCGGGTCAGCCTGGCCATCGGCCTGATCGTGGCCGTGATCAGCGAGATGCTGGTGAGCGGGGACGGGCTTGGGCATTTCATCGTGGACACGGCGCAGGCCTTCCGCGTCCCCGAGATGTACGCGGGCGTCATCGCCACGGCGGCGGTGGGTTACGCCCTCAACCGGACCTTCCTGGCCGTGGAGAACCGGTTCATGGGGTGGCACAAGGGGTTCACGGCCCAGCGGGCGGCGTAGGGTGGGGCGGCCATGAAACAGGAGCGGGCCCTCGGCCTCGTGTTCCTGGGGGTGCTGCTGGGGGCGTGGGAGCTGGTGGCCCGGCTGGAGCTGGTCTCCCGCCGCTACTTCCCCCCCATGACCCACGTGATCCTCACCTTCCTCCAGCTCAGCGGCAGCCTGGACCTCCCCCTCGATCTGGGCAAGAGCCTGGGCCGGATGTTCGGGGGGTTCTTCCTGGCCGTGCTCCTCATGGTCCCCCTGGGGTTCCTCATGGCCCGCGTGCGCCCGGCCTACAACCTGTTCGAGCCCCTGGTGGAGACGCTGCGGCCCCTGAGCGCGCCGGCCATCATCCCGGTGGTCATGCTCTTCCTGGGGGTTGGCAACGCCATGAAGATCTTCGTGGTCTTCTACGCCTGCGCCTTCCCCATCCTCATCAACACCGTGGACGGGGTGCGGGGCGTGGATCCCGTCTTCGTCCACACGGCGCGCACCTACGGGGCGACC
>Ga0214473_10006119_pt1 | contig 14404 bp, 16 predicted proteins | sample RVTome_7_FD_203509 | JGI IMG/M metagenome (GOLD analysis project Ga0214473, IMG submission 203509) | Soil microbial communities from uranium-contaminated site in the Upper Colorado River Basin, Wyoming, United States - RVT98D197 | ecosystem: Environmental > Terrestrial > Soil > Contaminated >... | reverse complement strand
TTCGTCAGTTTGTGCACTTCAGTGGCTTTCATCGGATCTCATCCAGTCATCGATCATCGGCCGCCTGACGCGGCCGGTCATTTGAGGTCCACATCGGCCTACGCGTGTCGCCGTTCGACGAACCGGCAGCGGAAGGGCATCTTGTGGGCCACGCGTACGAAGGCTCGGATCGCCAAGTCACGGGGGACACCGGCCACCTCGTAGAGGACCGTCCCTTCCTTAACGCGCGCCGCCCAGTATTCGGCTTCGGCCTTGCCCTTGCCCATTCGCATTTCCAGCGGCTTCTTGCTGACGGGCTTATCGGGGAAGACGCGGACGAACAGCTTGCCTTCGCGACTGAGGTGATGCCTCGCCGCCACGCGTCCGGCCTCGATCTGGCGAGCGGTCATCAAGCCGGCCTCGAGGCACTGCAGCCCGTAGTCACCGAACGCGACGAAATTGCCGCGACTGGCCTTGCCTCGCACGCGACCGCGCTGCTGCTTGCGAAACTTCACTCTCTTGGGCATCAAAGGCATGGATCAACTCTCGTCTGGTTCGCAGGTATTTCGTCGGCGCGACGTGCGCCGAGCGTCACCGATACTCCTACCGTCGTCCTCTGGCCCGCGCCCGCGCGCCGGCGGCTCGTGATTCGTACTCCGGCTGGGCCTGGTCGTCGTACATTCCGTAGTAGACCCAAACCTTGACGCCGATCGTTCCGTAAGCCGTGTGACTGGCGGCGAACCCGTAATGCACGTTCGCCTGCAGCGTCTGAAGGGGAATGGAGCCTTCGCGAGTCGATTCGTTGCGGCTCATCTCGTGGCCGCCAAGACGTCCGGAGAGCTGGATTTTCACGCCCTTGGCGCCCGCGTTGATGGCGGCGTCGGCCTTCATCTTCATGATTCGCCGGAAGCTCGAACGCTTCTTCATCTGCTCGCCGATGCTGGCGGCGATAAGCTGGGCGTCGGCATCGGGATTGCCAACCTCGACGCAACTGATGGAGACGTTGCGGCCGGTGAGGGTCTGCAGGTCCGCGGTGAGCCGCTCGACTTCCGAGCCCTTCGGGCCGATGACCAGGCCCGGCCGAGCCGTGCGGATGATGATCTTCAGCTCTTCGCGCGTGCGTTCGATGTGGATGTCGCTGACCGCAGCGAACGGCGGAGCCTGGTTCAATCGCTTGTCCAGGTACTCGCGGATCTTATGATCCTCGATCAGCAGTTCCCCATACAGCATCTTCGTGGGCGCATACCAACGACTGCGGTGCGCCTCGGTGATGCCGACGCGAAACCCGAATGGATGAACTTTCTGACCCATGTGCCGTTCCTTCTGTATCCGGTCGCCAGCGTCATCGGGCGACCGTCGCTCTTACCGCGTCCTCACTTCGCCGCGTCCACCGCGACGGTAATGTGACTGGTGCGCTTCAGAATCGCATGCGATCGGCCGCGATCCTTGGGCTGAAACCGTTTGATGGTGGGTCCTGAGTCGACGTACGCCTCAGTCACCACGAGGTTTCGGGTATCAACTTCCGCTTGTTCGGCGTTGGACCTGGCGGCCAAGAGGGCCTGACGAATGAAGACGGCCCCGCGGCGCTTCGAAAAGTCGAGGATGTCCAGCGCTTCCGCAAGCGACTTGCCGCGGATCATGTTGATCACCGGACGGACCTTCGTCGGGCTGATCCGTGCTCCGCGATGTGTATTGCCGAATGCCATCATGCAACTCCGAACCGATGCGCCGACCGAGTCAGCGGGCCGCCCACGCCTTGCCTAGACGTGACCGGCGGCGCGCTGCGCCTTCGTGCCGGACGTGTGACCGCGGAAAATACGCGTCAAACTGAACTCGCCAAGCTTGTGACCGACCATGTCCTCGGTCACAAACACACTGTTGAACACCTTGCCGTTGTGCACCTGAAGCGTATGGCCGACAAACTCCGGCACAATCGTGCAGGCGCGTGCCCAGGTCTTGACCGGCTCATGCCGGTTCTGCTGGTTCAGAAGCTCGATCTTCCGAAACAGCTTTTCGTTGACGTTTGGACCTTTTTTCAGTGACCGTGGCATGTTCGACCTCGCGGCAATCGTGTCTGTCGGTAATCCGAAATCCCAATCACTTCACTTTCAACTGTCCGTAGCGGACGCTGCGTCGGCGGCGAATAATGCGCGCCTTTGACGGCTTGCCATGCTTACGCGTCCCGCCGCCTTTGGCGAGCACACCGGTCTTCGACGCCGGCGCCCGGTTGCCCTTGCTGCGGCCGTCGCCGCCGCCCATCGGGTGGTCATGGTGGTTCATCGCCATGCCGCGGGTATGCGGTCGGCAACCGCGATGCCGCGACCGGCCGGCCTTGCCCCAACGCACGTGCTGATGGTCGGTGTTGCCCACCTGCCCGATCGTCGCGCGGCAACGCAGAGAGACCTGACGAATTTCACCCGATGGAAAGACCAGCGTGGCCCACTGGCCTTCCTTATTGGTGAGCCGTGCATACGCACCGGCCGCACGGCACATCTGCCCGCCACGACCGGGCGTCAGCTCGATGTTGTGCACGTTCAGGCCGGCGGGAATCGCGGCCAGCGGCATGCTGTTGCCGACCTTCGGCTCAGCGGGATTGTTGCTGCTAAGGATCGTCGCGCCGTCGGTCAGCCCGACCGGGGCGAGGATGTAGCGGCGCTGGCCGTCCTCATATTCCAGCAGGGCGATGTGGCAGGTGCGGTTGGGGTCGTATTCGATCCCGACGACCTTCGCGGCCATGTCCAGCTTGTCGCGGCGGAAATCGATGACGCGGTACCGCTTCTTCGCGCCGCCGCCACGGCTCCGAACCGTAATCACACCATGGTGGTTACGCCCGCTGCATCGCTTCTTGGGGCGCAGCAGCGACTTCTCCGGCGAATACTTGGTCACCTCGACATTGAGGTTGACCGAGGAGTTTCGCCGGCCGGCAGTCGTCTTCTTGTAGATGCGGATTGCCATAATTCAACTTCCGAACGTTCCACCTGCGCCGGTGCAGGTGCGCCTAAACCTAAAACAGTTCGATCCGATCGTCGGCGTGCAACTGCACCGTCGCGCGCTTCCAGTTACTGGTCTTGCCCGTGCCGAACCGGGTCCGCACGTATTGGCCCTTACGAATCTGCGTGCTGATCTTCACGACCCGCACTTCATAGAGGCTCTCGATGGCGGCCTTGATCTGCGGCTTACGCGCTCGCATGTCCACGGCAAAGCTGTACCGATTACGACTCTCACCTTCCCAGGTGCTCTTCTCGGTGATCAGCGGTCGCTTGACAATCTGAGTTGGATGCAGCATCAGGCCACCTCCTTCGCCTTGCGGCCCTTGACCTTCTTCTCGATCGTCGGCTCAGGGGCCGCCTCATCGCGCTGCGGCGACGCCAGCCACTGCTGAAGGGCCTGCTTCTCGACGAGCAGGTATCGATGATTTAAAAGATCGAACGCGTTGAGACGTTCGATCTGAGTCAATGACAGATCCGCGATGTTGCCGGCCGAGCGCGCGACGTGACCGGCGGTGTCGGTCAGCGCGAGCAGGCAGGAACGGTTGATCGATAGGGCCTGCATGATGGCGGCGAACTGCTTGGTGGACGGGGCGTCAAACGAAAAACGGTCGACGATTTTTATTTCATCGTCCACCGCTTTGGCCAGTAGCGCATTTCGGTTGGCGAGCTGTCGCATCTGCTTGGGCATGCGCAGGCGCCAGCTCTTGGGGTGCTTGGCAAAGGCGACGCCGCCGCCGCGCATGATATTCGTTCGAATCGCACCGCGGCGTGCCCGGCCGGTCCCCTTCTGGCGGTAGAGCTTTCGCGTGGAGCCCTCGGTTTGACTGCGGCCGCGCGTGGCCGCGGAGCCCTGGCGGCGATTGGCGTGATAACGCACGTACGCCTGCTTCAGAAGCGCCGGCCGAACATCGCCGCCGAGCTGCTGCTCGTCGATCTGCAGGGTATCAACCTGCTTGCCCGTATGGTCATGGACTGGAATTTCGATCATCTTCGATCACCTACGGTTCCGGGCGGCGTGTTTGCATACACGCGTGCCTCAGAATGCGTTTTCCGTTCGCCGCCAAACGTCTTGATCCAGTTCGTCTGGGCGACTCGGCTGTCTACGACTGCATGTCGCGGCGAAGCAGTTTCCGTTTCACTCGAGCCCAACCCAGCCGCCGAACCTCGCCAGAAGCGGGCGGCTGCCCACCTCCACGAGCCGGCCTCATGGGCCTGAGGACTTACGACGCCTTGGCAAGTGTCGTCTTGCCCTTTGAAAGCCGTTTGGCCTCCCTGACTATCACCAAACCCTGCCGCGATCCGGGCACGGGGCCCTTGACCAGCAGCAGGTTCTTACTCTTATCCACACCGAGCACCGCGAGGCTGCGAACGGTGACCGCTGCATCGCCGAGATGGCCGGCCTTATGGCCGCTCTTCTTCGGCCTGCCGTGCCCGCGGTTGGACGCACGGCTGCCGATCGAGCCCGGCGAACGGTGCTTGCGTTCGGTGCCGTGCGTCGCCGGCTGACCCTTGAACCCCCACCGCTTCATGGGGCCGGCGAAGCCCTTGCCTTTACTCGTGCCCGTCACGTCGACGAACATCATCTGCTCAAATACTTCAACGGTCAGCCTCTGACCCAGTTCGTACGAGCCGACCTCTTTCTCGCTCAGTCTCACTTCACGATGCGCGCGCTTGGGGCTCTGCGCCGCCTTGGCGTCATGCCCGATCTGCGGCATGGTCGAGTTTCGGGGCTTGACGTCCTCGAACCCGAGCTGGATCGCGTCGTACCCGTCGGCGTCAGCGGTCTTGACCTGCGTGACGAAGCACGGGCCGATCTGGATCACCGTCACCGGCACGTTCTTACCCGCCTGGTCATACCGACGGGTCATGCCGATCTTTCGTCCTAGCAATGTCGCGGCCATCTGCGTCGAACCTCTCAGGGGCTGCTATCCAGGTGAGCCGAATCAACCGGCCACCGGCGGCGGATCATGGCCAAACTGCGCCAGAGGATCACATCCTGTTTGATTCCCTTATACGAACATGGGCAGGCCGTTCATCTCGAGCCTGCCCATCACAACACTACGCTTTGATCTTCACAAACACACCGGCCGGCACGACCAAACGGTTCAGCGCTTCGATGGTCCGCGCGTTGGGCTCGGCGATGTCGATGATCCGACGATGCGTGCGAATCTCGAACTGCTCACGACTCTTCTTGTCAATGAACGGACTGCGCAAGACGGTGTACCGCTCGATGCGCGTGGGCATGGGGACCGGCCCGGCGACGCGAGCGTTGGTCCGCTTGGCGTGGTCGACGATTTCCTTCGCCGAGGCGTCCAGCGCCTGGTGGTCGTACGCTTCCATTCGAATGCGGATCTTGCCAGCGGCCATGAAACCTCATTCCGAGTCAAGTTCGGGTTACACCGACACCTCTCGCCCGTTGAGCCAGCCCCAACGGCGAGCCCAATACTCTACAAGCTGGTTCGGGGCTGTCAAACTGAGGCTTACTCGCGGAGGATCTGGCCCCACGGTGGGGACTTATTGCTCCGGAGATGCGGCTTCGCCGGCGGTGTCTTCGGTTCCCGCGTCCGGAGAGCTTCCGGGGGTCGGGGGCTCTTCCGGGGGCGGGGGATCGAGATCCGCCATCGGCTGAGCCGCCGCAAGGACGTGTTCTTCGGCGTAGATCGGGACGTCGTGTGAACAACTCAGGGCGATCGCATCGCTCGGCCGAGAGTCGACGTCCACCAGGCGGTCGCCCTGGCGAAGCACGAGCCGCGCGTAATACGTGCCCTGGTGCAGATCCTCGTGCCGCAGATCGCTGATCACCACTTTCTCGATTCGCGCCCCAAGCTCCTGCAGGACGCTATCGAGCAGTTCATGCGTCAGCGGCCGCATCAATTGCTGGCCCATCAGGCGTCGCTCGATCGCCGCCGCCTCGTACAGGCCGATCACGATCGGCAGGACGCGATCTCCGTCAACCTCGCGCAGCTCGACCACGTGATTCTGGCTGTTTTCCCGAATCAGAATGCGAGCCAGTTGCATCAAGACGGCCATGACATCATTTCCTTCCGGCGGCCAGACACCAGACTACTGCCCCATCAAGTGATCCAGCACCGCCATTTCGAGCTGCTCGTAATCGCGCTGCTCGATGCACTGTTTCTCGATCTTCGGATCAAAGCTGCGGACCTTCTGGACCAGGGCGAGAAAGACCTTTCGGCTATTGGCCAGGTGCCTGGTCGCGACCTGCGGTTTCTGCGTTCGCATCGCCTTGACGTCGAGGCCGACGAATCGCCCGGTCTGCGGGTATCCGCCCAACTCCAGGACGCGCACCTGATTGTACGCCCGCCGCAGATCCACGGCCCCAAACGCCTTATCCTGGTCAAATTTTAGCCCGTTCTGGTCGTTCAGATGCACGGACCACAGCTTGCCGGCCTGGAGGGCAAAGGCCATCTCATCCGACGGGTCCAGGCCGGCGAGGATCGCATGGGCCGACTCGATGAGCCCGCCGACGCGACTCGGATCGGCCGTCTGAGCCGCCAGCGCCAAGGCGTGGCCGATCGTCGGGATGTACGCGTGGTCCATCGGCTCGTTGGGCTTCGGCTCAATGGCGATGGTGATTTCGCTGTCGTACTCGAGGATCTCATTCAGTGCATCGATCAACTGCCGGTGGGCGGCGATCGCGTTTTTCGCCTCGCGAACGTAAGTGCCCTCCCTGGCTAACCACCACACCATGAACTTCGTCCCCAGGGCGCGAGCCACGTCGACGCAGCGTTTCGTCCGTTCGATGGCCCACCGCCGGGCCGCGGGGTCGTTGGCGGTGAACCCGCCATCGCACCCGCGCGGGTCTTCCCACAGGCGCGGCGCCGAAAACTCCGCCACCAGGCCGTGGTCGTCCAGCAGTTTCTTCACCCGGCCCGCCTGCTGCGTGATCTGAGCCCGCGACAGCTTCTCCAGATCCGGTACGGCGTCGTCATCGTGGAATTGCACGCCGTCGAACCCCAGCGCCTTATAAACCTTCAGCTTCTGGGCGAACGGCACGGTGTCGCGGATCGGCGGTCCAAACGGGTCCGCCCCCTCATGGATATTCCACGGCCCGAACGAAAAGCGGTAGTCAGAAGTCATCCTCGTTACTCCATATTCGCCGGCCGTACGGCGGCCGACCGCTCAGATTCTACCCCATCCTCGCCGGATACACCGGGTCACTCACGCCGGGCCGGGGCGCAGCGCTCGGTTATACTCCGGGCCTTTCGCGATCTTGAGATGGGAAGTAGATTGCTGCGTGTTCATCGAAGGAGCGTCGTTCATGGCTGCACTGGTGCTCGATCGCAAGGTGTTTCACGACAAGGTGACGGCCTGTTGGTTAGGTAAGAGCATCGGCGGAACGCTGGGGATGCCGTACGAGGGTCGGACGTATGTGCAGGCACTGACGTTTTATGATCCGGTGCCGGCCGAGCCGCTGCCGAACGACGATCTGGACTTCCAACTTGTCTGGCTGAAGATGCTCGAGGACGTGGGGTGTTGGCCGCGGCTGCCGCAGTTCGCCGAGTACTGGCGGAAGTACCTGCTCGCGTATCCGTGGAATGAATACGGGTTCTGCAAGCGGAATCTCGAGCTCGGACTGATGCCGCCGATTTGCGGGTGGTTTAACAACTACTTTGTGGATGAGATGGGTTCTCCGATTCGTAGTGAGATCTGGGCGTGCGTGGCGCCGGGGAATCCTCAGTTCGCGGCGTCGCTGGCGTGGATGGATTCGTGCATGGATCACGCGGGCGGCGAGGGGATGTGGGGGCAGATGTTCTGGTCGGCGGCGCAGAGCGCGGCGTTCGTCGTCAGCGACGCGCAGACGCTGATCGAGATCGGCCTGCACATGATCCCTCCGGCGTGCGCGATCGCACGGTCGGTCCGGGAGGCGCTGTGGTGTTACCGCCACAGCGTGGATTGGAGTCGGGCGCGGCAACGCATCCACGAAATCTATGGGCACGTGCACGCGCAGCACGCGCCGCCGAACCATGGGTTCACCGTGCTGGGCTGGCTGTATGGGCACGACTTCGGCGATCAACTGTGCAAGGCGGTGAACGCGGGCTACGACACCGATTGCACGGGCGCGACGATTGGGGCGCTACTGGGGATTCTGCACGGGACGGCCTACATTCCGCCGCGGTGGATCGAACCGGTAGGTCGGCGGATCAAGCTGCACAAGTTCACGGGCGACTGCGACGCACCGGCGGATATCGACGAGGCGGCGGACCGGACGGTGGCGGTGACGCAGCGTCTGGGGGCGAGTTTGCCGGTGGCGGTTGAGCTTGGCGAACGTGGGCGGCGGTCGGACGGTTTTGAGCCGTCGCTGTGGCGGAATGAACTGGCTCAGCAGTGCGTCCAGCGCGATCTGCGTGCGGCGTACGCGATGGCCGGCGACGTGCAGATCATCTTGCACTATGGGGGTGAGCCGGTGCTTCGGCCGGGGCAGAAGCGGCGGATGACGGTCACGTGCGAGCGGGATGGCAAGGCCGCCACCCCGGCGAATGTCCTGCTGTCGGCTGGCGACGGTTACACGGTTTCACGCTGTAGCCGCGGCGAAGTGGGCAGCTTCGAGGTGACGGCTGGTACTCGAGCGGCGGGCACGCAGATGATCGTTCAACTCGAAGTCGACGGCCGACGGTGCGAGGCGGCATTCACCATGCTCGGGGCCGAGCATGCCGATGGATTTCCCAGCGCGGCAGCTTCGACGTGGTCGGGCGAGGGGATTCCCAACGTGTTCTAGGGCGACGCGGCACGGCTTGCCTTCTCCCGGCGCGCCGGGATCTGGCCGTGCTTGAGGAGCTGCGGGGGCCCAGACACGGGCAAGCGGAGCTTGCCCATGCCACACAGAGAAGAGCCCGCTGGCGTTTTCAACGGAGCAGGAATGCCCCCTTCTTTCTGCCCGGGGCTATGTATTTAACGGGTGAGGGCTTGGGCGTGGTGTTGGGGTGAGAGTTGCAGGATGACGCGTCGGATCTGATCGGGCGAAAGCTCCGCGTCGGAGAGCTCGGCCTGGACGCAACTCTTGGGCATGCCGTAGACGGCGCAGGTTTCGGCGCTCTGGGTGAGTACGACGCCGCCCCGACGATGGATCGCTTGAGCGCCGAGCGTGCCGTCTCGGCCGATACCGCTCATCACAACGGCCAAACTGGACCGGCCGTAAACCTCTGAGACGGATCGCAGCAGTTCGTCGGCCGAAGGCTTGTAGACGAGGGACTGCGGCTGGTCACTGATTTCGACGGCGGGGCGATCGGCTTCCGCGCGGACAACGCGCATGTGCCTGCCGCCGCAGGCGACGTAAACCGTGCCGGGCAGAACGGGCATGGCGCTGTCGGCGTGGACGACGGTCAGGGCGGACTTGTGGTCGAGGCGGGTGGCGAAACTGCGAGTGAAAAGCTCGGGCATGTGCTGGGCGATGAAGATCGGCACGGGCAGATCGGCGGGCAGGCCGGCGATGATCTGCTCAACCATGCGTGGACCGCCGGTGCTGGACGCGATGGCGACGACTGCGAAGCGATGCTGCTCGATCTTTGGAATGTCACTCATGGCACTGCGGCCTGTGCCCCGGGCCCAATCCCGAAGTCTTATCGACCAGACAGAAGGCCGCCGCCAGTACCCCCGGAAGTACCCCCGGAAGTACCCCCGGAAGTTCCCTCGGAACGGCCCCGGGAATCCCGGCACGCGGGGACCCGGAAGATTCAGTCAGGGGTATGATGCGTGCGATGGATATCGGCAGTCGACAAGTGAATTGGTCATTTGATCCGCTGGAGGCTGTGGGACGGTGGCCGGCGTCGCAGCAGGTACTGCTGCTGCACTCGGGACGCTATGACGCGCAGTGGGCCAGCCGCTCGATTCTCGCTGAGCCGGTGGGAACGTACCAGTTCGTGGCCGCTGGCGGCGGGCAAAGCCGATGGATCGGACCGACGCTGTCGCAACCGGTGAGCCGATGGACGCATCGCCCGTTTACGGACCTGCGGCAGATCCTGGACGCGACCGCGGGGTGCGGGATCTGGATCGGGTACCTAAGTTACGACCTGGGCCGATGGATCGAACGGCTGCCATCGGGGGCGGCGAACGATCGGGATTGGCCAATTATCGAGCTGGGGTATTGCCCTGGCTACCTGGTTCACGACACGGGCGGTGGGCGGTGGTCGGCGCACGGCCGGTGGCGCGACGGCGGTTACCCGGATCTGGACGCGAGATCGGCGGCGACCGGCGCGTACGGCGCTACTGAGCCGCGAAGCGTCTTGACGCGGGATCAATACGAACGATCGGTGCGGCGCATTCTCGAGTACATCGCGGCGGGCGACGTGTTTCAGGTGAACTTCGCACAGCGTTTCACGGCCGATCTGCAGGCCGACTGGCCGGCGGGGTCGCGGGCGATGTTCGACCAATTGGCGCGGACGTCGCCGGCGTGGTATGGCGCGTATCTGGAGTCAGCGTTGGACGAGCGGTCGACGGGCAAGCGGCGTGCGATTGCATCGACGTCGCCGGAGCTGTTTCTGCAGGTTGATCCGCCCGGCCACGTCGTGACCCGTCCCATCAAAGGCACGCTGCCGGCCTCGATGCCGGCTGAGATTCTGCAACGCAGTGAAAAGGACACGGCTGAACTGCACATGATCGTGGACCTGCTGCGCAACGATCTCGGACGGGTGTGCGATTACGGGTCGGTCCGGGTTGAACAGGCGCGGACGATCGAGACGCATCCGACGATCCACCACGGCGTCGCGACGATCCGCGGGCGCCTGCATGACAGTCAAGACGTGGTGGATCTGCTGCGAGCGTGTCTGCCGGGTGGATCGGTCACGGGGGCGCCGAAAATCCGCGCGATGCAGATCATCGACGAGCTCGAGCCGGTGCGGCGCGGGCCATACTGCGGGGCGATCGGATGCATCTCCAAGGACGCGATGGCGGTGAATATCGCCATTCGTACCATGCTGATCGAGCTTGAGCAGGCAGCGCCAACGTCGGTGGCGCACGCGGGGCAGCGCGACTCCGGTCGCGTGGATTTTTCGGTAGGCGGCGGGATCGTGGCCGACTCGGACCCGTCGGCCGAATATGAAGAGACGCTGGCGAAAGCAGCGGCGATCGTCCGGACGCTGGGCGGTGGGCGCGAAGCGCGTAGTATGAACCGGCGATCTTCGATCGCCCGCTAAACAGACCCCGGGGCACGGCCGAGCGCTACGCGGCGGCTTGGACGGCGGATGCGCGCCGCGGCAAGATGCCGCGGCTATGGGACCGGTGGCGCGTACTTGGTTTTGAGTGTTGCGGCGTGGGATTTCAAAGTCTTGAGGTAGGTGGGGCGCATGGTGAGATCGGCGTCGGCCAGGTCGAGCATTTCGCGGATGACGCGAGCGCCGTCGCTGCGCGGGTAAGCGTGGGCGATCTTGCGGGCCTGCTTCATCGTCTTGAGCATGCGCGGGTACTGGTCAATGACCTTCTGGGCGAGCGCGGCGAGGCGCTGCGGCTCGACCATGTCGTCGACGACCTTGGCCCAGTCGGCGTAGGCGCGGTACGTGGTCGAGACACCGATCAGGTCCTTGATGACGGTGGAGAATTGGCCGACGAGCTTCTTGTCGGCGCTCTTGGGGAAGGCGCCTTTCTTCGCGTCGTAGCGCGGCTGAGCGTAGTTATCCGTGCGGTACTTGTCGCGCTGGGCCTTGCTGCGGAAGTCGGGGATGTCGTAGGGCTTGCCGTTTTCCATGGCGGATCGGTAGCTGAGCAGGCCGGGGATGGTGACGTCGGCGGCTTTGTAGATTTCGAACGGTGCGGGCTCGGCGGTGTGGATCTGGCGTGCGAAGTAATAGAGGACCCAGAAGTCACCTCCGCTGTGACCGGTCGAGGCGGCCAGTTCCGCAAGTTGCGGCCAATAGGGTTTAACCTCGGTCTTGGGCGCTTCGCCTGCGGCGCCGAGGCGCAGGAGCAACTTGCCCCAATGCTGCTCGGCGGAGCCGCGTGTGCCCCAGAGCCGCTGGATGTTGGTGTCGTCGGTCATGGCGCCCATGAGGTTGCGTACGACGGCGCCGTTGGACAGCGTGAGCAGCGACGGGGCGCACTCGCCCCATTTGGCGCCGAACTGCTTCATGATGTAGCCGTCCAGATACTGCGTCGCGGGCAGCGAGACAGTTCGCAGCGGACGCAGGCCGGTGATGTGAAGCATCGGGCCGAGCGAGTGCGTGTTGTAGTAGTGGGCGTCGAGCCAGCTCCGCCAGTTGTGGACCTGCCAGCCCGGCTGGACGGGGATGCCGTCGATGTAGGTGTATTGCAGTGAACGAACTTCGTGAACGTAGGAATACTCGCCGTACATCAGTTCGCCGAAGAGGCCCTGCTCCCACTTGGCTTTGAGGTACATGTTCGCGGCGCTGAAGGGGTAGTTCTCAGCGAGGTTGTAGACCAGACCGCTCTTCTGGACGGCTTCAACCAGCCGCACACCTTCGGCCATCGTGTGGAATGAGGTGACTTCGGAGAGCACGTGCTTGCCGGCTTTGAGGCATGCGATCGCGTCGTCGGCGTGATTGGGGCAGAACGTGGCGAGTAGGACCGCGTCGAAATCCTGGGCGAGGAACTCGTCGGCGTGCTCGGAGACGAAGGCGTCGGGCTTGTGGTTGAGGAAGTTGCGTCGCATGTGCTCGTTGAAGTCACACCCGGCGACGACGTCGATACCGATGGCGTCGCAGGTGCTATAAAAGTTCATGCCTCGGCCGAGGCCCCAGATGCCCAGACGGATTCGCTTCTTGCCTTTGAAGACGGGGTTGTCAGCGGTGGTCATGGTGAGTCCTTGATTGTTGATTTTCGATTTTCGATTCTAGATTGCCTGGGGCGATCGTGCGCTGGCTACAGGCCGAGGGTGGCGCAGACCACCTGTGCGTAGAGGCTGTGTCCGAAGTCGTTGGGGTGGTTCAGGCCGTTGCCGGTCATGTCGAGGAACGGCTTACGCTGAAGCATGGCGAGCCAGAGGGTGGTGACGTCGGCCAGAACGACCCCCGCCCCCGGAAGCAAGACCCCCGGAAGGCACAAGGCGGCCAGAGCGTCGCGATAGGTGGGGTAAAGGTCGGGCGACGCGTGGGCCCACTGGGGGTTGGCGGTCATGGAGGCGACGAGGACGAACTCCGTGTCGGGCAGGGACGCGCGTACGGCGTCGACCTGAGCTTGAATAAGTTGGCTAAACGCCTGCGGCGTGCGGTGGCCCGACGCGTCGTTCATACCCCATGCGAGGATGACCAGGTGCGGGGCGTGTTGGATGACAAGTTGGATCTGGTCGTGGCCCCAGCGTGCGTCCATGCCGCCGACGGCTTCGTTGGCGAACTCGACGGTGACGCCGCAGCGGTCCTGGATGGCCTGCGCGACCTGCTCGGCGTACGCCGGTCGGTATGGCGGGATGTTCATGCAGCCAGTGGCGTTGGACCCGGCGGAGATGCTGTCGCCGAAGAGCGCGAGTCGCAGCGTGCCGTTGTCCATGAATCGCTGCCGGGTTCGCGGTAGATCGTCGATGCGGCTGGGTGGGATCGGCAAACGCCAACCGGCGTGGCGATAGGTGACGCGGACCTGGAGTTGGGCAAAGAGAGGCGATTCGGCAAATAGCAGATACCCGTCACCTCGGCGTTTGGCCACGGGGTCGCCCTCTGCGGGATACAGTTCTTCCTTGCGCTTGAAAGCAATGCGGGAATCAGGTGGCAGGATGATGTGGCGGCGATCGGCTTGGAGGATGAAGTCGCGGCCTTGTTCATAGACGGTGTCGCCGGCAGCGTCGGTGACGGCAAGCAGCTCGTCGACCTCAAGCAGCAACACACCGGCCGGCGCGTCTTCGCCATTGTGATGCACGAAGAAGATCGGCTCGTCGCGGATGATCTGTGATTGCCAGAAGTATTGCATGGGGTGGGGCCTGGTCCACTGTGCCTGCATGTTACCGTCAGTGGGGTACAGAGCTGAATGGATCGGCCAGGAACCTGTTTGGGGTTTATCCCAGAACAGGTTCTATGTTACATTATTAGTCATGGGCAAACTCATTTTCACACGCAAGTACGACGAGTTTCGAGACGAGCTTGTGCGTGCCCGAAAGAACGGTGGGCTAACTCAGAAGGACTTGGCAAAATGCCTGGGCAGGCCGCAGTCTTACGTCTCTAAGTACGAACGAGGGGAGCGGCGGCTGGACATCGTCGAGTTTCTCCAGGTGGCAGAGGGATTGAAGATCGACCCTGCAGCGCTCGTGCACGAACTCCAAACGGGAAAGCGACTGAAAGGGACGCCGGCGTCCAGAGGGACCCTATTCGAACGCTGGCAACTCACGGCTTCCCAACTCGCCGAGTTGGTGGACGCTAGGCCAAGCCTGAGGGGTATGCTGGTCGGATACGTAGCCGAACAGAAACTTCTGGAGTTGTGGTTCTCCGGCTCCGACGTGAAGTGCTCTAATGAGTTCGATGACCACGATCGGGCGAACAAGG
>Ga0214473_10006118_pt1 | contig 14404 bp, 18 predicted proteins | sample RVTome_7_FD_203509 | JGI IMG/M metagenome (GOLD analysis project Ga0214473, IMG submission 203509) | Soil microbial communities from uranium-contaminated site in the Upper Colorado River Basin, Wyoming, United States - RVT98D197 | ecosystem: Environmental > Terrestrial > Soil > Contaminated >... | reverse complement strand
CCGGGCCTCGCCTCCGGGTGCGTGATATCGTGCGCCCGGCTCCCGGCCGTCCCCATCGTCTAGCCTGGCCTAGGACATCGCCCTTTCAAGGCGACAACGCGGGTTCGAATCCCGCTGGGGACGCCAATTTCCGTCGCGTTGTCGCGGCGTTGCGAGGGGCGAGAGACCCACACGCACACAGGTCGCACACTGATGGTCGCGGACCCTGCACGGCTCGATTCGGTTCTGCGCGCGGAGAGCGAGTCGGGCGAGATTGAGTTCAAGCAGCTCTTCAACCCGGGTGACGCGAGGGGGTGGTTGGAGCTCGTCAGGGCGATCGTCGCCATGGCGAACTCGGGGGGCGGCGGGATCCTCTACGGCGTCGACAACCGCGGAACGCCTGTCCGGGAGCCCGTCGAGGTGGTCGGACTCGACCCGCTGGAGATCACGAGGAAGATCCACAAGTACACCGAGCACCACTTCGACTCGTTCGAGATCTGCAAGACCCAGAAGGACGGTCAGTCCGTCGCGGCGATCATCGTCGGCGGAGTAGGGATCCCCATGATCTTCGCCAAGCCGGGGACCTACCCCGACGGCAACGGCCAGAAGACCGTCTTCGCCCAGGGAACCCTGTACTTCCGCCACGGCGCCGAGAGCTGTCCCGGGACTACAGACGATCTTCGCGACGCAGTGGATCGTCTGCGGCGTGAGTGGGCGAAGGGCGTGCAGCGCGCCGCTGATGCGCCCCTGGGCTCGATCGTTGAAGTCCGATCGCCGACCGATCCAACGCGCGAGGGCGGCTCTCCTACCTCCATTCGCCTCACCGATGATCCCACCGTTCCGGTCTCGCGGATGGTGAACCCCAACCAGACTCACCTCTACCGGACTCAGGAGATCGTGCAGAAGATCAACGAGGACCTGAGCGGATTCCGTGTGAACGTGTACGACGTGACGGCGATTCGCGTGGCCCACGGATTGGATCAGCGCCTCGAGATGGTTCACAAGCCGCGTCATGGGTCTCGTGTCTTCAGCTCGCTGTTCGCGGAGTGGGTCGTCGGTAGCATTCAGGAGGATCGAGGATTTATCCGAAAGGCGCGCCGCGAGTATCGTGCCCAGAGGCGAACGCGGTAGCGGCGCAACTGGTCGCGTCAGTGCACCGTCCGCCCCCGCACCACCTCGGCGAGCCTCGCCTCGCGTAGCTTCGCGTAGCGCCGCGTGCTCCGCGGATCGGCGTGCCCCAAGTACTCCTGCACCGCCCGCTCGTTCCCGGTCCGGTCGAGCGCGTCGGTGGCGAACGAATGCTTCGTCCCCTCGTAGAGCCCCGCATCGACCCCCACGTCCTTCGCCGCGCGCACCCAGCGCTGGCGCAGCGCCCAGTACGACCACCGCTTTCCGGTGCGATGGTTCTTGAACAGCGGGCCCTCCGCCGGCATGTGCGCGCGTAGCCACTCCTGCACGGCAGGCGCGATCGGCAGCCGCCGCGTGCGTCCGGTCTTCGTGCCGCGGATCGGAGAGTCGGGGCTGTCGCCCTTCATTGCGCGTGAGACGACCAGCACGCCGCGGTTCAGCATCACGTCGCGGACGTCGAGCGCGCGGACTTCGCCTGGGCGCAGCCCCATGTAGACGAGGACGAGGTATGGCCCACGATCGGCCTCAGGGATCTTCGCGAGCACGGCGTCCTGCTCCTCGGCCGTGAGGAGCCGCGGCTCGTGCTCGGCCACGCGCGGCAGGGGACAGTCGGGGACCACCGCGATGTGACCGCGCCGCTTGAGCCAGCCGAGGAAGGAGCGGAACGCCCCGTAGGCGTTGCGTCGGGTCTTCGGGCTGAGCCCTCGCTCGCCCATCCAGGCGAGCCAGTCCTCCAGGCGTGCGGAGTCGACGTCGCCCAGGCGCTTGCCGGTCCACCAGGAGATCTCGCCGCCTGGGCGGGCGTAGCGCTTGTACTCCGCCACGGTGCGCGGCGACAGGTCGTGGGCCTTCTCCTGCTGGCGCTTCACCACCAGCCACTCGGCGTATCGCTCCGTGACGAGGTTGGGCTTGGCCTTCGCGGCGAGGTAGGGGGCCACGGCGTCGGCGGGGGATTTGCCCCGGGCGATCGATCGGCGAATGGAGGCGAGCAGCTCCTCGGCCACCTGCCGGGTCATCCGTTCCCCGTGCAGGGTGCCGATCCAGCCGTACGGGCGGGCGTCGAGGCGGTAGCCGGGGCCGCGCTCGCGCGGGCGCACCTTGCCGAAGCTCTCGGACACATCGCGTAGTGCCTGGTGCGCGCTCATGGGTACATCTCCAGCGGGCCGCCCGGCCCGGGTCCACCGTCCGAGCCGGGCGGCCGTGAACGCCCAGGCGAGCCGCACCTGGGCGCCGCATCACCTACGGAAGGCCATCCACCTCTCCGCGGCCCGAGAGTGCGTGCAGGATCTCAGCGCCTCTCTCCGCCGGCTCGAACGTGTCGACGCGCCGCGGCTTGCCGGTCTCCGGGTCCACGATCCCCAGGCCGCGCTCCCGTCGCACAAGCACCTTGGCGCTTGCGAGGTCATTCCAGGCGGCGCTCGCACGGACCTTGCCGACCTGCCCGCGGCAGCTGGCGAGGATCTCATCCCGGGTCACGGCGCGGCCCTTCTCCTCGCAGAGCCGCTCGATGACCTCGAACACCCGCTCGCAATCCGTAAGCTCGCGGCCGTGGGCCTCCTGGCGCCATCGCACCGCGCCCTGCGGCAACACCTCGAGGATGAAGGGCCCGCCCTTCGGCTCCGGCCCATTGGTCTTCGAGACCCGCAGCTCGATGAATCGCCCGCCACTCGTGGCGTCGAGCCCGTAGGCTTGCGCCTCGCGGTCCGTCAGACGCCGCAGGTTGATCACCACCCGGGAGAGGTCCACGATCTGCTTCGAGCCCGTGGCCGCCGTAGCATGCAGCTCCGTGCCCTCGCGCTGCGACTGCTTGTTCACGTGGTGCGCGAAGACCACGCTCGCGCCGGTCGCGGCCGAGATCCGCCCCAGCTGGCGGATGGTGGCACCGCCGCCCTCCTGGGAATTCAGGCCCGCGCCTTCGGGGAGCGCCAGGCCGCGGGTGAGCGGATCGAGGAAGATCAGGCCGACATCCGGGACCTGCTGCGCCGCGGCGATGGCTGCCTCGACGAAGTCGTCGTCCAGGATCGCCCCGGCTGCGCCGCGCAAGGGCTTCACCTCCAGGCGCTCGCGCAGCTGCTCGGCCCCCTCGCTGGTCAGCTCGGGGAAGTGGACCGCCAGCGCCGCCTCGAAGCGGCGATGCAGCGTGGCGACGTCGTCCTCCAGAGCGAGGAGCACGACGCCGCGCGGGCGGGGCACGTTGAAGGGCCCGCAGTCGCGGCCAAGGGCGACGTGCAGGGCCAGCATGATCTCGACCAAGCCCTTGCCGGTGCCGCCCGCTGCGACAATCCCGCCCTCTACGTTCGAGGGGAAGAGTCCCTCGACCACCCAGTCGATCGCCGGTGCGGGGCGCGACAAGAAGGCGTCGATCAGGCCCGTCCTGCCCAGCAACACGTCTCTGGCGGATCCCGTGTGGCCCAGCAGCTGCGCAGCGTCGACGCGCTCCAGACGCTCCAACGCCTGCGCCGGGGAGGGCTCGCCGCCAAGCAGCTTCATCGTGCTCATATGATCGGCGAAGCTGGCGCCGGGGATCGGGAGCGGTGTGCGGTAGACCTCGATCGCGGGCTCGGGGCCCAAGCGCTCGCGCAGCTGCCCGGACACGACGAGCGCGTCGCGGTACCCGCGGCCGCTCCGCTCGGCCAGGATGCGGACCTCACGCGCACCGTCGAGGGCGCCTGCGGGTCCGAGGACCGTCAGCTGGAAGTCGTCATCGCGCCGGATGGCGATCGGCTGGCTCGCCCGGCTGCGGCTCGGATCAGGCGGACGTGCAGTGGGAAGTGTACGGGTGGTGGACATGGTGGGCTCCTGGCTCCTACGTCAGGGTGAACGGCTCCAGCTCGGCGAGCGCGTGGCCGGCGCCGAGGTGATCGACGATGTCGTCGCCCTCGCGGGTGGTGCGGGAGCGGACGAGGCGGGGCGTGATGCCGATGAGGGCCAGCGAGGCGACCACATCTCGCGCCCAGCGCGCGCCGGCCGTGTCGCGGTCGACGATGATCGTCGCGTCGCGCGCGCCCTCGAACCAGCGGTGAACGTCCGGCGTGGCGCCCCAGGCGTTGCTGCCACCCTGGCAGGTCGTGGCGACCTGACCGAGCGCAGCGAGAGCGTCGCAGCTCTTCTCGCCCTCGGAGACGTACACGGGCTGCCCTGCCGCGATGCCGCGACGTAGCTCTGGCAGTCGGTATGGCACCAACAGCTCGCGCGGCGGTAGCCCCCATTGAATCAGCGTGGCGCCCTCGTAGGCCCGCGAGCCCGGCGTGTAGACCTTGTCGCGATCGCCGCTCGGGCGCGAGCGTTCGCTTCGGACCACTTCGAAGACGTAGGCCCCGTCGAACGCGCGGTAGACCCAGCGGCCGGCGACCTTGTGGGTGCCGGCGAGCCAGTGCGGCAGCGGTTCATCGGCGGGCGCGTAGCAGAGACCTGGGCCTCGATGTGGTCGACGAGACGTGTCCGAGCGTGAGGGCTCGCTCTCCCACGGATAGGGTTCGTCGAGGTGCCACTCCCACTTCGAGCCCGCGCGGCTGGGTGTGCCCGAGTCCTCAGTCGAACACCAGATGCGGACCTCGGACCGCGCGGGGTCATAGCCGCCGCGGCACTGCTGCGCGGACTTCCCCGCCCGCCCGTGGCCGCTGCACGCCGGGCAGGGGTTCGTCTTCGACCAGAAGCGCCAGCTGTCGCCCATAGTGATCGCACGCTCTCGTTATGCGAGACAGGTTGGTCCAGAGCCCCCACTCCCGCAATATCAGGAACCGGCAAGAGCCGCATTCCGAGGGGGCGGACGCTCGGGCCGTGGACCGAGCGTCCGCTCGGGCGGAGAGAGATCCGCCACTTACTCCTGGATCTTGCCGCTCGGTGCGTCCTCGCCGTTCGTGCCGCCGCGCGCCAATTCGCTCATGCGCGCGGGGTCAACGGTCCGGCGCTCCTCGCGAGGCATCGGCGCGAGCGGGCGGTCCTTCGCGGAGTCGAAGCCTCCATTCTCGATCGAATTCTCCGGCGGAGTCGGGCTGTAGGTTTTCGAGTTGCCTGCAGGGGTGGCCATCTGGTTCTCCTGGTACCCGGCGATAGCCGGGCGGTTCGTGAAGGCCCGCGCGCAAGGACACGCGCGGGTGGCGTTTCGGGACATCCGAGACGCCGGTGATCATCGCCGTCGTGGAGCGCCCACCTTGGGCGCCGCGCGCGCGAAGATCTTGGGGAAGGCCACAAGCACGTTGTCCACGGCTGCGGCCGGGTCGCCATCGACCTGTTGTGCGAGGCGGCGCAGGAGCTTTGCCTGCTCGCCGGAGTAGCCGCGGTCGGCGATCTCATCGCAGAGCTTCGCGACGTCCATCATGCCCTCCAGTGGGCGATGTCGGCGCCCTCGAGGACTTCGTCACCCCACCTGGCGCGGGCCGTCTCGGTGATCAGAACGCGACCGGCCAACTCGCTGATCGTGTACTGCGAGACGCCCGCCGGGCGCTGGTCCTCGGCGATGCGAGGCCATTCCGTCGGGTGCCATCTCCGGCCTTCGAGATACTCTCGATTCCGCCCGTCTGGGCCGGGGACGATCATGCGCCGGATCAGGATCTCGTCGAGCACGGATTTGTCGTTCGACGCGATGGCCTTCACGACCTGTTGTCGAAGCGCCGGCTCCATCGCGACCTTCGACAGCCGCTGCTGCATCTCGCGGGGCACTGCCTCAGTGACGACCCACTGCTCGATCGTGGCGACGTGCTCCTTGGCCATCTTGATGTCTCGGGCGTGGAGGCGGGCATCATCACTCCCGAGTTCCACGGACCTACCTGAGCGGGCCGTGAAGTAGCTACGACTCTGCGCCTTCCGGGCGATGCCCTGTTCGACGAGCTCGAGGAAGGAATGCTCTTCGAGCGGCTGCACGCCGGCCGGCGGATCGCCGAGGCGCCACACGGGCTCGCCGCGGGGGCCGCCGGCCACGAGCACAGCGCGGGCGTCCTCGCCCCGCAGCCACGCCTGGTAGCACGTCTCGCTGTCGGCCTTGAATGTGCGCGATAGCATCTTCACAACGTCGCGCGCATCGCGGCGGGCGCGCTCGCCGACGGCCCGCGCGAACGCTTTGTCCAGCTCGACCTGCTCCGCGGCTGCGACGGCGGCGGCGCGGTCTGTGTCGATGTAACTCATTCGGGAATCTCCAGTCGGTGGTCGGGGTTGAGATCGTGCGGTCGAGTTGCCGGCGGACACCACGGAGGGCGGTCTTCGGTCTCGGTGCCGTAGCACTTCAGATTTTCGTAGGTGGAGAGCGCATGCAGGAGGACGCAGCACCACCAATCGCCCGCAGCCTCGATGGTCTGCGGCGGTGTGGTCGAACCCGTCTGGGCGATGTGCTTCCGAGCGAGCCAGCAGACCACAGCTTCCGCGGGCGCGTCCCAGAACTTCACGCCGATCGCGCCGGCCTGCGCGAGCGCCTTGGCCTTGAGGCCCTCGACATACTCCTTGGTGATCGCCGGCCGCTCTTCACCGCTTCTGCGGTGAAGCTCGTCGACCAAGAACTCGGCGATCTCCTCGTCGCGCCGAGACGGCTTTCGCTTGATCTCGCGCTCGGCTGCTGCGATCCACTTGGCCCAATAGAAGGCCGTCGTCCAGGCGCGGACTGTCCGATCGGCGACGCCGCAGCGTTCGGCAGCTTCGGCCACGGAGAGCCCTCGCGCGCAGGCAACCGCGCACCTGGCCCGGACGATCAGCGGATGCGCTGCCCGGCTGCGCCGGATCAATCGACGCGTGGCACTCATCTCCGCAGCTCGTTCACGACGCCGGCCAGGCCGTGCACGGCGAGTGGCTTCGGATCCTGTGGCACGTTGCTCAGCGAGTCATGGATGGTCCAACCGCTCTTCGCGTGCTGGGCTACGACGGCGTTCGCGATCATCACCTCGCGCTTGCGCAGCGGCGCTTCGCGCAGTCGGCCGAGGTAGGCCGCCATCTCGGGCGTGCGGACGCCGAGGCGATGCAGCCCCGCCGCCACCTCGACGAGCAGGAGGGCCTCGTTGGTGAAGATGGCGTGTCCGCGCTCGTCGCGGGTGGCCTCCAGTAGGCCTCGCTTGAGCCAGGTCCACATCAGATCGACCCGCACGCCGAGCCTGCGAGCCACGCGGCCCGGCGTGAGCTTCTTCGACCGCCGCCGCCCCGGCGCAGCTGTCCGAAGCAGTCCATGCGCGGGACGGTCGGCGGTCCCCGCCCGAGTGGCGGGCGGAGCTACGAAGATGAGTTTCTTCATGAGGCCCGCCTCTCGAGGCGGGCGATCTCGCGGCCGTGGGGAGTGAGCGGGCGACCCTGGTCGCGCTGCCTCGCGCGCTCTCGGCGGATCGAGTTGATGAGGCGGGACGCGCCGGGGTGCCGGTATCCAGCATCGCGCCGCTCGGCTGCCCTGCGAGCCCAGGACTCCTGGGCCAGGAGCGCCGCCAGCGCGATGGCGGGAGGGATCGGCTCGGAGAGGGGTCGCGGAGCCGGCGTCCGGGGGCACGGCGGGGGCAACGAGGCCCCGATTCCCGAGAGCCGGGGCGTGGGTGCCGTGGATGCTACTTGAAGGGCTGTGGGTGCCATGTGAGGGCTTCCGTAGGTACACCGATCCGCTGCCTGCTTGGCAGCAGGGCTGCGGAACGGGCTGTGGCGGAGATGCGGGGAGTGTCGTCCCGCATACTGCAGTATAGCAGGCGCGCAGCGGCTCCTCGTCGAACCGACGTTAGTTGGCCCTTGGTTCGGCCGTCGGGCTATCGATATCCCGACCATCGGCCGGCGCCGGGGGACCCATCGCGAAATGGGGGGTGCCCCGGGTCGCGGTGGCCGCAGGTGGCCGGGCTGGTGGCCGCGAAGTGGATGCTAGTTGCGGGTGGAACGCGCGCCGAGCGGGTCCCTCGTGGGTGCCGTGCGCGCGCGTGGGATCGGGAACCGGGCTGCCCTGCTGCGCAGCCGGGCCCGCCGCGAGGCACGCGCCGAGGCCAACACCGGGGAACGTATGGCTGTCGCGCGACGACGTGTGCGTTGGGGCTCGATGAGGGAGGCGGGCGGCGCCTCTCTCCTCGGTGGCGGCCGGAGAGTGGTAGTCCTCGGCCACGGGCCCGTGCGCGGGCGCGGATCGGCAGGGCAGCAGGGCAGGCGGGGCGCGCCCGGGCGGGAGCCGGAGCGCCTCGCGGCCGATTCCCGCTGCACGCTGCATGGCTGCACGCCGTGCAGCGGAAATGCCGTGCAGCGGAATAACGCCGTGACGGCGCGAGGTTGGCGGGTTTCCGCCGCTGCATGGCATAGCACGCTGCACGATCCGTGCAGCGGTCGGTAAGCCCGCGTAATCACGCCCGAATCCGCCCGCTGCACGCTGCACGGGGCTCCCTATAGAGATCCGCGCCATGCAGCGGGCGCGGACCCTCCTTCCTCCAGATCCAGCGGGCGCTCCCACGCCCGCGATCGGCCGTACCCATCGCGGCCTCGATCGGCACCACCAACTCGTGCGGCTCTACCGGCGCGCGGGGATCTTCTGGGTCGACGCCCGGGTCGAGGGGCGCCGGGTTCGCCGCTCGACCGGCCAGGTCGACCGCGAGGCTGCGACGCTGCGCGCCGCCCAGCTGCTCTGCCGCCGGGCCCCAACGCCACAGCCGGACGCCGCCCAGCGCCCGACTACCCTCCCCTCCATCCTCGACGCCCGCACCCAGGCCCTCGCAACCGCGCGACCGGGCACGATCCGCACGGTCCGGGGCTCCCACGCAGCGCTGCTCCGCGGCCTCGGGCCCGGGATCCCCACGCAGCCGGACCTCGACGCCTTCGTGGCGACGGAGCGGGCCCGCGGCGTCTCGGACTGGACGCTCTCCCGGTGGAGCCGGGAACTGAACGCTGCCCTGCGGCAGGGCGGCCTGGCCCCGCTCCGCGGCCCGAGCCCGCCTGATCCCGTGATCGACTCGCTCAGCAGGGCGGACTACCAGCGGCTCCTCGATGCCGCCCAGCCGACGTGGATCCGCAGGCTCCTGGTGGTGGCGGCCTGGACCGGCGCCCGGGTGGGCGAGCTGCTGGCGCTCCAGTGGGCCTGGCTCGACGGGGACGTGATCCGCCTTCCGGCGTCCGTGACGAAGACCGGGCGGGGCAGGGAGCTGTTCATCGGGCGCCCGGAGGTGGCCGAGGCGCTGGCGGCCCAGTGGGCGGAGCAGGGTAGGGGCACGGCGATGGTGTTCGCTCGGGCGGATGGCTCGGCGTGGAGCGCGGGGCATGTCCACCGCCTGGTGCGGGAGACGTTCGAGCGTGCGGGGCTCGGCGGGTACCGGAGAGGCGTTCACACGCTGCGGCGCTCGCTATGCGGGTGGCTGGTCGATGCGGGAGTGAACCTCGAGGATGCCGCCGAAGTGCTCGGGCACCGGAACCTCGAGGTCACCCGACGCCACTATGCCTCGAGGCTAGGCGCGCGGGCCCGCGCGCGAGTGCTCGGGCTGTAGCCCTGGTACCCGTTCTCCGACGGACGCGTCACGCCTCGGAGTGGCGCGCCCGTTGGTGTAGGCTTATCGTTCCTCTACCCCACGTCTCACCTCCCGCTTCGCCTTGCGCAGTAGGCAGCTTCGGATCCCCCATGTCATCGAGCACCGCCGGACATAGCCCGGGGCGCCACGCTGTCCGCAACACCGTTCTCGCCACCCTGATCTCGGCGTTCCTGCTCTGGCTCGCGTCTGAGTTCGGCCCGGTGATGACGGAACTCCTGTCCGAGTACGTCTGGGCGCCGATCGTGACGGCCGCGAGCGTGACCTGGTCCGCAGTGACCTACTCCGTAGGCGTCCCCGTCTGGCTGCTCGCGCTGCTCGCGATCTTCCCGGCCCGGGCTGTGGTCGGAGTCCTCCAGAAGCGGAGGGCTCCTGCCGGTCCGCCGGAGCCCCGGTGGCAGGACTACACCGTCGACTACTTCCACGGCCTGCGCTGGCGATGGGCCTACGCGGGGGAGAGGATCTTCGACGTGACGCCGTTCTGCCCTCGGGACGACACGCTCCTGGTCGCCGAGCGCGACTACTACCAGATGTTCCTCTGCTGCGAGACCTGCGGCGAGCGGTGGGACTTCCGCGGCGATGATGCCCGGAGCCTCCGCGGGAAGGTCGAGCGCCAGATCGACCGTAAGCTCCGGAACGAGAACGAGTGGCGAGCCGTGGTGGCCGCGCAGAGGAGTAGCACCTGATGGACGATCGGTCCGAGACGGTGGAGGCGCTGCAGAACATGCTCATGGCGCACCGGCTGCGCGAGCCGCAGCTCGAGCATCTCGAGGCGACGGCCACTGCCGATCCCTCGAGGCTACCGCGGCCTCGCGCGCTCCAGTCTGCGCGTGGCGCCGACGCCTAGCGCGAGCATCACCGTGCCGAGCACGAGGGACCCGATAGTCCCTACCGAGGGCACCACCTCTACGCCGCCATCGAAGCCCACGACGGGCAGCGGAAAGAGGTTCTGCTCACTCGAGCCGTCGCCGCGCTCGCCGTAGAAGTTGCTCCCCCAGCACATCACGTCTCCGCTCGCCGTGACTGCGCAGCTGTGGCCCCCACCCGCGCTGATCGCCGCGATCCCGCTCGGGAGCGCCGCCACGGTAACCGGACTCGAGCTATCGCTGAACTGACCACCACCCAGCTGGCCGCCGGTGCCCGCCCCCCAGCACAGGACCTCTCCGCTCGCCCTGAGCGCACAGCTGTGGTGGACTCCCAGCGCCATCGCGGTGATTCCCGTCGGGACCACCCACGCGTCCACCGGAACGTAGCTGTCGTCACGCCCGGCGTTGCCGAGCTGGCTCGAGTCGTTGTAGCCCCAGCACCAGACTTCTTCGCTCGCGATGAGCGTGCAGGTGTGATATGCCCCCGCGGTGATCGACACAACCCCGCTCGGGAGGCCCGACACGGCGAAGGGAACCGCACTGTCGAGAGTGCTCCCGTTCCCGAGCCGGTAGCCCCAACACCAGACTTCACCGCTCGAGGTGAGCGCGCAGGTGTGATACGACCCTGCGACGATCGACACGACCCCGCTCGGGAGACCCGACACAGCGACGGGAACCGAACTATCGGACGTACTCCCGTTCGCCAGCTGGTAACCCCAGCACCAAACTCCTCCGGTCGAGTTTAGCGCGCAGGTGTGATTGGCCCCTGCGACGATCGACACGACCCCGCTCGGGAGACCCGACACAGCGACGGGAACCGAACTATCGGACGTACTCCCGTTTCCGAGCTGGCCGTAGCTGTTGTTCCCCCAACAAAGGACGCCGCCTGTTGTCGTGAGCGCGCAGCTGTAGGCGGCCGGAAACTCGGCGGACACCGCCACCGCGGCGATCCCAGTCGAGAGCCCGGATACGGCGACAGGAACGGTGGAGGCGGTCATACTTCCGTCGCCCAGTTGGCCGGACTGGTTTGCGCCCCAGCACAGAACCCCTCCGACAGTGGTGGCGACGCAGGTGTGGGAATAACCGAGAGAGAGCGAAGCAACACCGTTCGCGAGTCGCGGGATCTCGACTGGGACGGGCAGCCTCGCGACCCCGCCGCTTCCAAGCTGTCCGTTCGAGTTGGCTCCCCAGCAGAACGCGGCGCCGGAATCTGCGAGTGCACAGCTATGCCCCGCGCCCGCGGTGATCGCGATTGCGCCTCCGGGAAGTCCAGAGACGGGGACGGGAACGCTGCTGTTCGATTCCGTCCCGTCGCCCAACGCTCCGTACGCGTTCGGCCCCCAGCACAGGACGTCTCCGACGTCGCTGACGGCGCAGCTGTGGAACCCTCCCGCGGCGATCGCCGCGACCCCGCTCGAGAGCCCCGATACGGCGACGGGAACCCTGCTGTCGGTGGTGCCTCCGTTTCCGAGCTGACCGTTGCCGTTCTCTCCCCAGCACAGCGCGCTCCCGTCTGCCGTGACCGCGCAGGTGTGATCGTAGCGCGTCGAGATCGCACGAATCCCAGTTGCGAGGCCCGCAACCGGGACTGGAGTCGCGATCGAAGATGCGGCGCTCCCGTTTCCGAGCTGCCCACTCTGGTTGTTTCCCCAACAGAGCGCGCCACCGCTGGCCGTGACAGCACAGGTGTGGTGGTCGCCCGCGGAAATGGCAGTGATCCCGATCGAGAGGCCGGAGACCGGAACGGGTACACTGCTGCCCGTAAACGTACCGTTGCCGAGCTGGCCGAACTCGTTGTTTCCCCAGCACAGCACGGCTCCGTCCACCGTGAGCGCGCAGGCGTGATACGACCCATCCGCGATCGCCGTGACGCCGGTCTGGAGGGCGGAAACGGGTACCGGCGTGAGGCTGCTCGTCGTGCTCCCGTTTCCGAGCTGCCCGTCCCAGTTCTCGCCCCAGCAGAGCGCTGCACCGTCCGAGGTGGCCGCACAGCTGTGCGTTTCCCCGCCACCGATCGAGACAACCGCGCTCGAGAGCCCGGAGACGCTGACGGGTACACCGCTGTCGGCCGCGCTCCCGTTACCGAGCTGGCCGGAGTAGCCGAGTCCCCAGCAGGCTGCAGCACCGCTCTGCGTGATCGCACAGGTGTGGTGCGGCCCCGCGACGATTGCGCTCGCGGCCTCTGCGGAGGCAATCCCAGGCGCGGAGACGACGACGACGCCAATGGCAGCGCCGAACCCCGCGGCGGGTACGTCAAGGAGCCAACGAAGGGATCCTCGAACAAGCACGGGCCCTCCCCAGCCGCTGAAGGTGAACGGCGACGACCGCGGGGGGTAGGCCTCGAATGGAGTTACCTCACACCGGTAGAAGCTTCAAGTAGCCGTGCCACCGGATCGCCTCGATCAGCCGCCGGATCCGCCGCGGCAGCGCCTCGAACGACTCCGCGCGCATCACGGCCCGGGCGATCCGCAGCCGCTCCTCCGACGGCATCGACCGGAAGGGCTCCCGCTGGAACGCCCGAGCCGCGCGGCGCGAGAGCGCCACGCGCTCGGCGCTTACTCCACGTCGACCCAGCGCATCACAGCCCGCAGCAGGCCGTCGTAGTCGCCCTCGGTCGTCTCGTCGCGGAAGGCAGCCACCTCCTCCGGCGGGAGCCCGGCGCGGCGAATCGCGCACATCACCCGCCCGAGGATGGCGAAGGCGTTGCCGTCCTCACCCACCAGGCGCACGCGGATCTCGGGGTGCTTCAGGCTCACCGAAGGGCCTCCTCGATCACCGCGGCCACCCGGCGCGCGAGGGCGACTCGCTCGGCCTCCTCGTCGCAGTCCTCGAACAGCTCCGCGTAGTCGGCAAGGATGCCCCGCAGCAGCTGGGCCTCGTCGCGGGGCAGCAAGACCGCGACCGGCTCGACATCTTCGTCCGGGACGGGGATGACGTCGCCAGGCTCCCAGTTCCAGCGCGACTTCATCGGGTGGCCCGCTTGGCCTCGGCGCGTCGCCGCTCGTGGAACCGGGCGGCGCGCTCGCGCGCAGCCTTCAGCATTCGCTCGTAGGTGGCGCCGCCGGCTTCGCGCAGCTCGGCGTGGGCCGCGCGAGCCGCCTCGCGGCGGGCCTCGACGTCGGGCTCAGCGGCCTTCTTCCGGGCCCGGGGCCGCCTCGGGGCCGCTGTCTTCGCCGCAGCCGCGCGCTCGGCGCGCTTCCGCTCCCGCCATGCCTTCGATCGGATTGCGCTCTTCGTCAGGCTCTTCATCACCTCGTCCTCCCGGGCCACCGCGGGCCGCACCCGGACCAGCATGCGAACCCCGGTCCCTTGTCCCCCGCGCGCCCACGCGGCTGCCCTCGCCCGGCTGGTTCCGTCCCCGACCAGTACGGCATCGGCACGGCCGAGGGCCGGCGACAACTTGTCGCTTGAAGTGCCGATCAATGCCAGCGGCGGGCGGGGAGGGCTACGGCGAGGCCTCGGTCAGCGGGCGCACACGCCGCGCACACAGCCGGTCCGGCGAAGAAGCTCCGCGATCACGCGGCCTTGGCGAGGGCCACCACTTCTTCGAATCCCGCTGGGGACGCCAAATTCCACCGAGTTCTGGCCCAACGCGCTACGGACAATCGCTGTCGCAGGCCCCAAAATACCCCGGAATTCCCTGCGCCGACCACGCAGACGCCGTCCCCGAGGCGCCGGGGCGGGCACGCTCGATGCTTCCACCAAGAGGTCTCTCGCTTGGAGAGCGGCAGGGAGCATCGATGGGTCCGGTCAGCCGGAGGTCACGGAAGATGAGCGCCGTTTCACGACTCGTACTGATTCCTATCGCCGCCTTCTGCCTCGCTGGCCTCAGCGGCAAGGCGTGGTCTGCCGGGACAGTTACCGATTGCAGCAGCTTCGGCCCAGGCCCGGGCACGCTGGAGGACGCGCTAGTCGGCGGCGGGACGGTCACGTTCGCCTGCAGTGCGACGATCGTCGTGCCCGAGATCGTGATCTCGA
>Ga0214473_10006117_pt1 | contig 14405 bp, 11 predicted proteins | sample RVTome_7_FD_203509 | JGI IMG/M metagenome (GOLD analysis project Ga0214473, IMG submission 203509) | Soil microbial communities from uranium-contaminated site in the Upper Colorado River Basin, Wyoming, United States - RVT98D197 | ecosystem: Environmental > Terrestrial > Soil > Contaminated >... | reverse complement strand
ACCACCCGGCCGGATGGGTAGGTGATAGATGTCAGGTTCCCCACGTTGTCGTAGCCGTAGCCGGTTGTGTACTGCACCCCTGAAATCGTCCTTGCCTCGGTGGAAAGCCGCCCCACGGAATCGTAGTGATACGTCGTGCTCCCGGACGGGTTGGTCATCCCGGTGAGCCGCCCCCGCCCGTAGGAGGAGGCCGGCGAGTCGTAGCTGTAGCTCCGGTTCTCCGCGGTGTTGTCGAAAGAGACCCCGGTCAGCCGGGCGGACGTATCGTAGCTGAACGTGGCAGTGATCCCTCGAGCGTCAGTACGGTAGTGGAGCGTCCCGTCGGGGTGGTACTCGTAGATCGTCGTCCCCGTGTCGGGAGATTCGACCTGCATCACCCTTCCCACGTTGTCGTAGGCGTAACGGGTCAGGTTCCCGTTGGCGTCGATCACGTTGTCCAAAAACCCCGAAGGCCGATAGTCGAAGCCGGTCACCCCCTGCAACGCATCGAGCGCGTCGGTCAGTCGGCCAAGCGGATCGTAATAGTTGGTCGTGGTTCGGTTCTTGGCGTCGGTCGTCGTCGCAAGCGCCCCTTCCGGCCAGTAGGTGTGACGGGTCACGTTGTCCAGCGCGTCGATGATCCGCTCCAGCCGGCCCATCACATCATAGCGATACTGGAGGATCCGCCCGTTGGCGTCGGTTACCGAGGAAAGCAGGTCTCCCCCGGAGCCTCCGCACGAAGGACAGCCCCCGTAGGTATAGTCGTATCGGGTTAGCCGGTTTAGCGGGTCGAAGACGTTCTTCGGCTTGTTCCGGTCGGTGTATTCGATGGAATTCGTGCGGTTGTTCGCGTCCGTGATGTACGCCCAATTTCCGTCGTAGTCTATTCGGGTCGTCCTTCCGTCGTAGTCTATGATCTGTCTCAGCCGGTTGACGCCGTCGTAGACGTACTGCGTCGTGATCCCGCTGGGATCGGTGACGCGCAACAGGTTCCCCGCGGCGTCGAAGACAAACCCGGTGGCAAGACCGGTGTTGTCGGTGAAGGCCTGCGGGTAACCGAAGGCGTCGTACTCGATCGTCATGCGCCGGTTCATCGGGTCCGTGATGGCGGTCACTTATCCGTAAGGATCGACATCGACCTCGAAGTAGGTTGTCTCTCCGTTGGCGTTTTGCACCGAGTCCAGGATCCCCCGGGCGTCGTAGTGGTAGACGGTCGTGCGCCCCTCGGGACCCTGGACCTGCGTGAGCTGTCCGAAGTCGTTGTAGGTGTAAACCGAGGTGCGCCCAAGTCCGTCGGTCTCATAGGTGACGTTGCCGATGTAGGCGCGGTTCAAGGAGTACTGTCCCGGACCCGATACCGAGGTAAGCCTTCCGGTGTTGTCATAGCCGTAGAGGACGACGTTGTCGTCGGCTTGCGTCACGCGGACCGGCATGTCAAGCGCCGGATCGTATTCGACCGTCTTCGTGCCGCCGTTTCGCTGGTGGAAGATCGCCATGTTCTGTTCCGGGAAATACTCGATCCAGGCCGCAACGCCTGTCGCGTTGTCGGTGGCGCTGTAGAGCTCGCCCTGGGGGGTGTAGTCGTAGATGGTCGTGCCGTTCAAAGGATCGGTCTTCGAGTAGAGCCGGCCGTTGGCGTCGTAGTCGTAATAGGTCGTCCGGGAGACGTTGTCGGTCACCGTTCGCAGGTACCCGTTGGTATCGTAGCCGATCCTGGTGACCCTTCCCGCGGGGTCGGTCACCGTTGCCAGACGGTTGCCGTCGTAGCCAAGGAGCGTGACACGGCCGTAAGAGTCCGTAATCGTCTCCGGGTTGGATCCCGCATACCCCAAGAAAAGCGCATTGGCGTTTCGCCCGGTGATTCGCGTGAGGGCGCCCGAAGCGTTGAAATCGTACTGCGTGCCGTCCTTGCGGGTCATCCGGTACGTGCCGTCGGTGAACTTCCGGATTGTGGTTCCGGTGCGGCCGAACTGGTCCCATGGGGTGTAATTGTTGCTGCCGGGACTTGTTTCGTGGAAGAGGATACGCCGGCCGTCCTCCTCCTTGAGGGTGAGAAAGTCTCCTCCTTCCGATGTCACAGTCATTGCATACGAGTGCGTCCAGCCGGGCCCCAAGGAGCCGGCGACAGTCTCCAAGCTGTTGTAGGAAAGAGACAAAGTGACATTCGGCTCGGCTCCGGGAATGGTGAGAAGATCGATGGAGTCGAACAGGTTGCCGCTCCCGAAATTCACCTGCGACCTTACCGACGTGCTGTTGCAGGTTTGCCCCTTCGAAGCGAGGTCCGAGGATAGGGCGATCACTGAGAATGCTTGGGGGGAACCGCCGGCGCAGGTGGGACAAGTAGCGGTAACTTGATAGGAGCCGTACTCGCTCCCCAAGATCATGTCTGCCGACGCCAGTCCATCGGCACCCGTAATGGATGACGCAGGCGATACGGACTGGCCGCTCGCGTTGCCTGGCGCGCCGGTCACAGACCAACTGATCTCCGCACCTGAGACGGGGGTGCCGTTTCCGTCGGTTACTCTAACGACGAGGGGCAGAGGAAGGAGGTCATTTACCGAAGCCACCTGCCCGGCACCAGAGACGTATGCCAGATACCGTACAGGAAGATACGGGGGGCAGGAACTCTCTGTAACGTCAACCCAATAGCCGGCCCCCCCCTGCTGCAGAACATACTGCAATGCAGCGTTGAAACACGTATTATATGCCTCATCTACAGACGTAGAGCATACATAGCAATTTGAATAAAACCCCGGGGTAGGCAATATGCCGACTTGCCACCTCCAATGACATGACCATCCCGGTGTGCCATCGTATTGGTAAGACATATATATGGTCCAGGTTGCCGACGAATTTTGGTAAGAAACGTTGCATTGATCAAAAGCAGCGCACTCAACGGCTGTCGATAGGAGAAACAACGAAAGAACGACAGCACAACATTCCGGGAATACCCGCCTCAGAATTGAGCCGCCTTTCACATCGCCCTCCTTCGCCATCCGTCCAATCATAAATGATCTCTCAGCTCTAGGTGAGATCTTTACTGCGCAGAAAGCGACTGATCCGTTGGATTGCGTGTATCGAGGAACGACATTTGCCATCTCCCCCGCATTCCCTCCGGAAACCCCGCGCATTGGTCGGAAACCCTATCATGCGAAAAATTACGGATTGGTGACAGATTCGGAAAAATACACCTGGCGGCTCGGAAACGAAGTCCCCGCGATCCATTGATTGTCGTGAATCTTGTGGCGTAGAGTAAGCCTGTGGAACCTGGTTGATGGAGGGTAATGGATCCCCTCTAGATGATGCTGAAACGAACCATACTGTAGAGACGAGCCCGGGCCTCACTTCCCCCCGATCGTCCTTCCCATCAAAGCCGCGAACAGGATTCCGGCGGCGGCTTCGACGAGCCCGAAAAGGACGGCGATCCGGTCCAGCCCGAGGCCCACCGGCATCACCGCGCCGACCAGCATGCCCAAAAGGCCGACGTTCGCCATCCAGAACTGGACTTCCGCCCAGCCGATCGAGACTACCCGCGGCAGCCCGAAGAACATCGTCGGGATCAGCTTGAGGCCGATGCCGTAGATCAGGAACAGGACGAATCCGATCAGCAGCATGTGCGTGTGCACGAAAAGGAAGTTGTCGTTGCCGAAGGCGAGCATCGCCGCGCCGAGGAGAAGACCCAGGCACAGGTAGAAAAAGGCCACGCGGATGTACCGCCGGCAGAGGCGGTGCAGCCGGTCCTGGGTGGCGCGGTCCTGGACCGACGGGTCTATCATGTAGTCCCTTCGCCAACGGAGAAGGACCCGGGGGCGAGGGAGGGGTCGGCCGCGAAGATGACTCGGGCTCCGCACATCTTCTCCAGGGCGGAAACCTCCTCGCGCTTCTGGTTCAGCAGCGCCTCCAGGAGCTGAGGGGACACGCGGACCGCCAGGTCCTTCGCATTGTCCCTCGACAGCTCGCTGTGGATCCGCCGCAGGAGACGCACCACCATGGCGTCCGGCGTGGGAAGGGAGCCCGTTCCCTGGCACATGTCGCATCCCTTCATCACCACGTCGTAGAACGATATACCCATCCTCTGCCGGCTGATCCCGACCAGGCCGAATTTCCCCATGTTGGAGACGTCGCTTTTCGCCTTGTCCTTCTTTAGCGTGTCCTTGAGGGTCTTTTCGACATCCTTGATGTGGTTCCGGCTCTCCATGTCGATGAAGTCGACGACTATCAGCCCCCCCATGTCGCGGATCCGGAGCTGCCGTGCGACTTCCGAAGCGGCTTCCTTGTTCGTCCGATAGGCCGTATCCTCTATGTCCCTGTCCTTGGACGACCGGCCGGAGTTGACGTCGATGGACCACAACGCCTCGGTCCGGTCGATTATTATGTGCCCGCCCGAGGGGAGCGACACCTTGCGGGCGCATGCCCTTTCGAGCTGCTCCTCGAGGTTGAACTTGAAGAACAGGGGCCGCTTCTGCCGGTAAAGCTTGAGCTTCTCTTTCTGCTTCGGATAGTAGACGTCGAAAAACGCCTGCGCCTTGCGGTACGAGTCGGCCGAGTTCATGAGGACTTCCGACACGTCGGACGAGTAGTTGTCCCGCAGCGTGCGGATGACGATGTCCTGCTCCTCGTAGAGAAGCGCAGGCGCCTTCTGGGTGCGCGCGCCCTCGACCGTCCGGTCCCAAAGCTTGAGCAGGTTCTCGAGGTCGGCCCGCAGGTCCTTCAATGGCTGGCCCGCCCCGACCGTCCGGACTATGAACCCGAGGTGATCGGGGTATGAGAGCTTCTCCATGTGCTTGCGTATCCGCTCGCGTTCCTTCTCGCCCGCGATCTTCTTCGAGATCCCGTACCGCTTCATCCCCAGCATCATCACGAGGTACCGCCCGGCGATGCTGATGTACGAGGTCAGGGCCGCCCCCTTGATGGTCGATTCCTCTTTCGTCACCTGGACGAGGATCTCCATGCCCGGCCGCAGGTGAGGGCGCTTGTCCCCCTCGTTCCAGGTCCCCAGGTTCTCCATCAGCGCGCCGCCGCAGTATTCGTTAAGCGGAAGGAAGCCGTGCCTTCCGCCGCCGAATTCGACGAACGCCGCCTCGATCGCATGGGCTACGTTTACGACCTTGCCCTTGTAGATGTTCCCCTTGAACTGCTTTCTGCACTGGTTTTCGACCTCGAAATAGTCCAGGTTGCCGTCGCTTACGAAAGCCACCCTGATCTCCTCGCGGTGGATCCCGTCGATGAGCATGACCTTCCGCGGACCCTTGCCGGGGACCCCCGTGATTTCCTCCTCCGCCTCCCCCTCTTCCTCGAACGCCTCCTCCTCCAGGGAAAGAGCTCCCGGCTCGGCAGGCTCCTCGGAGGAGGTCCCTTCCGCGCCGCCTTCGAATTCCGCCTGCGCCGCGGCTCCTTCGGAAACGGATTCTCCCGCGGGAACCTGGGCCGCACCCTTCCCCCGGCGGCGGCCCCGGCGGCGGCTGCGCCGCCTCCCCTTCTTCTGTTCGCCCCCGGGTTCCCCTGCCCGTGCGGGCTCCTGGCCTGGCGGGACGCCGGAAGGCTCCCCCTCGGGTGCTCCCGCCGTTACTCCTTCCGGGGTCGGCCCGGCCTCGGAGGCCGCGCCCCCCGCATCTTCTCCCGCCTCGTTCGGGACGGCGGCGAAAGACGGCGCATCCTGCTGCGACGCCGGCTCGACCGGCGGCCGGTCCTGCAATCCCGCCTGTGCCGCCTTGCCCCCCCGCCGCCGGGGACGGCGCCGGCGCCCCTTGGGCGCTGCCGTCGCGCCTTCGACGGATTCGGCCACTTCCTGGATTTCCGGCGGCGTCATCGCCTCATGCGGGGCGGATGGCGCCTGGCTCATTTCATCGCCCTGGCCGGCTGCCTCCCCTTCCGGCGCCGGCGCGCCGGTTGATTCCCCGCCGCCCTCAAGGGGTGCGCCCTGCGGCTCGGCGGGGGGCGCCGTCCCGGCCGCCTCCGCGTCGTTGCGCCGCGGGCGGCGTCTCCAGTACCTGCGCTTTCCTTTACCTTCCGTCATCGATTCCCTCCCGAAAATTTCGAATCCAGGAACCTCGGCAGGATCCCCGGAAGCTCGCACACGTCGCCTACCACTGCGTGGGCGGGAGAGGAATCTTCCCTGCCCCCCACCCAGACGGTGAACATGCCCAGCTCCCGGGCCGGAATCAGGTTCTCGCGGATGTCTTCGCAGAAAAGCGAAGCGTCCGCGCATGCTCCGGTCGCCTGCAGAAGCTTGGCGTACGGGTATGGCGACGGCTTGGCGATGTACTCCATGAATTCGATCCCGAATATCCCCTCCATCAGGTCCGATACGCCCAACGCGTCGAGAACGCGCCTGGCGTACGACTCGGAGCCGTTGGTGAAGACGACTCTCCTCCCCGGAAGGCCGGAAAGCATGTCGCGCAGATCCGGACGCGGGGGGACGATCTCGGGTATCGGCACGTCGTGGACGTATTCCAGGTATTCCCCCGGCGGCACGCCGTGGTGGCGCATGAGGCCTCTCAAGGTCGTGCCGTACTCCCGAAGGAATTCCTTGCGCACGCGCCGGGCGGCATCCGGGTCCACGCCCAGCCTGTCCTGGACGTACCGCTCGATCCTGGCGTCCACGATGCGCCAGAGGCTCACCTCCGGCGGATAAAGCGTGTTGTCCAGGTCGAAAATGAAAAGCGGCTCGGCCGGCATCGTCACTCCCCTCCCACCGCGATCCCCGATACCGCAAGCGACGGGGACCCCACGTTGCCGAACCACCGGAAGTCGGAACCGACCTCCTGAACATCCCCAAGGAGCGTGAGAACGTTTCCGGACACGGCGAAGCCGCGGACCGGTTCCCTCTCTTCGCCGCCCTCGAAGCGTATCCCCGCCGCGCCCACCGAGAAGTCCCCCGAGATCGGATCGGCCGTATGGATGCCCAAAAACTCGGTCAGAAGGATCCCGGACCCCGCCTGCCGGAGCATTTCGGACGGCGTCTTTTCGCCGGCCGGGATCAGCAGATTGGAGATCCCGACGGTCGGCGTCGCCTTGGGGCCGGGGCGCCGGCAGCTGGCCGTAGTGCCCGTCCCGAGCTTTCTCCCCCAGAATGCGTCCGCCAGGTATCCCTTAAGCCCCCCTGCCTCCACCAGGACATTCCGGCGGCACGCCGTCCCCTCGCCGTCGAACGCCTGCGCACCGCTTCCCTGCACGTCCAGCGGATCGTCGGAAATATGGACTTTCGAAGAGGCGATCGCCTGTCCTTTCTTTCCCGCGAGCATCGACTTTCCCTTGGCCACCTGGGAGGCGAGGAAGGAAGGGATGAGCACCTCGAGCAGTTCCGCCGCGGCGGCGTTTTCAAGGACGGCAGCGTAGCGGCCGGTCGGAAGGCGGCGGGCCCCGAGCATCCGCACCGCGCGCAGCCCGGCCTCTCCCGCCACATCCTCCGCCGAAAGATCGGCGAACCGCCTTGCGAAACCCAGTCCGAAACCGGTCTGCCCTTCGTCCCCCTGCTCGGCCACCGACTCCACGCTTGCGATATATTGCGACGAGCGCCAGGCGCCCTCTCCGCCCCCCGAATTGCGGAACCTGACCTCGGTGACGGCCTCCCTGAGCGAAGCGGCGCGTACCCGCTTCATCCTAGGGTCGAAGGCCAGGGTCCTTCGCTCCAGATCGGCGGCGAACTCCGCTTTCTCTGCGTCCCCGACCTTCTCCCACGCAGGGTCGTACAGCGCCGGCTCGGGGAATTTCCCGCCCGTGTCGGGAAGCCCATAGGCGTCATCCGGGTCCGAGGCATCGGCGCAGAACAGGGCCGCCTCGACCATGCGGGCGACCTCGTCCGCGCTTTCGCTGAAACCGTAGGAAAAACCCATCCGGCCGTTCCGGAAAATCCGGACTCCCGCGGACAGGGCATCGGCGAAGGATATGGAGTCGATCCCCCCTCCGCGGGCGTCGTATCTGCGCGAACGCTCGCGGACCAGGTAGAGCTCGGCCTGCCCCCCGCCGCGCAGCGCAACTTCCCGCTCGACGAGGCCGAAGAGGGCCTCAAGCATTCCGCGCACCCGAGAAATCGGCCACCAGGGCGACTTCGTCGCAGTCGGGGAACTTGGAGCACTTGAGGCAGTCCGACCAGATCTTGTGCGGAAGCTCGGCCTTGTCCACCTGCTTGAACCCCAGTTTCTCGAAGAACAAGGGCTTGTATGTGAGGGCGAAAATCCGCGTGATGCCCAGCACGATCGCCTCGGAAATGCACGCCTCGACAAGCTGCGTGCCCACGCCGCGGCGCATCCGGTCGTCGCGCACGGCGAGCGAGCGGACCTCGGCCAGGTCCTCCCACATGAGGTGGACCGCCGCGGAGCCGATCACCTCGCCGTCGTCCTCCACGAACACGAAGTAGTCGCGTAGGTTCTCGTAGATCTCGCTGAGAGACCTCGGCAGCATGTCTCCCTTGCGGGCGTACTCGGCGATCAGCTTCTGGATCGCCTTTACGTCGCCCATCCTGGCCTTCCTTATCATTCCCCCGCCGCCCTCTCGATAAGCTCCCTGGCGTGCGCGCGCGCCTCCCCTGTGACCTCCGAACCCGAGATCATGCGCGCAAGCTCCATTATCCTATCCTGTTTCGCTAGCTGTTTCACGCTGGTGGTTGCGGACCCCTTCACGGAAACCTTGCTTACCAGGAGGTGGCTTTCCGCAAAGGCCGCCACCTGCGGAAGGTGCGTCACGCAGATCACCTGCGCGGCCCCCGCAAGGTCCTTGAGGCGCGCCCCCACGCGCTCCGCCACCCTGCCGCCGATCCCGGTGTCGATCTCGTCGAAGACCATCGTCTTGCCGCCTTGCCCCCGGGACGAGGCGTTTCTGAGGGCCAGCATCACGCGCGAGAGCTCCCCGCCCGACGCCGTCTGCGAAAGCGGACGCAGGTCCTGCCCGGGGTTGGCGCTGAACATGAGCTCGGCCTCGTCCAACCCCGACGCGGAAAGGTGCGCCGGCTCCGGGTTGCGGGACGAGATCTCCGCGCGGAACCTTGCGCCGGGAAGGGCGACGCGCGCAAGCTCCTTCTCGACGGCGGCTCCCATCTTTTTCGCCCCCGCCTTCCTCCCGATGCTCAACGCCGTTGCGGCGGCCAGGCACGCCTGTTCCTCCGCGGCAAGCGCGGCGCGCGCGGCGCGCTCTTCCTCGAGGGCCGCGTCGAGCGCGCCCCGTTCCGCGCGAAGTCCGTCCAGGTGGGCGATCAGCTCCGGGACCTCCTTGGAGTACTTGCGTTTAAGGCGCCGTATCTCGGTCAGGCGCTCCTCGATCCGCTCGCGGCGGTCGGCATCGAGCGTGACCCTCTCCGCCCTGGAGACAAGATCGCGCGCCAGATCCGATATCTCGCTCTGGAGCCCCCTTATGCGATCGCACGTCTCCGCCAGCCGCGGATCGGCGGAGGCGGCCTCGCGCATCCTGGCCGCCGCGAACGAGAGCGACGACGACGCCGAATGCTCCGCCGAGGACAGTGCGCCCTCGGCGTCCCGCAGCGCCGCCTGGACCTTCGAAACGCTCCGGATGGACGCGTGGGCGGCCGCCAGCTCCTCCTCCTCGCCGGGGACGAGGGCTGCACGATCGAGCTCGGAGATCTGGAAATCCAGCGATTCGATCCGTCCGCGCGCGCTCTCGCCGCGCAAGGAGGCTTCCTCGGCTTGCCGCCTCAGTGCGGACACCCGCCGGAACAGCCGGCGGACTTCCCTCGCCTGGGTTGCGGTCCCGGAGAACTCGTCGATCGACGCCAGGGCCGCCGGCTTCGAAAGCAGAAAGGGAACCCCGTGCTGGCTCACCATCTCGACGAGCGCCGGGGCCAGGTCCGTCAGCGCGGACTGCGCGACCGCCCGGCCGTTGAAGTACGCGCGGCTTCTCCCCGAGGCCGGGATGACCCTGCGAAGTACGAGCTCCTCCTCCCAGGGAAAGCCCGCCTCGTCCAGCGCCTCCCTCAAGTCCTCCCTGCGGGACAGGTCGAAGAGCGCCGAAACCTCCGCCTCCGGCTCGCCGCTGCGCACCGCCACCGGGTCCGCCTTCTCGCCGAGCGCAAGGCGGACCGCCTCCACGAGGATCGACTTGCCGGCCCCGGTCTCGCCCGTTACGACGTTCAGGCCCGATGCGAAGGATACGCGGACGTCTTCGAATATGGCGAGGTTTCGGACGGACAGCTCGATCAGCATCGCAGGTACGGAATCACCGCTCTCCCCACTTGAGCTTGGTGCGCAGCACGGTGAAGTAGTCCTTCGAGGGGGAGCGGAAGAACCTTAAAGGGGCCTCCGCCTTCTTGACCTCTATCACGTCCCCCTCGCGGAGCCCGAAACCCACCTGGCCGTCCAGCGTCAGGAACACGTCGGTCTCGCGGGAGCGCAGTTCCGCGCGGACCACGACATCGTCCGGTATGACGAGCGGCCTGTTGGTGAGCGTATGCGGGCAAATGGGGGTGATCAGGATCGTGCGAAGCATCGGGTAGACTATCGGGCCCTGCGCCGACAGGGAGTATCCGGTCGAGCCCGTTGGCGTCGATATGATGAGGCCGTCCGCTTTGAAGGTGGAAAGGTACATCTCCCCCACGGTCGTCTCGATGTCGATGATCTTCGCGAGCGCCCCCTTGTTGATGACCACGTCGTTCAGGACCGTGTAGTTGGCCACGCGCTCGCCCATCCGGTGGACGTGCGCGACCAGCATCATGCGCTCGTCGTAGTCGAAGTCGTAGGTGAAGATCTTCTCGAGGACAGGGTACAGCTCGTCCAGCGTGATCGCGGTGAGGAACCCCAGCGCCCCGAGGTTTACTCCCAGGATCGGCTTTCCCGAGGTTCCCACCACCCTCGCGGCGGACAACAGCGTCCCGTCCCCGCCAAGCACGATGAGGAAGTCGCATTTTTCCGGCATCTTGGAGCGGACCACCGCGTCGCCGCGGCGGGCGATGGCGGCCGTCTCCCGATCGAGGACTACACCCCGGCCGCGGGCGGTGAGCCAGTCGCAAAGGTCGGAAACGATCTTTGCAGCACGGGGGTCGGTGTGCTTGGCGATGATCCCGGCGCACTTCATCTGGGATTAGGATAATATATCGGAAGGAAAAGAGAAAGCCCATGTCCGAGCCGCGGCAGCCATTTCAGCTCTTTCCGGACGCGCAGCCTCCGCGCGCGCCTCTGGCCGACCGGATGCGCCCTCTTGCGCTCTCCGAATTCGTCGGACAGGAGGAGATACTGGGGGAGGGCAAGTTCCTTTCCTCGGTTCTTTCCGCCCGCCCCCTCCCCTCGCTCATCTTCTGGGGGCCGCCCGGATCGGGGAAGACGACGCTTGCACGTATAATCGCCCGGGAGACCAAGGCCATATTCCTTCCGTACTCGGCCGTCCTGTCCGGGATAAAGGAAATCAAGGACGCGCTCTCGGAGCTTAAAAGGACCGGCCGGCCGGAAGAGCGTCCGGCGATTCTCTTCATAGACGAAATCCACCGGTTCAACAAGGCCCAGCAGGATGCGCTTCTCCCGTTCGTGGAAGACGGCACCGTCACCCTGTTCGGAACCACGACGGAGAACCCTTCCTTCGAGATACGCAATGCGCTCCTTTCCCGTTGCCGCGTTCTTGTCCTCACACCTCTTACGCCGGCCCAGGTGGAGACCATCGCGCGGCGGGCAATGACCGACGCGGAGAGGGGGCTGGGGAAAAACGAGTCGTTCCTCGCTCCCGACGCCCTGCGGCACATCGTGGAGATTTCGGACGGGGACGCCCGGGTCGCCCTGAACGCGCTCGAGGCGGCCGCGGCGATCGCATTGCACCGGAACCTGGAGCAGGTCGACGTGAACGTGGCGGAGGAAGCGCTCCGGCGCAAGGCGCTGCTCTACGACAAGGACGGCGAGGAGCACTACAACCTCATCTCGGCGTTCCACAAGAGCCTGCGGGGATCCGATCCCGACGCCGCCCTGTACTGGCTGGCGCGGATGCTCGAGGGCGGCGAGGACCCCTTGTACGTCGCCCGCCGGATGATCCGGTTCGCGTCGGAGGACATCGGAAACGCGGCCCCGGGGGCGCTCCAGATCACGCTTGCGGCGGCGGAGGCGTACCGCACGCTGGGAAGCCCCGAGGGCGAGCTGGCCCTGGCGCAGGCCGTCGTCTATCTCGCGACCGCGCCGAAGAGCAACCGGGTCTACACGGCATTCGGCCGCGCGATGAGGGACGTGAAGGCCGGGGGAAGCCACCCGGTCCCGCTGCATCTTAGAAACGCTCCCACGCAGCTGATGAAGGAATTGGGATACGGCGATAAATACAAGTACCCGCACGACTTCGCCGACGCCTTCGTTCCGGACAACTACTTTCCCGAGACGCTCGGGAAGCGCAGCTATTACGAGCCCTCCGAGGCGGGATACGAGAAGACTATCTCGGAACGCCTCAAGGCGTGGTGGGGCGCGGTCCGTAAATCCGGGAAATAGACGCTAGTACCCTGCCCGCACCAGGGTCGCCTCGATCCGCAGCAGGGAATTCGAAACGTACAGGTCCCGGCGGTACGTCTCGAAGCCGGCGAGCCGGAGTTCCAGCGTGTGGGCTCCGCCGGCCACCTTGAGGTATCGCTCCTCGGTGAACTCGGACGCCTTTCCCTGCACGACGCCGTCCAGCACGACCTCCGCGTCCGGAGGGTTTACGGCGAATATCAGTCCCCCCTCGTTGCCCACGCCGTAGATCTGCCCCTTCGGATAGCAGCCGGCAAGCATGACGACCGCCAGCAGGCAGAACACGGGCAGCAGGATCCTTCTCATGGCGCGCCTCCTATCTGGCAAGCCTCACGATGTCGTTGACGGCGAACCCTTCGCCGCGCACCTTGCGGCACACCGCCGCGTCCTCCCCGAAGAATCCGCTTACCGCGATCTCACCCTTCTCCCTGCCGGGCTTGCGGCCGAGGGACACCTTCGTGTCCGGATCGATCACTTCGCGCCCCTCCCCGAACACGGCGAGGCGATCGCCGACCGCCAGTCCGGTCTTGCGCCCCGCGTTTACGGTTATCTCGTCAGCGTCCACGGCCGCGACTTTCCCGCTCCATTCCATCGCCCCCATCCTCTGGACGAGGTTGTCGATGAACTTCGAGATCGCGGCGCGCAGCGCTTTTCCCTCCATCGTCTCGTCGTACCCCTTGGCTCCGCCCACGCCCAGCACCTGGGTCGAGCTTTCCTCGTACACCCCGTTCCCGCTGTCGGCGTAGACGACCTGGCCTGTCGTCGCGTCGATGAGCCTGACGTCGACCGTCGCCTCGGCCGTCTGCGTCTTGCTCGCCCCGACGAGGTAGGTGGCGGACTTCTGCTTGACGCCGAACTGAGAAACGGCGCCGGTGACTATGGCATTCAATCCGAGGACCTCCCCGGTCCCGGGACCGGTCCCCGCCTTGATCGTGCCGGACTTGGCGAGGTCCTGCTCGTCCAGGATAAGGTCCATGTCGCCGCCGCGCGACACGAGTATGAACATCCCTGACTTGGAAAGCTCCGTTACCAGTATGTCCTGGACGGCTCCGCCCAGCCTGCCGCGTCCGTAAGCGCTCTTGTCCTGGAACCTGATCACCGCGATCCGTTTTTTTGGCCCTTTCGAGACTATCGTCCCCGGCGCGGAGTCGGCGCGCCGAAGCGATGCGGCGGGCGTAGAGGCCGTGTCCGACGGCCCTGTGATCGGGGGCGACGTTGCGCATCCGGCGACAGACAAGGCTGCCGCCGACGAAAGCAGAACCGTAAAGATTCTCTTCATTTGGTCCCTCCTGCTTCTTCGCCGGTTGCGCTCGTTTTGCCGGGCAAGCCCGCGGGCGGGGATGCACAGCCCGGAAGGTCCGTTCTTGCGGCATTATCAAGCGCGCCCGCCGTCAATTTCATGGCGATGTTCCGTCCGGCGACCTTGCCGTACGGCGTCATCGGGTTCATCAGAAGATTCAGGATGGCATGCCCGACGATCTGGCCGCCGATGTCCCCGCCCCCCCCTTGCGGCACCCGCGTCTGGAACTGCCGGTCGCCCCCCTCCCACGCCAGGGAGCCGTCGGCCCGATAGAGCTTGAACCCGGCGATGACCGATACGGCGTTGTAGAGCCCGGTCGTCGTCTTGTTCCACTCCTGGACTTCCCCGTAGAACACGCCCTCTACTCCCAGCGCCCTGCAGACCTCTTCCGGCGTGGTCGCGTTAAGCTGCCCGCCGTAGCTCACCCCGAGGCTCTCGCGAAGCAGGAGGTCGCTCTCCGGAACCGGCATCACGTTCCACCCCTGGCGCGCGAGCTGATCCACGAACGCGCCTCGGATGATTTCGGATGCATCGAGGTCGTTGCTCCGGTTTTCCATGGGCGCAACCGCGACTTTCGCCCCCGCCGGCGGCGGGGGCGGGCCGGTTGCGCTGACAGCGCCCTTCCCGCCCGCGCATCCTCCCGCCAGAAGGAGAAATACGAGGGGATACCTCATGAACGCATGCAGACGCAGGCTGTTACCTCC
>Ga0214473_10006116_pt1 | contig 14406 bp, 9 predicted proteins | sample RVTome_7_FD_203509 | JGI IMG/M metagenome (GOLD analysis project Ga0214473, IMG submission 203509) | Soil microbial communities from uranium-contaminated site in the Upper Colorado River Basin, Wyoming, United States - RVT98D197 | ecosystem: Environmental > Terrestrial > Soil > Contaminated >... | reverse complement strand
GGATTCCGGTCGTGGCGGTGGTGTTCGACGATCGCGCCTACGGAAACGTCCGGCGCATCCAGCAGCTGCGCATGGGCGGCCACGTGATCGCCTCGGAGCTGCTGAATCCCGATTGGATCAAGCTGGCCGAGTCCTTCGGGGTGGCGGGCTACCGGGCGGAGAGTCCGGCTGCTCTGCGCGAAGTCCTCGGGGAGGCGCTGGCGAGAAATGCGCCGGCCCTGATCGCAGTGCCGATGCCCGATACGGCGGGCGCCGGCGGCTTCTTTCCGATCGAGCCGCTTCCGCCGCGCCCGACGCTTCGACCTTCCTAGAGTGGCATCACGAGCGCCGATCCCGCCGCGCGGCTGGGCGAGACCCTGGCCGCGTTGATCATGCCGAAGCCCGGCGCCGCGCGAGCTCTGCGAGCGTCTCGGTGTGGCGTTCGCGCGTGATCCGGTAGCGCGCGAGGAAGACGAGCGAGCAGAGCCAGAGCACCATCAGCGCCGGTCCGACGATCAGGCCCAGGGCGAAGATCTTCTCCGCGGCGACGGTGGGCGCTACGCCTTCCACCGCGGTTCTCGGAAAGGCGATCAGATCCAGTGCGATTCCCGCGAGGAAGCCGCCGAGGCCCGAGACCGCCTTTCCCGTGAAGGAGACGGCCGAGGCGTACATGCCCTCCTGCCGCTTCCCGGTGACGAGCTCACCCTCGTCCATGGTGTCGGCGATCATCGAGGAGAGGACGATCCCGATGATGATGACGAGCGTCACGATCAGGACGCCGTGTCCGAAGATCAGGTACAGGAGCAGCGGGTGCCCATTGGGCGGCATCAGCTCGACCAGACGGAGCAGGACGGGGAGGGGGCCGAACAGGATCGCGAAGGCAGCCAGGCCGAGGGCGGCTCTCTTCTTGTCGAACCTCTCACTGATCGGACGCGCCAGGCTCACGGCGAGCAGGACCGCTGGAACCGCCGCCAGGCCGAGAGAGGCGATCTCCTGGGCGCTGAAGGACCAGAAGTAGGTGCTCACGTACAGGCCCACGACGTCGCCGAATCCCCCGGCGACGGAGGCGAAGAGCGCCGCGAAGACCAGCATCAGGTAGGAGCGGTTGCCGAACACCTCGCGGAGCTCGCGGAAGAAGCGGCCCGGAGTGAGCGGCGTCTTCTCGGGAGGGGGCTTGAGGGTGGGGATCAGCCGATGGGTGCCGACCGCGCAGATCAGGATCGCCGCGGCGATCCCAATGGCCCCGGCGAGCGCGAAGCCGCCGTAGCCGTCCGCGTTGTAGCGCCCGTCTCCGAATTCCGGCGTCTCGGCCAGGAAGACCCGGAGGGCGAGCTGGTACATGGTGATCCCGCCCGCCCAGCCGAAGAAGAAGCGGTAGCTGACCAGCGAGGTTCGCTCGTCGTAGTGCGTCGTCATCTCGGCGATCATCGAGTTGCTGGGGATCGAGTAGAGCGTCATCGATACCCGGACCAGGACTGCGAAGGCGGTCAGCCAGAGGAAGAGCTCCGTCTGCCCGAGCGACGCTGGCGGGTTGAAGAGGAGAAAGAAGCACGTCGCCATGGGAAGCGCCGCGGTGTACATGAACGGGTGGCGGCGTCCCCAGCGGGAGTGGAAGTTGTCGGAGATCGATCCCATCAAGGGGTCGGTGACGGCGTCGACCGCCAGGGCGAGGAGGATCGCGAGGCCACCCAGCGTGCCCGGAAGACCCAGCACCTGGTTGTAGTAGAAGAGCAGGAAGGCGTTGAAGGCCGTGCTCTTGATGCCCTCCGAGACCGATCCGACCCCGTAGAGGCAACGCGTCGAGAAGGGGAGACGCTCCTTCGCCAGCTCACCCGGTGCGTCCGCTCCCGCTCCGGGACCCTTCATCCGATCTCCGGGATCCGCTGGATCGGCTCCGAAGCGACGACGCCCGTCTCGCGCAGGTGGGTGATCTCGGCGGCGGTGTAGCCGAGCTCCTTCAGGAGCGCGTCGGTGTGCTCCCCGGCGAGGGGGCTCGGTCCGTAGCGCGGCAGAGCCCCGTCCACGGTGGCGAGCGGTCCCCAGCGACGCATCGGGCCGAAGCGAGCGTGCTCGCACGCTGGGGCCAGGCCGTTCGCGAGAACGTGCGGATCCCTGCTGAAGAACTCTCCGACGGAAGCCCCGTCGGCGCGGACGCAGCCGACGCTCCGCTCGGTCAGGTGCTTCTCCCAGCTGTCCGCGTCGCGCTGCCGAAAGAGCGAGGCGATCTCCGCGGCCAGCGCCTCGTCATGCTGGCGCCGCCCTTCTCGTCCAGCAAAGCGCGCGTCCCGGGCCAGGTCGCCCCGGTCCACCGCGGCGCAGAACCTCGCGAAGTCGCGATCGCTCGGGACCGCGAGGAAGACCCAGCCCTGCTTGGCTGGATAGAGCCGATAGCAGGCCTCGAGACCGTAGAGGTCGGGATCCTGTCGGGGTCGCGGAGGCTTCCCCGGGTACTCCAGAAAGTAGTCGCTGTTGGCCCAGGCGTTCGCGGTCAGCATGTCGATGAAGACGGCCTGCCCGATCGCGTGTCGCCTGCTCGCGAGGAGCGCCAGGAGAATCGCGGAGGCTCCCACGACGCTCGAGCTCGGGTCGGGGTTGGCCTCGTTCGCCTGGCCGAGCTGTCGAGAGATCTCTCGAATCTCCTCGAGCGTCCGGCACCGGAAGGCCAGCGCAGCGCCCGCCTGGTAGCCGGCGCCGCCCGCGGCCGCTCCCATCACGGGGTGCGTGGCGGGGCGCCGGGCGCTCGGGCCATCGGGCCCGTAGCCGTTGAGGGCGACCCAGACGATCCCCGGCCGGAGCGCGCGCACCTGGTCGTAGCCGAACCCGAGTCGCTCGGGCACGCCGGGCCGGAAGTTGTGAACCAGGGCATCGGCGCGCCGCACCAGCTCTTGCAGGAGGTCCCTCCCTCGCTCCGACTTGAGATCGATGCAGATCGACTCCTTGCCCGCGTTGGTCTTGACCGCGAGCTCTCCCCTCGGAAGCAGGTGGCGGTAGGGGTCTCCCGTGATCGGCTCGACCTTGATCACGCGCGCGCCCAGGTCGGCGAGAAGCGAGGTCGCAAGCGGCGCGGCGATCACCGTGGCGATCTCGAGCACGACGGTGTCGGCCAGGGGACCGGCGGCGGTCGGCACCTCGAGGGGCGCATACTCGGGCCTGGCACGAGTCTCCGAGAGCACCTCCTCCGTGTGCTCTCCGACGCGAGGCGCCGGCCTCGCCGGCACCGCCGGAGTCTCGGTGAGGCGTGCGATCGGTCCGATCTGCCGCACTCTTCCAAGCTCCGGGTCGTCCACCTCGACGACGGCACCGTTCTGGGCGAGATCCGGGAGGTCGAGGGCTTCGCGCGGGTCGAGGAAGGGCTCGGCCGCGACGTTGCCGTTGCGGCGAAAGATCTCCATCCACTCCGCCGCGGTCTTCTCCCGCATGCGGAGCAGGATGCGGTCGCGCGCGCGCTCGATGCTCTCCCCGCTCCAGGTCGCGGGCGGGCCCCGGAAGGCCTCGTCCTCCAGCAGCTCGGCGAGGAGCTCGATCGCATCCAGGAAGGAGAGGAACAGATGCTCGAGGAGATTGCCGCACTGGATCCAGCGATCGTCCTTGGCGAGCACCGGGTGGTAGTTGAGCGTCGGCATGTCGCCGCCGACCCGCTTGGGGTCCGGGGGCGGCTGCCCCGTCGTCTTCAGGAGCTGGTAGATGAGCGCGGCCCAGAGGTCGTAGGGGATCACTCCCTGGAGCAGGCTCGTCTCGACGCGCTGCCCGCGTCCGGACCGCTCTCGAGCCAGGAGCGCCGCGAGCACCCCCTGCACCGCTCCCTGGGAGGCCGCGTGGCTTGCGACCTGCACCGCGGCATAGACGGGCCCTTCGCGGCGAAGCTGGGCGGCGAAGGTCGACATGCGCCCCGACTTGGCGGCGACCAGCCCCTCGTAGCCGGGGAGCTCCGCGTAGGGCCCGCGCCCGCCCCAGGGTGTGATGGAGCAGTGCACCAGAGCCGGGTTCCGCTGGAATGCCCTCTCTGCGTCGAGCCCCCATCGGCTGGCGCGCCCCGGCGGGCCCGAGATCACCAGCACGTCCGCGGTCTCGACGAGCGAGTGAGCCCGTTCGCGACCGGCTTCGGTGGAGAGATCGATGACGGCGCTTCGCTTGCCTCGCAGCCAGAGCGGGCTGGTGGCGAGGGCGCGGAAGCGGTCGCCGCCAGGCGGCTCCACCTTGACCACGTCCGCCCCGAAATCCGCCAGGACCATGGTGGCGAACCCGCCCACCGGGCCGGTGCTGAGATCGAGGACGCGAACGCCCTCGAGAACGGTCGTCTTCACCGGATTCGCCTTCCCTCCTGCTCGCCGAATCCGAATCATTGTACGCTAGTCGAGCGCGAGGGCCTTCGGGAGTCGGGGAGGATCTTCGCCGCCTGGGCGTCCCGCTGCTGCTACGGTGAAGAGGACATTCGGCCACGAGGTAGGAGCGACATGTCGAAGCTGCTGGAAGGTGTCAGGGTCCTGGACGTTTCCCAGGTGGCCGCGGTTCCGATGGCAGCCCGGATCCTGGCGGACCGCGGGGCGGACGTGATCCATGTGGAGAACCCCAAGCTGGGGGATCAGTTCCGGTGGCTGCTGAGCTTCATGAGCGAAAAGAGCGGGACCAGGAGCCGCATCAACTACATCTGAAGCGGGGACGGAGTTGCCTTTTGCCTTTTCCCTGAACGGGAGAAGGTTCCTCTCCCACCGTCCTCGGGAAAAGGCAAAAGGCAACTCCGTCCCCGCCTTCTCAACAGGTCAGGTGCAGCCCGGCGACGACCCTCGACTTGGCGGCGAGCTCGTTGTAGCGGTCGCAGGCCTCGCGGGTGGGGAGCTCGATCAGCTCGATCCCTCGTCGCGCGATCCAGCCTCGAGTCGCTTCGGGCACCTTCAGCATTCCGTCGGCCCCGCAGCCGATGATGAGCACCTCGGGGTCGAGGTCGATCACGGAGCCGAGATCCTCGGGGCGAAGGCTGTGCCCCTCCGCGCGCCACCAATCGGTGCGGATCCCGTCGGGGGAGATGATGAGATCGCGCGTGTAGGTCTCGCCATCGATGCTGATGCGGCCGAAGCGGTAGGCTTCGATGCGAGGCGGCGACGGCTGCATGGGAGGCCTCCTAGAGCGCGCGCTCGAGGATTCCCCTCATCTCGGCGGGTGTGAGCTCGATCGGATTGCCCCGCATCGAGCTCGCGGCCGAGGACTTCTCGACCACCGACGCGAGGTCCGCCTTCGTCATTCCGTAGGCGGCGAGCGGAGGGACCCGGAGCGCCTGGCAGAGCTCCTGCACCCAGGCGACGCCGTCGGTGGAGGTGGCCTCGTGATTTCCGGTCAGAAGCCGGGCGATCTCGTCGTAGCGCTGCAAGGCGCTGCTCCCCGGGCACCGCTCCCTGAGCGCCCTCACGTTCGTCGCCATCACGTGGGGGAGGAGACGCGCGCAGATGGCGCCGTGGGCGCCGGAGAACATACCCCCGATCGGCCCGGCGAAGCCGTGGACCGCACCGAGCTGGGCATTGGCGAGCGCGAGCCCGCCGAAGAGGCTGGTGAGCGCCATGTCCTCGCGTGCCGCCGGGTCGTCCCCCTCTTTGCAGGCTCGGCGGAGCGAGCGGGCCGCGCGGCGCATTCCCTCGCGGCAGAGCGCGTCCGTCATCGGGCTCGCGCGCTTCGAGACGTAGGGCTCCATCACCTGGGTGAGGGCATCGAGGCCGGTGCTGGCGGTGACCTCCGGCGGCAGGCTCCGGGTGAGCTCGGGATCCACCAGCGCGAGGCGCGGCAGCATGAGCGGGCTCCGCAGGCTGACCTTCACCTTGTGCTCGGGTGAGCCGAGCACCGCATTGCGGGTCACCTCGGCGCCCGTGCCGGCCGTGGTCGGAATGGCGATGAAGGGAAGGGGGGGCTTCGCGAGCGGCCTTCCCGCGCCAATCACTTCGAGGTAGTCGAGGGGATCGCCGCCGCTTGTCACCAGGGCGGCGATCGCCTTGCCGGTGTCGAGCGCGCTTCCGCCGCCGAAGCCGATCACCAGATCGCAGCGCGACGCCCGCGCGCGCTTCGTCCCCAGTCGCACCATTTCGGTCGTCGGCTCGCCCGTCACCGGGAAGGTGACGGCGCCGATCTCCTGCGCGGCCAGGAGATCGACGAGCCGCCCGGCGCGCTCGGGGGTGCGCCCCGTCACCACCAGGGCTCGGCGCCCCATCGCCTTCGCCGCCGGTCCGGCCTCGCGGAGCGCGCCGGCTCCGAAGACGATGCGCGTGGCCGTGGCGAACTCGAAGCGCGTTTCCCCGGCGGGCTCGTTCGTCACCGGCTATCCCCAACCCTGGTCGTCGGGAAAGACGTTCTCGTACCGGGTGCTGCTGCGCGGCTCGGCCATCATTCCGGCGACCGCGTCGCGCCAGGTCTCATAGTGGGAGGTCTCCTTGTGTCGGCCCGGATCGGCCGGCGTGCGGTAGACCTCGGACAGCAGGAAGCGGGTCGGATCATCCGATTGCTGGAGCACGTCGAAGCGCGCCACTCCGGGCTCTCGGACGCTCTTCGAGGCATTCTCGAGCGTCGCCTCGCGAAACGCCTCGACGCATTCGGGCTTGACGCGCACGTGCACGTGGACGACGAGCATCTCGGTCGCTCCTCTGCTCTGGATTGCGATTCAGAGAGCCCAATCATACCATCGCGCAGCCGGGGTTGGATGGCTGTGATGAAGACACGAGAGCTCCTGAAGATCGCCGCGAAGGCGGCGCTGGCGGCGGCCTGCTTGGCGATGGCGGCTTCGCTGGGGTGCGGTCGCGAGCCGCCTCGCGCGGCCAGCGAAGAGAGGCCCAACATCGTCCTCCTGGTGGCCGATGACCTCGGATGGAGGGATCTCGGCAGCTACGGCAACCGGCAGGTCCGCACGCCGAACCTCGATCGGCTTGCGGCCGAGGGGATGCGCTTCAGCCACGCGTTCGTCGCGGCGCCGAGCTGCTCTGCGAGCCGGGCGAGCCTGATCACCGGACGGTATCCCCACAGCCACGGGGTGACTGGCCTCACCCACGTCCGCAAGCGCCTGATGCTCTCTCCCTTCCAGACGACGCTCCCCGAGGTGCTGAGCGAGAACGGCTACAGGACCGCGATCCAGGGGAAGTGGCACGTCGCGCCGTACCTCCCGACCGGCTGGTACGGCTATGCCGAGCGGCTGAGCGGAATCCTGCCCAAGGACTTCCGGATCCGATCGGTGGCCGAGGCGACCGCGTTCATCGAAGCGAACGCGTCGAGTGCCTTCTATCTCGAGCTCGACTTCATGGATACCCATCGGGACGATCGCGGAGAGTTCGAGTTCGCAGAGGGATTTCCGGTGGATCCGGAGGAGACCAGGGTCCCGGAGTACTGGGCGCTGCCCGACTGGCCGGAGATCAGGGAAGAGGTGGCCAGGTACTATAGCAACGCCGCGAAGATGGACGCGATGATCGGGCAGGTCCTGGCCAGACTGGAGGAGCTCGGGCTCGCCGAGAAGACGCTGGTCGGCTTCGTGAGCGACAACGGCCCGCCCTTTCCGGGGAACAAGTTGACGCTCTACGACCGGGGAATCGGAACGCCGCTCCTGCTGCGCTGGCCGGGGAGGATCCCCGCTGGAGCCGTGAACGAGAGCCTGGTGAGCACCATCGACCTGATGCCGACCCTGCTCGAGGCCGCGGGATGCCCGATCCCACCAGAGGTCCAGGGGGAATCCCTGCTCCCACTCATCAGGGGCGAGAGCCGCCGTCCCGCGCGCGACGCGATCTTCGCGGAGATGACCTATCACGTCGATACCCTGCCGATGCGCGCGGTCCGCACCGCGAGGTGGAAGTACATCCGGAGCTACTCCGACGACGCCGTCGGCCTCGACCAGTGCGCCCACATGGACTGGGCTCACAGGGTCTGCGAGCTGCCGAGTCAGGGCTGGACGAGGCCTCGGGTGCCCGAGGAGCTCTACGACCTCGAGAGCGATCCCAATGAACAGGTGAATCTCGCGGCTCGCCCCGAGCTCGAAGCAGAGCTCGCGATGGTGAGGGCGCGGCTGGATCGGCTCATGGCGGAGACGCGGGATCCCTATCTGGGGAGGGAGTTCGAGAAGAACTTCGAGGACAGGAACTCCACGCATCCAGCGGGGAGGCCCTACCCGTGACCCATCCCTGATCACGGTCATGGGCGAGTAGCCGCAGCCAGGCTCATTTGCCAGTATTCCGGGGCGTCGGCGACCGGCGGGGGCCTTTGCCGGCCGGTGGTTCGGAGGGGGGTAGCCGTGAGTGAGAGGTCCCACGGAGGCGGCATCGATCGGCGGAGCTTTCTCAAGCAGAGCGGGGGGGCGCTGCTGACGCTCGGCCTGGTCCGCCTGGTCCCGGCCGTACCGAGAAGCAGCCACGCCGCCGAGGGCACCACCGCCGCTCGCGCGCCCGGCGAGAGCAGCTACCAGAGCTACGAAGACGTCTACCGGGAGAGCTGGACCTGGGACAAGGTCGTGCACTCCTCGCACGCCCGCGCCAACTGCATCTCGGGGTGCTCCTGGCTGATCTTCGTCAAGGACGGGATCGCCTGGCGAGAGGAGCAGAACGCGATCTACCGCTCTTCGGAGCCCGGGGTGGTTCCCGACTTCAACCCCCGCGGCTGCCAGAAGGGGGCCTCCTACACCAGCCTGATGTACGAGTCGTCGCGCATCGTCCACCCGATGAGGCGGGCCGGTGAGCGGGGCTCGGGGAAGTGGAAGCGCGTCTCCTGGGACGAGGCGCTGACCGAGCTCGCGGACGAGATGATCGATGCCTCGCTCAGCGAGGGCACCGGCGCGATCGTCTACGACCACGGCACCACCAACATCGATTTCGGCGCCGATACCGCGAGCGAGATGCGCTTCTTCAGCCTCCTCAATTCGACCGTGCTCGATTCCTGGGCCGGGGTCGGCGACATGCCGGCCGGCGCGGCCCAGACCTGGGGGATGTACAACGTCGAGGGCACCTCGGACGACTGGTTCAAGTCCGACTTCATCATCGTCTGGACCGGCAATCCCTCGGTCTCGCGGATGCCGGAGGTGCACTTCATGCACGAGGCGCGCTACCGCGGCGCCAAGCTGGTGGTGGTCGCCCCGGACTTGAGCCCGACCGCCGTCCACGCCGACTACTGGCTGAATCCGCGCGTCGGCACCGACGCGGCGCTCGCGCTCGCGATGGCGCAGGTGATCCTGAGCGAGAACCTTCACGACGAGGACTACATCTGCGAGCAGACCGATCTCCCGATCCTGGTTCGCGACGACACCCGGCGCTATCTGCGAGCCTCCGACGTCGTGAGCGGCGGGAAGGAGGATCTCCTCTACTTCTGGGACGCCGCGCAGGATGGGCTGGCGGAGGTCCCCGGCTGCCAGGGGGAAGGCTCGAAGTCGCTGGCGCTGGGCTTGCTGAGGCCCGCTCTCTCCGGTCGCTACAGCGCGCAGCTCGCGGACGGAAGCACGGTCCAGGTGCGGCCGCTCCTCGATCATCTTCGCGAGCATCTGGACGCGAGCTACACACCCGAGAAGGCGGCGGGCGTGACGGGCGTCGGAGCGGGAACGATCCGCAGGGTGGCGCGCGAGCTCGCGGCGGCGAAGACAGCGATGATCTACTCGTCCTGGGGCGCCTGCAAGCACTATCACAGCGACCTCCCGCAGCGCGCGGAGATCCTGCTGATGGCGCTCACCGGCAACCAGGGGAAGAGCGGAGGAGGGCTTCGGGTGGCGGCCTGGTGGCCGGTCGAGGGCTTCCACAAGCTCTCCAACCCCAACATGGGCTCGAGCATCCCCTGGGCGACGCGGCTTCGTCTGCTCTGGCTCTCCGTGCTGCCGCGCTCGCTCGGCGGCGGGATCGGCTGGCGGGACTTCGAGGACCTGATGGTGGAGCAGAAGCCGGTTCGGGGCTGGACGCCGCTCATGCCCTTCCTCTACACCCACGCCGGCTACTCGGAGATCTGGGACAAGCGCGAGTTCAACGATCCCGCCCTTCCGCGAAGCACCGCCGAGTACATGAAGGAGGCCGTCGACAAGGGCTGGATCCCGATCCGCCCGTTGCCGGGGAGCGAGCCCCGGGTCTTCCTCTTCACCGGAGCGAATCCGCTGCGGCGCTGGCCGGCGCCGCAGTACGCGGAGAAGTACCTCTGGCCGAAGCTCCAGATGATCGTCGACGTGAACTTCAAGGGCGGGACCTCGGGGCTGAAGGCGGACCTGATCCTGCCCACCTCCGGCTACTACGAGCGCGACTCGCTCAAGTACAGCCAGACCTACCTCCCCTATCTCCTGCTCTGTGAGAAGGCGGTCGAGCCGCTCGGCGAGGCGAAGCCGGAGTGGGAGATCTTCGGCCTGCTGGCGCGCAAGGTCCAGGAGCGCGCTCTTGCGCGCGGCGTCAGCAAGGTGCGCGACGCCGTGAATGGAGAGGTGGACCTCTCCCAGATCTACGATGCGTGGAGCGAGAACGGGGAGTTCCACGAGAGCGATCCGATGACCGCGCTCGAGTGGATCCTGAAGGAGACGCCCTCCACCGGAAACATCGGCTTCGAGGAGGCGAAGAAGACCGGCCTCCTCCCCGTCATCGAAGCGAGCGGAGGCCCCGACCCGCTCTACGCGACGGCCACGGACTACGATCCCAAGCGCACACTCTATCCGCACGCCCGCTTCGTCGAGGGCAAGGAGGCCTGGCCGACCTACTCGGGACGCCAGCAGTTCCTGCTCGATCACCCCTGGTACGAGGAGGCCGGCGAGGCCTTGCCCGTTCACAAGGATCCGCCGATGGCGGGCGGCAATTACGCCCTCCGCCTGTCCGGAGGCCACACCCGCTGGTCGATTCACGGGACCTGGCGCGACACGGAGCTGATGCTGCGCCTGCAGCGGGGCGAGCCGGCGGTCTGGGTCGCGGAGCGCGACGCGAGGGAGAGAGGCATCCAGGATGGCGATCGGATCCGCATCTACAACGACGTCGGCGAGTTCGAGGCGATCGCGAAGGTCGCCGCCTGCGTCCAGCCGGGCGAGGTGATCTGCGACCACGCCTGGGAGCCCTATCAGTTCAAGGACTGGAAGGGCTGCCAGGAGCCGGTCCCCGCTCCCTGGAAGGCGCTGCACCTCGCCGGTGGCTACGGACAGCTCCACTACCGGAGCATCTACCTGGTTCCGGGTCACAGTCCGCGCGCCCAGGCGGTGGAGATCGCGAAGGCGACCTGAGGATCGATGCGAGAGCTGCTGCTGCCGCTTCGAGGCGGGGCCGGCCCCTCGAAGCCGAGGCCGTCTCTCGGCCCGCTGCTCCCGTGATCCGATCCGGAGGCTCGAAACCATCGAGATTGGCGGAGGACCCGTCGTGACGCTCGACGAGATCGTGAAGGACATCTTCGAGACCATGCCCGGCCGTCTCAAGGCGGCGGAGGTCGAGCCTGAGTTCGCGGCCCTGATCGGATTCGAGATCGGCGACCAGGCCTGGACCGTCGAGGTGGAAGGCCGGTCGTGCCGCGCGCGGCCTGGTCGAAGGCGGGAGTGCGAGGCCACGCTTCGGACGGGATCCCGGGAGTGGATCGACGTCGCCGCCCATGCCGTCGAGCCGACCGCGCTCTTCCTGGCCGGCAAGCTGCACGTGGAAGGCGACATCCAGAAGCTCTTGACCGCCTTCGGACTGTTCGAGCGCTACGCCTCCGATCAGGTCCAGGTCAAGGACTCCTCCTGGGTCGTCGAGACGCTCGGCGACTTCTTCGGCGTCCGCGAAGACGGCTGCTTCATGATCGAGGAGCTCGACTGCGTCGAGCTCGCCGAGGAGTTCGGGACGCCGGTCTTCGTGACCTCCGAGGGCCAGCTCCGGCAGAGCTACCGCCGGGTGAGGGAGGCGCTCGCGGCCGCCTATCCGGAGAACGACGTCAACGTGATGTGGGCGATCAAGTCCAACACCAGCATGGCCCTGCGCAAGATCCTGAACCAGGAGGGGGCGGGCGGGGACTGCTTCACCCCCGGCGAGATCCACGCCACCTTCGCGACCGGCGCCGATCCGGAGCTCTTCGTCCTGAACGGCTCGGACCGATCCGAGGAGGCCTTTCGCATGGCCATCGAGATCGGCCTGCGCATCACGCTCGACCACCTCGACGATCTCGAGACCGTCGAACGCCTGGCCGGTGAGAAGGGCAAGAAGGTCCGCGCCCTGATACGGGTCAAGTGCGATCTCCCGAGCCTGGCCGGCGTGCCCTCGACCTTCGTGCCCGGCATCACCGTCCCCTTCGAGGCGCTGAATGCGAAGTTCGGCGTCACCTACGCCGAGGCCGTCGAGATCGCCAAGGCAGCGCGCGGCCTCGAGCGGATCTCGCTCGAGGGGCTCCACTCCCACATCGGCCGCGACGTCCACCTGCCCGAGCACTGGAGGGGCTACGCCCGCGACATGGTCGCCCTCTGTAGGCGCTTCCAGGGCGACACCGGGGTGACCGCGGAGATCCTGGATCTGGGCGGCGGCTTCGCCGAGAAGCGCGACCCCTCCGCCCACGATCTCGCCAAGCTCGCCGCGCCGGCGGAGGAGTACGCCCGAGCCGTGGCCGAGGGAGTGAGGGAGGGTTGCGCGGAGCAGGGCTTCCCCTTCCCCAAGCTCTGGATCGAGCCCGGCCGCAACCTGGTCGGGCCGACCACGGTGATGATCAGCCGGGTGGGGAACGTCAAGCGGACCCCCGGCGTCTGCACCTGGGTCCACGTCGACGCTTCCTGCAACTTCCTCCCCACCGTGAATCGCCACAATGGCGCGAGCTACCACCTGCTGGTGGGGACGCGGGCGCGGGCCCGCGACGAGGAGGTCGTCGACGTCGTCGGGCCGAACTGCTCGGGCGACCTGATCCAGCCGCGCCGCAGGCTGCCGAGGCTCGAGAGAGGAGATCTCCTGATCTTCCTCGACGTCGGCGCGTACAACTCCGTCGCCGCCAACCAGTTCAACTGCATTCCGAGACCGCCCTGCGTCCTGGTCTCGGGCGCGCGGGCCGATCTGATCTGCGAGCGGGAGACCTTGAGCGACGTCTTCGCCCGCCAGCGCATCCCGGCGAGGCTGACAGCGTGACGGACCGGCTGTAGCGAGGGAGGAGAGCGATGGGCGAGGCGGGGGGAGAGAGGATCGAGCCCTTTCTGATGGTGGTGCTGTCGCGCAGGTTCGATGCCATCTCCAGGCAGATGACCAACACGCTGCTGCGGTCGGCGCGCTCGATCGTGGTCAACACCGCACGGGATTTCTCCTGCAGCATCGCCGACGCGAGCGGGCGCCTGATCTGCCTGGCCGAGGGGCTCCCCATCCACGTCGCGAGCTCGGGTCTGGTGGCGAGGGCGCTGGTCGAGCTCTTCGACGACATCCGCCCCGGCGACTGCTTCCTCAACAACTCGCCCTACTACGGCAACACCCACCACGCCGATCACACCATGTGCGTCCCGGTCTTCTTCGAGGGCGAGCACCTCTTCACCACCATGGCGCGGGCGCACCAGGCGGACTGCGGCAACAGCCAGCCGACCACCTACATGCCCTTCGCCGCGGACCTCTACCAGGAAGGAGCGCTCGACTTCCCCTGCGTCCGGGTGCAGCGCGACTACCGGGACGTGGAGGACGTGGTGCGGATGGCGCGGATGAGGATCCGCGTCCCCGAGCAGTGGTACGGCGACTTCCTGGCGGGGATCGGCGCCTGCCGGATCGGCGAGAGGGAGATCGCGGAGCTGTGCCGGAAGCACGGGGTGGAGACGGTCAAGGCCTTCCTGGGCGAGTGGCAGGAGTACGGGCGGAGAAGGATGGTCGAGGCGATCCGCGCGCTCCCGGCGGGCACCTGGCGAAACGAGACCCGGCTCGACCCCTTTCCCGTGGTGGCCGCCGAGGGGATCGGGATCCGGGTCGAGATGACGATCGATCCGGAGGAGGGCTTCATCACGCTCGACTTCACCGAGAGCGACGATGCGGTCCCCGGCGGGCTCAACATGAGCGAGGCCACGGTCCGCGCGGCGGGCATCACGGGCGTCCTCAACAACCTCGATCCCACCCTGCCGCAGAACGACGGGGCCTTGAGCCGGATCCGCTTCGTGACACGCGAGGGGTGCGTGGTCGGGCCGGCCCGCCACCCGGCCTGCGCCTCGATGGCGACGACCACGGTGGCGGACCGGGTGATCAACGTGGTGCAGTCGTGCTTCGCGAAGCTGGGCGGGAAGATCGGCATGGCGGAGGGCGCGCTCGGCATGCCGGCCTCCTGCTCGGTGATCTCGGGCGTCGATCCTCGCCGGGGTGGCGCGCCCTACATCAACCAGCTCACCGTCGGCGGCCTGGGCGGGCCGGCCGTCCACGGTCACGACGGCTGGCTGACCTACGGCATCCCCGTGACCGGCGGAGTCCTCCACGGCGACAGCCTGGAGGTCGACGAGCAGCGATTCCCCATCCTCTACGAGAGCCACGAGCTGATCCCCGACTCGGGGGGCGCCGG
>Ga0214473_10006115_pt1 | contig 14408 bp, 14 predicted proteins | sample RVTome_7_FD_203509 | JGI IMG/M metagenome (GOLD analysis project Ga0214473, IMG submission 203509) | Soil microbial communities from uranium-contaminated site in the Upper Colorado River Basin, Wyoming, United States - RVT98D197 | ecosystem: Environmental > Terrestrial > Soil > Contaminated >... | reverse complement strand
CTGAGCGAATCCTTGGTGAATTCGACTCCTGCCACTCGTTCATCCGCCTTTGGGTTCATATCATCTCCACCAACAGCGAATGGCGCTTCACGCGATGGGCAGCGGCGCGGCGCAGTTCGGGCAGAATCTCTGCCCAGCAGTTGCGAACTGCCCGCAGCTCGTACACTGCACGGTGCGCTTCGAGCGGAACTTCACAATCATCACCAGCCCGAGGCTGGTGAACAGCAGACCCACTCCCCCGAAAATAACTACCAGCACGACGGCGCCGGTGTCGCCCTCCGCGTCGAAGGAGATGCGGCCGGGGTTCTGCGGATCAAAGCGGATCTGGCGGCGACTGCCGGGCGGATAGTCCCGAACCTTGGCTTCCATCTGGCCACGGTTTTTCGAGGCGATAAACGACCGGGCGGACGTGATGTATTCCTGACCGCCAACGATATAGCGGAACTCCACCTCGGCTTGGTAGATTCTCTCTCCTTCCGAGTCGCGCATCGGATCTTCCCACACGCTGCTGCGCACGACCTCGGCGTCCACAGGCATCCAGCGTTTGCTGACCTTGTAGTAGTCGTGGCCGAACCAACTGCCCACAAGCAGAAACACCGCGCCAAACAAAAACATTCCGAACCCGACAACGCGCAGAACGAGCTTGCCGAACCGCATCGCCTCTGGCGGTATCTGCGGCATCGGCGGATTCTGTGGCTGTGAATTCATCGCGAATCCGATCCGGTCGCTCCCGGCGGCCGACTCACGGCATAGGAGTGGCGCGATTCTAGCACTTGGCCGCCCCCGGCCCCAGTTCCTACGTGCCATTGCCAGGACCTGAGCCCGAGCGTAAGATGAACTGGTAGTTCTCCGACCCCTGTTGCCTTCCGGAGAGACATCCGATGGCGCGGGGGCGATGTCCGCCGCAGGCGGACTGAGGGTCCGAGGGGAAACCTTCGCGCCTCCCGTGTTTGGAAAGGAGAGCTCGCCCGCCCCAGCGGGCCGGAGCCCGAATCCAACCGCGGATTCGGGCATTCGAGTTTTTGGGGAGTGCAGGGGCGGAACATCAGTTCCGCCCGCGGGGATTTTCCGTGGCAACAGCAAGCACCAGCGCAGCGAGCACCGCGCTGCACGACAAATTCGGGCGGCAGATTACCGACCTGCGCGTGTCGGTCACCGACCGCTGCAATTTCCGCTGCGTCTACTGCCGCTCGGCCGATCCGGAAAATTATCGCCCTGACGGCGAGCTACTCAGTTGGGACGAGCTTGAGCGCCTGGTGCGCGTGCTGGTGGGCCTCGGCATCCGCAAAGTGCGCGTCACCGGCGGCGAGCCGCTGGCGCGCCCCGGCGTCGAGCAGTTCATCGCGCGCCTCGACCGCCTCGGCGTCCGCGACCTTTCCATGACCACCAACGGCCGCGCGCTGGCCGGCTGCTGCGACCGTCTCGTTGCCGCGGGGCTCGACCGCATCAACATCAGCCTCGATTCGCTCGACCCCGCGAAGTTCGAGCGCATCACGCGCACGCGCTCGTTCCGCGAAGTGATGGAGGGGATCGACCGCGCGCAGTCCTCGCCGCTGCGCCCGGTGAAGGTGAACGCCGTGCTCGTGCGCGGGATCAACGACGACGAAATCGAAGCCTTCGCCGCTTTCGCCCGCGAGCGCGATCTCGTGATGCGCTTCATCGAATTTATGCCGCTCGACGCCGACCGCCACTGGTCGCGCGAGCAGGTGGTGCCCGCCGCGGAAGTCCTGCGCCGCATCGAAGCGCAATGGAAGCTCGACCCGATTCCGCACGAGCGCAGCGAGACCGCGCGGAAGTTCCGCTTCGCCGACGGCCGCGGCGAAATCGGCCTGGTGGCCTCGGTGACGCAGCCGTTCTGCGGCTTCTGCTCGCGCATCCGCATCACCGCCGACGGCAAGCTGCGCACCTGCCTGTTCAGCAAAGACGACCACGACCTGCGCTACCTCGTGCGCAACGGCAAGACCGACGCGCAGCTCGCTGAACACGTCCGCGAGATGGTGGTTGAAAAAGAAGAAGGCCATCGCATCAACGAGCCCGATTTTGTGCCGCCTTCCCGCACGATGGTCTTCATCGGAGGCTAACGGCGGGTTAACCAGCCACTCTTGGGCTGGAAAAGCATCCAAAGAAGGTAGAGAATCAGCTTAGGGAAACCGCAGCGGGGACACCAATCGAAAATGGGCAACCTGGTTGACATCGAGAAGAACGGCAAAGTCTCTGCTCCCGAGCAGCCGGAGACGATCCGCGTCCCCGAAATCGAAAAGGGCGTTGGCTGCGACTTCGACAGTTATTTGTTGGTTCCAGACACCACCCTCGACTCCCGCATCGCCGCCGCCAAAGCGCGCCTCGGCAAAGATCTGGTCATCCTCGGCCACCACTACCAGCGCGATGAAGTCATCAAGTTCGCCGACTTCCGCGGCGACTCCCTGAAGCTTTCCCAGCAGGCTGCGGCCGCTGACGCGCAGTTTATCGTCTTCTGCGGCGTTCATTTCATGGCCGAAAGCGCCGACATCCTTCGCCAGGGCCACCAGCAGGTGATCCTGCCCGACTTGAACGCGGGCTGCTCGATGGCTGACATGGCCGACATCGGCCAGGTGGAAACCTGCTGGGCGGAACTCGAATCGCTTGGCGACTTGAAAGTGGTTCCGGTCACCTACATGAATTCCACCGCCGCCATCAAAGGCTTCACCGGCAAGTACGGCGGTTCGGTGTGTACCAGCTCGAACGCCGCGGCGGTGATGCGCTGGGCCTTCGAACGCGGCGAGCGCGTGCTTTTTCTCCCCGACGAACACCTCGGCCGCAACACCGCTTATCGAATGGGCATCCCGCTCGACCAGATGGCTGTTTGGGACCCTTACCGCGACCTCGGCGGCAACACTGAAGAAGCGCTGCACCGCGCGCGCGTGATTCTCTGGAAGGGCTACTGTTCCGTTCACCAGCGCTTCCGTCCTGAGCACGTCGAACGCGTGCGCCGCGAGCACCCAGGCATCAAAGTCATCTCCCATCCCGAATGCCGCTGGGACGTATGCGAGGCCTCCGACGCCATCGGCTCGACCGAACAGATTATCCGCACCGTCACGGCCAGCCCGCCCGGCACGGACTGGGCGGTCGCCACCGAAATCCATCTGGTCAACCGGCTTGGCAAAGAACTCGCGGGTTCGCACTCTGTCATTTCGCTCGACCCCAATGTCTGCGTGTGTACGACGATGTTCCGCATCGCTCCGCAGCATCTGCTCTGGTCGCTCGATAATCTTGTGGCCGGACGCGTGGTGAACCGCATCCTCGTGGACGACGACACGCGGCACTGGGCGCGCGTTGCGCTCGAGCGGATGCTCAGCCTGCGGTGAGAAAAAATCATGGGCGACGAGGAACGCGAACCAAAACTGTTCACGCTGTCCGAGGCGGAGCGCGTCCGCGTTCAGGTCGAGCCCATTCTGATTGAAGCCGTCGAGGGCCGCCGCAAGATCAGTGAAGTGAGCGACGCGCTCCAAGCCATCGCCAGCCGCATCTCCATGCTCGGCGGAATCGTCGTGAACTACTCCGAAGCGGCGCAGCTCCGCACGCGTCACGATCACCTTGCCGACACCATCAAGACCGCGCTCGAACGCATCGAGGCCACCGGGTGCCTGGTCAAGGATCTCGATATGGGCTTGCTCGACTTTCCCGCGGTGATTGACAACGAAGAAGTCTATCTGTGCTGGCGGTTGGGCGAGGACCGCATCCGTTTCTATCACCGGCCGGATGAAGGCTTCGCCGGCCGCAAGCCCCTCGACCCGCGCGACCCTGGCCCGAAGTCATCCATCCAGTAGCATCCAGTCGTTTCACGCGTAATCGCAGGGACGCAAGGTCCCACCAATTGTCATTCTGAGCGGAGCGAGGAATCTGCATTTTCGCGCTGGCCACCACAAGGAGTCTCCGTGACCGAAAACACGCAGAACCGCTTGAAAGATTCCGCCAGTGCCTATCTCCGCTCCGCCGCACACCAGCCCATTGGCTGGCATGAATGGGGCGAGGACGCCTTCGCCCGCGCGCGCGCCGAAGACAAACCCATCCTGCTCGATATCGGCGCGGTCTGGTGCCACTGGTGCCACGTCATTGACCGCGAAAGCTACGAAAATTCCGAAATCGCTGAAATCATCAATCGTCACTTCGTGCCGGTGAAAGTCGATCGCGACGAGCGCCCCGACGTGGACGCCCGCTATCAGGCCGCCATCGGCGCCATTTCCGGCCAGGGCGGCTGGCCGCTCACCGGCTTCCTCACGCCCGACGGCCGGCCGTTCTTCGGCGGCACTTATTTTCCGCCTGTAGACGCGATGGGCCGCCCCGGCTTCAAACGCATCCTGCTCACGATGGCCGAGGTCTACCGCACCAAGCGTGAGGAGGTCGAACGCGCCGCGGAGTCGCTTACCGGCGCGGTCGCGCAGGCCGAAGGCTTCACCGGCGCGCGGGCCGATTTCGACGTCGCCGTCGTGGATGAAATGGTCGGCGCCATCGTGCGGATGTTCGACCTGCGCCACGGCGGCTTCGGCCGCGCGCCCAAGTTCCCGCACGCCACCGCCATCGACCTGCTCCTCGATCGCTATCAAGTCACGCGCGAAGACTCGCTGCTTATGGTCGTCGAAACCACACTCGAACAGATGGCCTCCGGCGGCGTTTACGACCATCTGGCCGGCGGATTCCATCGCTACTCGGTGGACGAGCGTTGGCGCGTCCCGCACTTCGAAAAAATGTCCTACGATAACTCCGAGCTGCTCAAGAATTATCTGCACGCCTGGCAGGTCATCGCGAAGCCGGTTTTCCGCAAAATTGCCGAAGGCATCATCGCTTGGGTGGACGCGGAGTTGAGCGATCGCGTTCGCGGCGGCTTCTTCGCCAGCCAGGATGCCGATTATTCGCTCGATGACGACGGCGACTTTTTTACCTGGACGCTCGACGAAGTGCGCGCCGTGCTCCCGGAAGTCGAGGCGCGCATCGCTGAGCTGCACTACGACGTCGAGGCGCACGGCGAAATGCACCACAACCCAGCGAAGAACGTCCTGTGGATTTCACGCGAGCCGTCGCAGATTGCGAATCTGCTGGGAATGAACGAAGAAGAAGTCCACCTCGCGCTGGCGCGCGCGAAGGGCAAGTTGCTCGAAGCGCGGCGCAAACGGCCAACGCCCTTCGTGGACTCCACGGTGTACGTTGGCTGGAACGCGATGTTCGCCGCGGCCTATCTGGAAGCGGCGCGCGTGCTGGGCCGCGAAGATTGCCGCGAATTTGCGCTGAAAACCCTCGACCGCATTCTCGCCGAAGCGTGGGATGCCGACCGTGGCTTCTCGCATCGCGTCGGCGGCCCGCCGCTCGCGGGCGCGCTCGACGACCAGGTCCACATGGCCGCGGCGCTGCTCGACGCCTACGAGGCCACGCTCGACCGCCGCTATTTCGATGCTGCTGTGGGCGCCACCGAGCTCGCGCTCGAAAAATATTTCGACAACGCCGGCGGTGGCTTCTTCGATCGGCCGCTCGACGCCCGGCCGATGGGCGGGCTCGACGTGCCCCGCAAACCGTTCCAGGACTCGCCGACGCCCGGCACCAATTCGGTGGCCGCCGTGGTGCTCACGCGCCTTCACGCGTACACCGATGAGCCGCGTTATCGCGACGCCGCGGGGAAAACGCTCGAAGCGTTTGCGGGGATCGCTCCGCAGTACGGGTTGTTCGCAGCGGGCTACGGCCTTGCGACGCTTCTCTACGCGCAACACCCCACGCACGTCGTCATCACTGGCGCGGCCGGCGATCCGCTCGCTGAACAACTGGAACGCGCGGCTCACAGCAGCTTTCGTTTCGGCAAAGCCGTGCTGCGCGCGACGCCCGAGCGCCTGAAGAACGCCGCGCTCGCTCCCGCTCTTCAGCAAACGCTCCCGCACCTTCGCGCCGATGTCGCGCAGGCCATCGTCTGCGCGGGAACAACCTGCCATCCGCCGACTGCTGATCCCGCTACACTCGTTTCCTTGCTGACGAAAAACTGAGCGCTCTGTGGTGAAGCGCCGGGTTCGAAGAACCCGGCATCTTGCTCTGCGTCCTCTGTGCCTATGTGGTGATTGTCTGGTTTGCTTCCTCCGAACTACAACCTACAACCTGCCCCTATCGCCGCGGACGCGATTCCGGCGGCACCATCTTGTTCAGCCGGTAGTACACCACCAGGTTGCCGTAGTGCTCGCCGGAGTGCTCGGTCACGTCCCAGGCGATCGACGCCAGATGCGCCATGTAATTGCCGAACGGATGTTTCACCGCAGCACTCATTCCCGCGTCGCCTTTCTGTTTGAAGGCGTCCGCGCCATCGGCGAACGACTTCTTCAGCGCCGCGACGATGTCCGCCTTGGTTTTGTACTTGTCGCGCGGCAGGTCCTCCGGGCCGAGTTCCTTGCCCATCGCCGTGTTGGTGAAAAAATAGTTTGTGCCGGCGACGTGGAGCAGTTGTTCGGCGAAGCTGCGCACTTCGGGGGTGGGTTTGTAGTCGTATTTCGCTTCCGGCCAATCCTCGGCCATGGCCACCAGCTTGCGCCCGACTTCGTTCCAGGCCGCCAGTGCTTCCTGCGTTGCGCTCTCGGCGGGCCGCGGCGCTTTCGCGGGAGCTTTGCCCTGCCCCGCCGCGTTCAACGCCACAATAAGCGATACGGCAAACACTCCAAACAGCAGCACGATTCTCTTCATTGGTTTCTCCTCAGTGTTTTGGGATCGCGATCGAGAACCATTCTAACTCGAACCGGCGTGAACGCTTCCACTTTCCCTCGCGGGATAACGTTTTCCATCTGAATTCCGTCATAATGATAAGGATGAGCGCCACCCTCATTCGCGGTGTGTTCCTGATTGCGCTGTTCGCGCTGTTGTTCCTTTCGCAGCGCTACTGGTACCGCGCCGTCTCGCGCTTGGTCGGACACATCCGCCAACGGGTGCCGCGCATCGCGTTGCGGACAGCGGTGCTGGTCTTGGTGCTGACCAGCATCGGAGCCGCGGCGTACTGGATGGTGCAGGCACAGAGAGCGGGTTCGATTCGAGCCGCTTTTGCGATGCCGCTCTTCGGCCTGTGGCTGTTCGCATCGCTTGCGGCGTATCTCGGCATCTTGGCCGTGCAGACCGTCGAGTGGCTGTGGACGATGCTGCGTCGCCGGACGCGCACAAACCCTGCGCTTGCTTCTGCGCCCGAAGAAGAACAGGCTGAGCCCGCGCGCGACGCTCTGTCCGATCCCTCGCGCCGCTACTTTTTTCAGACCGCCGGCTATTTTGCCGGCGCCGTGCCGTTTGTCGGCGGCCTCTACGGCTTCTTAGTCGGCCGGTTGCGCTACCGTTTGGAGCGCGTCGAAATCCCTATCCCCGGTCTGCCCGAAGCGCTCGACGGTTTGCGCATCGCGCAGTTGAGCGACATCCACATCGGCGCCTACATGCCGCGCGAACAGGTGCGCCGAGCCGTCGAAATGGCCAACGAGCTTGGCGCTGACCTGGCCGTGGTGACCGGCGATTTCATCACCGGCGCGCGCGACCCGCTCGGTGCCTGCGTCGAAGAAATCGCGCGCCTCAAAGCGCCGCTCGGCGTTTGGGGCTGCCTCGGCAACCACGAGGTTTACGCCAACTGCGAAGACGAAGCCACGCGGCTGCTCGGCGAGGCCGGCGTGCACGTGCTGCGTTCGAAAAATGCGCCGGTACTTTTCCGCGGCGCGCCCATCAACCTGATCGGCGTGGACTACCAGCGCTCGCGCGCGATGACCGGCCGGCGAATCGAGATGCTCGCCGGGGTCGGGCCGATTGTGCGCCGCGACGCCTTCAACATCTTGCTCTCACACAACCCCAACGCCTTCGACCGGGCCGCAGAGCTCGGTGTAGAGCTCACCCTCGCCGGTCACACGCACGGCGGCCAGGTGCAGGTGGAAATCCTCGAGCGCCACCTCAGCCCCGCGCTCTTTATGACCGAGTTCGTCGCCGGCTTGTATCGTCGCCCCCTGCTCCGGGATCCTCTTTCTTCACTCGCTACTTCTTTTCTCTACGTCAATCGCGGCCTCGGCACTATCGGCGCGCCCATCCGCTTTAACTCCCCGCCCGAAATCACTCTCCTCACCCTCCGGCGCGCGTGAGTTGGGCGGCAGGGGCATCGTTGCGGCAGTCCTCACCCAGTGCGATAATGAATTCTCCGCACGGCTTCGATGCAGGCGCCGTGTGAACCGGGGGACAACATGGCTCTGAGAGACGCGTGGATTGAGAAGCGCTTGACGACCGGGAACGGCAGCAGCACGCGAAACGTGACGCAAATGCACTTCGGGCGCGCGGGCATCATCACCGAAGAAATGGCCTACGTCGCGAAGCGGGAGCAGCTCGACCCCGCGCTCGTGCGCGACGAAGTGGCCCGCGGACGCGCCATCCTCCCCGCCAACATCCATCACCGCAACCTCGAGCCGATGGCCATCGGCGTCGCGTTCAAATGCAAAATCAACGCGAACATCGGCAACTCTTCGGTCACCAGCGACGCCACCGAAGAACTGAAAAAACTTGGCAACGCAATCAAGTACGGCTCCGACACGGTGATGGACCTCTCGACCGGCGGCGACATCCCCGCCATCCGCAGGGCTATCATCGCGAATTCGCCGGTGCCCATCGGCACCGTGCCGATTTACGAAGCCATCGCGCGCGTGAAGCGCCCCGAAGAATTGACAGCCGAGCTGATGCTCGAAGTGATCGAAGAGCAGGCCGAGCAGGGCGTGGACTACATGACGATTCACGCCGGCGTCCTGCGCGAGTTTCTGCCGATGGTGCGCGACCGCATCACCGGCATCGTCAGCCGCGGCGGCTCGCTGATGGCGCTGTGGATGACCGAGCACAAGAAAGAGAACTTCCTCTACGAGCGCTTTGAGGACATCTGCAAAATCTTTAAAAAGCACGACGTGAGCTTTTCTCTCGGCGACGGCCTGCGGCCGGGCTGCCTGGCCGACGCGAGCGACGCCGCGCAGTTCGCGGAGTTGAAGGTGCTCGGGGAGCTCACGAAGATCGCGTGGGAGCACGACGTGCAAGTGATGATCGAAGGCCCGGGCCACATCCCAATGGACCAGATCGAGCTTCAGGTGAAGAAAGAGCAGGAACTGTGCTCCGAGGCGCCGTTCTATACGCTCGGGCCGCTGGTGACCGACATCGCGCCGGGCTACGACCACATCACCAGCGCCATCGGAGCGGCGATGATCGGCTGGTACGGCGCTTCGATGCTGTGTTACGTGACCCCGAAAGAGCACCTCGGCCTGCCGAACGCCGACGACGTGCGGCAGGGCGTAATCGCCTACAAAATTGCCGCGCACGCCGCCGACATCGCGCGCAAGCGCCCGGGCGCACGCGACCGCGACGACGCCATCAGCTTCGCGCGCTTCCTTTTCGATTGGGAGAAGCAGTTCGCGCTTTCGCTCGATCCGGAAACCGCTCGCACGATGCATGATGAAACCCTGGCCGACGATTTTTACAAAGAGGCGAAGTTCTGTTCGATGTGCGGCCCGAAATTCTGTTCGATGAACATCACGCAGGTTGCGGAAGGCAACCTGGGCCTCAGCCAAGCTGAGCGCCAACAAAAATTCGTCGAGCTGCTCGCCAAAGTAGAAAAGTAGGGGCGCTGCTTGCTGCGCCCTGTCAATGCAGCTAGGATGTGACTATGGGCATGTTTGAAATAATGGCCAAACTTGCCAGCTTGAGCGCCCCTGAGCGGTATTCTGAAGTCTCCCTTTTAGTGGACACCGGTGCGACGCTCTCTTGGATTCCGCGCGAGATCTTGGAGAGTTTGGGTGCGAAACCGTTTTCGCGTTTGCCCTTCGAGCTGGCCGATGGCCGCAGGTTGGAGCGCGATGTCACCGCCGTTCTTCTCGTCATTGATGGCAGGAAGGCGCCTGTCGAAGTCGCCTTTGGCGAACCCGGTGAAGCAGCAGTCCTGGGTGCAACGGCTCTCGAGGGCTTGGGATTTTTGGTGGATCCGGTAGCGAAGAAGCTGGTCCCTCGCAGCCTGTTGGCGCTTTCTTGTTGCACCGAGGTCGAACGGTAGGTGGCGGGTGGGACAGGCTTCCAGCCTGTCCAGGTTTTCACACTTGCTTCTGAGCCATTCACTTCAAGTCCTTCCGGAAACATTTGCGGTGTGTCGGCTGGCGCCGGCGACGCCGATTGCGGACTGGGCCGTGGGGCCGGGCCTGCTCTCGATCACCTACACACGCGACGAACTTTCCGTCGTGGTTGAGCAGGGTCGCGTGCCGGCGTTGGTGACTTCGCAGCGCGATCTCCGCGCGCTGCGAGTTGCGGGGCCGCTGGAGTTCGACCAGGTGGGCGTTCTCGCTTCGCTCGCGGTGCCTTTGGCCGATGCGGGCATCAGCATTTTCGCCATCTCGACCTACGACACCGACTACATCCTGGTGCGCCAGGCGGAACTCGCCCAGGCGGTGAAAGCGTTGCGCGCCGCAGGCCACACGGTCGAATAGGAGCACTCGCCGAATCGAATGACGACGCCAAACGAGCATCACAAATCCGTCGAAGAGCTAGTAAGCGCCGAATTCAATCGCTGGGCCGAAGCCGGCAAGGGCGAAGAGATGGAGCGTGAGCACCGGCGCATCACCGAGCAAACGCTCGCGCTGATGAATCTGCAGCCCGCGGACAACGTGCTCGACCTGGGCTGCGGCGCGGGCTGGCTGTGCCGCATCCTGAGCGCGATGGTTCCCGAAGGCCACGTCGTGGGAATGGACATCGCCGACGAGATGGTGCGTCGCGCGCGGAAGAACACAGTCGAATGCGGCAACGTGGTCATCGTCGCGGGCGGCGTGGGCGAAATTCCCTGGGAAAATCAATTCTTCACGCGCGTGATTTCCGTGGAATCCGCCTACTACTGGCCCGACCCTGTGCGCGGCATCCGCGAAGTTTTTCGCGTGCTGCGCGAGGGCGGTTCGGCGTGGGTGCTGATCAACTACTACCGCGACAACCCGCACTGTCATCAGTGGGGCCCGCTGCTACCGATCCCGACGAAACTGTTGAGCGCCGAAGGATGGGCGGGATTTTTCCGCGAGGCTGGCTTCGTCGAAGTGGCGCATCGCCGCATCCCCGACGACACGCCTGCGCCGGAGGTTTACTCCGGCCGCTGGTTCCGCGACGCCGCGCACTTGCGCGCCTTCCGCGAAGAAGGCGCGCTGCTGGTTTACGGCACGAAGCCCGTGGTGGGGCGGCCCGAAGATCCTTTCCGTCTGCGTGTACTGTAGAGATTGGCGGGGCGGTTTGACGGGAAGGCGGGGCGGCGGCTATACTGCGAACTTCTGTAACGCTTCTAAATATCAGGGGAACCTATGGGAGTCTTGGACAACCGCTTCGAGAAAAACTTCGCGATCTCGACGGTGGACTACGTTTTCAACTGGGCGAGGAAGAGCGCGATCTGGCCGCTGACGTTCGGGCTGGCCTGCTGCGCGATCGAGATGATCGCGTCCACCACTTCGCGCTTCGACATGGCGAGGTTCGGGGCCGAGGTGTTCCGCCCGTCGCCGCGCCAGGCCGACTTGATGATCGTCTCCGGCACCGTGACCCTGAAAATGGCGGCGGTGATCCAGCGCGTGTGGGCGCAGATGCCGGACCCGAAGTGGTGCATTTCGATGGGGGCGTGCTCGAGCGTCGGCGGGCCGTTCAACGTCTATTCGGTGCTGCAAGGCGTGGACAAAATCGTGCCGGTCGACGTGTACGTGATCGGCTGCCCGCCGCGGCCGGAGGGGCTCTTCTACGCGCTGTTGAAATTGCAGGACAAGATTGACCAGATGTCGCTGGCGAAGCGACCCACCGAAGTGCGGCTCGCGCCGGGAATGGTGGAAGATTTCAAGCGCGGCGTCATGGTGGCGCAGACGCCGAATCCGCGCTAAAGTCCGAAATTCGAAACTCGAAACTTTATCCGAACCTCAGCGGCCGGGGCTGAGAATTCCACAGCGAGATTGCCAGGAGAGCGAGAGATGGCTTTTCTTCGTGCGATCAAGGCAGCAGAGGTTCCCCCGGGCACGGTTCGCGAGCTGCAAATTGACGGCAAGACCGTGGCCCTGGCCAACGTGGAAGGGAAGTTCTACGCCATTGAGAATACCTGCCTGCACCGCGGCGGCCCATTGGGGCAGGGCGTGCTCGAGGGCAAGACGGTGACCTGCCCGTGGCATGGCTGGGAGTACGACATAGTCACCGGCAAGACGGTGATGAACCCCGCAGTAGGTGTCGGATGCTACGCTGTGGAGGTGCGCGGCGAAGACGTTTTCGTGGACTGCGGCTAGCTCCTGCTGCTCGCCCGTCCCCATAAGTCCTTTTGCTTCATTAACTTGGCTTTACTGTGGCACTCCATCACTCCTCTCCGCCGAGAGAATATAATGTCCAGCCCTCAATTGCCCGCGGGCGCGCGCCCGGCCCTGCGCCGCAATCGGAAACCGTCCACCTCCGAGACTGATTTTGTGTTGGGTTGCGGCAGCAATGCGTGTATAGTTCGGCGCGACTTGAGAAGTTATGAGCACCCGGCATCCGCACAAGCGGCATCACTGGCTGTTTGCGGTGGACCCGCATGACTACCACTGGGATACGCTTTTCGTAAAAGGGAAAGAGATGTGGCGCGGCGCGGGGAGCCGTCCGGATGCGCTGCGCCAGATCAAGCACGTGCGCCGGGGCGACCGGGTGCTGTGCTACCACGGCCCGCCCGACCGCTCGCTCTACGCGCTGGCGGAGGTCACGCGCGACCCGTATCCCGATCCGCACGACGCCAATAGCAAGAACATGGTGATCGACCTGCGCGCATTGGAAAAATTACCGCGGCTGATCACTCTGGTCGAGTTGCGCGCCAACCGTGTGCTGCGCAAAGTGAAGTTCCTCAAAAACCTCCGCATGACGGTCTGCCCGGTGACCGACGAGGAATACACCGAGATCCTCCGCATGGCGGGCATCGTCGCCGCGCCGGGACTGCCGCTGCCGTAAACCGTAAATCGTAAACCGATACTCGGAGCCCGGCTGCCGGCCCGGGTGTGCGGGCGTATCTTTCACTTAGCCGTGCGCACTATAATCTGCGCCGCGGTTGTGTGACCCTCAAGTGGAGGAATGCCCGCCATGAAAATCTTCTGCACTGCGATTCTCATTCTGTGCCTAGTGCTGCTGTGGGGGTGTGCGCCGGCGGAGGAATACGACGTCGTCATCCGCAACGGGACGGTGTACGACGGCAGCGGCAAGCCGCCGGTGAAAGCGGACGTGGCGATTCGCGGCGACCGCATCGCCGCCATCGGCGAACTGAAGAACGCACGCGGGAAAACGGAAATTGACGCCGCGGGGATGGCGGTGGCCCCGGGCTTCATCAATATGCTGAGCTGGGCCACCGAGTCGTTGATTCACGACGGGCGCTCGCAGGCCGACATCCGGCAGGGCGTGACGCTCGAAGTGTTCGGCGAAGGCTGGTCGATGGGCCCGCTGAACGTCGCCATGAAAAAAGAACTGGTCGAGCAGCAAGGCGACATCAAGTTCGACGTGAAGTGGACCACGCTGAAAGAGTATCTCGAGTACCTGACGAAAAAAGGAATCTCGCCGAATGTGGCGTCGTTTGTGGGCGCGACAACGGTGCGCATCCACGTGGTGGGCTACCAAGACCGCGCGCCGACGCCTGCCGAACTCGAGGAGATGAAGACGCTGGTGCGCCAGGCGATGCAGGAAGGCGCGCTGGGCGTGGGCTCGTCGCTGATTTACGCGCCGGCGTTTTATGCGAAGACGCCGGAGCTGATCGAGCTGTGCAAAGTGGTGGCAGAGTACGACGGCATGTACATCTCGCACATGCGCAGCGAAGGGAACCGGCTGCTCGAAGCGGTGGACGAGCTGCTCACCATCGCGCGCGAAGCGAAGGTCCCCGCGGAAATTTATCATCTGAAAGCCGCGGGCAAGGACAACTGGCTGAAGATGGACCAAGCCATCGCCAAAGTCCAAGAGGCGCGTAACCAGGGGCTGAACATCACCGCGGATATGTACACCTACCCCGCCGGAGCGACCGGACTCGACGCGGCGATGCCCCCGTGGGTGCAGGAAGGCGGGCTGGAAAAATGGATTGAGCGGATGAAAGATCCCGCCACGCGGGCGCGTGTAAAGAAAGAAATGACCACGCCCACCGACAAGTGGGAAAACCTGTTTTTGGCCGCCGGCCCGGATGGGACGCTGCTGGTCGGGTTCAAAAACGAGAAGCTGAAGCCGCTGACGGGCAAAACGCTGGCGGAGGTGGCGAAGATGCGTGGCAAGTCTCCGGAAGAAACGGCGATGGACCTGGTGATTGAGGACGACAGCCGCGTGGGCACGGTCTATTTCCTGATGTCGGAAGATAACATCCGCAAGCAGATCAAATTACCGTGGCTGAGCTTCGGATCCGACGCGGAATCGCCGGCGCCCGA
>Ga0214473_10006114_pt1 | contig 14408 bp, 24 predicted proteins | sample RVTome_7_FD_203509 | JGI IMG/M metagenome (GOLD analysis project Ga0214473, IMG submission 203509) | Soil microbial communities from uranium-contaminated site in the Upper Colorado River Basin, Wyoming, United States - RVT98D197 | ecosystem: Environmental > Terrestrial > Soil > Contaminated >... | reverse complement strand
GCGCTGAGGAGCGGAAAAGCCGGGACGGTCCGAGACTGGATGAGCCGGGAGCCGGTGACGGTGACACCGGAAGTGTCCATCGAGCACGTGATCCGGCTCATGCGGGCGCGCGCGATCCGCCACCTGCTCGTGATGGACGGCGAGCGCCTGGTGGGGATCGTCTCCAACCGCGACGTCCGCCGGCTCCTGCTCGCGGGGGAGCACTCGATTCCGCCGAGCGCGCCGGTCACGCGGGTCATGACCGAGAGCCCGGTGACGGTCTCGCCCGAGACGCCGCTGACGGTGGCCGCCCGGGAGCTCCTCGACCGGAAGATCGGCGCGCTGCCCGTCGTCGAGGGCGACCGGCCGATCGGCATCCTCACCAAGTCCGACGCCCTGGAGGCCCTCCTCGCCTGGGCGGAAGGACCCGAATGAAGGGGGACTTCAGCATGATCGCGCGAGTCTTCGCTCTCGGGCTGGCGATCTGCCTGGTCGGCGCGCCTGCCGTCGCGCAGGACCGGGCCGCCCTGATCGCCCAGGGACAGAAGCTTTTCACCGCCCAGGGCTGCTACGGCTGTCACACCGTGGGGAAGGTCGGGACGCCGATCGCGTCGGACCTCTCCCGCGTGGGCTCCAAGCACAAAGAGGCGTACCTGCTCCAGTGGCTCAGGGATCCGGCGACCCAGAAGCCCACCGCCCACATGCCGAAGATCGCGATGACGGAGGCCGAGGCGCGCGCCCTGGCAGCCTGGCTGGCCTCGCTCCGCTGAAGATGGCCACCTTTCCCGAGTTGACCAGACGGCTCGTTCGGCGCTGGAATCGTCAGGCGCGCTTCTATGACCTTCTTACCGCGCCGATGGAGCGCATGTTGGGCTTTGCACCGGCGCGCGCCTGGGTCTTCGAGCGGGCGGCGAAGGGGCGGGTGCTCGAGGTCGGCGCCGGAACCGGCAAGAACCTGCCGTGCTACCCGGAGGGCGCGGTCGTCGTGGCGACCGACCTGAGCGCGGGAATGCTGGGCCGGGCGGCTGGGAAGACCGGCGGTCGCATGGGGAACGTGCGCTTCGTCGTGACGGACGCCGAGGACTTGGCGTTCAAGGACGGGATCTTCGACGCCGTCGTCGCGAGTTTTGTCTTCTGCACGGTGCCCGACCCGGTGCGGGGACTGCGGGAAGCGCGGCGGGTCCTCCGGGATGGGGGAGAGGTGATCCTCCTGGAGCACCTGCGGCCGGAAGGGCGGCGGGGGCGGTTCTTCGACTTCCTGGATCCGCTTGCGAGCCGGCTCATGGGGCCGCACATCAACCGCCGGACGCTGGATAACGTCCGAAAGGCCGGCCTGGTCGTTCTGGAAGAGCGGAACGTCTTCTCAGACTGGATCAAGTTCATCGTGGCTCGATAAGGAGGAATTGCGATGAGACGAGCGATGGAGTGGATGGGGGCCGCGCTGGGGGGGCTCGTGGTGCCTGGCGTAGTCGCGGCGCAGGAGCGGCCGTGGGAGTGGGGAGGGGGAATGATGCACCCGATGTGGGGGTGGTGGGGCTTCTGGGGGGTCGGGATGCTGCTCTTCATGTTCCTGTTCTGGGTGCTGGTCGTTGTCGCGATCGTCCTCGGGATCCGCTGGCTCGTCCGCCAGGGGAGGCCCGAGATTTCCGATTCCGCCCTGGACGTCCTTCGGCAGCGGTACGCGCGGGGCGAGATCAACCGCGAGGAGTTCGAGGCCAAGCGCAAGGATCTCCAGCGCTAGGTAGGAGGGAGAAGGATGAAATGGACCTTGACCACGAAGACCCAAACCTACGGTGTCGGGGCGGAAGTTGGGAAGTATGAAATTCGAGTCACTCGAACTGCCAACACCGTGAGGGTGAGCTTCGGAAATCTGAACCCCGGCAATGTGAGGGAGGGGCGCTCAATGCCTGGGCGACGATCTTCTCGAAAATCGGATCGAGTTCGGCGGCTACTTTTCCCACCTCGGGCTGGGCATAGGGTCTGAAGACGGCCGAAGGCTTGATATAGGTCAGCGTGGCGGTCCCGTCCGAGTTCTCGGAGAGGTAGATGCGGATCGGCGCCTCGAACCCGGCCTCCTGGGCCGCGGTGATAATTCGGACGGCAAAATCGTTTCGAAACACCATGAACACCTGGTTTCCGGCGAGCTTCACGCCCCGGGCGGCCGCGCCCCTCTGGGCGTTGGCGTGGCAGACGAGGGCCATGTTCTGATCGGCGATGGCTGTCTCCAGAGCCTCGGCCACCTTGGCGAACGAAGTCTTTGAGGTTAACGTGATTCGTCCGTCTTGAGCGGTTCCGGGCGCTGTCGGAATGACCAGAGCAACGGTGGCGAGAAGCAGGGAAACAGCCAGCCTGTGCGTGCCCCTCAGACCGAGCTTCATATCGTCCCTCGCTAAACTCCGTAAGCGTCGTAGAGCGGCGTTCCAAGGGTGGTCGCGAACCAGACCGAGCTCAAGCCCGGGAGCGCCAGCACAGCCAGGCCCACGCAGTACGAGATGCCGATGACCGCGGGGAGGGCGCCGAGTCCGAGGCCGGCCCGATCCACCTCGGTTCCTCAGTCGCCGGGGGGCTGGACCAGCGCGGGGACCAGGGCCGTGAACACCCACACCACGCCGAAGAACAAGAGGTGGTTGTAGAGGGGGAGGTCCACGCCAGTATTGAGACCCGGGAGCTCGGCCGGGAACCCCTGCCCGCTCAGGATGCTGATCGTCGCCGTGGTGGCCGGGGTCGTCAGAAGGGTCGTGATCCATCCGAGGATGGCGGCGAGGACCAGGCCGGCCCCCAGGGTGGCGGCTGAGGATCTCGTGGGGAGCACCGCGATGATGACGGCGAAGAGGAGCGCGTAGGAGAGGCTCACGCCCAGGTGCACCCCCCAGCCGATAAGCGGCGCCCAGCGCACGCCATAGCCGCCCTGGGCTGCGATCTGCTCGCCCATGAACTGCGGGATGGTGGAGTCGCCGGTCAGGATCTGGAAGAGCCAGAAGGACAGGCTCCCCACCACGCCCGCGCAGAGCCACCCGACGACGCTGAACCACTTCATCGCGACCTCCCCTTGTGGAGCATCTCATCAGCGCGGCCCGTGGCCTCTCGCTCGACATGGTGGCATATGCTGCCCCACAAAGGCATGCGCGTTAGAGGCGCGGCGACGATGCGGAGCGGCGCGCGCCGCGCCGGGGCAAAGGGTAGCAACGTGGTTTGATACCCCCCGACAATCCTATTTCACAAAGGATGACATCTGTCACCCGCCTGTCTTCCGTCGGTAGGAGGCATGTTGGAAGCTCTCGCGGTGTAGTCGAACTGCATATGCTTGTTGGTGCGCGATGACCACCCCCGCGCTCTTGACAGCGGCGGAATATCCCACGCCTTCCAAGGGTTTTGTATATCGGCCATGCTCACATCCAACCGGCAGACAGGAGCAGTTCTGACATGTGGGTGATCCCGATCCGGATGGATGCGGTGGAGATCCACATCCATGCCGACCGTCGCCTCGCGTTTCAGGTGCTGACCGCTTTTGGCACTGCACAGCCCGATGGCAGCCCCTCCAGGGTGCTCCGGGATGAGGGTCACCGGAAGCTCGTCGAGTTTTACTCCCTCATCCCCACCGCGGCTGGCCAGAAAAAGATCTATCGGACGGTCGAATGGGTGACCCTCCACGACCCCGAGGCCATTGACTTCGAAGGCGTTGAGGGCCCCCTTGACCTCCTGCGGGACCGGTTTGTCCTGGAGGATGTTGCCGGCTGCACCCGCTTTCGCTACGAGAGCATGTTCGGCTTGAAGGGGTGGATCATCGGCTGGCTGGGGGCAAGGTTCCGCGTGAAGCCGCTCCTCGACCGCTTCATGCGCGAGCACACCCGTCAGCTGAAAGCGACCATCGAAGAGCGAGCGAAGCGGAGCCGCCTCTTCCCGTACCGCCCGTGCCCGATGGGAACGGATCAAACCGGCCAGTTCGAATGAGTTCGGTGTGTCTGTCCGTTCTGCCGGCTCACCCGCGGAGCGCCCGCAGGGCGTCGATCGTGCGGGCCGGATCCGGCCGCCTCGTATAGTCCGGATCGGCATCCGCGGCGCGGATCGTTCCGGTCCGGTCAATCACGAATCGGCCTGGCATGGGGAGCGTCCAGGAGTCGTCTCCGTTGGCGTGCGCCAGGTCGATCCCAAACTTCAGGTACACCTGCCGCAGATCCTCCGGGAGTGGGTACGCGAGGCCAAACTTCCGGGCTACCTGATTCCCTTGATCGCGGAGCATCTCGAAGGTGAATGGCCTGTCCGCGCTCTCTCGGGGGGTCTTTTGTAGCTGCGGTGAAATCACGACCAGAGTCGCGCCGGCAGCGATGATCTCCGGGAGGGCGTCGTGTAGAGCTTCCAGCTCCAGATTGCAGTAGGGTCACCACTTCCCGCGATAGAAGCTCACGACCAGTGGGCTCCTGGCCAGCAGGTTCCGAGAGCTCACCGGCTGACCGGCGGCGTTCGGCAGGATGAAATCGGGCGCTTTGTCGCCGACCTTGAGCGTGGTCGCCAGAAGTCCCGACTGGCGAATGGTCTCAACCGCCCGATGCATGATCTCGAGCACGTCCTTCGGAGCCTTCGCCTCAAACTGAGCCCTGAGCGTGTCGAGCCGGTCCTGTAGAGCCATCAGCCCCTCCTTGAGAGATTGGCCGCTTTTGCCTTTAGATGCTGAAATGCCGCCCCGGGATACCCAGCGCCCGGGCCGGGGCGGAAGATGATCAGCACCATCGTCTACAAGGCTGTCAACGCGACTGGACTACTTGGCGCAAGGGGTCGCGGGCATCGTGGGCGAGACCTTCATGGAGGTCCCGTTGCCGAAGACGAAATCGTTGACGCGGGCCACAGAGTGGCAGGCCCGGCAGAAGTCCATCGGCCCCCCGCTCTTCCCATTGCCCCAGAGCGTTCCATCGGGGTTGTAGCGCACCCAGTGCCAGTCGTTGCCCTCGGGATCGTATCGCGCCTCGCGCTTCTCCATCACGAACACGGCTCCCTGCCGCCCGGGCCGGCACCCCTGGTTCTCGAACGCCTCCTTGACGATGACGCTGCCGGCCGGAAAGGGGAACGTTCCCGCGCGGGCTGCCGGCAGCCCGGCGGGGTTGACGTAGGTCACGACGAAGGAATTCCCGTGGGTCGCGCTGAAGACGGGCGTGGCGTTCATGCGGGCCCATCGGTGGTAGTCCTTGAAGGGTCCGGTCTTCAGGGTGGGGTCGCGGGCCGGCTGGCTCGACGCCGTCGCCACCGCCAGCGCCGTCACGAGGGACGCCAGGACCAGACGCCAGGTCAGCATGGGTCAAAGCGGGACTCGGCGTGGGGGGAATCGAGGCAGGGATGGGCCGTCACCTCGAGATCGAGCGCCTTCCATCCCGCCGCTCCCTTGGACGGAGAGAGAAGATCTTGGAGGGAGTGCGTGACGACCTGGCCCTGGTGGGTCATGGCGAAGACCGTGGCCTGCTGCTGGAAGCCGAAGGCGAAGGCCACGATCGGCCCGAGGTCCTTCGGCGGGCTGGGAAGAGGGTGCCACCGCGAGAGATCCAAGACACCCAGGAACGGTCCCGCGGCGGTTCCGGCGAGAAGGAGATCGGGATGTCCCGGAGGGACGGCCAGGCTGAGCACGGAGGCAGTCGGCGCCGCGGGCGGGGGAGGAGACCAGGTGAGGCCGCCGTCCTGGCTTACCCACACGCCCCGCTCGGTTCCGGCGTAGAGCCGTTCGTGCCGCGTGGGATGAAACGCGAGCGAAAGGACCGGGGGAAGGGGCGTTCGCGGAGTCACGAGGACCCAGCGGCGCCCCCCGTCCTCGCTCCGCGCCAGCGAGTCCCCGATCCAGACGAGGAGACGGTCGGCGTCGGCGGGATCCATCGCCAGCGCCCTGACCTCGTGAGGCGGGAGCCCTCGATGGATCGGCGTCCAGGTGGCGCCCCCGTCCTCGCTCCGCTTGAGGCCGATCCCTTCCCCCTCGACGATGAGGACCTTTCCGTCCCTCGAGGCCACGATGCGCCCCACGCCGTGGACTGAGAAGTCGGGGTTCAGAAGCTGCCAGCTGACCCCCCCGTCCCCGCTGAGAAAGATGCCGAGGTGGGTTGCCCCGACCAGCGTCGGGCCCGGCCAGAGAAGAGCCATGCCATGAAAGTGGCCGCCGAGGGCGAGGAGATCCCGCGCCAAGACGTTTCCCCTGGGGTAAAACCACGTGGCGGGTGCCGCCCGACTGACGGCTTGCCGCACGTCCTGGAAGGAAACAGGAGGCGGCCCAGGCGCCAGGAACAGGAAAGAGGCGAGCATTCCCAGGATGAGCAGGCCTCCCCCGAAGACAAACCGGTGGAATTTCAGCATGGTCTATCCACAAAACCGTTGCATGCCCGCAGGATATTCCGCCGTTCTTTCCCTCCGAGGCCGGGAATAAACGTGGACCCGATGGGGTTTTTGGGAGTAAGCAAAGGGACCCCGGAAGGAGGTGAAGCACCTTGGTTCGACAGATTGTCACTGCCGTGGCTCTCATGGGAGTGTTTGCGCTGGGGGCGCCAACAGTCGGGATGGCCCAGCAGGCCAATCCGTGTGCGGCGAAGAACCCGTGCGCCATGAAACCCGCCAACCCGTGTGCTGCCAAGAATCCGTGCGCGGTCAAGAAGGAGGAGTCCACGAAACCCGCTGCCGCCAACCCCTGTGCGGCCCAGAATCCCTGCGCCGCGAAGAATCCGTGCGCCGCGCCCAAGAAGTAACGCCCGACACGCCCGCACGCCAGGGCTGCCCGCCGGTGGGGCAGCCCCGGCGTGACCGCGTCCCGATGGATCGCTCAGGCCTGACACTCGGCGTCCTTGCCGGCCTCGTCGGCATCGCCTGCTGCGTGAGCCCGGTAGTCCTGGTGCTCCTGGGGTTGAGCTCGGTGTCGTTCGCGCTGAGCCTCGGGAACACGCTCTACTATGGGTACGGCTGGTACTTCCGAGGCGCGGCGATCCTGCTGGCGGCCGCTGGAGTCGTCGGAATCCTCCGGCGGCGGAAGTCGTGTAGCGTGCGAGGCCTCCGGGAGCAGTGGAGGCTTCTCCTTACCGTGATCCTTTCTATGGCGCTCATCTACGCCGTGCTCTACTGGCTCACCTCGTACCTGGCGCGGATCGCGGCCTGACGAACTTCCCCCTCACTCGGGACTCCGGCTCGCGTCGTCCCCAAATAAGGTTTCCATGAATGGCCGAAGGTGTTTTCTTGTCTCGATCATCTTTGCCCTCCTTGCCCTCGGTGGGATCTCCTCCGCGTTGTCCACCACCCTGAAAGATAAGCTCGTGTCGGGGAGGCCTGAGTGCGCGGATCCCGAGCAGATGGTGAGGATTGGTCCGGGACCGTTCTGGATGGGGAGCGACAAGGGAGAGCGGCGGCTCGCCTACGCGCTCTCGAGTGAAACCGTGCGGGAGGCTCGGTGGTTTGAGGCCGAGCGGCCTCGCCGCCGGGTCGTGCTTCCAGCCTTCTGTATCGATCGGTTCCTCGTGACCCAGGCGCAGTATGCGGGGTTCATAGCCGCAACGGCCCACCGTCCGCCTGGCATCTCAAGAGAGGAGTATCAGCGCCAGGGGTTCCTGGTTCACGACTACGACCGAGAGGTGACTCGATACCTCTGGCGGAATGGAACTCCACCCGCGGGTCTTGAAGACCACCCGGTGGTCCTCGTGAGCGCCGAGGACGCCGCGGCGTATTGCCGCTGGCGCCACTCGGGTGGCCGTCTTCCCACCGAAGCGGAATGGGAAAAGGCGGCGCGAGGTGACGACGGCAGGATTTTCTCATGGGGGGACTACTGGGATCCGGACCGGTTGAACAGTGCGGCGCGCGGACCGCGTGGGACGACGCCGGTGAATCGATACCCCAAGGGAATCAGTCCCTACGGTGTGTTTGATCCCGTCGGGAACGTCTTTCAATGGACGTCATCCCTTCCGGACGGGCGGACGATCCTGAAGGGGTGTGCCTGGGACGATGAGCCCGGGCTTTGCCGGCCGGCGTTTCGTCATGGCCGTCCCCCCCAGAGCCGTCACATCCTTATCGGGTTTCGGTGCGCGAGTCCAAAGGTTGCTGGGAGCCAGGGGCACTAGAGCATTTGCCCTACTCGATTCCACAGCGGCAACAGCTGCTTCGGAATCCAGGGCCGCCCTTCGAACGTCTGAATCGTTGAATCTCGTGTTTCCAAGGAAAGGAGATGGACGATGGCGGCGACGGTGACACCCCTCAGCAACGGTCCGCTGATGGTCAAAGGCGAGGTCGAAGTGATGGACGCGCAGGGGAAGCGGCTGCCCGCAAAGGGCGATGCCATCTATCTCTGCCGTTGCGGGGCTTCCGGGACCAAGCCGCTCTGCGACGGAAGCCACAAGAAGATCAGCTTCAAAGGCTAGGTAACAGACGGCGGCTGCCGGCTAACACCGCCTGACGGCTGGATTCTCGAGCTCTCGCATCTCCGCGGCGCGGGAGGCTGCCGACCTCACCCTGCTCGGCGGCATCCTGACTTTACTCCCTTCGGGCTCCGCCTCCTTCGCTCTGGACAAGGCGTTCGGTTTCGAGGTGCTGGGCATGGGAGCCCAGGGCGAAAAGTCCGCTTGACCTTCCACTATGGTGGAAGGTTTACCATTGGCGGTGGAGGATGGCGGCCCATGAAGACCCTCAAAATCGGCGAGCTCGCGGGCCAGGCGGGGGTGAGCGCCAAGGCGATTCGTTTCTATGAAGGGGCCGGGGTCCTGCCCCCGCCGGCCCGTGGCACCAACGGCTATCGCCTCTACCCCGCAGACGCCGTGGACATGCTCCGGTTCATCAAGCAGGCGCAGGGGCTGGGCCTCACCCTGGCCGAGGTCAAGGACATCGTCGCGATCCGCCAGGGGGGTCGGCCCCCGTGCCGGCACGTGTACCGCCTCTTGCAGGAAAAGGCCAGGGAACTGGACCGAAAGCTGAGCGACCTCGTGATGCTCCGTCGCCGGGTCCGTGAGAGTCTCGCGGCCTGGGGGCGACGCCCGGCGAGGGGAGCCGCCGTGTGTCCCCACATCGAAGCCCCGGTGCGGCCATCCCGCCGGCGGGCATCGCGGAGGGGGTAGGGGATGTCCCTCGAGAAGTTCCAGGTCAAGATCGGCGGGATGGCCTGCTCCTTCTGCACCGAGACGATCAGGAAGGGGCTCGGACGGATGGACGGGGTGGCGGAAGTCAACGTCAGCCTCGCCCACGAGGAGGCGCTGGTCGTCTACGACCCGGAGCGGGTCAGCGCCGGGATCCTCACCGATACGCTTCGAAGCCTCGGCTACACGGTGAGGGACCCCAAGAAAGTGCGGACCTTCGAGGAAGAGGAGACGGAGCTCCATCGTGAGCGCGACCGGCTCATCATCGCCGGCGCGGCGGCCTGGATTGGCTTCGTGGTGATGCTCCTCATGTGGGTCGGGCGTCACCATCCCCTGGCCCATTGGATCATGGCGGCGCTCGGACTCCTGATCGTCTTCGGTCCCGGCCTTTACATCCTCACGATGGCCTGGGCCTCCGCTCGGCGGGGGATCTTGAACCAGCACGTCCTCATGGAGATCGCCGCCTTCGCAGGCCTCATCGGCGGTGCTGTGGGTCTCGTGAACCCCGTGTTTCGAAGCTACGAGTTCTTTGGCGTCGCCGTGTTCGTCACCGCCTACCACATCCTCGGCGGCTACACGTCGCTCCTGGTGCGCACTCGCGCCTCGCAGGCGGTGAAGAAGCTTCTCTCGCTTCAGCCGCCGACGGCGCGCGTCGTGCGAGACGGCGCCGAGGCGGAGGTCCCGATCGGAGAGGTGAGGAAGGGGGATCTCGTCCGCATCCGCCCGGGCGAGCAGGTTCCGGTCGATGGCATCGTCGTCGAGGGCGCTTCGGCGGTGAACGAGAGCCTCGTCACCGGCGAACCGCTGCCGCGGGAGAAGCTCCCGGGCCACGAGGTAATCGGGGGGTCCGTCAACCAGTCGGGAACGCTCCTCGTCCGCGTGACCCGCGTCGGCGACGAGAGCTTTCTCGAGCAGGTGGCGCGGCACATCCAGGAGGCGCGCGCGCTCAAGCCGAGCATCCTGCTCCTGCTCGACCAGGTCCTCACATACTTCGTCCCGGGCGTCCTGATCGTTGGCACGGCGGCCCTCGGGTTCTGGACGCTGGGCGCCTGGCTTGTCTGGGGCGCCCCCGACTGGGAACGGGGAGTCCTGGCCGCCCTCGCGGTCCTGGTCATGGGGTATCCGTGCGCCCTCGGCATGGCGACGCCGCTGGCGATGATCCGCGGCGGCGGCGAGGCGGCGCGCCAAGGGATCCTGATGCGGAGCGCCGCGTCGTTCCAGGCCTTCAAGGATGTGTCGGTCGTCGTCATGGACAAAACAGGCACCATCACTCATGGCGAGCCTCGAGTTGTTGAAGTCGTTCCCGTAGAGGGCCGGGATGATGACGAGCTCCTGAATCTCGCCGCATCGGCCGAGCAAGTGTCGGAGCACCCCCTTGGTCAGGCAGTGGTGAAGGCGGCCAAGGCGAAGGGGCTTCGCCTCAACCGCGCGGAGACCTTCCAAGCCGTCCCGGGCAAAGGCGTGCGCGCCACGGTGGCAGGCAAGCCTGTGCTCGTCGGGACCGTCCGCTTCCTGGATGAGTCGGGGATCGATACAGCCAGGCTTGCCAGCCTCGCGGTCCAGCGCGAAGCGCGGGCCCAGACTGTCATCGCCGTGGCAACTGAAGGACGCACCGTCGGCCTCCTCGCCCTCGCGGATACCATCAAGGACGACGCCGCGGAGGCCATCGCCCGTCTCCGAGGCCTCGGGATCGAGCCCGTCATGATCACGGGCGACAACGCGCGGACGGCGCGCGCCGTGGCCGACCAGGTTGGCATCCGCGAGGTGATGGGGCACGTGCTCCCGCAGGACAAGGCCGAGCGTGTTCGCGAGCTCCAGCGTCAGGGCAAGCGCGTGGCCATGATCGGAGACGGGATCAACGATGCGCCGGCGCTCATGCAGGCGGATGTCGGCATCGCCATCGGCGCCGGTACTGATATCGCGATCGAGTCCGCTGACGTGGTCCTCGTGGGCGATCGGCTCACTGCCGCCGTCGATGCCTATCACATCGCGCGGCGCACGTACGGGAAGACCGTCCAGAACCTTTCGCTCGCCTTTTCCTTCAACGGCATCGGAGTGCCGCTCGCCACGACCGGCCTCGTCATGCCGGTCTGGGCGATGATCGCGATGGCGGCTAGCGTGACGACGGTGCTCTTGAACTCGTTCTGGGGCCGGCTGGTGCCGCAGTTCACACGGGGCGTGACCACAGTGGAACAGGTCACTCTGAGCGTGCCGAGCCTCCACTGCCAGGGATGCGTGGGGAGGATCCGTGACGAGCTGGTCAAGCTCCCGATCGTCGTCGCCGTCGAGGGCGACCCGCAGAGCAAGCAGGTCGTCGTCACCATGCGGAACGGCCGCGGTCAAGTGACCGCCATTGAAGAGGCGATCACCCGCCTCGGCCATGTCCTGGGGGAGGAGTGAGATGAGGAAGTGGGTGTGGCTTGCCGTGATCGTCGCCGCGCTGTTCACCGGCTACGCGGTTGCCTACGCCATCAGGCCGGCCGTCCCGACGGTCAACGGCTACGCCGAAGGCCGGGAGATCCTCTTCCAGCACACCGAGGTCTCGGACCCGAAGGTCGCTGAGCTGCTGACCGAGATGATGCGTTCGCCGGTCCTGGTCGTCCCGGCCCTCGCCCAGGCGCCCGAGGCGCTGCTCTCGACGGTGTACGTCTTCAAGAACGGAGTCAGGGGCGAGGGGCCGTTCAAGTTCCAGCCGGATGTCTTCGACAACCCGCCGGGCGCGCCGGGATACCGGCCCCTGCGCGCCGTGCATCTGGTCACCTGGAAGAACGAGCGGGCCGCGCGCCTCCTGAAGTCCGCGGCCGAGGTGAAGGAGGCCGAAGCCAAGAGCGAGGTGAGCATCGAGCGTCCCGGCGTCGTCGCCAACATGCCGCTGGTGACGTGGCCGGGTGGGGGCCGGTAGCCGGAGGCCGACGAGATGGTGATCGTCGAGATCCTCACCGCCCCGGGCTGAGCCAAATGCCAGGAGGCCAGGACGCTGGTCCTCCGAGCGGTCGAGCGAGCCAAGGTAGGCTTCCCGGACCTGGAAGTGCGCGAGTGGGACCTCGTCGATCACCCGGAGCTTGGCCCGCGCTATGGCGTAATGGCCACGCCGGCCATCGTCATCAACGGCCGGCTGGAGTTCAGCAGCGTCCCCAAGGAGCGGGCCTTCCTGGAGCGCCTGGAGAGCATCGCGGCCCGACCCGGGGAATGAGGCGCGCGGGGGTTGCGGCAGTGTTCGCCCTGCTGCTCCTTCTCCCGCGCGATGCAGGAGCAGGTAGCTTTCTGGCCGAAGCGAGCGGGTTGAGCGTCGAGCTCGCGAGCGAGCCCGGTCGGCCCATGCGGGGCCGTGACACGGTGTACACGCTGTGGCTGCGCGATCCGGCTGGCCGGCCCGTCGCCGGAGCCAAGGTCACCCTCACGGGGCGGATGCCCGACGGCATGACGGTCCTGGCCCCGTTGCGCGCGAGCTCCGAGGCGGGAATGTATTTGGGCCGAGTCCTGTTCACTATGGAGGGGGGATGGCGATTGACCGTGCGGATCCTCCAGGCGGACACGCCGCTGGAGCTGTCGTTCACCGAGCAGGTCGCCCGCTAGCGCCCGGGCTCGCGGTGGGGGCGGCGCTGGCTGGCCTCCTCGTTCTGGCCCTGGTGGGTTGGGTGGCCTGGAACCAGGGCGCCCTGGTCGGGCTCCGGTGGGTGGAGTTCGACGCGCCGCTCACGCTGGCCGCCCTGGGTTTCGTCGCCGGCATCGGCGCGTTCTTTGCGCCGTGCGCCTTCGCTCTCTTCCCTGGCTACGTGTCCTATTACCTTGCGTCCTCAGGGACGGGCCGTGAGAGCCCGGGCCGGGCGGTCGGGCTGGGGCTCACCTGCGCCGCCGGCAGCGCGATTTTCTTCGCCATCGTCGGGGTTGCCATCACGCTCCTCGGTGGCGCCATCTCTCCCTATCTGATCGCCACGAAGCCTGTGATCGCCTTCGCGGTGGTCCTCCTGGGGGCCGTGCTCGTCGCCGACATGCGCCTTCCGTCCTTCGCCTTGCCGCTCGGCCTGGTCGGGAAGAGGCTTCCCGTGGGCGCGGGCCTGTTCCTCTACGGGTTCGGCTACGCGCTCGCCTCAACGGGGTGCACGCTGCCGATCTACGTCTCGATGATCGTGCTCCCGCTGACCAGCGGCTACTCGGGGGCGGCGCTCCTGACCTTCCTGAGCTTCGCCTCGGCCATGGCCCTCATGATGCTCCTGACGAGCCTCCTGGTCGGGCTGGCCAAGGTGAGCCTGCTCCGCCGGCTTCAGGCCTCAACCGTGTGGATCAAGCGGGGGAGCGGGGTCGTCCTCATCCTGGCGGGCCTCTATCTCGGCTACTACTACGTCGCGGCGGGGATGTGACGGCCTCGTCGCGATCGGGAGGGCGTCCATGAAAATCCGGACCGCAGCACTGGCCGCGCTCCTGGGTCTCCTCGCCCTGGCCATTCCCCAGGTCGCCCACGCTGAGCTCAAGCTCGCCGTCCTCAAGGTCAAGGGGATGGTCTGCTCCTCCTGACCGATCTCGGTCGCGACAGCCTCGGAGAGGCTGCCGGGAGTGAAGCGGGCCGACGTCCGGCTCGAGACGGAGGAGGCCCGGGTCGTGTACGATGACGCGAGGCAGACGCCGGAAAAGCTGGCGACGGCGATCGACCGGCTCGGGTTTCAGGCCTCCATCCTGAGCGTCACCGCTGCGCCCAGGCCCACGCTCCTCGTGGACGGGGTGAATGACCTCAAGGCCGCCCGCAAGATCGAGGGGATCTTGCGCGGCCTCAAAGGCGTCCAGGCGATCAGGGTGGATCGTGGGAGCGGGGAGGTCTTTGTCGAATACGATGCCCAGGCGGTGAGTCCTCAGCAACTCCTCTCTGCGCTCCAGGCGGGAGGGTTCAACGCCCGCCCCGCCCCGGCCCCTTGAAGGGCGCAAGCCGGCTGTGCCGACCTTCCAGACGGATGTATCCACGGCGTCCTGGCGCGCATCTTAAGTAATGTCCTGGACGCTTCTTTCCGGGGAGGAGGTAGCAGATGAGTTGGTTAGGATTGATTCTCTTGACGACAGGGTTGGTCGCCCTGTTTATCGTGTGGGACCTCATCTTCTGCGGAGGGAAACGCTGCAAGGGGCTTATCGATCGGCTGTGAAGGGAGGCCGTGATGGCGAAAGAGGTCATCGTCTACAGCCAGCCGGGCTGAGTAAGCTGCCAGGCCGAGAAAGAGTTTCTTTCTCAGAAGGGGATCCCGTTCACGGACAAGAACATCCGCGAGGATCCTGCTGCGCTCGATGAGCTGCAGAAACTCGGCTACCGGGCCACCCCCGTGACTGTCATCGGCGGTGAGATCGTGGTGGGCTTCGACCGCGGAAAGA